>Ga0207648_10000210_pt1 | contig 62827 bp, 69 predicted proteins | sample KBSMisM32_FD_184310 | JGI IMG/M metagenome (GOLD analysis project Ga0207648, IMG submission 184310) | Miscanthus rhizosphere microbial communities from Kellogg Biological Station, Michigan, USA - KBS Miscanthus M3-2 (SPAdes) (version 2) | ecosystem: Host-associated > Plants > Roots >...
AACGTGGCCTGGAACTGCAAGGCGCTCGGCGCGCAGACCCGCCTGCTGTCGGTGGTAGGGCGCGACGAGCCGGGCGAGCAGCTTGCGAAGCTCATCAAGACGCAGGGCATCGAGGCGAGCCTGCACCGCGACGGCAAGCTCGACACCACGCAGAAGCTGCGCGTCATCGGCAGGAAGCAGCAGCTCCTGCGCATCGACTTCGAGAAGCCGCCCTCGCGCGAGGTGCTGGCCGCCAAGCTCGAGGAGTTCAAGAGCGCGCTCGCCGACTGCGACGCGGTCATCCTGTCCGACTATGGCAAGGGCGGGCTCACGCACATCATCGAAATGGTGCGCGCCGCGCGCAGGGCAAAGAAACGCGTGCTTGCCGACCCGAAAGGCGACGACTATTCGCGCTACAAGGGCGTGAGCATCATCACCCCCAACCTGGACGAGCTGCGTCGCGTCGTCGGTGCCTGGAAGAACGAGAAGGACCTCAAAAGCCGCGCCCAGGCGCTGCGCGAAAAGCTTGGGCTGGAAGCGCTGCTCCTCACCCGCGGCGCGGAAGGCATGACCTTGTTTACCAAAACCAAAGCGATCAGCATCCCCGCCGTAGCCCGCGAGGCCGAGGTATTCGACGTCACGGGCGCCGGCGACACGGTGATCGCGACCCTCGCCGTAATGCTCGCCGCCGGGGCCGGCCTGGACGCCGCGATGCGGATCGCCAACCGCGCCGCAGGGATCGTCGTGGGTAAACTGGGAACCGCAGTCGCCACCCACACGGAGCTCTTCGGCGGCATGCGCAGGCGAGTGGACGACAGACCGAGCAAGGGCGAGAAAGACTAATTCATGTACTACGTCGTGACCGGGGCCGCCGGATTCATCGGCTCGAGGATCGTCGAGGCGCTGAACCGCGCCGGCGTCACCGACATCGTCGCCGTCGACAACCTCAGCCGCTCGGCCAAGGTGGCGAACCTGACGCGGCTGGAAATCGCCGATTTCCTGGACAAGGGCGAGTTCCTGCAGCGCCTGGACAGCTTCGACGGCGCGCTCGAGGCGGTGCTGCACCAGGGCGCGTGCTCCGACACCATGGAGCAGGACGGCCGCTACATGATGGAGAACAACTACCGCTACTCGAAGACGCTGCTCGACTGGTGCCAGGAGGCCGAGGTGCCGCTGCTGTACGCGTCCTCGGCATCGGTGTACGGGGCCGGCGCGGAGTTCCGCGAGGAGCGCGCCTGCGAGCGCCCGCTCAACGTCTACGGCTATTCCAAGTTCCTGTTCGACCAGCTGGTGCGGCGCACCTTGGGGTACTCGCGCGGAGCGCTCGGGCCGGGCGATTCCGCGCAGATCGTGGGCCTGCGCTACTTCAACGTCTACGGCCCGAACGAGGCGCACAAGGGCCGCATGGCGTCGGTCGCGTTCCACGCCTACAACCAGCTCGCCGCCGCCGGCAAGGTCCAGCTCTTCGAGGGCTCGGCGGGCTACGGCAGCGGCGAGCAGCGCCGCGACTTCGTGCACGTCGACGACGTGGTCGACGTGAACCTCTGGTTCCTCGAGCACCGCGAGGTGTCCGGCATCTTCAACTGCGGCACCGGCCGCGCGCAGACCTTCAACCAGCTCGCCGCAGCGACGATCAACTCGGTGCAGGGCACCGAGCACACCGCGCGCGAGCTCGCGCAGCGCGGCTTCATCGAGTACATCCCGTTCCCCGCGGGCCTCAAGGAGCGCTACCAGAGCTTCACCGAGGCGGACCTGTCGCGGCTGCGCGCGGCGGGCTATCGCGGCGAGTTCAAGAGCGTCGAGCACGGCGTGGCCTCGTACGTGAACGACCTGCGCAGCGCGTAGCGAGCGCCGATGAAGCGCACGCTCGAGGACTTCATCGGCAACACGCCGCTCGTGCGTCTGCAACGCCTGCCGGATTCGGACAAGAATGTCCTGCTGGTCAAGCTCGAAGGCAACAACCCGGCCGGCTCGGTAAAGGACCGGCCCGCGATCTCGATGGTCCGCCACGCCGAGGCGCGCGGCGAGATCAAGCCCGGCGACACGCTGATCGAGCCGACCTCGGGAAACACCGGCATCGCGCTCGCGATGGCGGCGGCGATCCGCGGCTACCGCATGGTGCTCATCATGCCCGAGCACCTCTCCGCCGAGCGCCGCCAGACGATGCGCGCCTACGGCGCCGAGATCATCCTGACGCCGCAGAAGGGCGGCATGGAGGGCGCGCGCGACCTCGCCGACAAAATGGTGCGCGAGGGCAAGGGCACGATGCTCGACCAGTTCGCGAACCCGGACAACCCGCGCGTGCACTACGAGACCACCGGCCCCGAGATCTGGCGCGACACCGAGGGCAAGATCACGCACCTCGTCTCGAGCATGGGCACCACCGGCACCATCATGGGCTGCTCGCGCTTCCTCAAGGAGAAGAAGCGCTCGATCCAGATCGTCGGCTGCCAGCCCGAGGAGGGCTCGCAGATCCCGGGCATCCGCAAGTGGCCGCAAGCGTACCTGCCGAAGATCTACGAGCGCGCCCGCGTCGACCGGCTGGAGTACGTGAGCCAGGCCGACGCCGAGGAGACGACGCGCCGCCTGGCGCGCGAGGAAGGCATCTTCGCCGGCATCTCCTCCGGCGGCGCCGTGCACGTCGCGCTGCGCGTCGCGCGGGAGCTCAAGCAGGCCGTGATCGTTGCCATCGTCTGCGACCGCGGCGACCGCTATCTGAGCACCGGCGTGTTTCCCGACTGAGCAGCGCACCCTGGGAGGAATCCAATGAAAATCGTAGCCATCGTCCTCGTAGTCCTCGGCATCGGCCTGGCGTTCTGGGGATACCGGCTATCCGGCGGCTTCGGTGCACAGCTGAGCCAGGCCGTTACCGGTTCGCCGACCGACAGGATCATGGCTTTCTATATCGGCGGCGCGGTCAGCCTCGCCGTCGGCCTGTATCTGCTTTTCAAGAAATAGGCCGAGCCAGCTCGAGATGACGCCGGTCCTCGCCTTCGACATCGAGACGATCCCCGACTGCCAAGGCATCCGCAGGCTGTACGAGCTGCCCGCCGACCTTTCGGACCGCGACGTCGCCGAAGTGGCGTTCCAGAAGCGGCGCGCACAGAGCGGCGGCGCGAGCGACTTCCTGCCCGTGCACCTGCAGCGCGTGGTCGTGATCTCGTGCGTGCTGAGGAACGACGAGGGCCTGCGCGTGTTCTCGATCGGCGAGCCGGAGGCCGACGAGGCCGCCGCGATCCAGCGCTTCTTCGACGGAGTGAACAAGTACGTCCCCCAGCTCGTCACCTGGAACGGGCGCAGCTTCGACCTGCCGGTGCTGGTCAACCGCGGCCTGATCCACGGCGTGGCCGCCGAGTGCTTCTGGAATACCGCCGACGACAACAAGTTCAACAACTACCTCAACCGCTTCCACGAGCGCCACACCGACCTGATGGACGTGCTGTCGATCTACGGCGGGCGCGGCGCGCCGCTAGACGAGCTCGCGCGCCTCGCGGGCTTCCCGGGCAAGCTCGGCGTCGGCGGCGGCGCGGTATGGGACAGCTATCTCGCCGGCGGCATCGAGGCGATCCGAAACTATTGCGAAGCCGACACGGTCAACACCTATCTCCTCTACCTGCGCCTCCAGCTCATGCGCTGCACCTACACCCCCGAGCGCCACCAGTCCGAGCTCGCTCTCGTGAGGAGCACGCTGGAGAAGCGCAGCGAGCCGCACTGGCGCGAGTTCCTGTCGCTCTGGAAGTGAAGCTGCGCATCGATTCGCTCGACGCCGAGGGGCGCGGCGTCGCGCGCACCGCCGAGGGCAAGGTGGTGTTCGTCGAGGGCGCGCTCCCCGGCGAGGAAGTCGATTTCCAGGTCCTGCGCAAGAAGTCCTCATTCGAGATCGGCCGCCTCACCAAGGTCCTGGGCGGCGCCTCGAGCCGGCAGACGCCGCGCTGCCCGCATTTCGGCGTATGCGGCGGCTGCAGCCTGCAGCACACCGATGCGCGCACGCAGATGGCGGCGAAGCAGCGCTGGCTCGAGGAGAACCTCGCTCGCATCGGCAAGGTCGAGGTCGAGACCCTGCTGCCGATCGTCTACGGCGAGGAGTGGCACTACCGCCGCCGGGCGCGCCTGGGGGCGCGCTACGTGCCGAAGAAGGGCGGCGCGATGGTCGGGTTCCGGGAGAAGCGCTCGAGCTACATCACCGACATGCGCGAGTGCCACGTGCTTCCCGAGCACGTAAGCCGTTTGATTCTCCCCTTGCGTGATTTGACGGAGAAACTCAGCATCCGGGCCCGCCTGCCGCAGATCGAGGTGGCAGTGGGCGACAACGCGACCGTGCTCGTGATCCGCCATCTCGATCCCCTGACCGACGAAGACACCTCCTTGTTGAAGAGGTTTGCCGAACAGCACAGTGTCCATGTGTGGCTCCAGGCCGGCGGGCCCGAAAGCGCGCGACCTTTCCATCCTGCGCAAAGCGAGCTTCATTACGAGCTGCCTGAATTCGGCGTGCGGCTCGCCTTCGGGCCGACCGACTTCACCCAGGTCAACCACGGCGTCAACCGGATACTCGTAGCGCGCGCCGTGCGCCTGCTCGACCCGCAGCCCGGCGAGCGCATCGCCGATCTCTTCTGCGGCCTCGGCAATTTCTCGCTGCCCCTCGCCACGCGCGGCGCCCGGGTAATCGGGTTCGAGGGCAGCAGCGACCTCGTCGAGCGTGCGCGGCAGAACGCGGCGCTGAACAGGCTGACGGTGCAATTCGAAGTCATGAATCTCGTCCGGCCGAACCTGGATCCGTACGCGCCTTTCGACAAGCTGCTGATCGACCCGCCGCGCGAAGGCGCGCTCGAGATCGTGAAGGCGTTGCCGGCGCCGTGGCCGCGGCGCATCGTCTACGTCTCCTGCGACCCGGCGACGCTCGCCCGCGACGCGGGCGTTCTGGTCCATGCCAAGGGCTTCCGCCTCGCAGCGGCGGGCGTGGTCAACATGTTCCCGCACACCGCGCACGTCGAGAGCATTGCTCTCTTCGAGCGCGGTGCGGGTCAATGATGCGGATCGACCAGCCGCCGCATCTGCGCGGGCGTATCGACGCGCCTCAGCGTGGCGGCGGTGACATCGTTCGCGCCGCCGGAGAGCTCCCACAAGCGAAAACAGGCGAGCCCGCACGCGGTCTCATACCAGGCGGGTCCATATCCCCAGTAGCGGTCGGTCGAATCCTCGCCGGCCATTGCGGGCGCCGCCACCAGCGAGCACATCAGTAGCGCGGCAAGCTTTTTCATCGCTTTTCTCCTGTCGGGCTACAGCGAGGGTGCGATGAAGTTCCAGTCGTGCGCCCAGGGCCCGCGTGCCCAGAGCGACCCGGCGGACGCCTGGGCGGGCGCCTGGTCGTCGGGGCCAGCGTCCGTGCGCGTGTCGCCGGCGGCGCGGGCGAACTGCGTGGCGCGCTCGGGCACGTTGGGCAGCGCACGATCAATGACGAGCTGCTCGTAGGGGGCGCGCGCGTCGGCGACGTACGGCTCCACCGGCGCGAACTGGATGTTGGGCAGCGTGCGGTCGAGCTCGTTCTGCTCGAACGGCGGTCCGGCCTCGAGAGCGAGCGCGGGCGAAGCAAGCAAGGCAACAGCGACGGCGATCAAAGTGCGTTTCATGATGCAATCCTTTAGCGAGTAGGTTGATTCCCCTCGCCTCGGATTACCGGAGCTGCGGCCGACATATTCCCGGCCGCTTCGAACTACGAGCCTGAAATGAAGAAGGGCGCCCTAAGGCGCCCTTCGTGTTCCTGCCGTGCCGGCCAGGGCTAGTCGCGATCGCCGGTCAAGGCGAGCAGCAAGTGCAGCAGGCTCGAGAAGATGTTGAGCAGGCTGATGTAGACGCCGGTCGTGGCCATCACGTAGTTGGTCTCGCCGCCGCGCACGATGCGGTTCAGGTCGTAGAGCAGGAAGAGCGAGAACACCACGATGACGAGGGTGGAGATCGTGAGGGCGAGCGCCGGGATCTGCAGGAACATGTTGGCGAGCATCGCCACGAGCAGCGCGATCATGCCCACGAACAGGAACTTGCCCATGAAGCTGAAGTCGCGCTTGGTGGTCGCGGCGATCGTGCCCATCGCCAGGAAGATGGCGCCCGTGCCGACCGCGGCGTAGCCAACGAGCTGCATGCCGTTGCGCATGGAAAGCGCCACGTTGAGCAGCGGTCCGAGGAACACCCCCATCAGGCCGGTCATCAGGAGCAGCAGCGCGACGCCGATGCCGCTGTTCCGATAGTGGGCGATGCCGAACTGCAACCCGATCACCGACCCGAGCATCAACACCACCGTGAGGATGGGGCTCGCCATCATGACCGGCGCGAGCTGGATGCCGATGGCGGCGCCGACCACCGTCGGCACCATGGTCAGCGCGAGAAGCAGATAGGTGTTGCGCAGAACCCGCTGCGCCGAATCGGCCGGCAGCGCGTAGTCCTGCGTGCCCGCGTAGTTGCCGCGGAAATCCTGATTATCGGTTCGAATGGGCTTTAGTTCCATGTTGGCTGGATCCTCCTGCGCTTAAGACTACCAAACCTGACCGGAGTTTCAACGACTTATCGTACGCATGAAGCAATCTGCGGACGGGACCGTGGGTTTTCAAGGGGTTGGCCCCCTTCTTTCCTCGTCTTGTCGGAACGAACCTTGCGTGGTTACCCCTACTCAGCCTCGTTACAAGGAGATTTCCCTCATGCTGCTTCGACTCCGCGCGCCGTTCGTATTCCTTTCGCTGCTTGCGGCCTTGCCAGCGGGTGCCCAGGTCGGTGCGCCAGGGGCAGGCGCTGCTGCGCCCGGTGCGGCTGCCACAACGCCTGGCGCGGTGACCACAACGCCTGGCGCAGTGACCACGACGCCGTTCGGCGTGACGCCCGCCCCCAGCATCACCGGGACCCCGCCGAGCCAGCTCGGCAGCACCGTCGGTCCCGCGCCTGGCCTCGGCGATAGCGCGAGCTCCGGCAGCAGCATCGCCGGTTCGGCGCCGAGCATCTCGCCGTCGAGCACGATATTCCCGTCGACCACAGCGGTGCCGTCGACGACGGTGCCTTCGACCACCGTCCCTTCGACCACTTTGCCCTCCACCATGGGGCCGACCCCTTCGACGAATTCCGTTCGCATCTGTCCGAACGGCATGACGTCCTGCTAGCAGGCAGAAGTCATCGCGCCGGCGCGGCTACGCCGTCGTTGAACGTCTGCTCGTTGATCTCCAGCACCTGGGCGTTCTGCACGGTCGTCTTCGCGCCGGTCCTGGCGTCCTTGAATTCGATCAGGGTGCCCTTGTTCGTATAGTCCACCGCGTAGTACTCCCTTCCCGTAGCCGGGTCCGTGAGCTTGTAGTACGTCGCCTCGCACGCCGCGGCGATGAGGAGCAGCGGCACCACGGCAAGTATCTTCGGCATCGACATGATCTGAGCTCCTGAGGGCAACTCGCTCTCCACGATCCGCAGAGTCGGCCGGCTCGGCCTGGGAAACGTCGGAAAGCTAGAATATCAACGATCGGAGAGTTGGCAGAGTGGTCGAATGCGGCGGTCTTGAAAACCGCTAGCCCGGAAGGGCTCGGGGGTTCGAATCCCTCACTCTCCGCCAGTCCATGGGGGGCGTCGACATGACGCAGTCGAGCAGCGGCGATCCAGGCAACCCGATACGGCGCGCGCCCGTGGCGATGGACGACGAGTGGCGCCGCTGGTGCGCCGAGAACGTCCTGCTCGGGCACTGCGAGGACTCGATGGTGCAGGCCATGCTGAACGCGGGGGTGGAGCGCAACGCGGCCATCGCGGAAGTGCGAGCGGCGGCGAATCATCCGTACGTGCGCGCGGCTCGCCAGCGGGGCGCGGTTCGCGCCCCCGGCGGCGAGACGCTCGAGGCGAAGCTCGCGAAGCGCGACTGGGTGCTCGAGTGCTATCGCCGCGCCGCGCGGCAGGCGAGCTGGCACGGCCAGGTGCCGCGCGTGCCGAGGCTTTCGCGCCAGCAGTTCCTCGACGAGTACTACGCGCTGAATCGCCCGGTGGTGATGACGGGCGCGATGGACGACTGGCCCGCGCTCACGCGGTGGACTTCCCCGGAGCTCAGGATGCGTTTCGGCGAGCGCGTCGTCTCCGTGCAGGCAAACCGCAGCGGCGACCCGAAATACGAGCAGAACTCCGAGCGCCTGCGCCGCGAGATGACCTTCGGCGAATACGTGGAGCTGGTCGAGTCGAGCGGCGAGACCAACGACTTCTACATCACCGCGAACAACTCCGGTACCAACAAGGAGGCCTTGAAGGAGCTCTGGGACGACATCGTGCCCTTTCCGGAGTATCTGCGCGACGATCCCGCCAGCCGCGGCTTCTTCTGGTTCGGCCCGAAGGGAACGATCACGCCGCTGCACCACGACCTCACCAACAACTTCATGGCGCAGGTGCGCGGGCGCAAGCGCGTGCGGCTGATCGCTCCCTACGAGCTCGCCCACCTCTACAACAGCCGCCACTGCTACACGCAGGTCGACCTCGATTGCATCGACTACGAGCGCTTCCCGCTATTTCGCAACGCGACCATCACCGACGCGGAGATCGGGCCGGGCGAGCTGCTGTTTCTGCCCGTGGGCTGGTGGCACCACGTGCGCGGGCTCGAGATCTCGATCACCATGACCTTCACCAACTTCGTGTACGACAACGACTTCTATTCCTTCTACAGCACCTACCAGGACATCTGAGTCCATTGCAGGGCGAGCGCTCTATTGCCGCTCGTACGTGACCGTATTGATGGTTACCTTGCCGCCTCTCGGGGCATCCGTCGCAATCGTCTCTTGCGGGCTGCCGTGCATCTTGACGATGAGCTTGCCGTTGTCGACGGTGTAGCGGCCGGAGTTCATCGGATCGCGGCGCTCCGCGGCGTCGAAGTCGAAGCGCGAGATTGCGCCGCGGGGCACCTCGAGGCGGTCGTACGCACGGTACACGCGTCCGTCGGCCGAGAAGAGGTAGAAGTGCAGCGCGTTCTGGTAGGACGAGTAGCCCACCACGTTCTGCATGGCCGCGGTGTACTTCGGCTTCATGCCCATGTACAGACCGGCGACCGCGTTGCCCGCGGCAGAGGTCAGCGCCGCCGGAGCTCTTAGCGCCTCGACCCGCATCGTGCTCGCCATCTGGTTCAGCGCGGGCACGACCTGCTGCCAGCTCTGCACGGTGCCGGCCGACGCATCGACCAGCGCGGCGTCCTTGCCCGCGATGATCAGGATGCGCATATGCGGTCGCGCGAGGCCGACCCTGCTCTCGGCGAAGCTGGCCGCGAGGGCGAGGTCGGCGCCGGGGATGTCGATCTTCTGGAAGGCCGGCTTGTTCGCGACGTTCTCCTCCTGGTGCATCACGGCGATCCATTCGCGCAGCAGCGTCGCCTGGAACGCCTGCTGGATGTTTCCCTGGAACGGGCGGAACTGATACACCTGCACCGAAGCGTTGGCGTTGTTGAAGGAATAGTCTTCCGCAGGGTCGATCGCCTGCCGGAACACGTTCTGGGGCGGCGTGTAATTGAGCACGTGAGTAGCGTCCTGCGCGTGCGCCCTCATCGGCGCCAGCGTCGAAAGCAAGACGGCACCCAGTACGGCGGCCCCCGAGCAACCCAGCCGCATGGCGAGACTCTCCCTTACCTGGATGCTACATTAGCCCGCTGCGCAACAGGCGGCAACCGGAGGGGAAGACGTGCTGCGATTGCTCGCGCTGATCATCGCTTTCTCGGCACCGGCCATGACCGCGGCGCAGGACTGGCCCGTCAAGCCGGTGAAGATCATCGTGCCGTTCCCGCCCGGCGGCAGCGCGGACCTCCTGCCACGCATCGTGGGGGAGAAGCTGGCCGGGAAATTCGGCCAGCCGGTGATCGTGGACAATCGCCCCGGAGCGGCGGGCAACATTGGCGCGACCGCCGTGTTCCAGGCCGATCCGGACGGCTACACGCTGCTCTCGGCGCCGCCGCCGCCGCTCGTGATCAACCGGTTGCTGTATCCCAAGCTCGCCTTCGACTCGACGAAATTCGTGGCGATCAGCGTTATCGCCGCGATCCCGAACGTGTTGCTGGTGAACCCCGGAGTGCCGGCATCTTCCGTGGCCGAATTGATCGCGTATGCCAAGGCAAACCCCGGCAAGCTGAACTATTCCTCGCAGGGCAACGGCACTACTTCGCACCTGACCGCGGAGCTCTTCAAGAGCATGGCGGGCGGGCTGCGCATTGCTCACGTGCCGTACAAAGGCACGGCACCGGCACTCGCCGCGCTCGTGGCGGGCGAGGTGGACATGATGTGCGACAACCTCGGTGTTTCGCTGTCTCACGTCAAGGCGGGACGGATCAAGGCGCTGGCGGTAGCGAGCGCGAAGCGCGTTCCCTCGCTGCCAGACGTGCCCGCGCTCGCAGAGTCACTGCCCGGCTTCGAAGCCGTGGCCTGGTTCGGAATCGTCGGTCCGCCCGGTTTGTCGGCCTCGATTGCCCAGAAAGTCTCGGCCGGCGTAGCCGAAGCGCTGCGGGACCCCGAAGTTCGAGCGAGGCTTGCCGCTCTCTCCGCGGAACCGATGGGATTCACGCCGGAGCAGACGGCGGCGTACATCCGGCAGGAAACGGAACGCTGGGCGGCCGTCATCCGCAGCGCGAACGTGAAGATCGACTAGCATGAAGCCGGCGCTCGCGATCGCTACCGGCGACCCGGCCGGCATCGGCCCGGAGATCTCGCTCAAGGCGGCGCGCGACCCCGCCGTGCTCGAGCTCTGCCGCCCGGTGCTGGTCGGCGATCGCGCGGTGCTGGAGCTGCACGCGCGCGCCTGCGGCCTGTCGCTCGAAGGCATCGAGCTGCTGCCGGTGAAGCAGACGCTGCCCGAGCTCGGCACTGTCGCGCCGAGCCACGGCCGGGCCGCGCTCGCCGCGGCGGAGAAGGCGATCCGGGCCGCGCTCGAAGGGCGCTTCGCCGCCGTGGTCGGCGCGCCGCACACCGAAGCGGCGATTCATGCCGCCGGCATCGACTTCGACGGCTATCCTTCGTTCGTCGCCCGCGTGTGCGGGCTCGCGCCCGAGGACGGCATCCTCATGCTCTGCTTCCGCCATGGCGGGCGGGAGACTCGCATCGCGCATGTCACGTTGCACGCGAGCGTACGATCGGCGCTCGCCATGATCACGGTTCCGCGAGTGGCGAAGACGGTGCGTGCCGTGCACGACGCGCTCGTGAAGCTCGGTGTCGCGCAGCCGAAAATCGCAGTGAGCGGCCTCAATCCGCATGCCGGCGAATCCGGCGCGTTCGGGCGCGAGGAAATCGAGGTCATCGATCCGGCGCTGCAGCAGGCGAGGCGCGAAGGCATCGTCGCCGACGGTCCTGTCGGCGCCGATACGCTCGTCCAGCGCGCGGGATACGACGCGTATGTCGTGATGCTGCACGACCAGGGCCACGTCGCCGCCAAGGCCCTCGCGCCGCGGCGCATCGCCGCGCTTGCGCTCGGCACGCCCGTCCTCTTCTCCTCCGTCGGCCACGGCTCGGCGCTCGACATCGCCGGCCAGGGCCGGGCCGATGCTACGGCCATGAACGAAGCCATTGCACGGCTGGTCGGAGGGTTCTAGCCTCCCCGCGCAAAAGAACGTCAGCACGGAGGACCAATGCGCTGCGTCCCGATATGCTTCGGTGCATGCGCGTCATCGGCCGCGTTCTGCTCGGGACCCTGGCGATCGTTTTCGCCATGGCGTTCCTCGCCCGGCTGGTGAGTCGTCCTCGAAGGCGCGGCAGGCACGTGCATGCCACGGTTCCGCCGCGCCCCGCGCAGCCGGCGGCGCACGAAGCGCATCGTCATGTTCGCTCCACGACCTGCCTTGCCGCACTGCCCGGGGGTAGCGGCTGGGGACGCCTGGTCGTGCCGCCGTCGTCGCGCTCGCGCACCCTGCGCCGCAACGGCATGCGCTCCATGCGCGTCATGACCGGCTACCGCCCGTGCCGCTCCGTGAAATTGTTCTCGGGGCGGGCCCGGTTATCCCGGGTGCCGACCCCGCGGCCGCAAAAAACGATGAAAAGCATGACTTTTGGCATGCGCGAATCGAGCGCGCCGCAGCAGCATGCTGCGAATGAGGGCTTTGTTCGTGATGGCGGTCTGCCTCGCCGCCTGCGCGCCGGCGCAATCCGCCGAGCCCGCCGGGCCGGGCCCGGCCGCGACCTCGCAGCCGCAGGTGCCGCCGCTGCGCCCTCAGCCCGCCGCCAAGCCCTCACCACTCGCCGAGCCTGAGCGAAAGCAGCCCGCCGCCGCGCTGGCGGTGACGGTCACCGACGATGCCGACTCGACGAGGCTGCCGGCGTTCGCCACGCCGACGACGCCGATGCCGAAGAAGCTGTTGCGTGTCGGCGTGGAGTGGTCGTTCTGAGCTAGAGAGCGGCGACGAGCCAGGCGAACACGGCGCCGCTCACGACGACGCCGGCGACGAAGAGACTGTCGTCGGGCCGCATGACCATCCGATCGAAGCGCCTCCGATCGAATCGCCTGTAGGCGGGGCCGGCCAGGTCGCGCTTGGGTGGTTTCGGGGTGCGCAGCTTCGGCTTCGACTCTTTCCGCATCATTCCCCCTTGCAGTCCTTGACGCCGACTGTAGTGCCCGGCCAGGGGTCCGGCGTAGGAACTGCGTCACGCTGGCCGTTGCAAAGGTTTACACTGCCGTCCGATGATCGCGCGGCGCTCGTTCATAGCCGGGAGCCTGGCCCTGCTGTCGCAACCCGCCTGGGCGCAGGAGCGCAAGGCGGAGCGGACCGTGCGAGTCGGTGTTCTAGATCCGCTGCCGCCGGCGATCAATGCCGCCAATATCGAGCAGCTGCGCAAGGGCCTGCGCGGGGCCGGCTACAGCGAAGGCCGCAACCTCGCGATCGAATACCGCGCCTCCGACGGTAGAGCCGGCCGCTACGGCAGCCTGGCCGAGGAGCTCGAGCGCGCAGGCGTGGATGTCCTCATCGCGCGCGGGACCCAGGCTGCGCTCGGTGCCCGGGACGTCATCCGCGACATCCCGATCGTCGCGCTCGGGGTGAACGATCCGGTGGACACCGGCCTCGTCGCCTCGTTCGAGCGCCCCGGCGGCAACGTGACCGGCATCGCGTTCCTGATCAAGGATCTCGAGACGCGCCGGGTCGACGTGCTGCGCGGGCTCGCGCCGAAGACGCGCCGCGTCGCGGGCCTCATGAACATGGGCAATCCGGCCATCGCGCACGCCTGGAAGATGCTCGAAGAAGCGGCGCGCGGGTTCAAGCTCGACTCGGTGCTGGTCGACGTGCGCAAGCGCTCGCAGATCGAAGCCGCCTTCGACACGGTGCGCAAACGCGAAGGCGACGCGGTAATCGTGCAGCTAGGAACGCTCGGCGCGCCGCAGCGCGAGCCGGTCGTCGAGCTCGCCGCGCGCCATCGCCTGCCGGCGATCTACACCGCGCGCCAGTACGTCGACGCCGGCGGCCTCGTTTCGTACGGGGTCGACGCCGGGCAGCTCTTCTTCCGCGCCGCCACCTTCGTCGACAAGCTCGTGAAAGGCGCCAAGCCCGGCGAGCTCGCGATGGAGGCGCCGCCCAAGTTCGAGCTGGTCATCAACCGCAAGACGCTGCGCTCGCTCGACCTGGTGATCCCGCCCGACCTGCTGCTGCGCTCGAACGAAATCGTCTGACGGGGCGGCTCCGCGGGCCTTGATTTGGCGGGTTGGCGGCCGCATCTTGTGCGGATGCGACGCGAACTCCTTGACCTGCACCGCGCGCTCGTCGACTCGGAGCGGCGCGAGTACGAGCGCACCCGCGGCCGCATGACTGATCGCGCCTTCCTCGAGGCGCTGATCGGCGCGCCCGAGCTGGCCTGGCTCACTCCTCTCACCTCGCTCATCGTTCGGCTGGAGGAAGCGCTCGAAGAAAATACGGGGGTCGAAGACTGCGTCGACCAGATCCGCAAGCTCCTGCGGCCGAGCGCTGGCGGTCATGGCTTCCAGCGCAAATACGCAGACGCGATGCAGCGCAGCCCCGAGGTGGTGGTCGCGCACGGCCGGGCAGTCGCCGCGGTCGGCAGGGAAGAATCCTGAAGAATAAATAGGGACAGTCCCTATTTATTCTTCTCCGTCCCGGCCCAGCCGCTCTCGGTGAGGTCGAACACGATCCCGTCGGGGTCGTGGTACTTCACCTCGTAGAAGCCGCCGCCTTCGCGCGGCTCGCCCATCCAGTGCTTCGCCCCCGCCGCCTCGACTCTGCTGCGCGCAGCGTCGACGTCCTCGACGACGAAGCCGAAGTGGTGCACGCCGACGAAGCCGCGGCCGCGATGCCCGGCCATCTCGTCGTTCTTGTAGCGAAGCAGAGCGAGGTTCATCACGCCGTCGCTGAGATACACCCCGCTTGCGCCGGCCCAGTCGGTCTCGCCGACGCGCCTCAGCCCGAAGGCCTCCATGTAGAACTTCGCCGCCTTCTCGGGATCGGGAACCGTGAGCGCGATGTGCCGCAGCTTAGCCATACGTCAATCATAAGGCTAACTCTAGGGAAACAGCACCGAGCATTGCTCCGGATGGCGCTTGGTAAGCTCGTAGGCGCGCCGCACCGCGGGACTGTCGTCGTGCCCGTACTTGTCGAACGCCTGCAGACCGCACGGATGCTCGTACCAGGCCAGGCCGACGCCGAACCAATGGTCGTCGGCAGAGCTTTGGCGTGCCTGCGCTGAAAGCGCGAGCGCTCCCAGGACTGTTGCAACCAGTATTCTCTTCATGAACCGGCTCCTTCGAGTGGGCACCGGTTTGACCGAGCCGGTTCCAAAAGGTGTCGCTCAAGTTTTTTCAGCGCCGACTGACAGCCTGCTTGCGGCACGCCGACATCGGGCTGAAGGCGCTGTAGAATTTCGTCCCCTTCATGCTCAACGTCCCGTTGCTGTGGCGCTGATAGTCCAGAAATTCGGCGGCACCTCGGTCGGCTCGGTCGAGCGGATCCGCAACGTCGCGCGCCGCGTGGCGAAGTGGAAGGCCGCCGGGCACGACCTCGTCGTCGTGCCCTCGGCGATGGCCGGCGAAACGAACCGGCTGATCGCGCTCGCCCGGGAGCTGCAGGCGCAGCCCGACCCGCGCGAGCTCGACGTCGTCGCCACCACCGGCGAGCAGGTGACGATCGGGCTGCTCTGCATGGCGCTGATGCAGCTCGGCGTGCGCGCGAGGAGCTACACCGGCTGGCAGGTCAAGGTGCTCACCGACTCGGCGTTCACCCGGGCGCGCATCATCTCCATCGACGAGGACGCGATCCGGCAGGATCTCGCCGCCGGCGTGGTGGCGGTGGTCGCGGGCTTTCAGGGCGTCGACGAGCGCGGCAGCATCACCACGCTCGGCCGGGGCGGCTCGGACACCTCGGCGGTGGCGCTCGCTGCCGCGCTGAAGGCCGACGAGTGCCAGATCTACACCGACGTCGACGGCGTCTACACCACCGACCCCCGCCTGGTGCCCGAGGCGCGGCGCCTCGCGAGCGTCACCTTCGAGGAGATGCTCGAGATGGCGGGTGCGGGCTCCAAGGTGCTGCAGATCCGCTCGGTCGAGTTCGCCGGCAAGTACAAGGTTCCGACGCGCGTGCTCTCGAGCCTCACCGACCCGGCGCTGCCGGTCGCGGACGAAGCCGCGGCGGGCACGCTCATCACATTCGAGGAAGATCCGCATATGGCGATGGAGAAGGCAGTCATCTCCGGGGTGGCGTTCAACCGCGACGAGGCCAAGATCACGGTGCACGACGTGCCCGACCGGCCCGGCGTCGCCTATGCGATCCTGGGCCCGATCGCCGACGCCAACATCGACGTCGACGTGATCGTGCAGAACGTCGGCCACGACGGCATGACCGACATGACCTTCACCGTGCATCGCAGCGACTATCCGAAGGCGGTGAAGATCCTGCAGGACCAGGTGAAGCCGCACATCAAGTGCCGCGCGGTCTCGGGCGACGAGCGCATCGCCAAGGTGTCCATCGTCGGCATGGGCATGCGCTCGCACGCTGGCATCGCGGCGCGGATGTTCCGCACGCTGGCCGAGGAAGGCATCAACATCCAGATGATCTCCACCTCCGAGATCAAGATCACCGTGGTGATCGAGGAGAAGTACACCGAGCTCGCCGTGCGCGTCCTGCACAAGGCGTTTGAGCTGGACCAGGCATAGCGCCCGCCTCGCCGCGTGCGCGGCGCTCGCCGCCGCGGGTTGCGCGCGGGCTGCGCTGCCCGACGAGATCCAGGTCTATACCGACGACCTCGAGGCGCCCGGCCAGCGCGGAGTCGAGCTGCATATCAACACCACGCCGAGCGGCAACACGACGCCCGGATATCCCGGCGAAGTCACGACGCACCACGGCCTTCGCATCACGCCCGAAATCTCCTGGGGCCTCGCCCCGAAGTGGGATTGGGGCCTTTACCTGCCGTTCGTGCGCAACGCCGAGGGCACGGTCTACTTCGCCGGACCGAAATTCCGCCTCAAATGGCTGCCGCTGCGCCCCGCGGAGGGCGGCACGGGCTACTTCGCGGGCGTCAACCTCGAGCTCGCCTTCGTGGACCAGCGCTTCGTGGAGGCCCAGCGCACGCTGGAGATCCGTCCGATCTTCGGCTGGCGCGGCGGCAAGTGGCTGCTGGCATTCAATCCCACGATGGGCGCCGACCTCGCGGGAGAGGATCGCGGCGTGTTCATGTTCCATCCCGCGCTCAAGGTGGCGCGCGACGTCGGTGAGCGAACGGCGCTCGGCATCGAGTACTACGCCGACTTCGGCCGGCTTTCGGACCCGCTACCCCGCGCCGAGCAGTCGCACACGATCTTCGCCGTGCTCGACCTCGAGCGTAGGCTCGGGCTGAATCTCGGCGTCGGCTACGGGCTGACGTCCGCGACCGACCGCTGGACGGTCAAGGCGATTGTTTCCTTCTAGGCGCTTGCCTCGTGCTGAGCGGACCAATGAGCCTCGATGGCAAGCTGCACACAATCCGGGTAGTGTGGCAACGGCACGCCGACTCGGCACCGAATCGGCGATAATTCGCGTTCCTCCGGAGAGATGCCCGAGTGGCCGAAGGGGGCGCCCTGCTAAGGCGTTATACGGGCTTAAACCCGTATCGAGGGTTCGAATCCCTCTCTCTCCGCCACTACTTTCATAGGGGAAATGAAGGTGGCGGCAGTTTCTAGTACCAACGTAGTGCCAAAAACGCGCAACAGTAAGAAACAGCCAAAGAAGCTGTCAGCCATGTACTGCAAGCGGCCCGACGAAGCCGACACCTTCGGGTGGCAGTTCAGGTTCTTTTAGGCCGCGCGGAGGGGGCGCTCGGTGCGACCCGCGAGCAATTGCGCGCCTGGATGAACGGCGATGAGGACGCGCCGCCGCACATTTATCAAGCGGTAGCTGACTTGCTGCAAGAGCTTAAGAAGCCTCGCGATTAGGTCGACTTTGGCACTACGTTTGGCCGATATCGTCGCTGAGCACGAGCTTCAGCAGCTAAATAGGCAGCACGCGGTTCCGGAGGGCGACACTTAGGCCGCAAAAGCAATAGCTATCGGGATTCGCGACAGCTATGAATAGTGTCGCGCCCCCTTGCGAGTTCCTTTAGGTGCTCGTGAGCCTTGGTCCGACTACCCCTGAGCAGGCCTTCCCTGAAAATTGATCGGGGCCCTTTCGACCCATAGTGAACGTTCCGCAAGCCTTACTTAGCGACGGTTTCAATCAGGGCGATCAAGCCCTTCAGCAAAGCGACGGGCGTCGGCGGGCAGCCCGGGATGTGGAGATCGACCGGCACCACCTGCGAGACGCCGCCGACACACGCCGGGCTGCCGGCGAAGCAGCCGCCATCGCGTCCGCAGTCGCCGACGGCGACGACCCACTTCGGGTCCGGCGTGGCGCGCCAGGTGCGCTCCAGCGCTTCGCGCATGTTTGCGGTGACCGGGCCGGTGACGAGCAGCACGTCGGCGTGGCGCGGCGAGGCGACGAAACGCAGGCCGAAGCGTTCGAGGTCGTAGACGATGTTCTGCAGCGCGTGGATCTCGAGCTCACAGCCATTGCAGGAGCCGGCGTCGACCTCGCGGATCGCGAGGCTGCGTCCAAGGCGCGCGCGCGACGCCGCGTCGACACGCGCGGCGAGCTCGGCAAGTGCCCCCGGGTCGGCGGCAGGTGCGCGCTCGGTCAGCCGTCCGCGGAAGAGATTGCGCAGCAGGATCCTAGAGGTCATGACCCGCGTACGAGCAATTGAAGGACTTATTGCAGAGCGGAAAGTCGGCGACAATGTTGCCCTCGATCGCCGCCTCGAGCAGCGGCCACTGGAACCAGGACGGGTCGCGCAGCCAGGCGCGCTCGACTCGGCCGTCGGCTGCGACGCGCACCCAGCCGAAGATGTCGCCGCGGAACCCTTCGACCAGTGCCGCGCCTTCCCCAGACGCCGGCCGAAGCGCGACTTGCACCGGCCCAGTCGGCAGGCGCGCGAGGATTTGCTCGATGAGGCCGAGGCTTTCTTCGACTTCGCGGATGCGGATCCAGACACGCGCATTGACGTCTCCGGCCTGTACGACCGGTACGTCGAACTCCAGGTCACCGTAGGGCGCGTACCCGGGGTTTCGCCGCGCGTCGAAGTCACGGCCCGAAGCGCGCCCGACGAAGCCGCCGGCGGCGAATAGCCGGGCGAGCCCCGGCGAGACGATGCCGGTGCTGACGGTACGGTCCTTGAGCGAAGCGGTGTTGTCGTAGAGCTGCTCGAGTTCCGGGAAGCGCTCGCGCGCCAGCGCGACCAGCGCCGCGACCTGCTTCGCGCCCCCGGCGGCCAGATCCCGGCGCATGCCCCCGGGCATGACGCTGTCCATCATCAGGCGATGGCCGAAGCATTCGTTGGCGGCGCGCAGCACCTGCTCGCGCAGCCAGCCGCAGCTCGCGTGCATGATGCTGAACGCCGCGTCGTTGCATACCGCGCCGATGTCGCCGAAATGATTTGCCAGCCGCTCGAGCTCGCCGGCGAGCGCGCGCAGCCAGGCCGCGCGCGGCGGCACCTCGATGCCGAGCGCGTCCTCCACCGCGCGCGCAAATGCCAGCGCATGCGCGACCGTGCTGTCGCCCGAGACTCGGGCCGCGAGCGTTGCGGCCCGCTCGAGCGGCGCCCCCGCCATCAGCGACGCGATGCCCTTGTGCACGTAGCCGAGCCGTTGCTCGAGGCGCACCACGGTCTCGCCGTTCGCCGTGAAGCGGAAGTGGCCGGGCTCGATGATCCCGGCGTGTACCGGTCCCACAGGAATCTGATGCAGGCCTTCGCCCTCGGCGGGCAGGAACGCGTACGGCGCGCCGTGGCGCAGCCACGGCCGCGTATCGGGAGCGCCCTCGGCCTCGAGCCCGTAGAGATCGCGCATCGCCCGCTCGAGGCGGATCGCCGGCGGATGCACCCGGCCGACCGAGGGAAAGCGGTTGTCGCTGCAACGCAGATGCAAGAGGCTCGGCCTGCCGGCCTCGAGGATCGCCATGTGCGCGAGCCCGGGCTCACCCCACAGGCCCAGCAGAGAGACCTCGCCGGACTGCAGCCTGTCCGCCATGGCGCTCCAGGCGCGTGCGTCGACCGGGACGGAGGGCCAGTTCATCAGTTCAGGAGGCTCGCCACGTATTGGAACCACGAGACGAGCGCCGGCGGCAGCCAGACTCCGGCCGCGAGCACGAGCGCGAGATGCAGACCGACGGGTAGGAACGATGCCTTCGACGGCTCGCTGCGCCCGTCGGGATCGCCGAACGCGAGGCCGTTCAGGCGCAGGAGCAGTGCACCGAGTGCGACCAGCAGCGCGAGGCCGAGGATGATCGCCAGCACCGGCGCTCGCGAGAACGTCGTTGTGACGATCAGGAACTCGGTCATGAACAGACCCATCGGCGGCAGGCCGGCGATCGCCACCACGCCCAGGCCGAGGCTCCAGCCGAGCGCCGGGTGCGAGACGGTGAGTCCGCGAATCTCGGCCATGCGCTGCGTGCGCTTCACCTGCGCGATGTGGCCGACGCAGAAGAAGATCGCCGACTTGGTCAGGCTGTGCAGCGCCATGTGCAGGAGGCCCGCGAAGTTGGCGAGCGGTCCTCCCATGCCGAAGGCGAAGGTAATGATTCCCATGTGCTCGATGGACGAGTAGGCGAACATGCGCTTGATGTCCTGCCGTCGGTACAGCATTAACGAGGCGAAAACGACCGACAGCAGGCCGAGCGATACCATCAAGGGCCCGGGGGCGAGCGCTGCCGGGTTGGCTGACATGATGGTCTTGAAGCGCAGCACGGCAAACAGCGCGACATTGAGCAGCAGCCCGGACAACACGGCCGAAATCGGCGTCGGGCCCTCGGCGTGCGCGTCGGGCAGCCAGGCGTGCAACGGCACGAGGCCGACCTTCGTGCCGTAGCCAAGGAGTAGAAAGACGAAGGACAGGTTGAGGAGCGCCGGATCGAATGCCGCCGCGTTCTCCACGAGGGCGCTCCACGCCATGGCATCCAGTCCCTCGCCGAGCGTCGCGTGCGCGGCGAGATAGACCAGGATCGTGCCGAACAGCGCGAGCGCGATGCCGACGCTGCCGAGCAGAAAGTATTTCCACGCCGCTTCCAGCGCGGCCGGCGTGCGGTAGATGCCGACCATGAGGACCGTGGTGAGGGTCGCGAGCTCGATCGCGACCCACATCAGTCCGACGTTGTTCGAGAGCAGCGCGAGGTTCATCCCGAACATGAGCGTCTGATACATGGCGTGGTAGAAGCGCAGGTAGGTCGGCGTCAGCCGGCCGGTCTCCAGCTCGTGCGCGATGTAGCTGCCGCTGAACACGCTGGTCGTGAATCCGACGAAGGTGCTCAGAACGATGAAGACGACGTTGAGGTCGTCGACGATCAAGTAGCGCCCGCTCGCCGGGCGCTCGACGAAGAGCGTCGCCGCGCAGGCGAAGGTCGCGAAGGTGGCGAGCACGTTGAGGCGCGCGGTGGTCCGGTCATCGGGCAGCAGCGCGAGCAAGGCCGCGCTGACGGCCGGAATGATGAGCACCGCAGCGACGAAGTACGAGCCGTGCCCGCTCACGGCTGCTCCCCGCGGTGCTCGTGCAGCTCGTGGATGTCCACCGTCTCGAAGCGCTCGCGAATGCGGAACAGGAACACGCCGATCACGATCAGCGCCACCAGGATGGAGAACGCAACGCTGATCTCCACGACCAGCGGCATGCCCTTGGCGCCGGTCGCCGCGAGGATCAGGCCGTTCTCGATCGACATGAAGCCGATCACCTGGCTCACGGCATTGCGCCGCGAGATCATCATCAGCAGGCCGAGCAGGACCACCGACAGGGCGAACGCCAGGTCCTCGCGGGCGAGCGTTCCGGCCTCGGCGGTGATCGGCAGCATCACCATGATCGCCAGCGCCACCAGGCCGATGCCCGCGAGCATCGTCTGGCCGATGCCGACCACCGGCTCGATCGTGCGATGGATGCCGAGGCCCACGATGATGCGATGCAGCGCCATCGGGATGACGATGGCCTTGACCAGCAGCGCGATCGAGGCGGTGATGTACAGGTGCGGCGCTTCCTGGATGTACGCCTGCCAGGCGACCGAAAGCGAAACCACCATGGCGTGGAGAGCGAAGGTGTTCACCAGGCCGGACATGCGGTCCTGGTAGAGCAGCATGAAGCTGACGAGCACCAGCCCGCCGGCGAAGAGATGGGCGACATCCAGGGCGATCTGGTCCATCACCTGACCTGGGTCACGAACAGGAGGAGCGCGGCCAGGAAGCCGAGCATTAGCGCCGCGCCCAGGAAATCCGGGACGCGGAACACGCGCATTTTCGCGATCACGGTCTCGAACACCGCCAGCAGGAACCCGCCGCCCGCAAGCTTCACCAGGTAGATGCTGGCGCCGAGGAGGTAGGCGCCGAAACCCTGGCCGGAAACCGCGATGCCCCAGGGAAAGAATACGCAGGCGATGATCGAGACGTAGAGCAGCAGCTTCAGGTTGGACGCGGCCTCGATCAGCGCCAGATGGCGTCCCGAGTACTCGAGGATCATCGCCTCGTGCACCATGGTGAGCTCGAGGTGCGTCGCCGGATTGTCGATCGGAATGCGGGCGTTTTCCGCGATCGCCACCATCACCAGCGCAACCAGCGCCAGGGCGAGCGAAATCCGCAGCCCGATCTCGGGGCTTTGGAGGGAGGCGGCGATGGACGAGAGCTGCGTGGAGCCCGCGAGCAGCGACAGGGTGAACACCGCCATCAGCATCGCCGGCTCGGCGAGCGAGGCGATCATCATCTCGCGGCTCGAACCGATGCCGCCGAAGCTCGTTCCGACATCGAGGCCGGCGAGGGCGAGCATGAAGCGCGCGCTGCCGAGCAGGGCGACGATGGCGATCATGTCCGCCGCGTAGCTGAAGATCAGGCCGGTGGCGAAGGTGGGAACGAGCGCGGCGGCCACCCAGGTCGTGCCGAAGACGAGGTAGGGCGCGACGCGGAACACCCAGGAGGCCGACACCGCGACCACCGCTTCCTTGCGCACCAGCCGCAGCAGGTCGCGATAGGGCTGCAGCACCGGCGGACCCTGCCGGCGCAGGAGGTGCGCCTTGACCTTGCGCACGTACCCGGTCAGCAGGGGCGCGAGCGCGAGCACGATCAGCATCTGGCAGAGCTGGACGAGGAGATCCAGGATCACTGCCATATGGCGAGGATTGCCAGCAGTACGACGAGCGCCGAGAACACCAGCGTGAGATAGCCGCGGATCGTCATGAACTGCACCCGGTTCAGCTTCTCGGCGGCGAAGCCGACGATGGCCGCCGCGGGCAAGTACAGGGTCTCCCACAGCAGATCGCGCAGCTCGACGTGCAGCCGGGCCGCCCGGGTTTCGCCCGGCGGCGGCAGGTCGACTGTCTCGCGGGCGCGGAACACGACTGTGCCGAAGACCCTGCGGATCGGCTGCGAAAAGCTGCCCGCGGTGTATTGCGTGACCGGGCTCCGATCGGGAAACCCGCAATCCCAGGCGTCGGACTTGCGCGTGCGGTTCGACGCCCAGCGATGAATGACCTCGCCGGCCAGCCCGGCCGACGCGGCGATGAACGCGAGCAGCAGCAGCCCATTGTAGGAGCTGCGGCTTTCCGCGACGGGAACGATGGTGAGCCACTCCAGGCCCTCCCGCGACGGCAAGCTGGCGCCAACCAGCGCGTGGGTCACGGGCGCGAGGGCGTCGATGAAATAGGCCGGCAGGATCCCCGCAATCAGGCAGAGCGCCACGAGCGCATACATCGCCACGAGCGAAGGCGCATCGACTTCCTCGGCATTGCATGCCGCTGCTATTCGCGGGCGTCCAAGAAACGTGATGCCGAACGCCTTGACGAAGCATGCCGCGGCGAGCGCGGCCGAAAGCGCGAGCATTGCGCCGACCGCCGGCACCAGGAACTTGAGGAGCCATTGGGGCAGCGCGGGGCTGAGGAGAATCGCCTGGAAGGTGAGCCACTCCGAGACGAAGCCGTTGAACGGCGGCAGGGCGGAGATCGCCGCCGAGCCGATCAGGAAGGCAAAAGCCGTGTGCGGCATGCGATGGATCAGGCCGCCGAGTTGCTCCATGTTCCGCTCGCCGGTGGCCGTCAGCACCGCGCCGGCGCCGTAGAACAGCAGGCTCTTGAACACGCTGTGGTTGAAGACGTGGAACAGCGCGGCGGTGAGGCCGAGCGCGGCGGCGGCCGGCATGGCATTCGCTTCGAAGGCCAGCGCGAGCCCCAGCCCGATGAAGATGATGCCGATGTTCTCCACCGTGTGGTAGGCCAGCAGCCGCTTCAGATCGTGCTCCATCAGGGCATGCAGGACACCGAGCACGGCCGTCATCCCGCCCAGCAGAACCACCAGGGCGCCCCACCACCAGAGCGGTGGACCGAGCAGGTCGAGCACGATGCGCGCGAAACCGTAGACGGCGACCTTGGTCATGACGCCGCTCATCAGCGCGGATACATGGCTTGGCGCCGCGGGGTGGGCAAGGGGCAGCCACACATGCAACGGCACGAGCCCCGCCTTGGAGCCCGCGCCGACCAGCACCAGCACCAGCACCACCGCCGCGATAGTCGGCGCGGGCGCCGCCTGACGGATCGCCTGGAACTCGTATCCGCCCGAAGGACCGGCGAGCAGGCCGAAGGCGAGGAGCAGGGCGAGCGTGCCGAAGCTCGCCATCAGCAGGTACAAATAGCCCGCCGCGGCGTTGCCAGGCCGGCGGTGATGCGCCATCACCAGCGCCCAGGAGGAGAGCGACATGAACTCCCATGAGAAGAGAAACGTGAATGCGTCCGCGGCGAGCAGCACCAGGTTCATGCCGGCGAGGAACGCGGGATAGAAGGGCAGCACGCGCTCCGGCGTCTCCTCGTGGCGGCCATAGCCAAGGCCGAATAGGCTCGCCGCAGCGCCTCCGAGATTGATCACCACCAGGAAGAACGCGCTCAGCGCGTCGAGCCGGAAATGTGCGCCCAGCCACGGCAGGCCGAGCGGCAGCGTCGACGTTGCGCCCAGCGACGCGGGGGCGAGGAGGGATGCCGTCGCGGCGACGAGCGCAGCCAAGGCAACCGCCAGCGACAGCCCGTAGACCAGAATGCCCTTGGCCGGCCGCCTCGCTGCGGCGAGCGCCAGCACGCCGGTCGCGAGCAGCGCCGCAACACCCCACAACAGCCCTTTGAGAACCACTCAGCCCCTTTTTTTCAGCCGGATGCCGCGGCCGCCCCTTTCGCTCACCGCGTCTTCGTTGATCAGCTCGATGCCGAGGCGGTTCAGGGCCGCGATGAGCTTCATTAGCGACTCGACGTTGCCGCGGATCACGCCGTCGCTTGCCTCCATGCGCTGGATGGTCGGCAGCGACAGGCGGGACGCTTTGGCGAGCGTGCGCTGATCAATCTCCAGCAGCGCCCGGGCGGCTCGCAGCTGTCGGGCGGTAATCATGAATTGGACCTTAATTTAGAGTGATGACACTTGATGATTTAGATACCATAGCTCATAGTTGATGGGCATGTAAACGGCGCCGCGCGGGAGCCACGCGTATGGGATTTCTGAGTTGGCTGCAAGAACACACAAGCGGAGTGACTCTCGCCGAGTATGGGGAGCTTTCGCGTAGCGCTGCCGGCTTAAAGGTCTTGGTTGCGCTTCGCAAGCATCGCGACCAAGGTCACTACTTAGCGTTCAAATGGCAAGGCGCCGGCCAGCTGTGGCAGCACGAAATCGAGGCCACGCCGGAGGTGCTGGACCGGCTGGAGGCGATTCTCAGGGAAGTGAGAAAGAAAATTGGTAGTCGGCCTACTTAGACGCGGAGAGGCGTCGCCGATGTTCGCCGGAGGCGCTCGGCGCGCACCAAAGGCGGAGATCGAAAAGGGGTGGCCGCTCACCAAGTCGGCGGGATCAAGGCGGACTAGGCCGGCCCTCGGTTGCCTCAGTGCGCGTACCAGTGTCGTTTCGCGGTTTCTTCCCGGTACGCGCGGTTCACGAGTTGCATCGCGCGATTGAACGTGGCGAGCGGAACCGTCTCGTCGCCGGTGAGCCAGCCTCGCAGCTCGCCTCGGGTCACGTGCAACCGTTGTCCGAGCGCCTCCTCGGTTCCGCACACGCCGAGCGCCTTGCGCAATACGAGGAGCTGAAGGACGAGAGAGCTCCGCATTGAGCGGTGACGCTACTCCTCGCAGATGACTCGCTCCTTGCTTGGCGATGACGAACGCGTCAGCCATGGGTAAAGAAAAGAAAAACCGGACGGCAGACGCCCCGAGACGCCGGGGCGTCCAGTCCGCGCCCCGGCTAGCGCATCGCCGAGGTCTGAGTGCCGAGGACCGTGATCTCGGTATAGCGGTCGCGCTGCAGGCAGTAGACGAGCGGCTTGCCTCGCAGGCCACGGCACTCCTTGCCCGTCAGCGGCTCGGTGGCGCCGACCCCGAAGGCGGTCAGCTTGGTGCCGTCCAGGCCGAGGGCGAGAAGATGATCGCGCACCGCCTCGGCGCGTTGCTCTGAGAGCTTCTGGTTGTATTTCCCCGAGCCCATGCGGTCGGCGTGGCCGACGATGTCGACCTTCTGGTAGCTCGCCTGCGTCAACTGCTTGGCGAGCGCGTCGAGCGCGGGGCCGGCATCGGCCCGCAGCACTGCGCTGTCGAAGTCGAACAGCGTGTTCATCGATATCCGGATGGGCTCGGCCCGCAACGGCGCGTCGAGGCGTGCCGGCTCGACCGAAGCCGGGACGAGCTTCGCGGTGGGGAGCGGGTTGCAGCCGCGATAGCTCGCGGCGGGGTTCCATTCGCTCGTGCGCACGCAGGCGCCGGACGCGGTAGTGACGGGCGCGCCGTCGCTCGCGGCGACGAGATAGCCAGCCGCCTCCTGGGCGGCGTGCGCCGGCGCGCTCGACAGCGTGGCAATGGCGGCAAAGACAAAAAGCCGGGTGGACATGGGGCGACTCCTGTTGGTGGTGGTTGGAGCCGAGAGTGTCGCGTCCGACTGTGGCGGCGCGCAGGCGCGATGGCGCGCAAATATGGCGCGCTTGGGCAGAACCCATAGCAACGCGCGTGCCCCGCGAGGGGGCTTGCGCCTGTTCTAGACCGGGATTCCCACCCTTGCGAAATCGCGCGAGCACCGGTAAGAATCTGCCTTTAATATCCAGCATATGAACATCCAGCAGATGAAATCCCCCTATCCCCCGGTCGGCTCGAAGTGGAAGGAAGTCGATACCCGCGTGCGGCGCACCGTCGAGGTGATCCGCCACGACATGGCGAACCGCCGGGTACGCATCAACTGCATCGAGACGCAGAAGCTTACCTGGGCGAAGCCCGAGCGCTTCAACGGCAAGAGCGGCGGCTACCAGCGCGCCGTCTAGTTACAGCTGTAGCCGTCGGCGGCCGGGCCGGGTCTAATCCGGTCAAATGACCGGCTGGAGCAGACCTGCGGTGGTCGTCACGTTGGCGGCGGCCGCCGTCCTCATGGTGACGATGGGGGCGCGCAACACGCTCGGCCTTTTCGTTTCCCCGATCAACAGCTCGACCGGTCTGGGCGTCGTCACGATCAGCTTCGCGCTGGCGATCGCCCAGTTCGTCTGGGGCGCGGTGCAGCCTCTCGCCGGTGCGCTCGCCGACCGGCATGGCCCGCGGCCAGTTCTTGCGGTCGGCCTCGTCCTGCTCGCATTCGGCACGGCGCTCACGCCGTTCATGAGCTCCGGAATCGGCTTCGTCTTCGCGCTCGGGTTCCTGACCGCCATGGGCGCAGGGTCGGCGAGTTTCTCGGTGCTCCTCGGCGCGGCCGCGCAGCGCCTGCCGCCCCAGGCGCGCGGCACGGCCTCGGGCGTGATCAACGCCGGTGGATCGTTCGGCCAGTTCGTTTTCGCGCCGGTCGTCCAGAAGCTGATCCAGGGGCTCGGGTGGGCCGGCGCCATGTGGGCGCTCGCGGTGGCGATGCTCGCCGCGCTGCCGCTCGTCGGAGCGGTGGCGCAAGGCGGACCGGCGCCGCACAAGGGCGGCGAAGGCGCCTGGAGCGCGGTGCGCGGTGCGCTGCGCGATCGCAGCTACCTCCTGCTCCACGCCGGATTCTTCACTTGCGGCTTCCACATAGCATTCCTGGTGACGCACCTTCCGGGCGAGGTGGATCTCTGCGGACTGCCGCCGACGGTCGCGAGTTGGTCGCTCGCGATCATCGGCCTCGCGAACATCGCCGGCAGCCTCCTCGCCGGCGCCGCGGTATCGCGATACCGCAGCAAGCTCGCGCTCGCCCTGATGTACGGCTCGCGCGCCGTGCTGATCCTGCTTTATCTGGCGGCCCCGAAGACCCCGGCGACCTTCTATTTCTTCGCGTTCGGGCTCGGCCTCACGTGGCTCTCCACCGTGCCGCCGACCGCCTCGATCGTCGGCAAGCTCTTCGGCATCCGCTACCTCGCCACGCTCTTCGGACTGACGCTCCTTTCGCATCAGGTCGGCGCCTTTTTCGGCGCCTGGCTCGGCGGGATCGCGATCACGCGCCTGGGCAGCTACCAGTGGATGTGGTACGCGGACATCGCGCTCGCCACGTTCGCCGCGATCGTGAACCTGCCGATCCGCGAAGCGCCGGTGCAGCCGGCAAGCGCGGCCGCGCCCGCCTAAGCCCTGAATTCCTCCAGCATGTACCCGAAGCCGCGCACAGTGCGGATGCGGATACCCGCGGGTTCGAGCTTCGCTCGCAGCCGCGATACGTAGACCTCCACCGCATTGGGTGAAAGCTCGTCGTCCCAGCCGGCTACCCAATGGACGATGGCGTCCTTGGATACGATCTTCTCCACTTTTTGCAGCAACACCTCGAGCACCGCCCATTCCCGCGCCGTGAGGTCGAGCTGCTCACCCGCGAGGTAGGCGCGCCGCGCCGCCTTGTCCATGCTGAGCGGGCCGTGCTTGATGCGAGGCGACGAGCGCATCTGGGCGCGGCGCAGGAGCGCCCGCACCCGTGCGCCCAGCTCGTCCATCGCAAAAGGTTTGGCGAGGTAATCGTCCGCGCCGAGATCCAATCCGTGAACCCGCTCGTTGGTATGGTCGCGCGCGCTAACCACCAGGACCGGGGTTGCGTCCTGCGCGCTGCGCAGCCGGCGCAGCACTTCGTAGCCGTCGATTCCGGGAAGGCCGATGTCGAGCAGCATGAGATCGAAACGCCGGCAACGGGTCGCTTCCAGCGCGTCGCTGCCGCTCGAGCGGGCTTCCACTGCGTGGCCGGCCCCCAGCAGGATGCGCGCAATGCCGTCGGCAAGGGAGGCGTCGTCTTCTACGAGCAGCACGTCCATGCGAGGAGCTTCGACTGCGGCGAGACCCTATGGTTCAAACTGACAATTCTGCAAGGGAACGGTCCAGAAACTCCAGGCGGTCCTGTCCCCAGAATCGCTCGCCCGCGAGCACATAGGTGGGTGCTCCGAAGACGCCGAGCCGCTCGGCTTCCCCGCTGTAGGTCACGTACAGCGCCTGCACCCGCGCGCTCGTCTCTTCGCGCACCAGCTCCTCACCCGGAAGCCCGTTCTCGTCCGCGACCGCGGCGCGCACCTTCGGATCCGACGTGTCGCGCTCCTCCGCCCAGAGCGCACGGAGCAGCGCGTGCGACAACGACGCTGCGTCGAGCCCGCGCTCCTGCGCGGCGATCACCATCCAGCCGGCGGGTTTATTCCAGCCGAGCGGTTTGCCGTCCTTGGGATAGTGCTTCGGCTCGAGCACTAGCGGCATGCCGAGGTGCTTGCGCCAGCGCTCGAGCTCGAGCGCGTGGTAGCTGCGGCGCGGCTCGGGGCGGGTGCGGATCGGGATACCGCCGGTGCGCGGCACCACGTCCTGGAAGTCGAACGGCTTGAGGACCAGCTTCACGCGGCGGCGGCGCACGATGTCCTGCAGACGCGGCCCGCCGAAATAGGCCCACGGAGAGGACAGGCTGTAGTAGCAGGAGAGTTCGCTCATGGATAATCGCGACTCTAGTGGATTCGGACGCGAAAAATCAGGCTTTGGATTCGCTCGCCGCGGCGGCGCGCGAAGAGCTTTCGCGTCTCAATTTCCCGCCACAGAACTGGGTGCCGCCGACCGAGGGTCCGGACGGCCGGCAGCTGCTCGACGTGCTCGTCGTGGGCGGCGGCATGTGCGGCCAGACCGCGACCTTCGCGCTGATGCGCGAGGGCGTGCGCCACCTGCGCTGCATCGACCGCGCTCCCCATGGACGAGAAGGGCCTTGGGCCACGTTCGCGCGCATGGACACGCTACGCTCGCCCAAGCACCTCACCGGGCCGGATCTCGGCTGCGGCCTGCTGACCTACCGCGCGTGGCACGAGGCGAAGTACGGCCGCGCGCATTGGCAGGCGCTGCACAAGATCCCGCGCCTCGATTGGGCCGAGTACCTTCTGTGGGTGCGCGACACCGTCGGCCTGCCAATCGAGAACGGGATTGAACTGACTTCACTGGAAGTCACGCCTGGGGCAGTGTGTGCGCGGCTGAAGGGTGGACAAGAGCTCTACGCGAGAAAAGCGGTGCTCGCCCTAGGCCGCGAAGGCAGCGGCGCGCTACGCTGGCCGAAGTTCGCAAGCTTCGATCCCGCCAGGCGCGGTGCCGACGTGCTCCATTCGGCCGACGACATCGACTTCGGCGCGCTGACGGGCCGGCGCATCGGCGTGCTCGGCGCTGGCGCCTCCGCATTCGACAACGCAGCCGAGGCGCTCGAGGCCGGCGCGGCGGAAGTCGTGATGTTCGCGCGCCGTCCGGTGCTGCCGCAGGTGAACAAATCCAAGTGGACCGCCTTCGCCGGATTCCAGCATGGCTACGCCTGGGTCGACGACGCGCGCCGCTGGCGCTTCTATACCTATATCTTCGGCGAGCAGGTGCCGCCGCCCTACGAGAGCGTGCTGCGCTGCGAGCGCCATCGCGGTTTCTCGATCCGCTTTTTGGAGAGCTGGCTCGACCTCGCCGCCGGCGCCGCCGGGATCGAGGTCAAGACCAACAAGGCCTCGTACCGGTTCGACGCTGTGGTCGTGGCGACGGGATTCGACGTGAACCTCATGGACCGCCCGGAGATCGCCCCTGTGCGCGACGCCATCGAGACCTGGCGCCTGCATGTGTCGCCGGAGGAAGCGCAGCGATTTCCGGAGGAAGCGCGCTTTCCCTATCTCGGGCCGGCGTTCGAGCTGCGGGGATCGCGGCCGGGGTTGGGCCGCATTCACGTCTTCAACTGGGGCTCGACGATGAGCCACGGCGCGCTCGCGGGCGACATTCCCGGGCTGGAGCTCGGTGCGCACCGCCTTGCCGAGGGCATCGCCCGCGATCTCTTCGTCGAGGACGCGGACCGTCACTGGGCAGCGCTGCAGGTCCACAACGAGGACGAGCTCGAGCCGACGCGCTATTTCGTTCCGCTCGACAGGCGGAAGTAGGGATTCCAGCCGAGCTCGCGGAGCGCCTTGTCGGTCGCGACCTGGGGGGTTGGCTCGGCGATTTCGTAGATGCCGGCGCGGCCTTTCTCGAGGGCGAGCAGCGCTGCCGACGCGGCCGCATCGACATGCAGCGGCATCTCGCCGCTGGCGGCTTCCCGGCCGGTTCCAGGCCCGTAGAGGTGACCGTAGCGCAGCACGATTCCTTCCAGCGGTGGCGACCCGAGGGTCAGCCGCTCGAGCGCCGCTACGCCGTCGGCGCTGATGCCCTGCGGGCGCCACGCGATGCTTTGCGAAACGAACCTGGACGTTCCTGCTGCCAGCGCCGCGGCCACCAGGTTGGCCGTTCCTTCGCTCCGAATGCGCGCATTGCGCGGCACCGCTTCCGCCATCCGGGCCGGATCGAGCCCAGGCGGGAGGTCGGTGAGCTGATGGATGATCGCCTTGGGGTTCGCCGATGCCACCGCGCGTTGGAGAGCTGGCGCATCGAAGACATCGACCACGATCACCCGGGCGCCCGCCCGCTCGATGCTCGCCGCCTTGTCGGGGGAACGAGTCGTGCCCCACACGTCGTAGCCCCTGGCAACCAGGAGGAGGACCAGCGGCTTGCCGACCGCGCCGGTGGCCCCGGCGACGAGGACGCGCGGCTTCAATCGATCGTCGCGCCGACCGCTTTCACCACCGCGGCCCACCTGGCGCGGTCGGCCTTCACGGTGGCGCGGAACTGCTCCGGGGTCTCGTAGCGCGGAGTGTTGCCGAGCTCGCTCAGGCGCTGGCGCACTGCCGGCGTCTCCAGGGCGGCTTTCACCGCGCCATTCACGCGGCTCACGATCTGCGCCTCGAGTCCGCGCGGACCGAACAGACCGAACCAGATGTAGCTTTCGTAGCCCGGCACGCCGGTCTCGGCGATCGTCGGGATGTCCGGGACGGAGGCCACGCGCTTCGCCGTGGTGACGCCGAGGAGGCGCACGCGCCCGGCCTTCCATTGCGCCTGCACGGTCTGCACCTGGTTCATGATGCAGCAGGTCTGTCCCGAGACCACAGAGGCGAGGGCCTCCGGGCCACCCTTGTAGGGCACGTGCACCATGTCGAGCCCCGCGCGCGAGGCGAGCTCGGCGAAGGCGAGGTGCGTGCCGGTGCCGTTGCCGGTCGAAGCGTAGTTGTACTTGCGTGGGTTCGCCTTGACGTGGTCGATGAACTCGCGCACCGTCTTCACGTCGAGCACCTGCGGGTTCACCGTCAGGACGTTCGAAACGTCGACGAGCGGCGCGATCGGGGTGAAGTCGGCTTCGACGTCGAACGGCAGCTTGCTGTAAAGCGCCGCATTGACACCATGCGTCGCCGCGGTGCCGAGAAGCAGCGTGTAGCCGTCGGGCCGCGCCCGGAACACCGTTTCCGAAGCGAGGTTGCCGCCCGCGCCGGTCCGATAGTCCATCACCAGCTTCGTGCCGAGCGATTTTTCCATCGGCTCCTGGACCATGCGGGCCACTACGTCGACGCCCGAGCCGGCTGGAAATCCCATGACCAAGGCGATCGGATGCGCCGGCCACGACTGCGCGAGGGCGAGGCCTGGCAGCAACAAGAGCAGGCACAAGAAATTCATGGCGTTGTTTCCACGTGGGGAATCGGGGTCTGACCCCGATTCTTTCACGGAAGCGCTAACGCTTGTTCTGGTGCAGGACGGCGACCCGGGGCCGGCGACGCTCCGGGCTCGCATAAGGCCCGTCGGCGATCACGTCGAGCGCGTCGAGAAACACGTCCTGAGGCGGCGGCTCCTCGCCGGCGAGCCAGCGCGCAAGGCGCCCCTTCGGAACCCTGAGAAATTCCGCCAGCCGCGCTGCGCCGCCGATGGTGGCGGCGGCGCATGCCAGTGTCTCCGTATATACGTTACGACCGTCCATTGCCTGGATTTCCTTCCCGCCTTTTTGCGTGGCAGCAATGCTCGTGCCCGGGCTCCCCCCAGGGGTCCGGTCGGCACGGAGGCGCCGCTCGCGAGCGGGCTTCCTTTTTGCTTATCGCCACCGCATGGCGAAGGACCTGTATCGCATCGGCATTTCCGGCTCGTACGGCGGGCTCAACCTCGGCGACGAGGCAATCCTGCACTCGATCGTCACGCAGCTGCGCCGCGACCTGCCGGTGGAGATCACGGTGTTCTCGCGCGACCCCGAGGACACGAAGCGCCGCCACGGCGTGGAGCGCGCGGTGCCGGTGCGCAAGATGTCGCGCGTCGAGGTCGCGCCGGAGCTCGAGCGGCTCGACCTTCTCATCGTCGGCGGCGGCGGCATTCTTTTCGACGCCGAGGCGCGCATTTACCTGCGCGAGGCGCAGATCGCGAAGGAGAAGGGCGTGCCGGTGATGCTCTACGCGGTCGGCGCCGGTCCTCTCGCCCACGCCGGCGCGCAGACGCTGGTGCGCGAGGTGCTCGAGCAGGTCGACGTGGTCACGGTGCGCGAGCGCGCCGCGCAGCAGGTGCTCGAGGAGGCGGGCGTGCACCGCGAGATCATCGTCACCGCCGACCCGGCGCTGCTGCTCAAGCCCGAGCCGCTGCCGCGCGGCGTGCTGAGAAGCGAAGGCCTCGAGGGCCGCCGGCGCCTGATCGGCATGTCGGTGCGCGAGCCCGGGGTCGCCGCGCCCGATATCGATCCGAAGGAGTACCACGCGCTGCTCGCGAACGCCGCCGACTTCATGGTCGACCGCTACGACGCGGACATCGTGTTCGTGCCGATGGAGCGCTCGGTCCTCGACTCGCAGCACAGCCACGCGGTGATCGCGCTCATGCTGCGCGCGCAACGCGCCACCGTGCTGAAAGGCGAATACACCTCCGGCCAGCTCCTTTCGCTCATGAGCAAGTTCAGCTTCGTGCTCGGCATGCGGCTGCACTTCCTGATCTTCGCGGCGCTGCGCGGCGTGCCCTTCGTCGCGCTGCCTTACGCGGGCAAGGTGACCGGCCTGCTCGAGGACCTGAAGGTGCCCACCCCGCCCTACAAGCTCGTCAACCCCGGCCGGCTGATCGCCCACCTCGACGATGCCTGGGACCGGCGCAGGCAGATGAAGCTCAATCTCGCCAAGGCGGTGGCGCCGCTGCAGAAGCGCGCGCAGGAGACGCATCGCATCCTGCTCGAGCTCGTCACCAAGGAGAAGCTCTCTATTGCCAGCGTTAAAGCGGCCTGACGACGCGGTCCGGCTGCAGCTGCCGCCGCGGCAGGCGCTGCTGGCTGGAGAGACCGACGTGCTGGTGGTCGGCGGCGGGCCGGCCGGGCTCGGCGCGGCCGTCGCCGCTGCCGACGCGGGCGCACGCGTGATCCTCGCCGAGCGCTACGGCTTTCTCGGCGGCAACGCCACCGCGGCGCTCGTCATGCCGCTCATGTCGTTCCATACCCAGCTTCCCACGGCGGACCGAAAGGAAAACGCCTCGGGCGCGACCTCGCTGCTGCCGACCGACCACGGCCCGGGCGAGCCAGTGGTGGCCGGCGTGCTGCGCCGCCTGCTCGAGCGGCTGGTGAATGCGGGCGGCGCGATCCCACCCTCGCTCGCTACCGGCTATACCGTGCCGTTCGATCCGGAGTGGTTCAAGCTGATCGCGCTCGAGCTCCTCGACGAGGCGGGCGTGAGCTTTCTGTTCCACGCGTTCGCAAGCGGCGTCCTTCCCGGGAACCAGGGCGTGATCTTCGAGACCAAGTCGGGCCCGCTCGCGATCCGCGCCAAGGTCATCGTCGACTGCACCGGCGACGGCGACGTCGCGGTCCAGGCCGGCGCGCCCTGCGAAATCGGCCGCGCCGACGGACTCGCCCAGCCGATGACGCTGATGTTCCGCGTGACCGAGTTCCGCCGCGCCGCGTTCGACGCCTACGTGCGCGACAACCCGAAGGAATGGCGTGGCGTGCACGGCCTGTGGGCGCTCGTGCGCCGCGCCACCGAGGAAGGCAAGCTCGACCTGCCGCGCGAGGACATGCTCTTCTTCGCCACGCCGCACGACAACGAGGTCAGCGTGAACAGCACCCGCGTGACGCGGGTCCTCGGCACCGACGTCTGGGACCTGAGCTACGCCGAGTGGTGCAGCCGGCGCCAGATGCGCCAGATCGAAGCCTTCCTGCGCCGGTACGTGCCGGGCTTCGAGGCTTCCTATGTGGTGCAAAGCGGCGTGCAGGTGGGCGTGCGCGAGACGCGCCGCGTGATGGGCGAATACCGCCTCGACGTGGACGACGTCCTCGGCGCGCGCAAGTTCGAGGACGCGATCGCGCGCGGCGCCTACCCCGTCGACATCCACAACCCGAAGGGGAGCGGCACGCTGCTCAAGCGTCTGCCGCCGGGCGAGGCCTACGACATTCCGCTACGCTGCCTGCTGCCGAAGAACACCGATCGCGTGATCGTGGCGGGGCGTTGCATTTCCGGCAGCCACGAGGCGCATTCTTCCTACAGGGTGATGCCGATCGTCATGGCGACCGGCCAGGCCGCAGGCATCTGCGCTGCGCTCGCCGCTCACTCGGGCGGCAGGCCGCGCGACGTTCCGGTTCGCACGGTGCAGCGCGAGCTCCTGCGCCAGGGCGCGAGCCTGCGCAAGGACCTTGTAGCGGAATCGACGACAGCGTCTTCCGGCGCAGCGGTCTAAGATCTCCCCTTTTTTGACGGAGCGAGAGTGCGCTGGATCATCGCGCTCGTGGTGGTGGCGGCAGCCGCTGGGTTGCGCTTCGCGCTCGACCCTTGGCTCGCCAGCGCCCAGTCCTACCTGATGGTCGTCGATGCGGTGCTTTTCGCGCTCATCGTCGGCATGGGGGTGGCGATGCATGCTGCGCGCCGGCGGGCCGAGGCTAGCGAGGAGAAATTCAGGCGCTTCATGGAGAACGCGCCCGCTGCGGTGTTCATCAAGGACGACGCGGGGCGCTACGTATACATGAACGCGGCAGCGCAGGGCATCGTCGGCGTGCCCGACTGGCAGGGAAAGACCGACGACGAGCTGCTGCCGCTCGAAGCGGCGCGTGAGGTGCGCACCCACGACGCGAGGATGCGCGAGGCGCAGGCGCCGGGCGAATTCGACCTGAAGGTCGGCGAGCGGCAGTTCCACAGCACCAAGTTTCCGCTGCGCGACGCCGGCGGCAGGCTCCTCATCGGTGCCGTAAGCATGGATGTGACCGAGCAGGCACGCGCCGCGGAGGAGCTGCGCCGGCAGCGCGAGGAGCTGCGGCTCGTGACCGACACGATGCCCGCGGGCGTGGTCCGCGTGTCCGCCGATCTCCACTACGTCTGGGTGAACCGGGTATTCGCGTCGTGGGTCGGAAAAACGCCCGACGAGATCATCGGCCGGCCGGTCGGCGAGGTGATCGGCGAGAACGACTGGCACGACCTGCGCCCGTTCGTCGAGCGCACGCTGCGCGGCGAGCGCGTGGAATACGAGCGCCCGGCGCGCTTTGCCGCCGGCGAGCGCTGGATCCACTCGGTGATGGAGCCTACCCGCGACCCGAGCGGCGCGCCGAACGGGCTGGTGGCGGTGGTCTCGGACATCCACGACCGCAAGCTGATGGAGGAAACGCTGCACCAGGCCGAGCGGCGCAAGGACGAGTTTCTCGCCACGCTCGCCCACGAGCTGCGCAATCCGCTCGCGCCGATCCGCAACGCCGTCGCCATCCTCGGCAAGAAGGACGCGCTCGACCCCGAGCTCTCGTGGAGCCGGGAAGTGATCGAGCGCCAGGTCGACCAGATGTCGCGCCTGATCGACGACCTGCTCGATATCGCGCGCATCGCAGGCGGCAAGCTCCTCATCCGCAAGGAGCGCCTGCCGCTCGAGCGCGCGATCGACATGGCGCTCGAGACGAGCCGGCCGTACATCAACGCTGCGGGCCACAGCTTGTCGGTGCTGCTGCCGAGCGAGCGCGTCACGGTCGATGCCGATCCGGCGCGCCTCGCCCAGGTGTTTTCGAACCTGCTCAACAACGCCGCACGCTATACCGAGCGCCACGGCGAGATCGCGCTCACGGCGGAAGTGGACCGCGACGAGGTCGTGGTTTCCGTGCAGGACAACGGCATCGGCTTTCGGCCCGAGGTCGCCGAGCGGCTGTTCGAGCCTTTCTCGCAGCTCACGCGCTCGAACGAGCGCTCGCACGGCGGCCTGGGCATCGGCCTCTCGCTGGTGCACGGGATCGTGGCGCTCCACGGCGGAAGCGTCGAGGCACGCAGCCGCGGCCCGGGGCAGGGCGCGGAATTCGTCGTGCGCCTGCCGCTGCCGAAATACACCGATCCTGTCCGGGAAGCGAAGCCCGCGGCGCAGGCGAAGCCGCAGGCGAGCGTCGCGGGCGTGAAAGTGCTGGTCGCCGACGACAACCGCGATGCCGCCGACTCGCTGCAGCGCATTCTCTCGCTCTACGGCTACCAGGTGGAGGTCGCCTATGACGGCACCGCAGCGATCCGCCTGGACGGCGACTTCCACCCCATGGTGGCGGTGCTCGACATCGGCATGCCCGGCGCGAACGGCTTCGAGGTAGCGCGCTCCATCCGCGAAAGCCGCGGCGAGGGCGTGACGCTCATCGCTCTCACCGGCTGGGGGCAGGAAGGCGACCGGCGCCGCGCCATGGAAGCGGGCTTCGACTACCACCTCACCAAGCCGGTCGATCCGGGCGCGCTCAACGACCTGCTGGTCGAGGTCGCCGACAAATAACGGAAAAAATCGAACGGAAAAGAATCGGGGTCAGACCCCGATTTGCTTCAGTGGTCTTCGAGGCGAGGGACGTTGTCCTCGGCGGGCCCGCCGGTATCCGGATCGATCCACTCGGACACGCCGATCTCGGACTCGGCCTCCTGCAGCGATTCGCCGGCGCCGAAGTCCTCCTCGGTCGAGCCGCCGGCGAGGCGGTCGGCCTCGGCCTCGGCGCGCGTCACGAACGGGCCGCGCAGCTCGCCGCTCTTCCTCTGCCAGTAGAAGCCGTCCGGGCGCTTGAGAATGGGCTCCGCGCCGGTTTCGTCGCGCGAAACCGAGCTTTTCTTCCGCCGTGCCATCGTTCGATGTTACGCCAAAATCGCGGCGCTGAGTCAAGTGCAATGAGTCAACTGCAATGAGCGAGGAGAGAGCGCCGGTCGACGCCATCGCGGTCGGCGTGATGCTGCTGCTCACGGCGCTGTGGGGCTTCCAGCAGGTCGCGGTCAAGTGGATCGCCGCCGACGTGCCGCTGGTGATGCAGGCGGCGCTGCGCTCGATCATCGCGACCGTGCTGCTCGTCTGCTGGGCGCGCCTGCGTGGCGTGGCGCTCTTCGGCGCCGACGGCACGGGCCGCGCCGGGCTCGCCGCGGGCCTGCTCTTCGCCGGCGAATTCGTGTTCATTTACGCGGGCCTGGCGCACACCAACGCGTCGCGCATGTCGGTCTTCATCTATCTCGCGCCGCCGCTCACCGCGCTCGGCCTGCACTGGTTCGTGCCGAGCGAGCGCCTGAGCCTGCGGCAGTGGACTGGCGTGCTGCTCGCCTTTGCCGGCATCGTGGCGGCGTTCGCCGAGGGCTTCGGCAGCGGCGGCGCGACCTGGCCAGGCGACCTGTGCGGCGTGACCGCGGCGGCGCTCTGGGCGGCGACCACGGTGGTGATCCGCGCCACGCGGCTCTCCCGCGCCACCGCGACCAAGACGCTCTTCTACCAGCTGGGCGTTTCGGCGCTCGCCCTGCCGCTCGCCTCGGTGCTGCTAGGCGAGAAAGGCATCGGCGCAGTGACTCCGCTCGTGCTCGCGAGCCTCGCCTACCAGGGCGCGATCGTCGCGTTCGCGAGCTACCTCGCCTGGTTCTGGCTCCTCACCCGCTACCGCGCAGCGCCGCTCGCGGTGCTCTCGTTCCTCACGCCGATGTTCGGCGTGCTCTCGGGAGCTGCATTCCTCTCAGAGCCGATCAGCGGCACGTTCGTGGCCGCCGCGCTCTGCGTCGCCGCGGGCATCGTCCTCGTGAACCTGCGGCGCTGAGCGCGCCTCGGCCGCGAGCAGCTCGGAGATGTCGCGCCGGCCCTGCTCGGAGAGCGCGATCAGCGTCTTGATGTCGTGGCGGTGCGGCGCGTTCTGCACGATCTGCCGCTCGTCGTACTCCTCGAACCTTCCCAGGATGCTCTGGGTTTCCCGCTCGGAATAGCCCAGGGCGCCGAGGACGCGGCCCGCGGCATCGAGCGCCGAGCCGAACACTTCTCGCACCGCTGTCACGCCGATCTCGGCGTATTCGTAGGCGTCGGTGCGGCTGTGCGCGCGCACCACGATCGGAAGGTCGGGAAAGTACCGGCGCGCGCGCTTCACCAGGCGCATCGCTCCCTCGGCATCGTCAATCGCGACGAGAAGCAGCTTCGCGTTGCGCGCACCGGCGGACTCGATCAGGTCCATCCGCGTCGCGTCGCCGTAGTAGGCCTTCCAGCCGAAGCGGCGCACGGTGTCGATCTGCCCCGGGTCGTGGTCGATGACCGTGGCGCCGATGCCCAGGCCGCGCAGCACGCGCACCACCACCTGGCCGAAGCGCCCGAAGCCCGCGACGATCACCGGGTTCGATTCGCGGATCGGGTCGGCCGCGCGTTCTTCACCAGACTCGAATTTCAGCTTTTGCAGAGCCATGAAAAGGAACGGCGTGGTGAGCATGGACACGGCCACCGCCGCGTTCAGCACCGCCACGGCCTCTTTCGGAAGGAGCGTCCCCGCGGCGCCGAAGAGCACGAACGCGAACTCGCCGGCCTGGGACAGCGCCGCGGCGAAGGTGCCCGCGTCGGCGCGGTTGCAGTAGCCGAAGAGCCGGGCGATCGGAAAGAGGATCGCGAGCTTGAGGAGCACGATTCCGAAAGCGATGCCGAGGACCAGCCAGGGTGCGCGCAGGAAGAGGCCCAGGTCGATCGACATGCCGATCGCGATGAAGAACAGGCCGAGCAGCAATCCCTTGAACGGCTCGATGTCGAGCTCGAGCTCGTGGCGGTATTCGCTGTCGGCGAGCATCACGCCGGCGAGGAACGCGCCGAGCGCCATGGAGAGCCCGGCCCACTCCGTGAGCGCCGAGGTGCCGAGCACCACCAGCAGCGAGAAGCCGACGAACGCCTCGCGCAGGCGCGCCTCCGCGACGAAACGCAGCACCGGCCGCACCAGCACGCGTCCCGCCCCGATCAGCAGCACGATCATTCCGATGCCCTTGGCGAGATCCATGAAATGGAAGCCGTCGGATTCGCCTCCCAGCGCGCCGAGGACGAGCAGCAGCGGGATCACCGCGAGGTCCTGGAAGAGAAGCACCGCGAACGAAGCCTGGCCGCCCGGCGTCTGCAGCAGGTTCTTCTCGCCGAGCGTGGCGAGGCCGATCGCGGTCGACGACATCGCGATTCCCATGCCGGCAACCACCCCGACGACGAGCGGCTGTCCGAGCGCGGCCGCGCCGGCGGCGACCGCGGCGATGGTCGCTGCGACCTGCACGCCGCCGAGGCCGAATATCGCCCGGCGCAGCGACCAGACGCGCTGCGGGTTGAGCTCGAGGCCGATGAGAAAGAGCAGCAGCACCACGCCGAACTCGGAGAACTGCAGCACGGTCTGCGGATCGGAGATGAGCGCGAGTCCCCAGGGGCCGATGACCACGCCTGCGACGAGATAGCCGAGCACCGAGCCCAGTCCGAGCCGCCTGAAGACCGGCACCGCGATGACGCCGGCCGCGAGGTAGACGAGAGCCTGCGGAAGGAAGCTGTGTGTTTCCATGTTTAGAATGTTCGCATGGAAGCAAAGCCGCTCGACGCCGGGCAGTTCAAGGCGGGCATGCGCTCGCTCGCCGGCGCGGTCAACATCATCACCAGCGCTCACGCCGGGCACCGCTACGGCATGACCGCGACCGCGGTGTGCTCGGCCAGCGCCGAGCCGCCCACGGTGCTCGTATGCATCAACAAGCTCGCCACCACGCACGGCGCGGTGTCGAAAACCCGCGCCTTCTGCGTCAACGTGCTACGCGCCGAGGACTGGCAGCTCTCCACCACGTTCAGCGGCGCGCAGAGCGGCGAGGCGCGCTTCAAGAACGGCAACTGGACCAGGCTCGCCACGGGGTCGCCGGCGCTCGTCGAGGCGCTGGTGTCGTTCGACTGCCGCGTGGTGAAGAAGATGACGCACGGCAGCCACACGGTCTTTCTCGGCCTGGTCGAGCAGATGCTCCTCGGCCAGAAGGGCAAGCCCCTGCTGTACTCGGAAGGCCAGTACGCCAAGCTCGCTTCGCTCACCATCGGCGAGCCGCTGCCCGAAGGGCTCGACTACTGGGGTTTCTAGGCAAAGAAATCACCGTCGTCCTGGCGGCCAACTTCATCGCGGTCGCCGCCCGGATGAGCCTGGTGACCTTCCTCGGCATCTACTTCGTGCGCGAGGCGGGCATCGCGCTCGCCACCGTGGGCGCGGCGTTCCTGTGCGAGAACCTGCTGCGCGGGCTGCTCGCGCCGTTCTTCGGCGCGCTTTCCGACCGCACTGGACGCAGGCCGCTCATCCTGGGCGCTTCGCTCCTCACCGCGGCCGTGCTGCCCTGCTTTCTGCTGGTGCACGACCCGCTCGCGCTTTTCGCCTGGAGCGTCGCGATGGGCGTCGCCGGCGCCGTGAACATGCCCGTCGGGAGCGCGTTGCTCCTCGACCTCGCGCCGGTCGACCGGCGCCAGTCGGTGCTGGCCGTGAATTACACGGTCATGAGCGTCGGCTATACGCTCGCCGTGACGCCCGCCGGATACGTCGCCGAGCAGGGCTATGGGCTCCTTGCGGCGCTGAGCGCCGGGAGCTACCTGCTGGTGCCCCTGCTCTACGCCGTCGGTCTGCGCGGGCCGCTCCCGCTCGAGCGTGCAGCGAGCGACGAGGGCTTCTACAAGGGTCTCGCGTCGGTGTTCCGCGACCGGGTGCTTCTCGCCTTTGCGTCGATCGCCTACGTCTTTCCCTTCAGCATGGGCTGCGTCGTCTATGCCTCGCCGCTCTTCGGCGCCGACCTCGGGCTCGGCGAAGGCTTCATCGGCCTGGTCCTCGGCCTGAACAGCATCATCGTGGCGCTCCTTGCCGTTCCGGTGGCGACTCGCATGGAGCGCGCCGGCCCGTTCAGGTGGCTCGGATGGGCGGCGCTCGCGGTCGCGGCCGCGCTCGCCTGCTACGGCGCCGTGCCGCATGCCGCCGCGGCGCTCGTCGCCGGAACCGTGGTCTTCAGCTTCGGCGAGCTGCTGTTCAGCTCGGCGGTTCCGGCGGCCGTCGCGCGCCTCGCGCCGGCCGGGCGCCGCGGCGCCTACCAGGGCGCGTGGACCCTGGTCAGCTCCTTCAGCATGGGAAGCGCGCTCTTCGTTTCCGGACTGCTGCGCGAGTCGATCGGCTGGAGCGGCGCGTGGCTGATCTACGCCGTGGTCGCGTTCGCTGCCGGCGTGCTGCTCTTCCTGACGCGCGAGCGCTTCCTGCGCGCCGCGCGGGCCTAGCCGCGGCGGCCGCGCTCGGGACGCTCCGGACGCTCGGCGCGCTCCATTCTCTCGTGACGCTCCGGCCGCTCGGCGCGCTCCATCCTCTCGTGGCGCTCGAACCGCACCTTCGCGAACTCGGCGTGATGGTGCCGGTGGTGCTTGAACTCGGCGTGGTGGCGGTGATGCCTGAAGTCGCCGTGATGGCGCATCAGCTCGCCCAGCTTGAACCCGTTCGCCTGGGCGATCTTGCCCCAGCCCAGGCCGCTCGCGCGCTGGGCGAGGATCCCGGTCAGCTTCACCTCTTTGCCGGCGCGGCTGGTGATTGTGCCGCCGTTCAGCACCGCCTCGATCTGCTGCGGCGTCGGCCGCGTGATCCCCTGCTCGGCGAGCGTCGCCTTCGCGAGCGTGAGCGCGATATTCACGTTGCCGAAGCCCATCCTGTCGGTCTTCGGCGTAAACGACGCCGAGCCCTGCTGGGCCGACGTGAGCTTCACCAGCTGGTCGTTGCGCAGGCCGTTCACCAGCGACTCGGCGTTGGACCTCGAGCCGGCGAAGCGAGCGAACTTGTCGACCAGCCGGTCGTCGGCCTGGCCGGCGTCTCTTTCATGGGCGGGTGCGGCCAGCGGCAGCGCGAACAGAAAAGCCGCGAGCACCGCGGCGCGTGAAGCGTTCAGCATCGAGAGTCCTCCTTGGCGTTGATTGCAGTCTTCATCTATTTCTGGGGCCGCTCGGGTCTTTCGGGCCGCATCGGCCGGTCCATGCGCTCGACACGATCGGGCTTCTCGGCGCGATCGGGCCGCTCCGCCCGAGCCTGCTGCACGCGCGCCGTCCGCTCCGGGCGGTTTTGCGCGCTCTTGATTTCGCCCAGGTTGAATCCGAGCGAGTGGGCGATCTCGCCCCAGCCCTCGCCGGCGGCGCGCATGTTGAGGATGTCGAGGAGCGCCGTTTTCAGCTGCTCCGGCGTGGCGTTGGTGATGCCCTGCTTCTCGAGCGAAGCCTGGGTGAGCGCGAGCGCGTTGTCGACGTTGCCGAAGCCCATCTTGTGCGTCGGCGCATCGATGGTAGTGACCGTGTTGCCGCTCGTCAGCTTGACGACGCTGCCGTCGCGCAGACCGTTCACGAGCGATTTGGAATTGTCGGTCGAACCCGCGAGCTCGCTATAGCGCTCGATCAGTTGCTGCGAGTTCTGCGCCGTCCCTGTCAAGGCGATCAGTGCGAGCGTAGCGAGCGCGCCAATGATGATGGGGCGTTGTTTTAGCATGGTGCCCTCCTCGTCCGCGCATCCTACTGCACCGCGTGTTACGGAGCCGTCTATGGAGCCGCGCTGGTACTGTCGCCTGGCGCCGACAGCGACTCGAGGAACGCGCGCAGATCCTCGGATTCCTGCGGGGTTAGGTGAAGAGGCTTGAGTATTTTCTCGCCGTCGGCGTGCAGCCGCTCCTCGTTCAGCTCCGAATAGAACTTCACCACGTCGGCGAGCGTCGCGAGGCTGCCGTTGTGCATGTAGGGCGCGGTCCCGGCGACGCCGCGCAGGCTCGGGACGCGGAACTCGCCGAAATTGCGATGCTGGACCTCCACGTGCTTCGTCTTCACCGCGGATGAGCCCGAGCGGTCGTCGTTGAAGCGTCCGAGCAGGTTGAACGGGTTCTGCTTCAGCTTCTCGATGCCGCCCTGCCGGCCCGGGTCGACCTTCCCCGGCGCGACGAAGAACGGCACCCCGGTGTCGGCGAACTCGCCGTTGGTGAACTGCGGGCCGAAGTGGCAAACGCTGCAGTTCCCCTTGCCGATGAAGATTCTGAGCCCGCGTTGCGCGGCCAGCGAATAAGAGGTCTTGGTTTCACCGCGTTCGAGCGCGTCTCGAAAATCATCGAACGGCGTGCGCCCGCTCACCAGCGTCTCCTGGAACGCAGCCAGCGCCTTGCCGACGTCGACCAGCACCTCCTCGTCGTCCTGCGGCACCGGCCGGCCGAAGGCCTGCACGTAGTCCTTGGGGAAAAGGGCCCTGATCGTTCCGGCGATGTGAGAAGGCGTGGCGCGCATTTCCCTCGGGTCGAGGAGCGGGCGGATGCTCTGCGCCCACAGGCTGTCCCGCGCGCCGTCCCAGCCGAACCAGCGGTGGAAGCGCGCGTCGACCACCGTGGGCGTATTGCGATCGACGAGCTCGAGGCCGAAGGCGCGCGCCCGCGCGTCCTGGAAGTGGCGAAACGGCGCATGGCAGGTCGCGCACAGGACCGAGCCGGTGCCCGAGAGCCTGGGCTCGAAGAAGAGCTTCTCGCCGAGCGCCACGGCTTCCGGCTTGCCCGACACGCGGTTCGAGGGATCGGGCGCGAGCGGCGGCGGCCACGGACCGTGGCGCAGGATCTTCGCGATCTCGTCCTTCGAGAAATCGATTGCGCCCACCTGATAGGTGGCAACGAGGCGATCGGTGGCGCCGCCGGCCGTCACCTCGAACGCGAGCTCCCACTTCCCCGGCATGTGGAACATCAGGCCGTCGGCGCGCCAGTGTCCGGGGCCGAGCGCCTTCACCGCCGGCGCGTAATTCATGCCGTGGCGGTGCTCTGGCATCTGCGCATCGACTTTGAGCGCCTCAGGCTGCGGCTGCCCGGGCTTCGGACAAGTCGTTACGTCGACCGAGAAGTGCCTGGCGACCTCGACGGCTTCAGCTTTGAATCCAAGAAAATAGCGCGACGACTCCAACCGGGTCGCGTCGCCCGGAACCGTGCAGGGCCAAGCCGGGAAGCTCAGTACGGCTGCAGCAAGGAAGCAAAAACCTGTTCGCCGTTTTTCCATGCGATGCGCTCGGCCACGTCGCGCGGCAGGTCGGCAAGCCAGCGCCGCGACCAGTCGGCGTGGCCCTGGATGTAGTGCCAGCGCTCGGGCGTATAGCTGTCGGTGCCGACCATGAAGCGGTCGGGAAACTGGAGGAACACCGCGCGCCAGGCGGGATCGACCTTGTCGTTCGAGGCGTGGTCGGTGCGGAACGCGAGGTCGGCCCAGAGGTTCTTGTGCTTCTTCAGCATCTCGGCGACGCGCTCGGGGCGGTCGAAGCCGGCGTGCGCCCAGAGGATGCGCGCCTGCGGCCACTGCCGGAACAACCGCTCGACCGCGTCGACGTCCGAGTGCGCGTGCAGGAAGAGTCCGCGCTCGCGCGCAAGCTCGACCATCCTTCGCGGCACCGGAAGATCCGCGTCCGCGCCGTACAAGTGAAACTCCCCGATGCCGGCGTACTTGTATTTCCGCAGCCGGTCTTCGAGATAAGGGATAACGCTCTCGTCGCGGAACCAGGTGCCGACGTCGGCGCGCGTGCGGTACGGCCGCAGCTCGGGAATGACGAGATCGGGCGCCGCCTGGTGCAGGCGCTGCTGGCCGTCGTCGCCCGCGCTCGAGATGAGCGCGCGCTTTAGCCCCGCCTTGCGCAGGATTTCGATCGCCTGCGGCACGGGTACGAGCTCCCACGCGTCGTGGCTGTAGTGGAGATGCGCATCGAAAATGGGTAACTGAGTCGGCATCACCGGCTGCGCATGAGCAGCCCAAGCCGTTAAGAGGAGGACAGCCAACAGCCGGTGCATATCCTGTATTCTGCAAGAAACCGGGCGATTGCGGAGTGGAAGAGATGAGCGACACCTTGATCATGCGGGGCAAGTACGTCCTCTCGGACCCGCGCAGGAAGGAGCACGGGGTGATCCGGGACGGCGCGATCGCCATCGAGGGTGACCGCATCGTCTTTATCGGTACATCTGGCGAGGCCCGGTCCCGTTTCCCTGGGGCAAAAATTCTTGGCAACGGCAGGCAGCTCCTCATGCCCGGACTGGTCGACGCCCACAGCCATGGCCGCGGCATGTCGCCGATCCAAAAAGGCGTGAAGAACGATTTTCTGGAGAACGCGCTCTTCGACTGGGCGTACATGCACCTGCTGCCGCCGGAGCTGTGCGCGGGGATGACCGCGTACCATCACATCCGCACCGGAGCCACGCTCTTGCACCACAACGGCTTCGACGACGACGGCGCGCTCGGCGCGAGCCGCGCGCACGCGGCGATCAAGGTCTATCTCGACTCGGGCATCCGGCTCGCGTTTTCGCCCGGCGTGCGCGACGAATCGAAGCTCGCGCTCGACGAGTTCGCGTTCTACGAGACGCTGCCCGCGGACCTCAAGGACTGGGCCCGCTCACGCGTGCACTACGACAAGCGGCGGATCGAGGAGGACTACTTCGCGCTGTTCGCCGACCTGCGCGGCAAATACGACGACGCGGATACCCGGATTCTGCTTTCGCCGTCATGGGCGCACGGCCTCACCGAGCGCTTCGCGCGCAGGGTGGCGGACGTCGCCGCCGGGAAGATCCAGATCCACATGCATACGCTGCAGTCGCCGGTGCAGAAGGCCTACGGGCTGCGCCGCCACGGCAAGCCGACCATGCAATGGCTCGACGAGGTCGGCCTGGTGGCGCGCAACGTCACCTACGGCCACGCCATCCACGTCACGCAGGCCGACATCGACCTGATGGGCCGCCGTGGCGCCTCGGTCACCAACCATCCGAGCTGCAACTTCATCATGCGCAACGGCATCACCCCGGTGATGCAGATGCGCAAGGCCGGCGTCAACGTCGCGATGGGGCTCGACGACAAGACCATCAACGACGACGAGGACGCGGTGATGGAGCTGCGCATGATGCACAAGGTGCACCGCCTAGGGAGCTTCGAGCTGTCCGAGCCGCCGCTCGACGCCTACGAGGCGTTCGAGATCGCCACCTTGAACGGCGCGCGCGTGTGCGGCTTCGAGGACGAGGTGGGCGCGCTCCTCCCCGGCATGAAGGCCGACGCGGTGCTGGTCGACCTCGACCGGGTGGAGAACCAGCCGTGGCTCGATCCGCGCTCGGACATCGTCGAGGCGTTCGTGCAGCGCGCCATGGGGACCGACGTCGACACGGTGGTCGTCGGCGGCCGCGTGGTGATGGAGGATCGGGAGCCGAAGCTCCTCGACGTGGAAGCGCTCTTCGCCGCGGTGCGCGAGTTCTGCGCCAAGGGCCTGAGTGAGGAGCACCGCGCCCGCGCCGACATGCTCGCGCGCATCAAGCCGTATGCGCAGAAATGGTACAGTGGCTGGCACAGAGAGATGGTTAGCGAGCCGTTCTATCGCGTGAACAGCCGCGTCTAGGGATTCAATCGGGGGACGTGATGATTCGATTTATCGTTGGATTCGTTTTTGTTTGCCTTTCCTTTGCGGGAAGTGCGGTGGCACAACAACCCATCCGCACCGGCATCGACGCGACCTTCGCGCCGCACGCGATGCCCAAGGCCGGCGGCGGCCTCGAGGGCTTCAACATCGATCTGGCGAACGAGCTCGCGCGCCGCATGGGGCGGCCCATCACCATCGACGGCACCGAGTTCTCGGCGCTCATCCCCGGCATGAACGCGAAGAAGTACGACTTCCTGATCGCCCCGACCACGGTGACGCCCGAGCGCGCGAAGGCGATGCTGTTCTCCGAGGGCTACATGGAAACCGACTACATGTTCCTGCAGAAGAAGGCCGACAAGGACATCAAGGGGCTCGAGGACCTGAAGGGCAAGACCATCACCGTGAACAAGGGCTCGGCCTACGAGACCTGGGCCAAGGCGAACGCCGAGAAGTACGGCTTCAAGTACGACGTGTACGGCACCAATGCCGACGCGGTGCAGGCGGTCCTTTCGGGCCGCGCCGACGCCAACATGGCCGGCCATACCGTGGTGCTGTGGGCGGCGAAGCAGAACCCCGCGGTGAAGGCGACCTACACCTACAAGACCGGCCTGGTCTGGGCGATGCCGTTCCGCCTCGACGACAAGGAGGGTCGCGCGCAGGTGAACATGGTGCTGAAGTGCATGAAGCTCGACGGCACGGTGGCGCGCCTCTACCAGAAGTGGTTCGGCATCACGCCCGCCGCCGACTCGTGGGTCTACAAGGTCGCGCCCGGGCACGGCGTGCCGGGAATGGACGGCTACGATCCGACCCCGGTGACGCCAAAGTGCTCGTAGAACAAAGAATTCGATCCGTCTGCAGTCGATCCTAGAGGTTCGGAAACTGCATAAGTCCTTCGGCGCCCTCGAGGTGCTGAAGGGGATCGACCTCGCCGTCGCGCAGGGCGAGCTGGTCTTCATCATCGGGCCCTCGGGCTCGGGCAAGTCGACGCTGCTGCGCTGCTGCAACCGGCTCGAGGAGCCCACCAGCGGCTCGGTGGTGGTCGACGGCACCGACATCACGCGGCCCGACGTCGACATCAACCGCGTGCGCCAGAAGATCGGCATGGTGTTCCAGCAGTTCAACCTGTATCCGCATCTCGATGCCTTGGGCAACGTCACTCTGGCGTTGAGAAAGGTCGTCGGAAAAACCCGTACCGAAGCCGAATCGCTTGGTCTGCGCGCGTTGACGCGAGTGGGACTTGCCGAAAAGGCAAAGGCCTACCCGAACGAGCTCTCGGGTGGACAGCAGCAGCGCGTCGCGATCGCCCGCGCGCTGGCGCTCGAGCCGCGCATCCTCCTCTTCGACGAGCCGACCAGCGCGCTCGACCCCGAGCTCGTCGGCAGCGTGCTGAAGGTGATGCGCGAGCTGCGCGAATCCGGCATGACGATGGTGGTGGTGAGCCACGAGATGGAGTTCGCGCGCGCGGCGGCCGACCGGGTGGTGTTCATGGACCACGGCGCGATCCTCGAGAGCGGGCGGCCGGAGAAGATCTTCGCGCGCCCCGAGCACGCCCGCGTCGCCGAGTTCGTCGCCACGATCTCCAGGCACGCCTAGCGCGTGGAGCTGCAGCGCCTCATCTTCAGCTTCTTCAACGCCGAGGTGGCGGCGCGCTACTGGCCCGACATCCTCTACGGCATGTGGGTCACCGCGTACCTCGGCGCGGCGGTGATCGCCGCCGGCCTTGCGGCCGGGCTCGGCCTCGCCATGCTGCGCTCGTTCCACTTCAGGCCGGCGAGCTTCGCCATCGTGGTGTTCGCCGACGCGTTCCGCGCGCTGCCGCCGCTCGTGGTGATCATCGTGCTGTTCTTCGCCTTTCCCTACGTCGGCCTCGCGATGAGCGCGTTCACCGCCACCTGGCTTGCGCTGTCGCTGGTGCTCGCGGCGTTTGCCGAGGAGATCTTCTGGGCCGGGATCCTCTCGGTGCCCAAGGGCCAGACCGAGGCGGCGCGCTCCACCGGGATGTCGCGCCTGCAGACGCTCGCCTACGTGGTCATCCCGCAGGCGGTGCGGCTCACGATCCCGCCGCTCACCAACAGGATGATAGCGATCACCAAAGGCACCGCGCTTGGCTCGGTGGTGGCGGTGCACGAGATCATCTACTACGCCTCGTCGGGCGCGAGCGAGGCCGGCAACCCGACGCCGCTCACGCTCGGCGCCCTGGCTTACCTGGCGATCTTCCTCCCGGTGGTGCTGGCGAGCCGCTGGATCGAGACCCGCTTCGCCTGGAAGCGCTAGAGCCGTGGACCAGATCCTCCAGGTGTTCTTCAACGTCGCGATCCTCGAGCGCGTCTGGCCGTTCCTGTGGCGCGGCGTGCAGATGACGGTCGCGCTCTCCTTCGTGGTCGTGCCGATCGGGCTGGCGAGCGGCCTCGCGGTCGCGATGCTCTACCACCTGCACCGCAAGTGGCTGAACCGGTTGCTCAGCGCCTACGTGGACTTCTTCCGCGCCTTTCCGCCGCTCGTGCTGCTCCTTTTCATCTACGGCGGCCTGCCGTTCCTGGGCCTCGACCTGCCGCTCTTCGCCACGGTGGCGCTCGCCTTCCTCCTCAACACCTCGAGCTACTACGGCGAGATCTTCCGCGCCGGGCTGGAGAGCGTGCCCTCGGGCCAGGCCGAGGCCGCGCGCTCGACGGGCCTTTCGCGCTGGCAGACCATGCTGTGGGTGATCCTGCCGCAGGCCGCGCGTAACGTGCTGCCGGACCTCATCAGCAACACGCTCGAGGTCATCAAGCTGACGACGCTCGCGAGCGTGGTGGGCTTCACCGAGCTGCTCAACAACGCGCGTAACGCGCAGGCGCTGACCTACAACGCCACGCCCGTCGTCGCCGCTGCGCTCATCTACCTGGTGCTGCTCTGGCCGCTGGTGCGGCTGGTCTCGCGCCTGGAGCACAAGAGCATCGCGCTGCGCTGAGGCGGGTTCAGCGTCCCGTGAAGCGCGGGGTGCGGCGCTCGGCCATCGCCTTGACGCCTTCGCGGAAGTCCTCGGTGCGGCGCAGCCGCGTCTGCTCGGCGAGCTCGTGCTCGGTCGCCTCGCGCACGCGCTCGGCGAGGCCGCGGCGCAAGGTGGCGCGCGTCGCCGCGACGCCGAGCGGCGAGCACTCGGCGATTTCGCGCGCCAGGGCGAGCGCAGCCGGGCGCACTTCGTCCAGCGGCACGAGCACGTCTGCGAGCCCGATGCGCAGCGCCTCCTCGCCTTTGATGCGTCGGCTGGTATAGAACATGAGTGCCGCCTCGCGCCGCCCGACGAGCTCGGGCAGCGTCACGGTGAGGCCGAATCCGGGATGGAAGCCCAGGCGCGTGAAGTTGGCGCAGAAGCGCGTCTCCGGGCAGGCGACCCGGAAATCGGGCACCAGCGCGAGGCCCAGGCCCCCGCCCACCGCGGGCCCGTGGATCGCGCCCACGATGGGCTTCGTCGTCCGGAAGAGCCGCACCGCCTCGACGTACAGGTGCGCGGTGCCGGCAGGCCGTGCCTTCACCTGACCGTCGGCGTCGAGGCTCGAGCCGTCGCCGAAATTGGCCCCCGCGCAGAAGGACTTGCCCTGCGAGGCGAGCACGATGGTCCGGCAGCCCGAATCCGCGTCGAGCGCCTCGAACGCGTTTGCCAGAGCCTGGATCAGCGCGAGGTCGAAGAAATTGTGCGGCGGGCGCCGGATCTCGACGGTGGCGACGTGGTCGGCGAGCTCGATGCCGAGCTCGGTGGTGGAAGGCACGCTGGACATGAAAGCTCTCTCAGCTCGGGCGGCAATCCTGCCGCGTTACGATCAGCGCGTCCACTGCCGACGCGCCGTGACCCGCCGGATGCACGATCACGGGGTTCAAGTCGAGCGATTCGATGCGCTCGCCATGGTCGGCGGCTAACCGGGACAGCGCGACCATGAGGCCGACCAGCGCCTCGGTGTCTGCGTTCTTCAGCAACGCCTTGCCGCGCAGGGTCGCGATGAGCTTCGTCGCGTCCTCGCGCGAGACCGGCACCGGCGCGAGCGCGGCATCGTTCAGCGCCTCGACGTAAATGCCGCCCAGCGCGACGGTCAGCATGGGGCCGAAGGTCGCATCCCCGTGGATGCCGAGGAGCATTTCGACGCCCGGCGGCGCCATGGCCTGGACCAGCACGCCGCGGATCTCGGCTCCTGGGACGCGCTGCGCGCCGGCGAGCACGTCTTCGTAGGCGCGCGTGATCGCCTCGGCGCCTTGCACTCGCAGCGCGACCGCGCCCGCCGCGGCCTTGTGCGGAATCTGCGGCGACTGGACCTTGAGCGCCACCGGACCTCCACCCAACGCCGCTGCCGCCGCGATCGCTTCCTGCGCGGTTGTTACCAGACGCGATGGCGCGAGCCGGATTCCGTATTCCTCGAGTAGCGGCGCCACCTCGAATTCGCACAGCACGGCGCCGGCCGCCTCCAGCCGTGCGCCTACCCGTTCGCGCCTCGCTTCATCGACCGAAATGCGGTCCGTTCTGGAAGAAGGGGAGGAGGAGGCAATCCTTTCTCTGGCTTCCGCGTATTCGGCAAGGGCTTCAGCCGCACGAGCGCAGTTGCGCATATCGGTGAACAGCGGCAGGCCGGCCTCGGCCACGATCCGCGCCGTCTCCGCTGAAGGCACGGTGTAGGACCACATCAGGATCGGCTTGCGCGTCTCGCGCGCGAGGCGGCCGAGGCTTTCGCGCTCGCGCTGGAACACTTCGGCGCTGCGCGCCGTGACGACCGCGATCACCGCGTCGACCCGCTCGGACAGGCTCACCAGGCGCGCGAGCTCGCAGTAGCCGATGGTCCGGATCGCCTGCGCGGTGCCGTCGACCGGATTCTGCGAGGTGCCGTAGGAGGGGAGGTGGGCATCGATACGCGCGCGCGCCTCGCGCTCGAGCTCGGGAACCTGCAGTCCCGCCGCCGCGCAGGCGTCGGCCATCCAGCCGCCGGCGCCGCCCGAGGCGGTGGCGATGCCGACGCGCCGGCCGCGAGGGAGGCGCTTGCCGAAGCACGCGAACGCCGCCGCGATGTCGAGGATCTCGTCCGTGTCGGCACCCTCGATGATCCCGTAGCGGCGGAACATCGCGCGATAGCTCGCGCCGGCGCCGGCGAGCGCCGCGGTGTGCGAGGCCGCCGCGCGCCGGCCGGGCTCGCTGTCGCCGATCTTCGCCACCACGATCGGCTTGCCCGCCGCGAGCGCCTTCTCGGCGACGCGGCGGAAGCTGCGCGCATTGCGGATCGCCTCGAGGAACACCACGAAGACTTCGGCGCTGCCCTCGTCCAGCAGGTGCTCGACGACGTCGAAGCTCTCCAGGCAGGCCTCGTTGCCCGTGCTGACCACGTGGCTGAACGCGAGGCCCTTCGGCCGGCCGCGATCGAGGAACGAGAAGCCTACGCCTCCGCTCTGCGAGACCACGGCGATCCGCCTCCGCGCGAAACCCCCTTTAGGGGAGAGTAACTCATTCGTCTCCTCGAGCACGGGGCTGAAGGTGGCGCACAGCCCGAGCGCCAGGTTGGCGAAGCCCTCCGCGTTCGGCCCGCATATGGCCATGTCGTAGCGCCGCGCCGATTCGGCGACCCGCCCCTGCAGCGCGGCGCCGGATTCATTTCCATCCTCCGCGAATCCCGAGGCGAGGATGAGCGCGGCTTTCACGCCGGCGCGGCCGCAGCGCTCGAGCTCTTCGGGCACGAAGCGCGCCGGGACGATCAGCACCGCGAGGTCGACCCGCTCCGGCACCTTGTCGATCGATGGATAGGCCTGCAATCCCTGCACGCTGGCGTGGCTTCGGCTGACCGGGTAGACCCGGCCGCGATAAGGGTGGCGCAGCATCACTTTGAGCGTGCGCCCGCGCAGCCCGGCGAGATCGGGCGAAGCGCCGATCACCGCGACCGAGGCGGGGGAGAGCAGCGCCGAGACGTCGGGCATCCTGCCGGCGAGGGATCAGCGCAGGCCGAGGCCGCGCGCGACGATGCCGCGCAGGACCTCGGTGGTGCCGCCCTGGATGGTGAGCTTCGGCGCGATGAGCGTCGCGAACTCCAGGCGCTCGTCGAAGCTCTCTCGTGCAGCGCCGTCGCTCGGCGCGAACGCGGCGAGCTCGCGCACGCGAGCGGGCAGTCGCTGCTCCCAGAGCGTCCCCAGGTCCTTCACGATCGAGCCTTCCACGACCGGCTCGGCGCCAGCGGCGAGCATGCCGCTCACCGAGACCGACATGCGCCGCAGGGTGTGAAGCTGCGCCACCAGCCGGCCGAGGCCTTCGGCTGCGCGCAGGTCCGGCTGCGGGCCGAGCAGGCGCACCAGCGCGACCAGCACGTCGAGCGTCTCCAGGAAGCGCTCGGGTCCGCTGCGCTCGTACGCGAGCTCGCTCGTCGCCTGTTTCCAGGCGCCGTCGATCTCGCCAAGCAGATGGTCCTGCGGGATGAAGGCGTCGGTGAACACCACCTCGTTGAAGTCGTGCTCGCCGCTCATCTGGCGGATCGGGTTGATGCGGATCCCGGGTCCCTTCATGTCGACCAGGAACTGCGACAGGCCGTGGCGCCGGTTGTCGGCGGCCGGCGGCGAAGTGCGGAAGAGCCCGAGCATGTAATCGGCCTGGTGAGCGTTGCTCGTCCAGATCTTGGTGCCGTTGACGAGGAAGCCGCCGCTCGTGGGAACCGCGCGGGTCTTCGCCGCGAACAGGTCCGAGCCCGAGCCTGGCTCGCTCATGCCGATGCAGAAGCAGAGCTCGCCGCGGCAGATGCGCGGCAGGAGCCCGGCCTTGATGTGCTCGGGCGCGTACCTGAGGAGCACGGGACCGCTCTGGCGGTCGGCGACGAAGTGCAGCCGCACCGGCGCGCGGGCGGCGAGGAATTCCTCGGTGACGACGTAGCGCTCGAGATGGCTGCGGCCGCGCCCGCCGTACTTCTGCGGCCAGGTCATCCCGATCCAGCCCTTGGCGCCGACCTTGCGGCTGAACTCGCGGTTGAAGGCCTCCCGGCGTCCGCGTCGCCCGGAATCAAGCTCGTCCCTTAGAAATTCGCGTACTTCCTGGCGGAGCCGAACGCATTCCGGCGGCAGGCGGATGGGATCGAAGTGGAGCGCGCCGCTCATCGCGCGGCGACCAGCGGCCAGAGCTCGTCCGCGCCGCGCTCGGCGACGCGCCGGCCGAGCTCGGCGGCCCACAGGCTCTCGTTGCCGAAGTCCTCGCGCCAGGCGAGCAGGCGCAGCGTGAAGCGGTGCAGGATGTGCTCCTGCGAATAGCCGATCGCGCCGAACACCTGGTGCGCGATCGCCGCGCCCTCGTGCGCCGCCTCGGCGCAGCGGATCTTGGCGGCCGCGGCCTCGAGGAACGTGCCTTCGTCGAAGCGCTCGGCGCGCTCGATGGCGTCCGCCGCCGAGGCTGAAGCCGCGAGCGCGGCCGAGGCCTCGCCAGCGAGGCGCGCGAGGTTGTGCTGTACCGCCTGGAAGCGGCCGATCGGCCGCTCGAAGGCGACGCGCTCGCCGGCGTAGCGCAGTGCGAGCTCGAGCAGCGTCTCGAGCGCACCCGCGCTCTGGACCGCGCGCGCGGTGCTTCCCATGAGGAGCAGCTCGGTGGCATCGACCTTGGCGCTCGCATGCGCGAGCACGGTTGCCCCATCAAAAAACACCTCACCAAGTGAATCGCCGGCGAGGTTTTTCCCGGCGGCCACCTTGCAGGCGCGCGCCTCGACCAGCGCGATGTGCGCTCCAGTTGCGCCTTGCGCGAGCACCGCGAAGTGCGCCGCCTCGGGAGCGAACGGCACGGAGCGGGCGCGTCCGCGGAGCGTGCCGTCGGCGTCGAGCACGATCGGTTCGCCTGGCTGCGCGGGCGCGAGGCTCATCGTGCCCACGGGCGCGGCGAGCCCGCCGCGCGCGAGGAGCCAGCCGGCAAGCAGGGTTTCCGCGAGCGGTGCCGCGAGCGCATAGCGTCCCGCGACGGCCAGCACCTCGAAGCCTTCGGCGAGGCGCGCGCCCGCGCCGCCGAGCGCTTCGGGCACCCAGGCGAGGGTCAGGCCGGCTTCCTCGAGCGCGCGCCAGAGCGGCGCCTTCCACGCGCCGCCCGCATCGCGGTTCACCGCCTGCGGATCGGCGAGGTCGGCGAAGATGCGCTGCGCCGCCTCGGTGACCGGGCTCGCCATGCGCGTACGTTAGCGCAGGTGGCAGGCTACGTGATGGCCGGGTTCGATTTCGCGGAGCTGCGGCGTCTCGCTCCTGCAGCGGGCCTCGGCATAGGGGCAGCGCGTGTGGAAATGGCAGCCGGCGGGCGGGTGGAGCGGGCTCGGCACGTCGCCCTGGAGCACGCGCTTCACGCGCCGCGCCGCGGGATCGGGCACCGGCACCGCGGCGAGCAGCGCCTCGGTATAAGGGTGCAGCGGCTTCCGAAACAGCGTCTCCCGGTCGGTGTGCTCGACGATGCGGCCGAGGTACATCACGGCGATGCGGTGGCTGATGTGCTCGACCACCGCGAGGTTGTGCGAGATGAAGAGGTAGGAAAGCCCCAGCTCGCGCTGCAGGTCGGTGAGCAGGTTGATGACCTGCGCCTGGATCGAGACGTCGAGCGCGGACACGGGCTCGTCGCCGACGATGAGCTTCGGGTTGAGCGCGAGCGCGCGCGCCACGCCGATGCGCTGGCGCTGGCCGCCCGAGAACTGGTGCGGATAGTTGTCCATCTGCGCCTTGGAGAGGCCCACGCGCGCGAAGAGCGCCGCGACCCGGTCGCGCCGCTCGGCGGCCGGCACGGCGCGGTGCACCTTGAGGGGCTCGCCCACGATGTCGCCGGCGCGCATGCGCGGATTGAGCGAGGAGAACGGATCCTGGAAGATGATCTGCATCTCGCGCCGGAAGGGCCGCAGCTCGGCGCGGCCGAGCCGCGTAATGTCGCGGCCGGCGAGGCGGATCACCCCGGCGGTGGGCTCGATCAGCCGCAGCACCGAGCGGCCGACGGTGGTCTTGCCGCAGCCGCTCTCGCCGACGAGGCCGAGCGTCTCGCCCGCGCCGATCGCGAAGCTCACGCCATCGACGGCATGGACGTGGCCGACGATACGGCGCAAGAGCCCCCTGCGCACCGGGAAATAGGTCTTCAGGTCTTCGACCTCGAGGACGCTGGGCATGGACACGCTAGACATAGAGACAGGCCGCCCAGTGGCCGGGCTGCTTTTCCTCGTAGGGAATCTCCATGGCGCGGCATTTCGCGCTCGCCTGCGGGCAGCGCGGCGCGAACGCGCACCCAGGGGGAAGGTTGCTCAATGCGGGGACCATGCCCGGGATTTCCTGGAGTCGTGCCGCGCCACGCGGAATGGATTTCATCAGCCCGCGCGTGTACGGATGCAGCGGCCGCGCGAACAGCTCGCCGACCGACGCTTCCTCGACCTTGCGCCCCGCGTACATCACGATCACGCGCTCGGCGGTCTCGGCGACCACGCCGAGGTCGTGCGTGATCATGATCATCGCCGTGCCGAGCTCGCGCTGCAGCCGGCCGATCAGCTCGAGGATCTGCGCCTGAATCGTGACATCGAGCGCGGAAGTCGGCTCGTCGGCGATCAGCACCCTCGGTCGGCAGGCGAGCGCCATCGCGATCATCGCCCGCTGCCGCATGCCGCCCGAGAGCTGGTGCGGATACTCTCGGGCGCGCTGCGCCGGCTCGGAAATGCCGACGATCTGCAGGAGCTCGACCGACCGGGCGAGCGCGGCGCGCCGCGACAGTCCCTCGTGCAGCACGAGCGACTCGCCGATCTGGCGCCCGATGGTCATCACCGGATTGAGCGAGGTCATCGGCTCCTGGAAGATCATCGAGACGAGCTTGCCGCGTACGCGGCGCATCGCGGTCTCGTCGAGCGCGAGGAGCTCGGTGTCCTCGAGGCGCACCGAGCCGCCGACGATGCGGCCCGGCGGGTCGGCCACCAGGCGCATGAGCGAGAGCGCGGTGACGCTCTTGCCGCAGCCCGATTCGCCGACGATGGCGAGGGTTTCGCTGCGGCCGAGGGTGAACGAGACGCCGTCGACCGCCTTCACCACCCCCGCGCGCGTGTAGAAGCGGGTCTGCAGGTTCTCGACCACGAGCAGGGGCGGGCTCATCTGCGCAGGCGCGGATCGAGGATGTCGCGTAGCGCGTCGCCGAGGAGGTTGGTGCCGAACACCACCAGGCTGATCGCGATCCCCGGATAGATCACGAGCCACGGCGCGGTGCGCACGTATTCGGCGGCCGACTCCGAGAGCATGCGGCCCCAGGAGGGATGCGGCTCCGGGATGCCCAGGCCGAGGAAGGAGAGCGCCGACTCGACCAGGATCGCAGAGCCGACCTGCGCCGTGGCGAGCACGATGAGCGGCGCGAGCGTGTTCGGCAATACGTGGCGCAGCGCGATGCGCGCCTCGCTCATGCCGACCGCGCGCGCGGCCTCGACAAAGGGCATCTCGCGCAGCGTCAGGGTGTTCGAGCGGATGATGCGCGCCACGTTTGGCACGAGCGGGATCGCGATCGCGACGATGGTATTGGTGAGCGAGGGGCCGAGCGAAGCGGCCATCACGAGCGCCATCACGAGGAGCGGCAGCGACTGCAGGACGTCGATCAGCCGCTGCACAAGCAGGTCGAAGGTGCCGCCGAGGTAGCCCGAGGCGAGGCCGATCGTCACCCCGATCAGGCAGCCGAGCGCGGTGGCGCACAGGCCTACGGCGAGCGAGATGCGCGCGCCGTGGACGATGCGGCTGAAGACGTCGCGGCCCATGAAGTCGGCGCCGAGGAGGTGCACGCCGCCCGGGCGGGCGAGCGAGGCCGGCGCGTCGGTCGCGGTCGGGTCGAAGGGCGCGATCGTGCCGGCGAAGAGCGCCGTGAGCACGAAGAGCGCCATGATCACCGCGCCGATCGCGCCGAGCGGGTAGCGCCGCACGAAGTAGAGCGCTTCCTGCACGATCAGGCCCCGAACTTGATGCGCGGGTCGAGCACCGCGTAGAGCATGTCGACGATGAAGTTGACCAGCACGACGACGAGCGCGATGAACATGACCAGGTTCTGCACGATCGGGTAGTCGCGCCAGCGGATCGCCTCCACCAGGAAGCGCGCCACGCCCGGGATGTTGAACACCGTCTCGGTGACGATCAGGCCGCCGATCAGGAACGCCGCCTCGATGCCGACGATGGTGACCACCGGAAGCAGCGCGTTCGCGAGGGCATGCCGGTAGTTGACCGCCCGCTCGGAGGCGCCTTTCGCGCGCGCCGTGCGAACGTAGTCCTGGCGCAACACCTCGAGCATCGACGAGCGGGTGAGCCGCATCACCAGCGCCGAGCTGCGGAAGCCGACCGCCGCGGCCGGCAATGCGAGGAGGCCGAGCTCCCTCCAGAAGCTCTCGGGGGTGCTGCGATAGATCGGGATCCAGCCGAACCACTGCACGCACGCCATGAGGATCAGGAGGCCCAGCCAGAACGACGGCAGCGAGAGCCCGCTCAGGCTCACCACCCGCAGCACGTAGTCGAGGGTCGTGTCCTGGCGTACCGCGCTCACGACCCCGAGCGTCACGCCGAAGAGCGTCGAGAAGACGAGCGCCAGCCCCGCGAGCTTGGCGCTCACCGGGATGCGCGGTGCGATCTCCTGGAGCGCCGGCTTCTCCGAGACGTAGGCGTAGCCGAGGTCGCCGCGCGCGAGCCCGCCGATCCAGCGCGCGTACTGCGTCACGATCGGCTGGTCGAGGCCGAGCTCGCGCTCGATCCGCTGCTTCTGCTTCGGGTTCACGAACCCCGCCGAGTCGAAGATGATGTCGGTGATGTTGCCCGGGACGAGCCGCAGCATCACGAAGATCACGACCGAGATGCCGAAGAGCGTCACCAGCATCAGGAAGAACCGGCGGATCAGGTAGCCGGACACGTCGATCCCTTCCTTACCATTTCAACTGCGGCTTAGCGGTCGAGCCAGACGTCCTCGAAGCGCCAGTTGTTGTAGATGCTGTTGTGGTGCAGGACGAAGCCCTTGACGCGCGGCTGCCAGCAGGTCGCGGCGCGGTCGTAATAGATGATCGGGCGCGCGAGGTCCTCCGCCAGGCGCCGCTCGATCTCCCAGACCAGCTTCTTGCGCTTGTCGCGGTCGGGCTCCTGCGACTGCTGGTCGATGAGCTTGTCCACTTCCTTGTTGCAGTACTGGGTGAGATTGCGCTCGGAGTTGCACGAGTAGTTCTCGTAGAGGTTGACGTCGGGGTCGTCGACCGGGATCCCGGTCAGGTTCATGCCCACGCTGAACTCCTTGCGCGTCACCTTGGCATGCCAGATGCTGGTGTCGATCACCTCGAGCTCGCCCTCGATGTAGATCTGCTTGAGCTGGTCGATGAGCAGCACCGCGGGATCGCGGTAGATCGGAATGTTGCGCGTCGACACCTTGACCTTGAGCATCTTGTTCGGCCCGTAGCCCAGGCCCTGCATGATCTTGCGCGCCTCCGCGCGATTCTTGGCCACGTCGCCGCTGTAGCCGGGCAGTTTCTTGAGGAGCTCCGGCGGCATTCCCCAATTCCCCTCGGGAGGAGGCAGCATGACGCCGCTCATGTCGCTCTTGCCCTGGCTCAGGATGTCGATCATCGTCTTGCGGTCGATCGCGAGCGCCATCGCGCGGCGAATCTTCGGATCGTTGAACGGCGCGGCGCTCGGGTTGATGATGAGGTTGCTCGAGACGTACTGCGGCGCGACTTCGCACACCGCCTTGGGCGCCTGCGAAGTCACATCTTTCAGGAGCGGGATCGACACGTCGGCTACGAAGGTGAGGTCGAATTCATCGGCGATGAAGGCGAGGATGCGGGTCGAGCGATTCTCGATCACGCGCCACTCGATCGCGTCGAGGTAGGGCCGGCCTTTCTTCCAGTAGTCGGGGTTGCGCACGAACTTGAGCGACTCGCCGCGGCGGAACTCGGCGAACTTGAACGGCCCGGTGCCGATCGGGTTGGTGCGCATCTCCTTGGTCGAGACGTGGCAGGGATAGACCGGCGTATAGCCCGAGGCGAACATCGACAGGAACGAGGGCTGCGGGCGGTTCAGGTGGAACGTCGCCTCGTAGTCGCCGTTGACGCTCACTTCCTTCAGGTTCTGCCACCACACCTGGCGCGGGTTCTTGCGGAAGTCGTCCGGGTCCTTGCCGGTGAGCTTGTTCCAGGTGCACTGCACGTCCTTCGCGGTGAAGGGCCTGCCGTCGTGCCACTTCACGCCTTGGCGCAGCTTGAAGGTGAGCTTTGTACGGGTCTGATCCCACGACCAGCTCTCGGCGAGGTCGGGCACGATGGTGGCGTCGCTGTTCAGCTTCTTCGCCTGGTCGTAGAGCACGAGGTTGTTGAACACGCCCATGAAGGGCATGACGGTGGAGATGGTCGCCTCTTCGTGGATCGAGGCGCTCGGCAGGTTGTCGCGGTGGTAGATGCGCAGCGTGCCGCCCGACTTCTGCGCGAGCGCCGCGCACGGCACCGATGTAAGCACGACGGCGAGCGCAGCCACGCCCAGCGCGGCGAGGCCGAATCTTGAATTCATGTACAGTCCCTCCTCCGCGGGCGACTATAGTCGCTCTGTGGACCTAATGGAAGATGAGCGGAAGCATGAGCGCCACCATTCTCGTCATCAACCCGAACTCCACCGAGGCCGTCACGCGCGGTATCGACGAGGCCTGCGCGCCGCTGCGCATCGACGGCGGGCCGCGCATCGAGGCGATGACGCTGAAGGAGGGTCCGCCCGGCATCGAGACGCAGCAGCATGTCGACTCGGTAGTAGTTCCACTAACAAAGACCGTGGCATCCTTTGATGGGAAATACGATGCCTTCGTCATCGCCTGCTACAGCGACCCGGGACTGCACTCGGTGCGCGAGGCGACGCGAAAGCCGGTGCTCGGCATCGCCGAGTGCGGCATCCTCACCGCGCTGACGCTCGGCCAGAAGTTCGGCGTCCTCGCAATCCTCGAGAAATCGATCCCGCGCCACCTGCGCTACATGGGCGCGCTCGGCGTCATGGACCGGCTCGCCGCGGAACTGGCCATCGGCCTGGGCGTCACCGAGCTTGCCGATGAAAACCGCGCGCTCGGCCGCATGGCGCAGGTGGGGACCACGCTGCGCGAGGAGCACGGCGCCAATGTGATCGTCATGGGCTGCGCCGGCATGGCGCGCTACCGCAAGGCGCTGCAGCGCGCCCTCGGCGTCCCGGTGGTCGAGCCGACGCAGGCCGCGGTCGCCATGGCGATCGGCCGCGTCAGGCTCGGGTGGGAATGAGGCGAAAAGGACTGCCTGAGAGCTAATGAACAGGGACGTGTGGAAGAACGTAGCGAAGGTGGTGGGCGTGGTGATCGCGCTCACCGCTGTCGCGCTGCTGATGTATTGGGTTGGAAGGCATAAGGGCTAGGATTGAGCGAGATCGTTCCCGTCGCGCCGCCCAAGACCCTGCGCGATCTTTTCATGGGTTTTTTCTGGATCGGCGCGCGCTCGTTTGGCGGCGTCATGCCCTGGGCCTACCGCACCATGGTGGAGGAGCGGCGCTGGCTCTCCCATGCCGATTTCACCGAGACCATCGGCCTGTGCCAGTTTCTTCCCGGGCCGAACATCGGCAACGCCTCGATCGTGCTCGGCAAGCGCTGGTTCGGCCTTTCCGGCTCGATAGTCGCCTTCCTCGGGCTGATGGCGCTGCCGTTCATCTGGGTGCTCGGGCTGTTCATCGTGTACAGCGATTTATCCTCCAACGCTGCGCTGAAGGCGGTCGTGACCGGCGTCGGCGCCGCGGGAGCGGGCCTTTTCATCGGCACCGCGGTCAAGCTCGGTCGCGCGCTCGTGAAGAAGCCGGCCGCGCTCGCGCTGATCGCGGCGTGCTTCGCGCTCGTGGCGGTCGCGCGTGTTTCGCTGCTGATGGTCGTGCCGATCGGCCTGGGCATCGCGGTGTTCGCGGCAAGGCGGGGCTGGCTGTGAGCCTCGTCGAGCTGGGACTCTATTTCGCGCTGCTTTCGCTCGTCTCGGTCGGGGGCCTTCCCTCGGTGATGCCGGAGATGCAGCGCTTTGTCGTCGACGTGAAGGGCTGGCTCACGCCGGCGGACTTCATCCAGGCCTTTGCCGTCGGCCAGGCGGCTCCGGGGCCGAACGTGCTGATCGCGAGCCTCATCGGGTGGAAGGTCGCGGGCCTTCCGGGCGCGTTCGTCGCGCTCGGATCGATCTGCTTCCCCGCGGCGGTGATCGCGTGGTGGGTAGCGGAGCTCTGGGATCGCTTCAAGGACTCGCCCTGGCGCAAGGCGATCCAGCGCGCCATCGCGCCGATCGTGGTCGGCATGATCCTCTCCGGCGGCGTGGTCCTCGCCACGCCCGGCGCGCCCGACTGGCGGCTGTGGCTCATCGCCGGCCTCGCCGCCGCCGGCATGCTCGCCACCAAGCTCAACCCGCTGTGGTTCCTCGGCGCCGGCGGGGTGCTGGGCGCCTTGCTTCTCTAGAAAACAGGGACTGTCCCTATTTTTCGGTCGGGTGGCCGTCGCGCTTCCACCAGTCGAGGCCGCCGATCAGCTCCTTGGTGCGAAAGCCGAGCTC
>Ga0207648_10000212_pt1 | contig 62518 bp, 52 predicted proteins | sample KBSMisM32_FD_184310 | JGI IMG/M metagenome (GOLD analysis project Ga0207648, IMG submission 184310) | Miscanthus rhizosphere microbial communities from Kellogg Biological Station, Michigan, USA - KBS Miscanthus M3-2 (SPAdes) (version 2) | ecosystem: Host-associated > Plants > Roots >...
CTCGGAATTGCCATTGAGCGCACGCGAAAGGTAATATCGGCAACGGCGCAAAGATGCTCAGATTGACGCGATTCCGGACGCTCCTGTTTGCCCGTGCGGGGAAGGCGCAGTGGAACCGAAATGAACGATACGGCAACCGCAGACTGGCCAGACCTGCCCTACGGCGCATGGAAGGAAACCTGTTCCACGCTGCACTTGTGGACACAAGTCGCGGGCAAGATCCGGCTCGCGCAGACACCGTGGCAGAACCACAGCTGGCATGTACCTCTCTACCTGACCACGCGGGGATTGACCACTTCGCCCATTCCACACGGATCGCGATCGTTCGAGATCCTATTCGACTTTGTCGGGCACGTGCTCATCATCCGCGTGAGCAACGGCGCCGAAAGGAAGTTCGATCTGCGGCCACGATCGGTCGCTGAGTTTTACGGCATGGTCATGGCGTCGCTAGCCGAACTGGGCGTTCCCGTTGCTATTACGGTCTATCCCTGCGAAATTGCCGGGGCCGTTCCATTCAACGGGGATCACCAGCATGCCGCCTACGATGCGGACTACGCCAACCGCTTCTGGCGCGTGCTGCTGCAGGTGGACCGCGTGTTGAAGCAATTTCGCACCGGCTTCATCGGAAAATGCAGCCCTGTGCATTTCTTTTGGGGCAGCTTTGATCTCGCGGTAACGCGTTTTTCGGGTCGGCGCGCTCCGCCCTTCATGGGAAAAGTCCCTGGCCTGGCGAATGCGGTAATGCAGGAAGCCTACTCGCACGAGGTCAGCAGCGCGGGCTTCTGGCCCGGGGGCAACGGCATCGATGCCTCGTTCTATTCCTATGCTTATCCCCAACCCGCGGGTTTCAGCGATGTGGCGGTGCAGCCTCGACAAGCCTTCTTCAGCGAAACGCTCGGGGAGTTTTTGCTTCCCTATGACGCCGTGCGCAAGCAAGTCGATCCTGACGCCAGCCTGCTCGCGTTCTGCCAGAGCACCTACGAAGCCGCCGCCCGGACCGCGAACTGGGATCGTGCCGCGCTCGAATACCCGCGGGGCCGTCCGGGTCCCGACATCGGAGCCGCCAATCCCGGCTGACGGGAGAGACGTTACCCGCGCGTGATCGCTTCAGGGAACCGGACAGTGCGCCATGCGATTGCAATAAGCCTGTCACATCTAACTGGTCCAATGCCGGCATCGTGATACTAGGTCTCATGCCCTGAATCCGCGCGGGATTCCTGCCTCGCGAGCGAGCCGTCATCGCTCGATTCGCATCTGCGGCATGCAGCCAGGCGGGCACGGTTGCCGGGCCCGTCGTTCGCTCGATCTGTCGCGTCACACGAATATTCCCGGCGAGTACCTCCGGCGTCCGCTGCTTCCAGCGGCAGCCAATCCACCCGGGGAGCGGCAAGCCCAGACATGAAGATCCTGATTGTCACCGACGCGTGGTCGCCGCAAGTCAACGGAGTGGTCACCACGCTGGGAAAGATCGGCGAAGGGCTGAATCGCCTGTCGCACGAAGTGCAGTTCGTCACGCCGCAGATGTTCAAATCGATTCCCTGCCCGACCTACCCGGAAATCAGGCTTAGCCTGCTGCCCTATTCCGGCATCAGTCGTGAGATAGAAAGATTCCAGCCGGATGCGATCCACATCGCCACGGAAGGACCGTTGGGGATGTCGGCGCGCCGCTACTGCCTGAAGCGCAAGCTGCCGTTCACCTCGGCTTTTCACACGCGATTCGCTGAGTACGTGCATGCCCGCATCCGCTTTCCGATCGACCTGACCTACCGCTGGTTGCGCAACTTCCACGCCCCTTCGCAGGCGCTGATGGTTCCTACGCCCAGCGTACAACGCGAACTCCAAAACCGCGGTTTCAGCAATACCGTGGCGTGGACTCGGGGAGTCGACACCCGGACATTCGTGCCCGGCGCTCGCGATGCGCTGGCAGGCCGCCGCCCGATATTCCTCTATGTGGGCCGCGTCGCCGTGGAAAAGAACATCGAGGCCTTTCTGAAGCTGGATTTACCCGGCACCAAGTGGGTCGTCGGAGAAGGACCGTTGCGGACGCAACTGGAGTCCCGCTATCCGGCCGTTTCCTTTGCCGGAATAAAGACCCCAGCCGAACTGGCGACTTGCTACAGCGCCGCCGACGTATTCGTGTTTCCCAGCCTGACAGACACTTTCGGTCTAGTGCTGCTCGAGGCGCTGGCCTGCGGCACCCCGGTCGCCGCTTTCCCGGTGCTGGGTCCGATTGACGTGATAGGCAATAGCGGCGTAGGCGTGCTCCACGAGGACCTTGGCATCGCCTGCATGCGAGCGCTCGAAATCTCCCGGCAAAAGGCACGCAGCTACGCCGAACAATTCTCCTGGCAAGTGTCCGTCAACCAGTTCCTCGGCCATCTCTCGCCGATTGCGCAACAACGCGCGGCCTAGCACCGAAAGCGTCGAGCGATTCCGCGATGAAGCGCGAGCGTGCCAGCGCTCCCGCTGAAGTTTCCCGCGTGATCGGAGGAGCTATTGCTTTTTCGCGGGGTTTTTTCCGATTTTGCCGGCGGCCCTCCTTACGACTTTGCGCGATGCCTTTCTGACGATTCTCTTCGTTACCTTTTTCCCGGACGTCCTGGTGCTTTTGGTTGCCCGCTTCGCGGCCTTCTTTGCGGCCTTGCGCACCGGCCGCTTCTTGGTCAGGAGCCGCTTTATTTCCTTGACAATCGATTCCTCGAGTTGTTTGGCGAGACTCTTCACCTTGCTGCCGCGAACTTTCTTCTTTGCCATTCTTGTCACTCCTGTCAGTTGTGCATCCGTGGATACGAATGGATGCCGTGAAGAGAACCTGTCTCGTCGAGGCGTCCATGGCTTCTGCACCTTCACTTGAGCCACCAAGAGGCACACTCGCGCTGGCGGCACACGCATGACAAACCAAATTGGCCTCACGCCCCGCGCAAGAGGCCAAGCCGTGCGCCCATGATAGCGATATTTCACCTTTGATATTCGGGAGCAATCCGGGAGCCGCTCGCTGGTGGGTAAGCGTGCGCAGAATTGGCAAGTGGCGCGCAGACTGCGCTGACTTTTTTCAGCGGCTTTTAAGAATGCTCTCTAACCGAAAGATTTGTTCGAACAATTTCCAACGATCTTCGAACGGTTCGCCGCTACCGACAACAAGTGGACCGCGTGCCCATGACAAAGTGAAATACTGACTCGGCGCGCTGTGCGGAGTCTTGCACTCAACCGAGGCGTCGAATCATGTCAACCAACTTTTTTCCCATTCGTTATCGCGTGGAAAAAAGGATTGTCATGCCCGATCTCCCGCTCTTTGCCACCCCGCTGTCCATGTATGACCTTCCGGGCATGGACGAAATCAATCGAGATCTCACCGCGCGCCTCGTTTCCGAATCCACCTCGCGCCCCTCCGTCAATCGCAGCAACGTAGGCGGCTGGCATTCGCAGTCCGATCTGGCGTTACGCCCGGAAGCAAGTTTCCGCACTCTGATTCAGCACGTCGCCGCCCGGGTCCGCGAAACCGTCGACGCATTGGCGCGGGAGCGAAGCCAGGGACTGCCGCCAATGCGCATGGGAGTGCATGCATGGGCCATGGTAATGCGCAATGGAAACTATACGATTCCGCACGATCATGGCGATGCGCATTGGTCCACTGTGTACTACCCCGACGCCGGGGACGCGGACGAAGGTGCGCATCCCGATTCGGGGCTGCTCGCGCTGGTCGACCCGCGGCACGGCGGGCGGCCCATGCCGGGATTGGATTTGCTCGGTTCCACGTTTACCGCACAGCCTCGAACCGGCCGGCTGTTCGTTTTTCCGGGTTGGCTATACCACTATGTGCACGCTTACCGGGGGCAACGGCCTCGCGTCGCGATTTCCTGCAACGTGACTTTTGAGCTTGCTGGGCCGACAAAGTAAGCGCGCCACCCGGCCAGCCCGGAAGCGTAAAAACTGGAGAGAACCGATGAAACCGATCGTGGCAATTGCTTTTCTAGTGTTCGCGGCAAACTGTTTTGCGCAGGACAAGCGCGACAACGAAGGGCCTTGTAAAGAAATCAAGGAAGCATGCGAGAAGGCTGGATTTGTAAAAGGTGAAGCGAAGGAAGGTTATGGCCTCTGGGTGGATTGCATCGATCCCATCATGAAAGGGACTGCCCAACCCGGCAAGGCGAAAAAACCTCTGCCGTCGGTGCGTCCCGATTTGATCAACGCCTGCAAGGCGAAACATCCGAACTTCGGGCAGGGGCACAAAGAATCCAATAAATAGACAACTGCGCGCGAAATCGGATTCGCCGGATTTCCGGGAACCGATGGCTCGTTCACTTCACCAGCGTGACGGGAATCTCGGACAGATGGACGACCTGCAACGCCGTCGAGCCGACTACGACGCTGGCAAGCGCACCGAGCCCACGCGTTCCCATGACGATGCGAGTCGCGCCCCACTGATTCGCTTCCTTGGCGATCGTCTCACTGGCATGTCCGATGCTCATCTTGCTTTCGAACTTCATGCCTGCGTCTTGCAGGGCTTGCGTTGCGCCCTGCAGCGCGGCCTCACTTTCACCGCGCCAATAGTTTTCGATCGTATCCTGGGAAACGAACCGGCGTACGTTGCCCGAGAGGATCGGAAGCTGCACGTTGAGAAGTCGCACTTCGACTGCGGTGCGGGCGTCGCGCAGGGCCTGTACGTACTTGACCGCCCTGGCGGCTAGCGCCGAGCCATCCACGGGCAGCAGGATCCGATGCGCGCCTTCACCGTCTTTGACGTCGCGCTGCGCAGCAGTGTGAGCATTCGGAACGACGCTGACCGGCACTGGCGCTTCATGCACGATCTTGTAGGCCACGGAGCCGACCACCAGACCATCGATCGTGCTCATGCCGCGACTACCCAGAACAATTTCGTCGCACGCCAGTTTGTTCACCAGCGCAATGATCTCGCGTACCGGATCACCCAATTGAGCATGGAATCGATACGCGATGCCGGCGCTATCGAGCATCTGGCGCGATCCATCGGTCTCGTCAGCCGCATTCAACACGAGGTCTCGTTGCGCGTCCGTAAGTAACTCAAGAATCCGCGCGGGCCGGACTGTCACAAGGTGGACTTCGCACGGCCGCAGCTTAGAGGCCTGCCGTGCCACATATTCGGTGGCGCGATTGCCGGATTCCGACCCATCGATTGCAATCAGAAATTTATACGATCTTGCGTCGGCCATCTCGACTCTCTCCGGGGATGCTGGATAGAAACAAATCGCGTGCTAAGGCGGTCCGCCGAGTTGTCCATCGGCGCGGACGCTCAGGTGGGAGCGGATCATTGTCCTGCAAAACGCGATGCGACGCTGAACGGGGAATGGGGAATGGGGAATGGGGAATGGGTGTGATGGGTGATTGGGTGATTGACTTTGCTCATTAACCACCCATCACCTATTGCCCATTACCCATTTCCCACTTCCCCGCGAAAGCGTTGCCGCTAGCGCTGTTCCGGAGCGATATCCCTGAGCTTGTTCGAGAGTAGTTCGATGTCGCCCAGGCTATAGGACAAATGCACCCGCTTGCCCGATGGCGGGCGTTTTGCCACGGAAAGCCCGGGTCGCCATTCCGTCGCCGGGCGAACAGGACGCGGCACGAAGCCACCGCCGCAGTTGGGGCAGACGTTATGCAGCTTGGCCTCAACACAGTGCACACAGAAAGTGCATTCATAGGAGCAAATGCGGGCCAGGATCGAACCAGGTGGCAGATCCGTATCGCAATACTCGCAATTGGGTCTGAGTTCGAGCGCCATTGCCTTCTCCTGCTTGTGATGGACGCGTAACTGTACCCGTGCTAGTTTTGGCGGGTATGCCACAAAACACGCAAAAACTGCCAAAATCTCGCGCGGTGGAAATCGTCGCCTTTCCCGGCGTGCAACTACTCGACGTCGCCGGGCCTTTGCAAGTCTTCGCATCGGCCAACGAGTGGGCCGCGAAAGGCAATCAGCCGAAACCGTATGGAATTCGCGTGGTGGCGACGGGTTCCCCATTGACCACCACCGCAGGACTCGGCTTGACGGCGCAACCATTGCCGGGCGACAAAACGCCCGTCGACACGCTGATCGCGGCAGGCGGAAGCGGAGTCCATGGCGCTGCGCATGACAGGCGTCTGGTTCGATGGCTGGCGAGACGGGCACGCCAGGCGCGCCGGGTCGCGTCCATTTGCAGCGGCGCGTTTCTGCTCGGGGCGGCAGGCCTGCTGGACGGCAGGCGCGCCGTCACGCATTGGATGGAATGTGCGGATCTGGCGCGAAGATTTCCCGCAGCGCGCATCGAGACGGATCCGATCTTCGTCCAGGATGGTGCCCTGTGGACTTCCGCTGGCGTCACGGCCGGCATCGACCTTGCCCTGGCATTGGTCGAAGAAGATGTGGGCCATGCGATCGCAATCGCCGTGGCACGTGACCTAGTCGTATTCCTGAAGCGCCCCGGCGGGCAAGCGCAATTCAGCACTACCCTGTCGCTGCAATACCGCGACGGCAATTTCGACGCTCTGCATAGCTGGATGGCCGGACATCTTGCGCAGAACCTGGCGGTGTCCGTTCTCGCCGCCAGGGTTGCAATGAGCGAGCGCAGCTTCATGCGGCACTACCGGGCATCAACCGGGCAGACCCCGGCGCGGGCCGTAGAAGCAATGCGGGTGGAGGCGGCCCGCCAACTGCTGGTCAGCACCCGGGCGCCGATCAAACGGATTGCAGAGCGTTGCGGCTTTGGATCGGAGGAGACTTTGCGCCGCAGTTTTTGGCGCCAGATAGCAACCACTCCCCATGAGTACCGCGCCCGATTTGCAGCGATGCCAAGGCGAAAAACCCAAGCGGCGTGATCTGTGGCGCAAGCGAATGCGTGGCGCGCGCGTCAACGCGCGGGGCCCACCTTTTTGCCTTTCTCCTTTGCCAGCAGCCGCGCGATTTCGTCGAGCAAGCGTTCCGGGTTCGCAGGCTTGACCAGATGCACGTCAAATCCGGAATTCAGCGCGCGTTCCAGGTCTGACTCCCGGCCATAGCCCGTCAGGGCGACGAGTTTCAAATCCGGATTGCGTAATTGCGCGCGCAGTTTGATCGCCAGCTCGTATCCGTCCATGCCGGGCAGGCCGATATCGAGCACTGCGACTTCAGGAGGAAATGTTTCGGCCAGGGTAAGCGCGGTTTCGGCCTCCCCCGCAGTACGCACCTCATAGCCCGCGCAGCGCAACAGAAGCGCAAGAGTCTCCGCGGCATCCACATTGTCGTCGACCACCAGAATGCGGCCACTGCGCACCGGGGGATCAACCGCTTCTACGTCCGGACCGGAATCGCTCAATGCCGTGCTCTCGGCGATTGGCAAGCGCACGACAAAAGTACTGCCCCGATTCACGCCCTTGCTGAGCGCGCTCACCGTTCCGCCATGCAGTTCAACCAGCGCCTTGACGATGGCCAGTCCGAGTCCCAATCCCCCGGCGCGGCGATCCATCCGTTGCCGACCCTGCACGAATATTTCGAACATACGCGGCAGCAGTTCGGCGGCAATGCCGCTTCCAGAATCCTCGACCGAGATCTCGGCCGTGCGCCCCGCTCGCTCGACGCGCAGCGCAACGCGCCCATTAGTCGGGGTATGGCGCAACGCGTTCGTCAAAAGATTGCTCAACACCTGCGTCAGACGCGTGGCGTCGCCCGAGACATACACCGGAGCCCCGGGCAGATGCACGTCGATCGGCCGCGAGCGCTTCTCCCGAACAGGCTCCGTCATCTCGAGCGCGCCAGTGATCACGTTGGCCAGATTCAGACTGCGGAAATCGAGGTCTCTATTGGCAAGACCGGCATACCCGATATGGCCGGCCAGAACCCGCCAGAATCCGCGCATTCCCCAAATCCAAATTCGGGCGCAATCCAGGCGCCGCTGGATCGGCTGCACAGACCAAACTGCAACCAAACGGGGATGGCCTGGTGAAATATCCAGGCTAAGGGCTTGGCTTGTCGGTCTTGCCGATGCCGACCGCGTTGGGCAAGGTGAGGCGAAAAACGCTACCCACATCCGGCTTGCTATCGACGCTGACGTTGCCACCATGCGCTTCCACGAAAGTCTTCACGATCGCGAGGCCCAGTCCGGCGCCGTGCTCCTCCTTGTTATCGGTCTCGTATTTGTCGAAGACGCGCTCGAGTTTCTCCGCCGGAATGCCCGCGCCGTTGTCGCTCACCCAGACTTCCACCAGACTGCCCGTGCCCGCTTCCTTGGCTCCGACCACGATCTCGCCCCGCGGGGTGTGCGCGATAGCGTTCGCGATGAGATTCTGGAGCATCCGTACCAGCAGGCTGGCATCCGCGTAGACCCTCAGATCGGGCGCTACTTCGTTGATCAGCTTCGTGCTGCCGGTGCCCGCCATGGGATGCAACTCGTGAATCAACCCCTCCACCATCGGCCACAGATCGAACCAGCGCCGCTCCAGTTTGACGCCAACTTCGGTCACCAGATTGGAATTCTCCTTGAGTACCTCGCTAACCAATGTGCTCAGATGTTCGATATTACGATTCAGGGTCTTCTGCAGCATGGCTACATCCGGCATACCGCCTTGCGTCAGCAGCCTCGCGGCCATGGCAATGGCGTTGAGGGGCGTGCGAAGATCATGGGCGATGAAGGCGAGGTGCTCTTCGCGGCGGCGCTGCACTTCCAGAGCTTGCGCAATGGAAAAATTCTGCACTGCCGATCCGATCGCGCCGTCGAGGAGCCGGTTGATCACGTGAAACATCTCCCCCTGGATGATCAGCCCGTTCTCGGCCGCAAGATCGTGAATGCACTCGCGCAGAATGTTGTACTCCGCGACGACTTCGACGATATCGAAGCCATCTATGACCCGCTGCGATCCATGACTTGCCGCGCCGCGCGCCTCGTCGACGGCTTCGGTGATCGTCTCTGGCGTACCGGTTCGCAAGGCCGAGGCCAGTTCGTTGACGAATTGCGGAACGTGATCGATCAGCGTCGGGGTATCGAGCTGGCGTGCCGAGCGCAATTCCTTCACCTGACGACGCCAGCGCAGGATCAGCGCGGCACGCTCCCGCGTCAGCAGTTCCGCCAATCTTTGCCGCTCTTTCATGACAAGGTCTGAGTGCATAAGATATCCCCGGTTGATATGGTCGGCATCGGAACCCGAACTTGCCTTTATATAAAGCGGAACCCTGCTTTTTCGACGAGGAGACAAAGTACCTTGAAAGGACAGGCACTGACAACTACGTGCGGTATTTACAATCGCTAAATACAGTGATTGCCTGAGGCGTAGAGGCGAAAAAGGACGTCCATTGGTCGCGGTCCGGACCTCTTCGATGTCGGATTGCTTTCAGCTATTTGTCGGCCCAGTCTTTTGCCCTGCCCAGCGCTTTCTTCCACCCGGCCAGAAATTGGGCGCGTCGCGCGGCCTCCATGGAGGGCTCGAACACGCGCTCGACTTTCCAAAGTGATTTAATTTCCGCCTCGTCCTGCCAGTAGCCCGCCGCGAGTCCTGCAAGATAAGCCGCGCCCTGGGCCGTGGACTCGAGTTGGCGCGGCCGCACGACCGGCACCCCGAGCAGATCGGCCTGAAACTGCATCAATAAATTATTCGCGGCGGCGCCGCCGTCCACGCGCAATTCGGTCACGGGGATACCCGCATCCGCCTGCATCGCCGAAAGAACATCCGCCACTTGATAGGCGATGCCGTCAAGGGCGGCGCGGGCGACATGCCCGCGCGTGGTGCCGCGCGTGAGCCCGATCAGCGTTCCGCGCGCGTATGGGTCCCAATGCGGCGAGCCCAGACCGGTGAAAGCCGGCACGAAATAAACGCCATCGCTGTCCGCAACACCTGCCGCCAGCGGCTCGATTTCCGCCGAAGTGCGCAACACACCCAATGCATCGCGCAGCCACTGCACGACGGCTCCGCCCACGAACACGCTGCCCTCCAGCGCATAACTCGTCCGGTTTTCGCGTGTCCACGCCGCTGTCGTAAGCAGCCTGTTATGGGACACCCTGGGCTGACCGCCAGTGTTCATCAACATGAAACAACCGGTGCCATAGGTATTCTTGACCATGCCCGGTGTGAAGCAGCACTGGCCGAAAAGCGCGGCCTGCTGGTCTCCCGCTACACCTGCGATTGGAATGTGCCCGGCGAAAATGTCGCCCGCGGTTTGCGCGATGATCCCGCTCGACGGTCCGACTTCGGGCAATACCGATTTGGGGATGTCGAGGATCTCGAGCAACTCTTCGTCCCAGCAGCCCTCTTGAAGGTTATAGAGCAGCGTGCGCGACGCGTTGCTCGTATCCGTAAAGTGCACTTTGCCGCCGGAAAGATGCCAGATGAGCCAAGTGTCCACCGTGCCGAAGGCGAGCTGCCCGGCCCGGGCTTTGTCGCGAGCGCCCGGCACATTGGCAAGAATCCAGTGCAGCTTGGTTCCGGAGAAATAGGCATCGAGCACCAGGCCGGTCTTGCGCGTGAACAGCGGTTCACTGCCCGCCTCCCTCAGTTGATCGCAATGAGCGGCGGTACGACGATCCTGCCACACGATCGCGTTATGGATGGGCAGGCCAGTCGAGCGATCCCACACGATCGTCGTCTCGCGCTGGTTGGTGATGCCGATGGCTGCAATGTCCCGGGGCGATACGCTTGCGCGAGTCAGCGCCTGCGCCGCGACGCCGGTTTGCGAGGCGAGGATTTCGCGCGGATCGTGCTCTATCCAGCCGGCCCGAGGGTAAATCTGGCGAAACTCCTGCTGCGCGCTGCCCTTCACGTTTCCGGCATGGTCAAATATCAGGGCTCGCGAGCTGGTTGTCCCCTGATCAAGAGCGAGAATGTAAGCCACGGTCTGTTCATGTATGGAGGTTTGCACTCGATTGTACAGACAACAACATGCTGCTCACCGTACTGCGCGTAAACCGGCATCGCGAATCATTTCATCATGAGTTCCGCGTGGTGAGATTTTGGGTTGCCGTGTAGGATGCCGCAGGCGCAATCGAAGGAGTATGCATTGACGGGATCTACGGGCGAAGGCCCGGTCTATGATTTGCTAATCATCGGCGGGGGCATCAATGGCGCGGGCATTGCGCGCGATGCCGCCGGTCGCGGACTGTCGGTATTGCTATGCGAGCAGGACGATCTCGCGGCCCACACCTCTTCGGCAAGCACCAAGCTCATCCACGGCGGACTGCGTTATCTCGAGCATTACGAGTTCGGCCTGGTGCGCAAGTCGCTGCAGGAACGCGAGGTGCTGCTGCGCGCCGCGCCTCATATTATCCGGCCGCTGTCTTTCGTCATGCCACACAACCAGAGCTTGCGGCCCGCCTGGCTCATTCGCGCAGGATTGTTCCTGTATGACCATCTGGGCAAGCGCGAGCTGTTGCCTCCCTCGCAAAGCCTCGACCTGCGCACCCACGCGGCCGGACAACCCCTCAAGCCCGATCTGAGCAAAGGCTTCACCTACGCCGATGCCTGGGTCGATGACGCGCGCCTTGTCGTGCTCAGTGCGCTCGACGCCTATGAACGCGGCGCAAGAGTCCTGCCACGCACGCGATGTGTTTCTGCACGACGCTACGCGGACATGTGGGACGTGACGCTGCAGCCCGCCGGAAGCGAGGCTGTGCAGGTACGCTGCCGCACTTTGGTGAATGCAGCGGGGCCGTGGGTCATGAACGTGTTGCGCGAATCGCTCGGCATGGCATCGCCGCGCCTGTTGCGCCTCGCCAAAGGCAGTCACATCGTCGTGCGACGTTTGTTCGAGCACGACCATGCCTATCTGCTGCAGAACCCCGACAACCGCGTCCTTTTCGCCATTCCCTTTGAACGCGAGTTCACGCTGCTTGGCACCACGGACGTCGAATATGACGGCGATCCAGCCGACGCGTCGATCACCGGCGAGGAAATAGACTATCTTTGCAAAATGACCAACCGCTACTTCGTCCGCGGCATCACGCCCGCCGATGTAGTCTGGAGTTATTCCGGTGTGCGCCCGTTGCTGGCCGATCATAGCGCCGACCTGTCCGCCGTCACGCGAGACTACGTCCTGGAATGCGATGCGACTTCGGAGCGGGCCCCCTTGCTATCGGTTTTCGGCGGCAAACTCACGACGTACCGGCGCCTTGCCGAAGAAGCGCTGGCGCTGCTGGCACACAGCCTGCCGCACATGAACGCCGCATGGACGGCCAGCGCCGCCCTGCCTGGGGGAGACATTCCGAACGCGGACTTCAATTTGTTCTTCGCGGAATTCCGACGGTCGTCGCCATGGCTGCCCGAAGCTCTTGCGCGCCGCTATGCGCGCGCCTACGGCACCCGTGTCGATAGCCTGCTCACCGGTGCCCGCAACCTGGGCGAACTCGGCGAAGATTTCGGCGGCGGACTGTACGAAGCGGAAATCGATTACCTGATCCGCCAGGAATGGGCGCAAACGACCGAAGACATACTGTGGCGGCGAACGAAGCTCGGATTGCATGTTTCGCGGGAAACGGCAACAAGGCTTGCCGCAAGGCTCGCGCGCGAAAGGTCGTGACGACGTGACTGTCGTAAAACCCGTGAATAATCGTGATCCGCGAATGTCGTGAATATCGTTTTTTAGAGCGTTTCCGACAGTCAAGGCCGTTACGACATTCACGCCATCACGACAGTCACGCAGTCACGGCTCCTTTCACGGCCGTTGCGGCTGGTCCAGATCGAACGTCTTATGCAACACGCGCACCGCGAGTTCCATGTACTTCTCGTCGATCACCACCGTGATCTTTATTTCAGACGTGCTTATCATCTGGATGTTGATGCCTTCTTCGGCCAGCGCGCGGAACATCTTGCTTGCCACGCCAACGTGCGAGCGCATGCCCACCCCGACCAGGCCCACCTTGCAGATCCTGTCATCCCCGAGGACTTCGCGCGCGCCAATATGCCTGCAAACGTTCTGCAGGATATCGAGTGTCTTTTTCAGGTCGTTGCGATGGGTGGTGAAGGAGAAATCGGTCATTCCGTCCCTGCCGATGTTCTGCACGATCACATCCACCTCGATGTTCGCCAGCGCGATCGGGTCGAGGATCTGGTAGGCGATGCCCGGACGGTCCGGCACGCCGAGGATCGTGATTTTCGCTTCGTCGCGGTTGAACGCAACGCCTGCCACGAGTGCCTGTTCCATGTCTGAATCTTCCTCAAAAGTGATCAAGGTGCCCGACGTTGCCTCCTGGGCTACCGGCAGGTCCGGCGGCGTCAGGCTGGACAGCACGCGCAGCCGCACCTTGTACTTGCCGGCGAATTCGACCGAACGGATCTGCAACACCTTCGACCCGAGGCTGGCCATCTCCAGCATTTCCTCGAACGTGATGGTCTTGAGGCGCTGCGCATCGGGCTCGATGCGCGGATCGGTCGTATAAACGCCGTCCACATCGGTATAGATCTGGCATTCCTCCGCCTTTAGCGCCGCCGCAAAGGCAACACCCGACGTATCCGACCCGCCGCGTCCGAGCGTAGTGATGTTGCCCTCGGCATCCACGCCCTGAAAACCCGCCACGACGACGACATAGCCGTTCGCCAGATCGCGCCGGATGCCGTTATCGTCGATGTCCGTGATGCGCGCCTTGGTATAGGCGTTGTCGGTCAGCACCTTCACCTGGCCACCGGTGTAGCTGCGCGCCTTCTGGCCGATTTCCATCAATGCCATGCACAACAGGCCGATGGTCACCTGTTCGCCGGTGGACGCGACTACATCGAGTTCACGCGGATCGGGATGCGGCTGGATTTCCTTGGCGAGCGCAATCAACCGGTTGGTTTCGCCGGACATTGCCGAAACCACCACAACCACGTCGTGACCGGCCGCTTTCCACTTGGCGACGCGCCGCGCGACGTTCTTGATGCGCTCGGTCGAACCGACCGACGTGCCACCGTATTTCTGGACGATCAACGACATTGACTCGAAACCGAGTGGAAAAAGGCAGCGATTCTAGCGGATTTCTGCAGTACCGTCGCTGCGGCGCCCCCCGCCGTGCACCCTTTGCCGCACCTGAGACGTCAACTGGCGAAGCGATACCGCGATGCGGGAGCCGAAATTTCCGGCCAAGGCAATGGAGGAGCCAGCTAGGCTCGATGATGATGCTCACACGGCCCATCCGTGAAACATGCTGGACTTCACCCGGCCGGAGCCGGTACTGGAAGCCCAGGTATCCGTTTGGTACAAATGGCACAAGGCGTCGAACGAATTTCGCGCCCCGTTGCCTATACCGGTTCCGATCTCGACTGCGCGCGACGAACCGATATGAGTGATGAGAAGCGTTGCATCGAAGTGCCCGACCCCAACCGCATAGACATCCACGATGCCTTGGCGTTGCACAACTGGTCCAGATCCCTCAATGCCACGCCCGACGAGCTGAGGCTTGCCGTCGCCAAAGTCGGTCCCTTCGTCGAAAAAGTCTGCGAGTACCTGCGGACGTATTGACGAGCTGAACCCCTTCCTGGAAGACCCCGGGCGTTATCGCCCTTTCCGCCTTCGCTTCTACCCTGACGTCGACGTCAAATTGCGACGCCGAAACTCGCCGTATACAGGCAAGCTTTTCGGGCGCGATGGTTCCGATATTGGTAAGCTGGCATCGAAATGCCGGACAAGAACCAAATTGGAAATGCGGAGGACAACCCGCACGTCACGGGAGTGCTGTTTCGCTCGCACATCGAGATCGAACGCATTCTGCGCAAACTCGTATCGGACGCAACGGTGCTATCGGTCGGATTCAAAGCGTCCAAGAATCTGTTCCTGACGCGGCTGCTGTATATCGATCCGGAGGGAGAATTTCTCATCGCCGCCTATAGCGATGAACGATCCGCCAACGCCTTGCTTCTGGAACAGAAGGAGGTCGTGTTTTGGGCCAATAGCAACAGCGGGCGCATAGAATTCACGTTGACCACGCCAGCGCACACGTTGTTCAACGGAGAAGGCGCGGTAAGATTTGCGTTTCCTCCGGCGCTCGTTCAATCGCAGCGCCGCGAGCATCCCAGGTTCAAAGTTCCAGCCGACGCTTCTCTGCGCTGTGTGGCAGACAGCACGGGGTTTGCGCCGTTCGAGGCGCGTGTCATCGACGTAAGCAGGGGCGGTCTGGGAAACCTGACCTATGACGACTCCATCACGCTGGAACCCGGTACCGTGCTCAAGGATTGCAAGATCATCCTTGCGGGGTTTGAACCCGTCTTTGCCGATCTGGAGGTACGCTATACAAGCCTGGTCCTGCAACCGGATGGCACCCGCGTACGCCGCTCCGGTGTGAAGTTTATCGGTACCCCCAAGGGGTGGGACGCGCTGCTCAGCCGCTTCATTATCGAACTCGGGTAATCGCCACGAGCATTGCCGCACCGGCGAAGCCCGGACAGAGGCGGCGCGCGGGATCCCAGACTCAGCTGCCTGCACAAAACCGCTCCATGCCGCATCGCCACAATCGCGTGTGGCCTCATCGGTATGCATCGTGCTTTAACCCGGCTGGAGAGATGCCGGCATCATCCGCTGCGCAATAGCGACTGGCGCGATTTCGAGACGGAGCTGCCTTCATCCTCAGGCTGCCAAAAGGGGCGCGTTTTGTCCATATCTGACGTAATGAGCCGGATTTCGCCGTTTGTTCCGCTAAGCAAACGGCTGCTCCTTATCGTTTGGCCCTTCCTTGCCATCGTCATCTTCCTTGTCCTGCTCGCAATGGGCGCTGTCGACATTCTGTCCGCCGGCCGTGCCTACGTGGGCGGCGAAAGCTTGTGGTCCAAAGCCCAGAAGGATGCCGTCTACCACCTAACCCAGTATGCGGAGAAACAGGACGAGGGCGACTACTTGAAATTCCAGTCGGCGATCGCCGTGCCGCTTGGAGACATGAAGGCGAGGATCGAGCTCGACAAGCGCAATCCGGATATGTCCGTCGCCCGCGATGGCTTGATAGAAGGACGCACGCACCCCGATGATTTGCCTGGCGTCGTGCGCCTGTTCCGGACCATGCGGGATGTGAGCTATATGGTCCGCGTCGTCGAATTATGGGAGCAAGGCGACCAGTACTTGATCGAACTCAAGCGCATCGGCGAAGCAATTCACGGCCGCATCGTGACGGGCAACGGCTCGAATGCCAATTTGCGTCCTCTGCTGGCCCGCCTGCATCAGATCAACGATCGCATCTCCCCGCTTACGGATGAGTTTTCCTACACGTTGGGAGAAGCAAATCGGGCGCTTCGCGCGCAGCTTCTCGTCATCATTCTGGTAGCGGCAATCGCCATGGTCCTTGCCGGGATGGGCCTGTCGGGCAGGATGCTCGGACGCAGCGAGGCCTTCGAGCGCGCACTTAGAAACAGCGAAGAGCGCTTCAAGCTCGCCGTGAGCGGCACCAATGACGGCGTCTGGGACTGGAACATGCTCACCCATGAAATCTATTACTCGCCGCGTTTCAGGCAACTGCTGGGCTTCGGTCCGGACGAAACCATCAGCAATATCGCCGAACTCATGTCGCATCTGCACCCGGAAGACCAGGGTCAGGCGCAATCGGTATTGCAGTCCCATTTGAAGAACGGCACGCCGTTCGACGTTGAATTGAGACTGCTCAACAAGGCCGGAATCTACAAGTGGTTCCGCGCTCGAGGTCAGTCGGTGCGCAGAGCGGATGGCAAGGCTATCAGGCTCGCCGGTTCCATCGCGGACATCACCGACAAAAAGCTCGCCGATGCGCAGCTATTCGCCGAAAAGGAACGCGCTCAGGTCACACTGGCCTCGATTGGCGATGCGGTGATTACGACGGACAGCGCGGGGATGGTGGACTATCTGAATCCCGTTGCGGAGCAGCTTACCGGCTGGTCGAGCGCGGAAGCCAGGGGCAAGCGCATCGAGTCCGTGTTCATGGTCATCAACGAGACCACGCGGGAAGAAGCGTTCGACTCGATCGAAATGGTGTTGCGCACCGGTCGCGCGGTCTCCATGTCTTCGAACGTGATCCTGATAAAGCGGGGCGGCAAAGAGATCCAGATCAACAAATCGGCTGCTCCCATCCATGATCGGGCCGGCCAGGTGACCGGTATCGTTCTGGTATTCCACGACGTCAGCCGCGAAGGCCAGTATGCAGCGCGGCTGTCGTACCAGGCCAGCCACGATGCGCTGACCGGACTCATCAACCGCCACGAGTTCGAGCACCGCCTCAGCCTGGCCCTCAAGAGTGCCACGCGCTTCCGGCGCAATCATTCATTGCTGTATCTCGACCTCGATCAGTTCAAGGTCGTGAACGATACCTGCGGTCATGCCGCCGGGGACGACCTCATGCGCAGGATCGGCGCACTCATCCGCGGACGCCTGGGGCACGAGGCCGTGGTGGCGCGGCTGGGCGGGGACGAGTTCGGCGTGTTGCTGGAAAATTTTTCCCTCGAGCATGCCACGCAAATTGCCGAGGACCTGCGCCAGACCATCAACGATTTCCGCTTTAGCTGGATGGGCATGCCCTTCACTGTCGGCACCAGCATCGGCGTGGTCTCTATAGCCGAAGGCGCCTTTACCCTGGAGGAAGTCCTGCGGGCGGCGGATGCAGCCTGCTATATGGCCAAAGAGAAAGGCCGCAATCGGGTAAACGTCTATCGAGCGGACGACAGCGAAGTTTCTTCACGTCAGGGTGAAATGGAATGGGTCGCCCGCATCCGGCGGGCGCTGGACGACGGGCGGCTGCGCCTGTTTTCGCAGCAGATCGTCAGCCTGCTTCCATCGACGAAACAACACACCCATTGCGAGATCCTGCTGCGCATGCTCGACGAGCAGGGCGAATGGGTCCCGCCAGCCCGATTCATCCCCGCGGCCGAGAAGTATGGCCTGATGCCCGCCATCGATCGCTGGGTTGTCACGAACGCATTCGAAAGCTATGCGATCCTGGCGGCCAAGACCCGGGGTCTTCCGATTCATACGTGCAGTATCAATCTCTCGGGAAAATCGATCGGCGACGATACGTTCCTCGACTTTCTGCGCACGCAAGCAGCGATTGCCGGCGTGCCCTATAACGCTTTTTGTTTTGAGGTAACGGAAACAGCAGCGGTCGAGAACCTGCCGAAGGCAGTGCATTTCATCGAACAGCTGAGGGCGCTGGGCTGCAGGTTCTCGCTCGACGATTTCGGCGCGGGCATGTCGTCGTTCGGTTATCTAAAGCATCTTCCGGTGGATTACTTGAAGATCGACGGCGGTTTCGTCAAAGACATGCTGGAAGATCCCATCGACCGGGCAATGGTCGAAGCGATCAACGACATTGGTCACGTCATGGGCAAGAAAACGATTGCTGAATTCGTCGAGAACGCGGCAACAGTGGACGCGCTGCGCGAAATAGGCGTCGATTACGCCCAGGGATTTGGAGTCGCCAAGCCGGTGCCTTTTGGGGCGGGCGGCGTCAAGGAATTGTCCTTCAGCCGTTCCCTGTCTGACGCGAAAAAAGTGGCTTCCTGAGCTCTTCCCGCCGTAGTCCATGCCTCCCTTACCGCAGCGTGCCATCAGGTAAATCCCTCTTGCATCCCTCAGGCATATCATGGATTCTATCGTTGAATTTGCCGGAAAGGGCGGGTACCGAAAAACACCGCGCGCCGGCTGGAGAGTTTGCTCATCAAAGGGGGTGAGGTGGAAAAACTGCCAGCGTTTCGCGGCGTCAGCCGCGAAGAATACCTAGTGGCCGTGAGGCTGTGCCCGAAGCATCCCGCATTCTCCGCGGGGTATGAAGATTGGACCCGGACGACCTTGCGCGAAATTGAAAGGATCTGCACCCGCAGGCAGATCGCGACATCGAAACGACGATAGTTCGCAGGCCGCTGCCAATTGTGCAGAGCTCGACGGCGGGCATCCGACAGCCGCCTCGACATGCGTCCGGTTGTCCGCGCCGTCACCGGACATTCGCGATGATGTTTACACCTTGATCATCTCACGGGGAGTCAGATGAGTATCGTCTCGATCGTCATTCTCGCCATCATCGTGATCGCCCTCATTTGGGCGGTCATGATTTACAACAATCTGGTCAATTTGAAGCATGCGGTAGCGAAAGCCTGGGCGAACATCGATGTGCTGCTCAAACAGCGCCATGACGAGTTGCCCAAGCTGGTGGAAACCTGCAAGCAGTACAAGCAGTTCGAACAGGACACGCTCCAGCGCGTGACCGACGCGCGCGGCCGGGTGCAAGAGGCACGCATGCAGCAGAACATGCCCGCGCTCGGCCAGGCCGAGACCGCATTGCGGGCGGGACTCGGAAGCATCTACGCCACCGTGGAAGCGTATCCGGAACTCAAGGCCATGGAGTCGTTTCAGCATCTGATCAGCCGCATCTCCGGGTTGGAAAATGCCATTGCCGACCGCCGCGAGTTCTATAACGAATCCGTGAACGTCAACAATGTCGCCATCGAGCAATTTCCCGAAGTTTTCATCGCCAATGTTTTCCGCTTCGGGTCGTTCGACTTGCTGCGCTTCAGCGAGAACGAGAAAAAGGATGTCAACGTCAAGGAGCTTTTTTCCTGAAGGAAAAAAAGGACTCAGGGCGCTGGTCCAGCTTTGCTGGATTCCAGGGGATACAGGTCTTCGACCATAACCGGGCTTCGCCCATAACTCAGGACTCAGACTAATGATCAGCGCGAAAACCCCGGTCACCTGAGTTGAGGCCTGTCGCTTTTACCAAGTCCTGAGTCCTATCACCTGAGTCCAGTCTGTCATGTTCCGCTCCCAGCGCGAGCGCCTCGCCCATCCGGCCTTTCTCGGCGTTTATCTCGCTTTGCCGATTGTGCTCTTCCATGTGGACGATCCGCGGCTGCGTCAGTTCATCCTTCCCGCAATTGCTTTGGTTGCGTTTGCCGCCTGGGTGCTGAGCCTGCGACGGCTTCTGGTGATCGGTGGAACGCCGACTTCGAAGATCGCGTCCGCGGCGCAAGGCTACGTGGAATTGGTGGGGCGCGCCCTTCCGCATCCGAGCGGAGCGTTGCGCAGCCGGTTCACGCTGCTGCCCTGCGTCTGGTACCAGTATGTCGTCGAGCAGCGCGAGGCGGACGGCAAGTGGCATCGCGTGGAGAGCGGGCGCAGCGACGACAGTTTTCTGCTCGACGATGGCAGCGGGGTTTGCCTCATCGATCCTGAAAATGCGGAAGTCCTTCCGCGCCGCACGGAAGTCATGACCAGGAGCAGCGACTACCGTTGCACCGAATCTCTGATCCTGCCCCACGAGCAGGTCTATGCCATCGGCGAGTTTTCCACCATCGGGGGCGAGAACGTGGACCTGAACGTGGAACGCGACGTAGCCGAATTGCTTGCCGACTGGAAGCGCAACAAGCCGGCGCTGCTGGCGCGCTTCGACCTGGACAAGGACGGGCAGATCAACGAAAAGGAATGGATGCTGGCGCGCTCACAGGCCCGCCGGGACGTACGCAAAACCCACAACGAAATCCGCGCGCAGCCCGGCACCCACATGCTCCATCAACCGCGCGATGGCAGGCTGTTCCTGATCTCCAACATCGACGCCAAAAAACTCGAGTGGCGATATAAGTTTTGGGCTTGGCTGCATTTGGCGGTACTGATCGCGGCGGTTGTGGGGACGGCGCATTTCGCGGTTAAATAGTCTCGCACTTGACCTGTCACGGCTTTCCCAGCAACTCCGCGACCTCTGAGTACTTGGCGTCGCGTGCAATTTCCGCGGCCGTCTTCCCCCGGTCGTCTTTCAATCCCCGATCCGCGCCGCGATCGAGCAACAACTTCACGGTCTGCGTCTTGCCGTAGCCGGCGGCCCACATGAGCGCAGTCAGATCGTGATGATAGGGCTTGTCGATCTCCACACCTGCGTCCAGGAGCATGGCGACGATTTCAGAGTTGCCCTGGCCTGCCGCGTAAACCATCGCGGTCTTGAACAAGTGATCGCGGGCGTTCACGTCGGCGCCATGACCAAGCAGCGTGCGCGCAATGCCGGCATTGCCGCCGTAGGCCGCCGTCATAAGGGGCGAGACCTTGTCGAGATTCTGCAGGTTGACGTCGGCGCCCTTGCCGATCAGCAGTTCCACCATCTCGGTATTGCCCTTGCGCACGAAGATGATGAGCGCCGAGTCGCCGACACGATTGCGTGAATTCGGCGCCGCACCGTTATTCAACACGCGGCGCACAGTCATGAGATCGTCATTGCGCGCCGCAACAAGTAACTGGGCATTCAAGCTGAGGTCGGGCGAGGTCTGGGCATATGCACCTGGATTCATAACCAGCTGTTGATTCAAAGAAGAAAACAGCAAATCGGAACCGCCAAGCAGCACGCCGGCTACGAGTGAAAAACGCAAGAAGTGGGTCATTGGGCAGCCAGGGAATTTTGCGAACTTGGTACGCTGAGAGAGCCCTTGTACGGGCGGGAATTGTTCCTTATAGTCGCACGGTCCGCAATCGCTACAGTCCGCGGCACAATCGCGGCGGTGAAAGCGCTGACTCCAACAACAACGCACAAGGGGGATATTCCTATGAAGCTACATACCCAACTGAAACTGTTGGCAGCGGCAACAATGGCTGCCGGCAGTTTCAACTGTGCCCTGGCTGCGGAGATCGAGGGCGGCGCCACTACCACGGCGCAGCCCATGTCTTCGAAGCTGGGTGCAGTCACGCAAAGTCGCCTGAACAAGGCGCACAGCGACAAGAACAACTGGCTGCACGTCAATGGCGGCTACGAACAGACCCGCTTCTACCCCGGCACCCAGATCGATACCGGCAACGTCTCCAAGTTGCGGCCGGCTTTCGTGTTCCAGGTCGCATTGATCGAATCGCTGGAAACCGCGCCCCTGATTGTCGACGGCGTGATGTTTTTGACCACGTCGTACAACCATGTCTATGCCATCGACGCGGTCACCGGCCAGGAATTCTGGCACTACAAGCACAATATGGGTCCGGTCACGGTGTTTTGCTGCGGCCCCAACAACCGCGGCGTAGCGGCGTCCGATGGACTGCTGTTCATGGGCACCCTGGATGCCAAGCTGGTGGCGCTGGATGCCAAGACCGGCAAAGTTGTCTGGGAAACGCAAATCGCCGATCCGGAAAAAGGCTACTCCGAAACGATGGCTCCGACAGTTGTGGATGGCAAGGTGCTCATCGGAACGAACGGGGGCGAATACGGCGTTCGCGGATTCGTGAAGGCGTTCGATGCCAAGAGCGGCAATCTGCTTTGGACCTTCTACAGCATCCCGGAAAAGGGACACGAAGGCGTGTGGGCCACGCATGACGCGACCGGCCGCAACATGCTGCGCGATATCGCAGCCGAGAAGAAGGCGTTGCAGGACAACGGCGGCGACTTCTATCAGACCCTCGGCGGCGGCGTGTGGATGACACCGGCGGTCGACCTGGAAACCCGCACCGTGTTCTTCGTTGCGGGCAATCCGTCTCCCGATTTGTACGGCGCCATCCGCCCGGGCGACAACCTGTACACCAACTCGATGGTCGCAGTCGACCTCGACAAGGGCACATACAAGTGGCATTCGCAGTACATCGCGCACGACGTGTGGGATCTGGATGCAGTCAGCCCGGTAGTCCTGACCGAAGCCAAGGACAAGTCCGGCAAGAATCGCAAGGTTGCGATTCACGGCGGCAAGACCGGCCATGTATACGTGCATGACCGTGCCACTGGCGAACTGATTCGCTTCTCGGAAGCCATGATCCCGCAGGAAAACATGTGGGTCCTTCCGACGGCGCAAGGCGCTCGCATGCTTCCCGGTGCGAACGGCGGCGTGGAGTGGAATCCGATGGCGGTGAATCCGAAGCTGCGCATGGCCTATGCGGCGAACTTGCATCAACCCATGACCTACCACGTCGAAGAAGCCGGCTATCCGGGCGGCGACAAGCTGTGGCTGGGTGGTGCATTCAAGATCATCGCAAGCGAGAAGCAGTGGGGCCGCCTGGCCGCAGTGAATCTCGATACCGGCAAGCTGGCCTGGAAAGCCGATACAGCGCAACCGCTGATGGGCGGCGTGCTGGCCACCGCAGGCAACCTGGTCTTCACCGGCGAGGGCAACGGCAGCTTCAATGCCTATGACGCAAAGAGCGGCAAGAAGCTGTGGTCGTTCAACTGCGGCGCCGGCGTCAATTCGCCTCCCGTGTCGTACGAAATCGGGGGCAAGCAATACATCGCAGTCGCGGCTGGCGGCAACAACCAGCTCGATTTCAAGCGCGGCAACAGCATTTTCGTGTTCTCCTTGCCGTAAACTTTCGGTCGATTGATCGTTCTAAGCTGTACGAGGGGCCACCTTCCGGTGGCCCTTTCGTTTGCTCCCGCCGGGAAGCAAACGAAAGGGCCGTGAAAGTCGTGAATGTCGTGAATATCGTGAAGGCCGTAAATGTCGCAACGGCCAGGCGTTAGGTCTTTGCGGTATTCACGACATTCACGACTTTTACGACATTCACGGTATTCACGACATTCACGTTCCCTGACCTCCAACGATATCGACCCAATGAAAAACCTAATTTTCGTACTGATCCCCTTCCTCCTCCCGCTCACTTCGTTTGCGCAGGACGCTGCTGCGGGCAAGGAGAAGGCGGTGGTATGCGGCGCATGTCATGGTGCGGACGGCAACTCCACCGTGCCGCTCTATCCGAACCTGGCGGGCCAGAACGCCCGCTACATCTACCTGCAATTGCGCGACTTCAACAAAAAACGCCGCGAAGACCCGCTGATGTCGCCAATGGCGGCGAATCTCAGCGCCAAGGACATGCTCGATCTTGCGGCGTATTTTTCAATACAGAAACCGAACCGCCAGAACGCCAAGGGCGATGCGGCCAAGATAGATGAAGGCAAGAAAATCGCCGATACAGCCCTGTGCCCGATGTGCCATCTGGGAGGCTTTTCAGGCCAGAACGAGATTCCCAAAGTAGCCGGCCAGCACTACGACTACATCAAGAAACAGTTGCTGGCGTTCAAGAGGAGGGAACGTACCAATGACGCAGGTTCGATGACCGCCTATATGAACGGCGTGACTGAGGAGCAGATCGAGGCTTTGGCGTCGTACGCTGCCTCGCTGAATTGAGTGGTGAGTGGTGAGTGGCTAGTGGCTGGCGCCTGGTGGAGCTAGCGACGTGCTGTTTTGGATTTCAGCGAGCGAATCAGCCCATGAAGCATCTTAAGTACCTCCTCCATGTCTTGCCGAACCAAATCCGCTTCGGCGGAGGTGATAATTCCCACGCCCTTCCCTATCTCTGCATGGGTGTCTAGTTCATTCGCTGAACCGACTGCTATGTAAAGAAAGTGGATGAATTCCTTTGTACCCTGCCTCGCAGATCCTTCGGCGATGTTACTTGCAATCGAAATTGCCGCGCGGCGTATTTGTGACGTAAGGCCGTAGCGTTCTTCATCTGGAAACTTTCTTGTCAATCCGTAGACAGATATCGCCAACTGTATGGAAGCGTGCCAAACTTTGAGATCGTGGTGAGATTTCATTAAATATCTCCTCTAGGGAAGCAGCAAGGGTGCAAGCGGATTTGCGACGGAAAACGCCAGTGAAGTATCCCAGAAGTGGCTTCCGGCAATAAAAAACGGAGAATGCCTGACCTCGTTGATTCCCTATCCACTAGCCACCCACAACTAGCCACTAACCACCAACCACTTCCTTGCGCGAACTTTCCCTCTCCTGCCTCGGCCTCCACGGCTTCCACCGCCTCAACTATTACGAATGGGGCGACTCTGCGAATCCGAAAGTCCTGATCTGCGTGCATGGGCTGACGCGAAACGGGCGCGACTTCGATGACATCGCTCTGGCGCTTTCGTCCGACTATCGCGTGCTCTGCCCGGACATGCCTGGCCGCGGCAAAAGCGAATGGCTGACGCACAAGGAGGACTACGGGTATCCGGTTTACTGCGCGAACCTGGCCGCCCTGATTGCGCGCAGCGGCGCGCAAACCGTGGACTGGGTTGGCACGTCCATGGGAGGGCTGATCGGCATGCTGCTCTGCGCGCAGCCGAATTCGCCGATTCGCAAATTGGTGATGAACGATGTCGGTCCATTCATCCCGAAAGCTTCGTTGGAAAGACTTGCCACCTACGTTGGCAAACCGGTCACCTTCGAATCGTTCGAAGAGTTCGAGCAATACATCCGCACCGTGTCCGCGTCGTTCGGCCCGCTGACCGATGCGCAGTGGCGTCATATCGCGCAGACCACTGCCAGGCAGACGCAGGACGCTCGATGGGGAACGAGCTACGATCCTGCCATCTCGTTGCCCTTCAAAGGACCGCTTGCCGACGTGGTGATGTGGCCGGTCTGGGATCAGATCGACGCGCCCACGCTGCTGTTGCGCGGCAAGGATTCCGACCTTCTGCTGGACGAAACCGCGCGCGATATGACCAGGCGCGGTCCGAAGGCGAAGCTGGTGGAATTCACCGGTGTGGGGCATGCGCCCATGCTGATGGCGCAAGACCAGATCGATGTTGTCCGGCAGTTCCTGCTCGGACAAGGTGGCTAGTGGCTAGTAATTGGATATGAGCATTGCCCGGTTTGGTTTCAGACTTTTCGAAACGATATTTTTTCATCGCATTTCACTGACCACTAACCACTAGCCACTCACCACTCCATGATCGCCATCGATTGGGGCACCACATCTTTCCGCGCCTATCGACTCGACGAGGGTGGACGGATCATCGATTCGCGCTCCGCGCCTGCGGGCATACTCACCATCGAAAATGGAAAGTTCGCGACAGTGCTGGAGCAGCAGGTTGGCGAATGGATCGACGCCGGCGAGACGCAAGTCGTCATGAGCGGCATGATCGGCAGCCGCCAGGGATGGATGGAAGTTCCCTATGCCGACTGCCCCGCCGGTCTGGATGAAATCGCAGCCGGGATGCGTAGCGTCGCATGGTCCCGCGGCGAAGCCTGGATTGCACCGGGTGTGGCCTGCCACGAGGAAACAGGGGTGCCGGATGTGATCCGTGGTGAGGAGACCCAGATCCTGGGTTGCCTGGACCGGCTCGGTTCGGGGCGGCATACCATCTGCCTGCCCGGCACGCACAGCAAGTGGGTCGAGGTAGACAATGGCCGGATCATGCATTTCTCTACACACATGACCGGCGAAGCCTTCGCCGTGCTAAAAAGCCACAGCATCCTCGGGCGCATGATGAAAGACGCAGATCACAAGCGCGAAGCGTTTGCAGACGGCGTGCGCCGGTCAGCCGAAGCGGGCGGGGTGTTGCACCACCTCTTTGGAGTGCGCTCCCGGGGCCTCTTCGGCGATTTGCCGGACACGGACGCGGCCTCCTACCTATCCGGTCTGCTGATTGGCCACGAAATTCGTGCAGCCGGCAACGTCAGTCGGACGATCCACCTCCTGTGCACGCCGCAACTGGCCGCCATCTACCGGCAGGCGTTTGACGCCGTGGGAATGGAATCAAGTACACTCGATGCAGATGCCGTAACCAATGGACTTTTCCGGCTGGCCTCCCGGCTCAAAAAATGAAGAAAAATACTTTTGCCGACTGGCTCGAGCGTTGGCCGCTCGTCGCAATCCTGCGCGGCATCAAACCAGGCGAAGCACTGGATATCGGCGCGGTTCTGGTGAAGAGCGGTTTCTGCATTATTGAAGTGCCGCTGAATTCGCCCGAGCCTTACGCGAGCATCATCAGGCTCGCGAAGCGTTTCGGTGACCAGGTCCTCGTCGGCGCGGGAACCGTCACGGATTGGGAACAGGTGTCAAAGGTGGGCGATGCAGGCGGCCGGGTCATCGTGATGCCGCACGCGGATGCGCGCATCGTCGAGGCCGCGCGGCGGCGCGAGCTTTTCGTGGTGCCCGGGTTCGCCACCGCCACCGAAGGGTTTCGCATGATCGAAGCCGGCGCCGACGCTATCAAGCTCTTCCCCGCCGAAGCAAATCCACCGAAAGTGCTAAAGGCGTTGCGCGCAGTGCTGCCAAGAAGCGTTCCGCTGTTGCCTGTCGGCGGCATCGCTCCGCACAACATGAAAGACTACTGGGAGGCCGGTGCCGACGGTTTCGGGCTGGGTTCTGCGCTCTACAAAGCCGGCGATACTCCGGACCAGGTCGAGCAGGCTGCGGCGGATTTTCGCTCCGCGGTGCATGCTCTGCCGAAGCAGACGTGAAAGCCATTCCCGCAGCAGGGAACGGTTTTCGGCCATGAGTTTCCGGCCGCTCGCCGTAGTCGAAGCACCGTTGCCTCTTACTTGGCCGGTGTGGCGGACGCACTGCGTGCGCGCGAATCGCCCTCCCCCTGGAGCGACGTGATCAGTGACTTCAAGGCATCCACTTCGGCGGGCTTGACCAGATGATGATCAAAGCCCGCGTCGCGCACGCGCCTGCGGTCCTCGGTTTGTCCCCATCCCGTCAGGGCGACGAGCGTTGTCCGCGGGTCTTGCGGTAGCGCGCGAAGAAGGCGGGCAACCTCGTAGCCATCCATTCCGGGCATGCCGATGTCGAGGAAGACCATGCGCGGACGGAAAACCTCAAAAGTAGAAAGCGCTTGCGCTCCGTCGTGCGCCGCAGTCACTTCTGCGCCGAGGAGCTCGAGCAGCATGCACAAGCTGTCCGCTGCGTCGCGATTGTCGTCAACCACCAGGATCTTCATGGGTTCGAGGGGAGGAAATTCCGCCTCGATTCCCTCCGCCACCTGCTGTGCGGCACTCAAAGGCAGACGAACGGTGAAGCGGCTTCCCTTGCCCAGTCCCTCGCTTTCGGCGTCAACCCGTCCCCCATGCAACTCCACCAGACGGCGCACGAGCGCAAGCCCGATACCCAGTCCGCTCTGGTTGCGTCTGGCGCTTCGATTCCCACGTGAAAAAATCTTGAAGAGCTGAGGCAACTGTTCTGGTTCGATGCCTTCACCCGTGTCGCTGATGACTACGACACCCTCGAGCGATTCGCGCCTTGCCTCGATGGAAATCAAGCCGCCATCATCGGAATACTTCGCGGCATTGTTGAGTATGTTGCCGAAAATTTGGGCAAGACGCACCGGATCCGCGTCTACGACGATGGGATCCTGCGGCAGCGAAATACTCACACGGTGATTTCCGGCGCGAACCAGCGGCTCGCAAGCCTCCACGGCGTTACGCAAAGCGGCATCGAGCGCGAGCGGCTCCTTGCGCAGCTCGACCTTGCCGCGAGTGATGCGCGACACTTCCATTAAATCGTCGACCAGCCGCACGAGGTGGGCCAACTGCCGGTCCATGATCTCCAGTGCGGCCCCGGGCAACGGGAACTCCTTTGCGCCGAGCTTCAGAATTTCGAACGAACTGCGCAAGGGTGCAAGGGGATTGCGCAGTTCGTGAGACAGCGTCGCAAGGAACTCGTCCTTGCGGCTGTCGGCCTCTCGCAATGCCTCGCGCACCATCACAACTTTGGAGATATCTCGAAAATAACACACGACGCCATGCCGATTCCCGGGAAGCGGGATGCGGTTGATCTGCCACTCGTAGAATTCGTTCACACCGCGGTCCAGCCGCTCCTCGACACGTTCCGGCTCGATATGCGCCTCTCCGGTGTTCAGCGTGTGACGGAAAAGCGCTACGACTTCGTCGGCGTACGCTTTCGGCCACAGGACGTGCAACACCTCGTCGAAATCACGGCCTATCAGGTTGCGGATTTGGCCGAAGACAGGGAGCGCGATCGGGTTTGCCGCGACAATCCGGAAGGAATCGTCGATCAGGTAGACGCCCAGCGGAGCCGCATTCAGCAAGCTCTCGAACTGCGCGCGCGCCTCCTCCACACTGCGATGCAGTTCGGCAGAATTCAGCAGGGTGCCCACGCGCACCAGCAATTCGCGCGAGCTGAAAGGCTTCACCAGATAGTCGTCGGCCCCCTTGCCGATACCCTCAATGCGTGCCTCCTCTCCGGCGCGCGCCGAGAGCAGAATCACCGGTATCGCACGCAACTGCGCATCGGCCCGAAGTTCACGAAGCAGGCCGAAGCCGTCGAGCCGTGGCATCATCACATCGGAAATGATGAGGTTTGGCCGGCGCACTCTCGCCGCCTCGATTGCAGCATGGCCGTCGGCGACCGCCTGAACGTCATAGTGCTCCCCGAGCAGCCTCTCGACGTAATTGCGCAAGTCGGCATTGTCGTCTGCCAGGAGAATCCGGGGCAGATTCTGCGGCCGGGGCCCGGCCTGCGCAGCTGTCGGCTTGTCGGACAACCAACTCAGCGCCTCGGCGACATAGGCGCCGGCTCGCGACGCTGTCGGCACAATATCGTCGCGCGGTACCAGTACGCGACCGGCGGGCAGGTGCACGCTTCCTTTCGGAATTGCCACCGTGAAAGTTGTCCCCTCTCCGAGTTTGCTTTGCACGGAAATCGATCCGCCGTGCAGTTTGACCAACTCATTGACCAGGGCGAGGCCGATGCCGCTGCCTTCGTGACTGCGGCCCCGGGATTCTTCAACGCGGTGAAAACGCTCGAACAAGCGGGACAAGGCTTCACTTGGAATGCCGATGCCGGTATCGCTCACCACGAGCTCCAGTTTCGTTCCGGCATCGCGCAACTTCAGCGAAATCCCGCCTTCGAGAGTGAACTTGAAGGCGTTTGAAAGCAGGTTGAGGACGATCTTTTCCCACATCTCACGATCGACATAGGCCAATTCCGCAAGCGCAGGACAATCGACCTCGAGCTGGATGCCGGCACGATCGCATGCCGAGCGGAAATTGCTCCCCAGGTCTGTCGTCAACGCAGCCAGGTCGGTGGGTTGGTAGGAAGCCTGCGCGCGTCCCGCTTCGATGCGCGCAAAGTCGAGCAGCGTATTGACGAGTTTGAGCAGCCGTTGAGCGTTTTGTCGCGCCACTCTGAGCAACTCGCGGTTCTCGGGCGCAAGGTCCGCTTCGACCCTGGCCAATAAGTCATCCAGAGGACCGAGTATCAATGTAAGCGGTGTGCGAAACTCGTGGCTCACATTGCTGAAGAAAACGGTCTTGGCCTGATCGAGTTCGGCCAGAGCCTGCGCCCGCCTGCGCTCGTCTTCCAGTGCCTCGACATCGGCGACAGCGTTCGCGATGTTGGAACCGACAAGACGGAAGAAGTCGGCATAGTCGTCGTCGAACTTGCGGCGAGCGCTGATTCCGGCGACCAGGTACCCATACGGCGGCTTGCCGCGAGTCGCGATTTTCAGTACGGCGGCCTGCTTCGCCGCTTCGGGCCAAAGCGGGTTAAACGGTTTTCCACCGGAAGCCTGTTCCACGAGTATCATTTCGACATCTGCGCCAATCGGCCAGAGGCTGCCTCGATTGACAGGATCTATGCGTTGGGGCGCGCTCAGATCACCATCAGCGAATCCGATGGCTGCCTCGAGGTAGCCCGCCGCCTCCTTTGCATCCCAGCGGTAGGCACAGGTAAAGGGAACATCTTTCTTATACTGGTCCAGCACGGCAGCGGCGTTGCGAAATACATCGCCCGCCGATGCCGCTGCGTTGGCGATGCGCCCGAGATCGCGCAACGCGCCGAGCCTGCGCTCGCCGATGATGCGGCCGGTCGTTTCGCTGACAATGCAAAAAATGCCGCCGACGCGGCCGGTTTCGTCCCTGACCGGATCGTAGGAAACATCGAAGTACGTTTCCTCGACATAGCCATGACGCTCGAGGCCGAACAACAGATCCTTGGCCCAGAATGCCTCGCCCGTGTTGACGACGCTCTGAAAGAGCGGTTCGAGAATGTCCCATACCTCCCGCCAGCACTCGCGCGCCGGCATCCCCAGGGCGGCTGGATGCTTTGCCCCGAACACCGGGCGGTAGGCATCGTTGTAGATCGCGACGAGATCGGATCCCCAAAAAAGAACGATCTGGGCCTTCGAGGGAAGCAGGATGCTGACCGCGCTGCGCAGGCTCTGCGGCCAGTTCTCGATGGGACCAAGAGGAGTTTCCGACCACGCTTTCGCGCGAATGAAAGCGCCCATTTCCCCACCTCCCACCAGCCAATCCGCTGCCAGGGGCTGAGGGAATTTCCTTGATGGGCTTGTCATGGCGCAGGGGAAATTGGATGCCGAAGAGCTAACCGTCCCGCTTTTCGGTCACGTGCCTGTCAATCGGTCAGACCATCATCCCGTGCTCCCAGGGCGGCGTCAAGCTGGGTGGCCGAAATCCCGCCTGAGTCCAGGATTGCCGGCAGGGAACGACGCCGTACCATATTCACCCCATCGCATCGTTCGCCAGTGAAGACGATCCTTTGATGTCTTCCGAGGCAATGACATCCACGCCGTTGCGCGCAAAACGCTCGGCGGCATACAGCGAGCGCGGATCTTTCTGGTGATCCAGCGACCACTGTGCCTGGCGACACAGCAGCAGCAGCGCGAAGGCGCGACCGAGCGTCATGGCAAAACGCCGGGCCCCCGCTTCAAGCTCATCTCCCGAGGTCCCGGCAATCCACTGCTGCGCACTCAGCAGTGCCCCCTGCGCCGATTTTGCGCATGCCAGCAAACGCAGATCGCGCACCCCGGAAGCCAGCGTCTCGATTTCGATTTGCAAGGCGGCGAGAGCGCCGCCGGACTGCAGTGCGCGCAGCACATCCAGAGACAACACGTTGGTCGTGCCCTCCCAGATGGAAAACACCTGCGCATCGCGCAACAGGGACGGCAGCCCGGTGTCCTCGACATAACCGGCGCCGCCAAAGCTTTCCATGATTTCGGACAACACTGTCACCGACTGTTTGCCGGTGACCAGTTTCGCGATCGGCGTGAGCAGCCGCAGGAGCTCCCTGCCCGAGGGATCGAGTTGGCCGCTTTCGTCCCGGCCGATAAGCTCAACAGCAAAAAAGGCAAGATGGAAAGCAGCCTCGTACTCCGCCTGCAGGCCAGCTAACGTATCGACGTGCAGCGGTTTCCCTGCAAGCGGCGCCCCGAAAGCCACGCGCTTGCGGGCGTAGTCGCGCGCCAGCGCCAGACCGCGGCGCATGTATGAAACAGCGCTCACACTGTTCCAGGTGCGGGTGACATTCAGCATCGGCGAGATATTGCGCACGCCATCCGACTCGCCGGCCACCGCCACGGCCTGCGTGCCATCGAGCGTGAGTTCCGCAGTCGGCACCTTGCGCGTGCCGAACTTGTCCTTGAGCCGGTGCACGAGGATGTGGTCGAGTTGCCCGCCGGCATCGCGCGTTTCCACATAGAACAAGGCAAGGCCTTTGCCACCTGCGGGATTGCCTTCGGGCCGCGCCAAAGTCAGCGCCATCTGCGATGTCGCGGCAGAAGTAAACCACTTGCGGCCGTGGAGGCGCCAGCGCGCTCCGTCGCGCCTCGCCGTTGTTTCAGTCAGACCGACGTCGGAGCCGCCGGTGCTCTCGGTCATCCACTGCCCGCTGGTCCAGAACTGCTCCGGATCGCGCGAGGTCAGATGAGGCAAAGCACGCTCGATGAGCGCCTTGTTGCCGGAGGACTTTAGTGCACGCGCGGCGCCGTCGGTCATTGCCAACGGACAGCTGTAGACGTCCGTCGCGGGCGTGAACAGATGCACGAGCGCGAACTGATGGATACGCGAGTGCCGTCCATTGCGCTGCTCATAGGCTGTGGCAATCAATCCGCGCTCGGCAGCCAGGCGCTCCGCTTTCTTCCACAACGGCGATACTTCGATGCGGTCGATACGGTTGCCCCACGCGTCCCAGGGCGTGTGCACCGGCTCGTTCAGGCGATCGGCGATCTGCAGCTGGTATAACTCGCCGCCCGCCAACTCTCCAAGTTCCGTCAACTCGCCCTCGATGGCCGCCAGCATCTCCGCGGGAATTACGCGCGCGAGGTACGAGCGCAGGACCCGATCGTCGGTGTACTGATTCCCTAACTGGGGAGCAGATTGGTTAAACGGCACTGGCGGTTGATGACCTACGTTAAATTTTCGAATACTAAAATAATAGAGCCACAACCATACTTCTCACCACGAAGACACGAAGGTCACGAAGAACGGCAAAAGGGCATGAAAGCTTTATTTCCTTGATATGCGATCGGCGGCGACAAATATTGCGACCATGTTCATACAATAATAAATTCACCTCTGTTCTTCTTCGTGTTTCTTCGTGACCTTCGTGTCTTCGTGGTGAGATTTAAGTCTTCGGTTAGAGACCGCCGATGCAAAGATACTTCACTTCCAGATATTCCTCGATCCCGTACTTGGATCCTTCGCGTCCGATGCCGCTTTGCTTGACGCCACCGAAGGGCGCGACTTCGTTGGAGATCAAACCGGTATTGACGCCGACCATACCGGATTCGATGGCTTCGCCCACGCGCCAGATGCGGCCGATGTCGCGCGCATAAAAGTAAGAGGCGAGGCCGAACTCGGTGTCATTGGCCATCGCGATCGCTTCTTCCTCGGTCTTGAATCGGAACAGCGGCGCGACGGGACCGAAGGTTTCCTCCCTGGTCACCTTCATCGATGTGTTCACGCCGGTCAGCACGGTCGGTTCGAAAAACAGTCCGCCCAGCTTGTGGCGCTTGCCTCCGACCAAGACCTTCGCGCCCTTGGCCAGAGCATCCTCGACATGCTCTTCGACTTTTTTCAACGCGTTCTCGTCGATCAGAGGTCCGGCATTGATGCCGGCTTCGGTCCCGGGGCCCACTTTGAGAGCCCTCACCTTTTCGGCGAGCTTGGCGGCGAATTGATCGTAAACGCTATCCTGCACCAGGATGCGGTTCGCACAGACGCAGGTTTGGCCGTTGTTGCGATACTTGGAAATCATTGCGCCTTCGACGGCCGCATCGAGGTCGGCATCGTCGAATACGAGGAAGGGCGCATTGCCGCCGAGCTCCAGCGAAATTTTCTTGATGGTTTGTGCGCTTTGTTTCATCAGCACGGCGCCGACTTCGGTTGAACCGGTGAAACTGATCTTGCGCACCGACGTATTCGATGTCAGTTCGCCGCCGATATCCTTGGCGCTGCCGCTGACGATATTGATGACCCCCTTGGGCACGCCGGCGCGTTCGGCCAGCTCCGCCAGCGCAAAAGCGGAGTACGGGGTCTGAGTCGCCGGCTTGATCACCACCGTGCAACCGGAAGCCAACGCGGGTGCCGCCTTGCGGGTGATCATGGCCGCAGGAAAATTCCATGGCGTGATCAGTCCACACACGCCGATGGGCTGCTTGATCACCACCAGGCGCTTGTCTGCCTGATGCTGCGGAATCACGTCCCCGTAGATGCGTTTCGCTTCCTCGGCGAACCACTCGATGAACGATGCCGCGTAGGCAATCTCACCCTTGGCTTCTGCAAGAGGCTTGCCCTGCTCCGTCGTCATCAGCAACCCGAGATCATCGGTGTTCGCGATCATCAACTCGAACCATTTGCGCAGAATGTTTGCGCGCTCTTTCGGCAACTTCGCGCGCCAGGCCGGCAGGGCCGTACTTGCCGCCTCTATCGCGCGGCGCGTTTCCGCAACCCCCATTTTCGGAATGGTGCCGATCACCGTTCCATTGGCAGGATTGGTGACGTTGATCGTCGCTTTCGAATCCGCGTCGAGCCACGCACCATTGATGTAGCCCTGCTGGCGAAAGAGTTTGGCGTCTTTGAGTTGCGGAGGAAGTTTTGCGTCTGTGGGAGCGTTCATGGTATCTCCGATGTGGCTAGTGGCTAGTGATTGGATATGGGCATTGCCTGATTGAGTTCCAGACTGTCGAAATTATTCCTGATTCCAAGAGTGAAATTGGCATCTCTTTTCACTCGCCACTAACCACCAGACACTAACCACTCTCCCGACACCGTCGTCAGAAGGTGCCGGGATACGCCCCTCCATCAATCAGAAAGTTCATCCCTGTTATGTAGCCAGCCTGCTTGCTGCACAGGTAGGCGCAGGCATCGCCGAACTCATCGGGGTTGCCGAAGCGGCCGGCGGGAACGGTTTTCATGCGCGCCGCGTGGACTTCCTCGACGGGTTTGCCCTGCATCTTGGCGGCGGCGACGCTGCTGCTCTTCAGCCGGTCCGTATCGAACATTCCAGGCAGCAGGTTGTTGATGGTGACATTGTGGGCGACGGTTTTGCGGGCAATGCCGGCGACGAAGCCGGTAAGGCCGGTGCGCGCACCGTTGGACAAACCGAGGATGTCGATCGGCGCCTTGACCGCGCTGGACGTGATGTTGACGATGCGGCCGAACTTCCGGGAGATCATGCCATCGACCGTGGACTTGATGAGTTCGATCGGGGTGAGCATGTTGGCTTCGAGGGCCGCGATCCACATTGCGTGCGTGAACTCGCGGAAATCGCCTGGAGGGGGACCACCGGCATTGTTGATCAGGATGTCGGGGTTGGGGCACGCAGCGAGCGCGTCCTTGCGCCCGGCTTCTGTCGTAATATCCGTCGCCACGACAGTCACCTTTACGCCGGTGGCCTTGCGTATCTCCTCTGCGGTCGCTTCCAGCGCCTCTCGCCCGCGCGCCAGAATTGTCACGTTAACCCCTTCGCGTGCCAGTGAAAACGCGCAGCCCTTGCCGAGCCCCTTGCTCGCTGCGCAAACCAGCGCGGTCTTGCCCTTCAAGCCGAGATCCATGGATAGCTTCCCTGTGCGAGATCGAATGGCGGCTGCAGGAGAGCGCCGCGAAAGCGAATCGTGAAGCATGCGGGCAGCTTTTGCAAACCGCCGGACACGAAAGGATATCGAACACCCTGCCCGCGATATAATCGCTGCCAAATAACTATAGGACCCCATGGCCGCACGATTTCTCTGTTCCCTTGTTCTCGCCGCGTGTGCGCTGTGCGGATGCGCAGCCGGCCCCAATCCGCGGGATCCGATGGAGCCCTTCAATCGCAAGGTCTTCGCATTCAATGAAGGCGTGGACAAGGCCGTGTTGAAGCCCGTGGCCAAGGGATATGTTGCCGTGGTACCGCAACTGGCTCGCCGGGGTGTGACCAATTTCTTCAACAACCTGGGCGTGATCATCACCACGCTGAACGACGCCTTGCAGCTCAAGGGCACCAAGGTTCCCGTGGACTTCGCGCGCTTCACGACCAACATGATTTTCGGACTTGGCGGGCTGATCGACGTAGCCACGGAACTGAAGATCGAATATCGCAACGAGGACTTCGGTCAGACACTCGGGTATTGGGGGGTGGGCAGCGGGCCTTACGTGGTGCTGCCCTTCTTCGGTCCCAGCGATGCACGCGATGCCCCTGGGTTGTTGGTGGATTTCGTTTCCAGTCCCTTCTTCTACTGGAATCCGGAGCCGACCGTGCGATGGGGAATGTTCGGACTCGATGTGGTCGATACCCGGGCCAATCTTCTGGGAGCGGAAAAATTTCTCGATACCGCGGCCGTCGACCGCTACAGCTTCCTGCGCGATTCGTACCTGCAGCGCCGTGAATATCTGATCTACGACGGCAACCCGCCGACGAACACCAGCAATCAGCCAAAGACCCTGAAGGAACTCGAGGAAGAAGATTTGAGCGATGACCCGGTGCCGCTGCGCGCAGCGCCCAGGGTGCACAAGCCTTAAAAGCACCGGGGCCTCACTCCGGAGCGCGCGAACGCTCTATTCTTTTTCTTTTTGCTCCTCTTCGAATTTTCCCGGCAGGACAAAATCGAGCGGGTGCCTCAGCAGTCTCCTGAACAATCTTGCTCCGAGCACGCGCAATTCTCTGCGAGGCAGATCGTAAGCGCGCGTGGCAGTGTACAGCGAAAGGAAAAAACTCACTCCCAGGTTCAGGACGAACATCGTTGCGACACCGGCGAGGGCCCAGAAAAACCAGGCAGTAGTGAACCATCCCTGCAGGGCAGAGCCGGCGAACGCCAGACTTCCCGAGGAAAGGGTGACATGACGCACGTCGATCGGCAAACCGAGGAAGCGGCCGATGACAGGCGCAAGCCCCAGCAGAAACCCGAGCGAAATGCTCGTTGCCCAACCCGACACGTTGCGTGCAACGATACCGGCCGCGCGTACCATGCGCCGGCGACCGAAACGCTCCCCCAGACGATGTTCGGCAATGGCCTGCGGCAGCCGGTGATACACGGTCCAGTTGTCCATCCAGCCGCCGACCATGGCGGCCATCCAGAGGATCGCCCCCGTCAGTGCGGCGTAGAACACCGTGCCACTGTTGACCGGACTGAGTGTCTCGAACACGTGCTGCGCTTCTTTTTCGGCGAGAAAGCTGTGGCCCAGGGCAAGCCGCCAGAAGAAGTTGAACAGGAAAGCGCCGATGAAAACGACCGAAACATTGGCCATCACGGCGGCAAACTGGGAGCGGCAGATGTGCACCGTAAATTCGACCATGCGATCCAGTCGCTCGCTGCGATCGCGACTGCGAATCATGCGGGCAAGCGTAGCTGCCGTCATGGCCGGCTGTTTGGTGGCAAGGATCAGATGGAAGTGCTGCAAGAGCAGGAAGCTGACCGCGTAGTTGAGACCCGACAACAACCCCTCCACGAACAAAGGCAGTCCGATATGCGTGACCTTGAGCTTGATGGCCACCGTTGCAACCGTTAGCAGCCCACCCCCAGCCGCGGCCAGCCAGATGAAGCCATACTCGCGACGGCTGCGCGCGACGTAATGCTCGCCGGTTCGTCCCTGGCGATCGACGATTTTGCGCTGGAGCATGCGCAGATTGCCGCCGATCAGATGCAGAATGCTGCGGTCTCCGTGGGCGGCATCGATAAGCCCGGCAAGCAGGCGACGAATGGCTTCGCTGCGCGGAATGCCAGGCGTGCTTTCGGCAAGGTCGAGCATGGTTTCCATGCGCGAGAGGCTGCACTCCACGACTTCCAATCCATAGACGATGTCCACGCTGACGCCTTCGCTCTCCAGCCGGCGCGAGATTTCCGCGATCTCGGAACGGCAGTCGGCGCAACGTTCCCGCCACGAGCGCACCAGCGCTTTTACGTCTTCCCCGGCGCGCATTGCATTGATCAGGTCGTCGCTGGCGATCGCGAGAACATAAAACGGTGATTGCGCGACGGACCCCGGATGGCTGCGGGCGCGCAGCTTCGACGACAGCCCCTGCGCCTGGACCCGGATCGACAGCAACCGGAAGCCATCGGCGAACGCCGTACTCAGCGGCGCCCAGATTTCCGGCCGATCATCGGGTGCAAGCGCGCTAACGATCCTGTGGAACAACTCGGGCACCAGCATTGGGAAGCTTTCGGCCTTGACGCCTTTCGTATATAGACGCGATACGAGGCGCGCAAGATCGTGGTCGTCGCTGGGTTCGGGGAGGACACGGCCCATCACGCGGTCGCCAAGTTCAGCCAGGAATCCGCGATCGCCCGGGATTCCGGTTTCACCGAACAGATTGACACCTTCGGTTTCCGACAAGATCTCGGCGAACGTGTCCTGCAGGCCACGTCGCACGCCGGGCAGGGCCTCAAGGACCTCGATCGCCTTGACGAGCCGCGAACGGTCCGGTTTGCCGTCGCCATCGCCCGGTCCCTCCTGCGTCCATTCGATCAGTGAAAGCAGCGAATCGAGACGGTGTGCAAGACTGCCCGCATGCGCGATGGCCGCGAAACACGCGGCGAGTTCATACGCATCGTGGTCGGAACCGATTCCACGATCCAGGAAAGCGACGACCTGTTCGCGGACGGCTGTGGAGGCGAGTTCGGCGTTCATGTGTACGGTGGGAGACCCAGGTGATGGGAAGGTATCACACGAATGGAAAGGGACGAGGGGCGAGGGACGAGGGGTGAGGGGAAAGACCTAGAGCTTGTGAGACCCCGAGCTCTTGATTTTTCCCTCGTCCCTCTCCCCTGCCGTTGCCGCCGTGATGCGCCAGCAACGATGGATCCTGCGGTTGCGAAAGTCCGGCGGCACGGTTTGTGCGGATATTTCTCTCATCTTCACGGCGGCGAGCGCGTCGGCATCGAGTTTGAAACTGTGCAGGTTGGTCGAGAACAACATCTCGCCGCCGGATGCCAGCAAAGCAAGGCAACCGCGCACGAGCGCAACGTGATCGCGCTGCACGTCGAGCACGCCTTGCATGCGCTTGGAATTGGAAAAGCTTGGCGGATCGAGCACGATCAGGCCGTATCGGTCCCTCGATGCGCGCTCCTCCTGAAGAAAACGCAGGACATCAGCCCGCACCAGACGATTGCTCCCGGGTTCGAGTCCATTGAGTTCGAAGTTGCGCCTTGCCCAGTCCAGATAGGTTTTCGACAGATCGATGCTGGTCGTGGAAGCGGCCCCGCTTCGCGCTGCGTAAACGCTGAAACTGCCCGTGTAGCTGAACAGGTTCAGGACGTGCCTTCCGGGGGCAAGCCGGCCGACCAATGCCCGTGTTTCTCGATGATCCAGGAACAAACCGGTATCGAGATGATCGAGGAGATTGACGATGAAGCGATGCCCTCCTTCGCTCACCACGAAATCGTCCGCGCTGGCCGCTAACTTGCGATATTGGTCTGCGGGGCGCTGTCCGGAGCGCTGCTTGAGTATGACGGTAGTCAATGGCTGGCCAAGACCTCGTGCTGCTGCCTGGTGCATGGTTGCAAGCCAGCGTCGTTGCGCAGGTGCGTCCATCAGTGGTTTGCTGTATGCCTGCAGATGGGCGCGTTCCAAATACAGATCCAGCGCAAATGGCAATTCCGGAATGTCGCGGTCGTAGATGCGGAAGCATTCGATGCCGTGCTTCCTCGCCCATTTGCGCAGATGCCTGACGTTTTTCGTAATCCGGTTGGAGAACATTTCCGCCTGACGGACCATCTGTCCGTCATCTGGGGCGTGGATAGTGTTGTTTTGCTGCGAATCCATTAAAAAAAGCGCCTGAGAGTGAGGAAAAAATGACTAGAATCACAGCAACGCAGTCATCAAGTCGCATCATGCCGCTGCACTATTCGTCGTTTAAAGCATTTGCTTTTTCCGCGCTATTGGCAGCGGGGGGCGCAGTGTTTGCCCAGAACGGCGATCGCCCGCAAAGCGCGGATTCCTGGTACGGCGGCCACAATACGGGATTTTGGGGATTGAGCGATTCGGTCGGCGTCCGCCAGTCGATCCCGGGCAATTTCAACCCGCCCGGCAGCAACTCCGAAAGTCTGAACGCGCTGCGCCAGTACGGCGGTTATCGCATTTCCAATGCCTTCGCGATCGAAGGTTCCCAAACCCAATTCCGTCCCAATATCTCCGGATGCAATGGCGACGCGGGCGCCGGCGACAATTGCTCCGGCTCTACCTGGAGCCTTGCCGGTGTGGCGACTTTACCCTTTCAGTCCGGATTGTCGCTTCATGGCCGGCTGGGCCTCCAATATTGGCAGAAGGGCTTGCCGGACGAATCCGGTTTGCATCGCAGCGCGGATGAGCCGGGCAGCTTCGGAAGGGTCTATGGCATTGGCCTGAGCTATGGATTGACCAAGTCAATCACGGTTCACGCCGAATCCGAACGCTATTCCGAATTGACCAATAACAACCTGTTCAACCCGAGTTCAAGCGTCGGCCTGGATGCGTCGGTACATTCGATAGGGCTGTCGATCAAATTCTAGCGCTCCGCGCGCGCTACGATCGTCACGTTGTCGCAGTGCCATGCGCCGCGGGCGTTGCACGCCGCGTTGTCAGCCAGATTCCGCTGAATATGAGTATCGCTCCCGCGTAGTGATACGCGTATAGATTCTCGTCCAGAAAAATCACCGCCAGCACTGCACCGAACAGCGGCATCAAATGCACGAACAGACCCGCCTTGTTGGGACCGACCTGTGCGACGCCGCGATTCCAGAACAGGTAAGCCACGATCGACGGAAAGGTACTGTAGTACGCGAGTGCCGCCACGGTCGCCTGTGTGAGTGCGAAACCGCCGCGGCTGAAGAATTCCCCGAGGTAAAACGGCAGAAGAAACGGCAGGCTGAGCAGCAGCATCGCCGCGAGAAAGCCGGTGGCCGAGAGTTCGAGCGGCCGCCGGCGCAGCACGATGGTGTAGATCGCCCATAGCAACATGGCCGTGATCAACCACAGGTCGCCGAGATTGAATTGAAATGCCGCCAGGGAAGCGGCGTCGCCGCGTGCCACGATCGCCACAACGCCAGCCAGCGACAACAAAACCCCGCAGCCCTGCAGTTTCGAGATGCGCTCGCGGGCAACCGCCCACGACAACAGGATGATCAGGACCGGCGAAACCGAATTGAACAGGACCCCGTTCGTCGCAGCCGTGTACTGCAGGCCGACGTACACCAGCGTATTGAATGCGACTGCGCCCAGACAACCAAGCAGTGTCAGAGTCAGCCAGTTGGCTCGCACCACATGCCATTTGCGCCGGAGTTCCGGCGCGGCGAAGGGCAACAGGATCGCCAGTGCGATCGTCCAGCGCCAGAAGCCCATCGCGATCGGCGGTATCTCGTTGCGCATCGCGCGCCCGACTACCCAGTTCGCAGCCCAGAACAGGGAAGTCAGAGTCAGCAATAGATAGGGGGACGGGTTAGTTAACCAGCGGAAGTATTCTTTTTGTTGCATGGCTAATGAAAGGATTCGGGACTCAGGGCTTGGGACTGAGGGCTGAGAACTCAGCCACTTCAAAATCCGCGCGTGGTTGAGGATCGCCGCGAGCCCTGAGCCCTATCCCTGAGTCCCGAGCCCTGAGTCCTAGTTCAATCTGGCCACTTCCTTGCGCAACTCCACGATGCGGTCGCGGATCTCGCCGGCGTCTTCCCATTCCGGCGAACGCTCCAGGTACGCTTCGAAATCGGCAAGCGCGGCACGCGGACATTCGAGTTCCTGGTAAATCATGCCGCGATCGCGCAATTCCGGGGCCTGCTCCGGCACCATCGCGACGATCCAGTCCATGATTGGCAGCGCCTTGTCCAGATCGCGTTCTCGCAAATAGATCGCCTTCAAGTTGCGCAGCAGACGCACGATGATTTCCTTGTTGCTGGCCGACACCAGCAATTCAGCGACGACAGCGCGCGAAACTTCTCCGCCGCGCACTTCGCGCAGGCGTTTCTGCAAATCCTGCAGCCCCAGCGAGATGCCGCCGGAATACGGATCGAGCACCACGGCACCGTCGGGGACCGCGCACTTCACAAGAAAATGGCCGGGGAAACTCACGCCATGCAGTGGCAGGCCGATCTTGCGGCCCAGTTCAATGTAGATCACCGACAAGGTGATCGGAATGCCAGTGCGGCGCTCCAGCACCTCGTTCAGGAAACTGTTGCGCGGGTCGTAGTAGTCGTCGGAATTGGGGCCGAAGCCAAGATCGCCGAACAGGAACTGGTTCAACTCTGCAATGCGCTCGAGCGCGCTGGCGCCCTCCCCTATACGCATGCTGAGCATGTGCGCGAGTTCTTCCATGCGCGACAAATAACTGGAAACAGGCAGATCGGGATACTCGTGGCCCGCTATCAGCAGCGCGGCTTCGGCGAGGCTGATGGTTTCATCCGGTCCGGACACGATCTGGCGCAATCGCTGCGACATCGTTTCCGCGAGGCGGCTTTGCGTTGCAGCCAAAGCCGACTCCTCAGGCGTCCTGCTTTTCCGCAGGGGCTTTAGGCAGGAACAGCGCAGCGACCTGCTTTTTCGGGCCGCGCCCCGGCGTGCTGGGCGGGACTACAGTTGGAGTTGCGTCGGAGGATGGGGTGTAAGGCCTGGAGAACAGTGGATCGGCTGAAGCCGGGGTCGAACGTGGCGATGACGCGCGATGCTCGGGGCGACGATGTTCGTCGCGACGCGGTTCCGGACGGCCCTCTGGACGACGTCCCCCGGAGCGCGGTGCGGACGCGCGCTCGCGTTCGAATTGACCGGGCTGCTGTATCGGCAGCTTGATCTTCAGCAACTTCTCTATGGCAGCAAGGTCATCCTTCTCTTCATCGGTCACCAGGGAAATGGCCTCGCCCGTCATGCCCGCGCGGCCGGTCCGGCCAATACGGTGGACATAGTCCTCGGGCGAGCCCGGGAGATCGAAGTTGACGACGAAGGGAAGTTGTTCGATGTCGAGTCCGCGCGCCGCTATGTCGGTGGCAACCAGTACTTTGGTCTTGCCTTCCTTGAACTCCGCCAGCGCCTGCATGCGCTCACCCTGGGTACGATCGCTGTGGATTGCCGCGGTCCCGATGCCGTCCTTGTCCAATTTGTAAGCCAGCCGATTCGCGCCGATCTTTGTATTGCAAAACACCAGCACCTGGCGCATGTCACGCGACTTGATCAGGTGCGTGAGCAAGTCCCGCTTGGCGGCAGCTTCGACTTTGTATACCAGATGCGTGACCGTTTCAGTTGCCGAATTGCGGCGCGCGACTTCGATGCTGACCGGATTGGTCAGCAGTTGCTTGGCCAGCCCGCGAATGTCATCGGAATAGGTGGCGGAGAACATCAGGCTCTGGCGCTTCGCCGGGAGCATGGAAAGGATGCGCTTGATATCGGGCAAGAAGCCCATGTCGAGCATGCGATCGGCTTCGTCCAGCACGAGAAACTGCACCTGCGAGAGGTTGACGGTTTTCTGTCCGAGGTGATCGAGCAGGCGTCCCGGCGTGGCGACGAGAATCTCGACGCCGGCGCGCAATTCGGCAATTTGCGGATCGATATGCACGCCGCCGTAGACGACCGCGGAGCGCAGCGCGATATGTTTGCCGTAGGTCTTCACGCTGTCCTGCACCTGCGCAGCGAGTTCACGCGTCGGCGTCAGGATCAACGCACGCACAGGATGACGCGCGGGTGAAACGCTGGTGCTGGCGAATTCCATCAGCCGCTGCAACATCGGGAGCGTGAAACCGGCCGTTTTGCCGGTGCCGGTCTGCGCGGCGGCCATTACATCCTGGCCTTGAAGAATGGCGGGGATCGCCTTGGCCTGGACAGGCGTCGGCTCGGTATAACCCTGGTCAGCAATGGCTTGCAACAACTCCGGGGCGAGCCCCAGATCGGAAAACGACATTAAGTTTTAACTCCTGCGCCGCCACGAGAGCCGCGCCGTTGGATTCGATACGGATTGATGCGGTGGATTCGCACCTGAATTGAGCGCGCATGCTACAGCATAACTAGCGAATCCGAAAGAGATTTGCGGACATATTCGGGTCGAGCAGCAACCTCGCCAGCGCATCGTTTTCGACACCTCCCGCACCCGATCGTTCTCACCGCATACCGCAACCGGCAAGCAGACCCGCCTAAGGGGTCACTATTTCCTCCTTCGTTTCGCTGGCGACCCACTCGTTCACCATTCGATAGCCGACCGCGAGCAGCGTTGGTCCAATGAAAAGGCCGACAAACCCGAATGCCGCCACGCCGCCCAGCACGCCCAGCAAGACGAGCATGAACGGCAGATGGCTGCCCCGGCTGATGATCATTGGCTTCAGCACGTTGTCGACCATGCTGACGACGAGCAAACCCCACAAGCCGAGAAATATCGCCCAGCCGGTCGAACCGTACGCAAACAGCCAGAGAGCGGCGGGAATCCAGATCATCGGCGGCCCGACCGGCACCACCGACAGAAAAAATGTCGCGAATCCCAGCAAGGCCGCCCCCGGTACACCTGCTATCAGGAAACCTATGCCGGCCACCAGTCCCTGCGCTAGCGCTGTGCCCAGGACGCCGTACACCACGCTGATGACTGTGTTGCCGGCGACATGCAGCAGATGGCGGCCGCGCGCTCCGCCGATGCGGCTCGCCATGCGCTGGATCGTGACCGCCGCCGCCTCGCCATCGCGGTACAGGAAAAAAGCAATCAGTACCGCCAATCCAAGTTGCAACAGACCCGCAAACAGGATGCCGCCACCGGCAACCAGAATCGACTTGGCCGGCGCAATCAATCCTTTCAGTTCTTCCAGCAAGAGGCCGCCGTCGTGCGAAAGAGTCTGCCAATAGTTGCCAAGTGTTTCGCCCACCAGCGGCAGGCCGGTGATCCAGGCCGGCAGCGCGGGCGGCCCGTTCTCGAAAGACTTGCGCGATGCCTCCACGAGTTCTGCCGCGCTGTCGGCGAGACTGACAGCGACAAACACGAAAGGCGCGACCAGGATCAGACACGCGCCAAGCATCATCAATGCCGCCGCCAGATTGCCGCGGCCGCCGACGGCGTTTCTCAGGCGTACATACAAAGGCCAGGTCGAGTAAGTGAGGATCACTGCCAAGAGCAATGCAGTCACGAAAGGCAACAGGATCACCAGGCAGCCCAGCACGAGCGCGCCAAGCGTTCCGATGCCAAGTATCCTGTCGACGCGGTTCGATCTTATCTGCATGATGCGAGTCCGTTTTATATGCGCGCATCAAGCCATAGCACGCAGCCAGCGTCAATCGAGGCAGCGCCAGCGCGCGGCCCTCGAGGAGAAGCACCCGAAACTTTCCTGCAAACGCGAGACGGTGCAGAGTTCGAATTGCAGAAGCTCATGCCCCCGCCCTGTCGCGCATAGCCTCGAGTTCTTCCCAGCGGCGCAGGCAGGCGGTCAATTCTTCGTCGATGGCGGCATAACGCTGCTGCAGCTGTCTTTGTTCATCCGCCGGCTTGCTGTAGAGCGCAGGATCGGCGAGCCGCGCGCCCAACTGCTTTTGTTCGGATTCGAGCGACTCTATGCGCGCCGGCATCGCTTCCAGTTCCCTTGTCTGATTGAAACCGAGCTTGCGCGACCGTGCCGGCGCAGGACGATCGCGCACAAGCTCCGCCTTTGCAACATCCGCTTGCTGCGAGGCAAGGGCGGAGCGTTCATCGATCAGCCGTTTCCAGTCGGTGTAGCCGCCCGGATTGCGCGTCCAGCGGCCGTCGCCTTCCGGGGCGATCGTGTCCGTGACGACGTTATCGAGAAACGCCCGGTCGTGGCTGACCAGCAGCACCGTGCCTGCATAATCCTGCAGCAGGCTTTCCAGCAATTCGAGCGTGTCGATGTCGAGATCGTTGGTCGGCTCATCGAGTACCAGCAGATTGGCCGGTTGGCTGAACAATCTTGCGAGCAACAACCGGTTGCGCTCGCCTCCCGACAACGCCTTCACCGGAGCGCGCGCGCGCTCGGGGGGAAACAAAAAATCGGCGAGGTAGCTCATGATGTGTTTGCGCGAACCATCGATCTCGACATAGTCGGAGCCTGGGGCAATGGTTTGCGCGACCGTGCTCTCTTCATCGAGTTGTGTGCGGAACTGATCGTAATAGGCTACCGCCAGCTTCGTGCCGAGACGCACAGTGCCCGCATCCGGCTGCAGTTCGCCGAGTATGAGCCTGATCAACGTGGATTTGCCCGCGCCGTTGCGCCCGATCAGGCCGATCTTGTCGCCGCGCAGGATGCGGCAGGAGAAATCCTGCACGATCTGCCGCTCGCCCAGGCGCTTGTCCACATGTTCGAGTTCTGCCACCAGTTGCCCCGAGCGCTCGCCTTGCGAAACCGAAATGGCAACCTGGCCGAGCCGTTCGCGACGCGCCGAGCGTTCGAGACGCAGGCGCTCGAGCCGGCGCACACGGCCCTCGTTGCGCGTGCGCCGCGCCTCGATGCCCTTGCGGATCCAGACTTCTTCCTGCGCCAGCAGCTTGTCGAATTTCTGGTTGTTTACCGCCTCCACCTCGAGCTGTTCCGCCTTGCGCTGCTCGTAGGCCGCAAAGGTGCCGGGATAGAGGCCGACCCTGCCGCGATCGAGCTCGGCGATACCGGTGACGACGCGATCGAGAAATGCACGGTCGTGGGTCACCACCAGCACAGCGCCGGGGAACTCGACCATCATGTTCTCCAGCCAGACGATCGAATCGACGTCGAGATGATTGGTGGGCTCGTCGAGCACCAGCAATTGCGGATCGCCCGCCAGAGCGCGTGCCAGGGCGACGCGCTTGCGCATGCCGCCCGACAACGTGCCGACGCGGGCATCCTGCGCAAGATCAAGACGCGACAACACGGATTCCACGCGGTGCTCGACGCGCCAGCCATCATGGCGCTCGAGCAATTCCTGAGCGGTTTGCATTCGGTCCATGGCGCGATCGTCCGCGGGAACCCGCTCCAGGTCGTGCGCGGCCGCATGATAATCGGCCAGAATGCGGGAAAGTTCGCCCAGGCCGGCGACCGTGGCTTCGAAAACGGTGTGGTCCATGTCGAGTTCAGGTTCCTGCGCCACGAAACCAACCCGCAACCCCGGTTGTCGCCAGATGCGGCCGTCATCGGGCTGCGCCTCGCCGGCCAGCAGCCTGAGCAGGCTGGACTTGCCCGCGCCGTTGCGTCCGATCAGCCCGATGCGGCTGCCCGGCTCCACGACCAGGTCGACGTGATCCAGCAACGGCACGTGACCGTATGCGAGCGAGACATTTTCGAAAGTTGCGAGGGGCATGGAAGGAGCAGGATTGCCAGCGGAAATGTGGCGGCATCATAACCGAGATGCCGTGTTTCATTGTGGTCTCACGCCGCGCATACACGGCGTGAAGCCACAACTTCATTCAACTCATGCTTGGACGCACATTCGTGAAAGCTGGCGGGCGCGGCGGTGCCCTGCAGCCAGAGCCAACGAGGGTCGAAGTACTATCCTCCCCTTTTTCTCACCCGGCGACCACGGGAGTTAGCACAGCCTGCGGCGGCGCAGGCTCGCTGTCCTGCGTTTCTGCAGCGCGCAGCGCGCCGAACCAGTCCGCGTGTGCCTGTTCCGAAGTCCACACCTGGAAGTGCAGGCGCGACAGCGCGAGCGGATCGCCGAGCAGGGCTGCTTTCTGCGCATTGCTCAGGGCGCCTGGTCCGCGCTCGACGGCTTCCTGCATCAGTTGCTGCCGCGACTCGCGCACCGCGGGCGGTTGCGACCGACGCATGTTCGCCGACGCGCATGCCACGGCATGCACAAGCGGATCGACGACGGCTTCAGTAAATCCCGGCAGCGGGGCTGCACGGGTCAAGTACGCCCGCAGGCTGCGCAGTTCCGGCGGTGGCGTCATCTCCTCCGGTATAACGAACAGGCCCGCTCGGCGCATCAAGCGTCCCAGCGTAACCCGGCTGGAATAAACCGATAGCGGAATCGACAACATCAGTGCGCCAACCACTGGCAACAGCCACCACAGGAATGCGGGGTTGAGCCAGTAGACCCCGGCTGCCCATACCGAACCCAGCAGCGTATGCAAGCCGTGCCGCCGAAGCGCTTCGCCCCACGTCGTTTCCGAGTCCTCGCGCGGAGGCGATTTCCATTGCGCCCGCAATCCCCCCAGTGCGGTGATCACGAATTCCGTGTGGAACAACATGCGCACCGGAGCGAGAAGCATGGAACTCAGGGATTCGAGGATCACGGCGAGCGTAAGGCGCAATCGTCCCCCAAAGGCACTCGCCCCCTTCATGCAGATCAGCGCGGCGCTGAGAATCTTCGGCAGGAAGAGCACCGCGGCCGTGCCCGACCACAACGTCAGCGCCCGCTCGACATGCCACTCCGGCCAAATCGGAAACAGCTGGTTCGGCGTGACGAAGTATTGCGGCTCGACCAGAGTGTGCACGGCCAGCAGCGCCGTCGAAAGCAACAGGAAAACGAACCAGAGTAACGCGGATCCGTAGGCCATCACGCCGGTTACGAACACCGCGCGATGCGTCGGATGCAGGCCATCGGCCAGGAACAACCGGAAGTTCATCAGATTGCCATGGCACCAGCGGCGATCGCGCTTGAGTTCGTCGACCAGGTTTGGCGGCATCTCTTCGTAGCTGCCCTCGATATCGTAAGCAAGCCACACCGCCCAACCCGCGCGGCGCATGAGCGCGGCTTCCACGAAATCGTGCGACAGGATCTCGCCCGACAGCGATCCGCCTCCCGGCAGGCGGCCCAGCGCGCAATGCTTGATGAAGGGCGCCACGCGGATGATCGCGTTGTGGCCCCAATAATGCGATTCGCCAAGCTGCCAGAAATGCAATCCGGCGGTGAATAATGGACCGTACACGCGGGTGGCGAACTGCTGTACGCGCGCATATAACGTATCCCGTCCCGCAGCTTTCGGCGCGGTCTGGATGATTCCGGCATTCGGATTGGCTTGCATCAGGCGCACCAGAGTCGCCAGGCAATCTCCGCTCATTACGCTGTCAGCATCGAGCACGACCATGTAACGATAGTTGGCGCCCCAGCGGCGGCAAAAATCGGCGACGTTGCCGCTCTTGCGCTTGATGCGATGTTGGCGCCAACGATAGAACACGCGGCCGAAACCACCGACGGCCCGGCACAGCGCCAGCCAGGCATGGCGTTCGGCAACGCGGTTGTCCGCATTGCTGCTGTCGCTGAGGACGAAGAAATCGAAGTGCAACAACTCGCCGGTTTGTGCCAGCGATTCGTAGGTCGCGCGCAGTCCCGCAAACACGCGCGACACGTCTTCATTGCAGATTGGCATGACGATCGCCGTGCGCGCCCGTTCGTCGATCGGCGCATCGCCGGCGGCGGTGCGCGAGATGACATAGCCGTCGCCGCCGAAAAGCTGCACCACGAATCCCATCATCGCGGTCCAGAAGCCCAGCGAGACCCAGCAGAACAGAATGGCGAACAACACGAGGATGGCAATTTCCAGCGGCTGGGTGCCGTGGTAGGGCAGCACGGCAGCCATGAAATCGGTGGCGAAAACGGTCTGTGCGAATACCAGCGCCGTGAGCACGACGCGGCGGACATACCCCGTGAGATGCCAACGCCGCAACGGATCAGGTGAATCCGCACGACGGTCGCGTTGCGGGCGGCGCCACCACGACCGCACCTGCCAGAATTTCGGCGGCCAGCGCCGCGGCCTCATCGATGTGCGGTTAAGTGCCGGAGCAGTGTTCAGCCGAAGGCGACCCTGGCGGTCGCGAGCGAGCGCGTGCAGCGCCTGCGGCGCATAGTCCGCGCCGACGGCGGTTTCCAGGCGATGTTCATACGAGGCTGCGGCGGGATCCAGTGGATCGACGTCGTTGTCCGCGAGCGCGCCGTGCACCTGTGCCATGGCCGAGGGCGCGTCGGCCCCTTCAGCACTCTGCAATAGCTGCCCGCGCCGCGCCGACAGAAAAGGCAGCCGCTCGAGGTAGCGCCGGCAGGCCTCCGTCGAGGCGCGCATCAATCTGTTGGCAGTATGTAGCTCCATGTTTCCGATATGGTTTCGTTGCCGTTGCGCAAATAGGCGCGCAATTCGCCGGGTTTGCCGCCGTCGAGGCGGCGCACCAGCAATGCCATGCGCCATCCTCCGGTGACGTCGTTGCGATAAGTGTGGCGCCGGAGTATCTCGATGTTGGAATCTCCCGTCACGATTCCTTCGAGTTTGGCGTCGGCCGGAAGTTTCTTGAACACCGGTCCGTCGAAATCGACCAGCAGACTCACGCTGTTTTCCGGCGTTTTGCCGTATCCGTGGCCCCTGCGAGTCTGCTCGATCCAGGCCAGAGGCGGCAGGGCATCGGTGTCCTTCTGCCACAGGATGCGATATTCGAGATCCCACGGCTGCCTGGGTTGCGGCGGGGTATCGGGCACCCAATAGGCGACGATGTTGTCGTTCGATTCGTCGGGAGACGGGATCTGCACCAATTCGATTTTGCCCTGCCCCCAGGAACCTTTGGGTTCTACCCATGCGCTTGGGCGCAGGTCGTAGCGCGCCTCGAGATCCTCGTAATGGGAAAAATTCCGGTCGCGCTGCATGAGCCCGAACCCCAGCGGATTGGCGGTTGCAAACGAGGTCACCAGCAGGCGCTTGGGATTGAGCAGCGGCCGCCAGATCCACTCGCCGTTGGCGGCATGAACCGACAAGCCATCGGAATCATGCACCTCGGGACGGTAGTCATCCGACCCGGGTCTCTGATTCTCGCCAAAGAAGTACATGCTGGTGAGCGGCGCAACGCCAAGTTTGCCGACTGCTTCGCGCAAGTACAGCCTCGCCTTGACCTCCATGGCCGTTTCCACTCCGGGCTTGAGAGTGAAGCGGAAGGCCCCCACGGCGCGCCGCGAATCCATCAGCGCGTAAATAACCAGTTCCTTCGCACTGGCGGCCGGCCTCTCGACCCAGAACTCGACGAAACGCGGAAATTCCTCCCCGGCCGGCAAACCCGTGTCGATCGCCAGGGCGCGCGCCGACAAGCCATACCCCTGATCCTTGCCCAGCGCGCGAAAGTAGCTCGCGCCCAGAAACGACAATACTTCGTCCTTGAATTTGGTATTCAGCGAGAAGTGCACGCGAAAGCCGGTAAATCCGAGGCCCCCCATGCGCCCTGGATCGATCTTGGAGGCGCCGTAATCAAACATGGCGGGATCGAACTTGATTTCGCTAACGCCTTGATCGGTGACTTCATTAATTTTTACCGGCTGATCGAAATACATGCCGCGATGGAAGAAGGCGAGCTCGAACGGCAATTTGGCCTCGCGCCACCAGATACTCTCGGGACGGTGACGGATGTCGTGGTACTGCTCGTGCGTCAGCGCGGCGAGCTCCTTCGGCAGCGTATCGGCAGGCTTTTTGTACGCCGCGCCTGCCAACTGTTCCGCAGCCCGCGCCACGTCGTCGAACCCGAACGCGAGCGCGGTACCCGGCACGCCGGCCACGAACACAAACGCCGCCACTAGCAGGACGAGGCGAAAGCATTGGGCCGCTGTGCGCACTGCAATCACCAGGATGGATTTGGGGTGAGACTGAGGAGAGAAACGGCGGACACCGGTCGGTCGTTCAAATTTTCCATTTGAAAGGCGTCTCGCGCAACTCCGCCATTCGGCGCATGTCCTGCGAATCAACGTGCAGCTTGGGACAGCGAAATCCATTGGAAGGTTCGCTGGACAACCGTCGCCGCTGGGCAACAGGAGCCAGCCGAGGCGAACGGCAGTTCGGTTAGAATTCGCGCAACGCCCCGGTAGCTCAGTGGATAGAGCAACCCCCTCCTAAGGGGTAGGTCGCACGTTCGATTCGTGTTCGGGGCGCCAAGCCAATAACTGTTTTTTGCCTTTATTGACCCTGAACTCTAGCGGAAAGGGTACGTCGAACAAAGATTGTTAGACGAGCGAGCGGCGAGGCAGGTCGATGGTAAACGAGCATCCCACGCCGGGTTTGTCTCTAACACGCAAAAATCCGTTATTGGCTTCTACATTTTTGCGTGCGATTGATAAGCCGAGACCAAGCCCTGTTCTGTCCTTGCCGACTTGACGGAAGGGACGAAAAAGGTTCTCCACATCGCCTACTGGGAGGCCACCGCAATTGTCCGCGACCTCGATCAACACCCGATCCCCGGCCGCGCAGCATTTAAGGCTAACTTCACTGCCGGGTCGCGTGAACTTGTAGGCGTTCTGCAACAGGTTGCCAATTGCCGAAGACAAGAGATCCCGATCGGCATTGACGGCTAGGTCCGGCTGCACCTCCGAAAACCTTAAAACGACGCCCTTGTGCTGTGCCTCCAACTCGGCGGAAATCCTCATTTCAGCCATAAATTCGGAAAGGAAGAACGGGCTGTTCAACACAGCCATTCCCGCCGTCATCCTCACCTCAGCGAGCGAGCGATCCACGAGGTTGCGCAACGCCACCAACGTGCGGTCCAGTACGCGGCCGGTTGATCCGTCCACCCCGACCTTACCCGTTTTGACGGCGGCGAACGCGAGGGTGGCGGTCTGAATGAGATTGCGCAACTCGTGTGCGAGAAATCCGAGACGTTCATTCAGCTGGGTCACCTGAATATCCGAAATCAAGACATCGCGCTGGAGCGAGAATTCCGTGACCGCTCCGGCAATCGCATCGTCCAGGCAACGGTTGAGCGTCTTGAATTCGTCGACTTGGAACGGCTCTCCGTGATCGATGGCGGTTTCGGTGATTGCCTGACACAGATCGCCATAAGCGTGAACAACCTGGTCAATTGTAAATCCGTGCAGAAGCAACTCGACCCCGTGTAGCGTGGCCGATTTGCCCATGTCGGAATTGGCTTGTGCATTGGCGCCATCGCGATTAGGCGGGGTAGGCTCATTGCTATTTACAGGGGGACCCGTCTGCTCCAGTCGGAGTATCTGGATGAGCTGTCCCAGGAAAATGGGAATACCGTTCTGGAGCGCCTCATCGCTGACCTTGGGTGGCGGTCTACGAGCCGCTTTGATCCGGCACCTTTCGATTAACTCGTGCTCGTTGTCCGCCAGGAATTCGTGCAGCATTCGGACCTCCCGCCCCTCAATGTGTGCCGGACTTTGTGCCGCCCCATTGTACGATACCGCACATATGAAAAGTTGAGGATAAGCAACCGTGTAGGACACTCTGGCTGCGTCGCATCGATCTTACCGAATTAGCGCGATGAACTTTTTTCCCATCCTCTCGCTGCCGCGAGTCTGAGCGCCGAGCCCTTTCCCGCCGCTAAGAATGCGACATTCCGCCCAGCAGCGAGACGAGGTCGTCTGCGTGCTCCTCCTCGACCGCCAGGATCTCCTCAAACATCCGCCGCGTGGTCGTATCCTTGTCACCGAGGTAATCGATGATTTCCCGGTAGCTGTCGATGGCAATGCGCTCGGCGATCAGGTCCTCCTTGATCATGTCGGTCAACTCCTTGCCCTCGACATATTCGGAGTGGCTGCGCCCGCTCAGGCCATCTGGCGCAAAATTCGGTTCGCCGCCAAGTTGCACGATGCGCTCGGCAATGCGGTCAGCATGAGCCTGTTCCTCTGCCGCGTGCTCGGCGAACTCGGCCGCCACACTATCGGCATTGATGCCGCTGGCCATGAAGTAATGGCGCTTGTAACGCAGCACGCACACGATCTCAGTGGCCAGCGCGTCGTTGCAGATCTTGATTACGGTTTCGCGGTCCGCCTGGTAACCCTCGGTAACGGCGCCCTGCTCGATGTGGCGCCTGGCGCGCTCACGCAACACCTTGATGTCGGTCAGGAATGTTTGCTGGCTCATGGGTGTTCTCCATTTTAAGTGGCTTGCATGACTCGAGTGCCGCGAACAGATTGTTCAGCGACCCGACCAGTGTGGGGTGCGCGGACATGCTGTCGCGCAAGGCGGTATACGGCAAGTCGGCGATCATCGCGACCTGCAGCATGCCGATTATTTCCGCGCTGTCGACGCCGAACACGGCCGCTCCGATGATGCGATCGGTGCCGCTGTCGATCAACACTTTCATCAAGCCGCGCGATTCGCTCAACTCCGCCGCGCGTTCGGTTCTGCTCATCGGCATCTTGGCAACCTTTACCGTTCTGCCCTGTTCGCGCGCCTGTGCCTGCGTCAGTCCAATGCGTCCCAACGGCGGATTGATGAACGCCGTATAGGGACACGTCCTGCGCGCCGTGGTGGCCTGCGCGTTCTCCAGGATGTTGTCACGGATGACCCGGACATCGTCATAAGCCACATGCGGGAACGCGGGTCCGCCATTGACGACGCCGAGTGCATAGACGCCGACCGCGGTGGTTTCCAGACGTTCGTTCACCCTTATGTATCCATTGGAATCCACTGCGACACCGGCGGCGCGGAGATTCAAACCTTGCGTATTGGGTTCGTGTCCCGCGACGACGAGCAACCGCGAACCCGGCATATCGTGCCTGCCGGACGGCGTGCGCACCTTAAGTCTCACCCCGCCTGCCGGATCGTTGACGACGCCGACCGCTTCGGTTTCGAGAAAAACCTCGACGCCGTCTTCCCGCAGCGTTTGCGCGACCGCCGCGGCGATATCCCGATCCTCGCGCGCCAGCAGCTGGCTTTGTCTCTCGATGATCGAAACGCGGGATCCGAAACGTCGAAACATCTGGGCGAATTCAACGCCGAGATAACTGCCACCCAACACCAGAAGATGCTGCGGCAACTCATCCACATCCGTTGCGCTGCTGGAAGTCAGATACGGCACGGCGGCGAGTCCCGGCAGGCCGGGCAGCGCGGGACGCGCCCCTGTGTTAACGATAATCCTGGGGGATTGCAGTTCGAGCACCGCATCCCCCGCTAATTCCTGGACACGGACCACTCGCGCGCTTTCGAACTCTGGATCGCCTCTGATCACCGTAAGGCGGGGCGTGTTGCTCAGGACCTGCATGGCTTTGCTGCGCAGGCGGTCCACCACAGCCTGCTTGCGTAGCTGAACTTTGCCGAAGTTCACCGCGACATCACCGGTTTCGACTCCGAAATCGGCAGCGGTGCGCGCGACACGCGCGACGTTAGCGCTGGCGAGAAGTGGCCTGGAGGGACCACAACCGCTATCGACGCAGGCATCCCCTTGTTGCGCGTGACCATACACCAGCGCGACGCGCAAACCTGCGCGAGCCAGGTCGATCGCCAGCTTATCCCCTGCCTGGCTCGAACCGATGATTACGCTGTCGAAGCGCTCATGGCGTGTATGCATGCCAGGCATGGTTGTCCGCCCGCACCGCCGATAATGGCGACAGGCGGTTGTCGGTTAGCGGCGGCTGATAAGGAATCCGAAAACCACGCCGGCGAGCGCGACATATCCCATCGACTTCCAGGGATTTTCGTGAACATACGTATCTGTGGCTTTGGCGGCACTGCGGGCACGCGCTTTCAATTCCTCCTGCACTTCCTGCAGGCGCACGATAGAGTCCGACAGACGGTCTTCGAGCTCCAGGCGAACCGCCGAATAGCCTTCGGCGCTTGAGGTCTTGGCTCTCTTCAGCAGTTCCTGTGCATCGGCAACCACCGCCTTGATGTCATCGACCAATTTGTCTTTTTGCCCGCTCAGCGCATTGGCTTGCGCGTTAGCGACGGTTTCCACGTTCATTTCTCGCTCCTCGATCAGAAATTTTGATTTGAATGCCCGACGATCGCCTTCATCGCCTCATGAGGCCCATGACCAGACTGACGACGAACACGATCAGGAAAATGAAGAACAGGATCTTTGCGATCTCCGTTGCGCCCGCGGCAATGCCGCCGAACCCGAAAATCGCAGCAATGATCGCGATGATGAAAAATACAGCAGCAGCTTGCAGCATGATGGCCTCCGTCGGTAATGAAACGTCGCTGCCCTCGGCAGCAATTTTGCAGCTAAATGTCTTTCAGCAACGAACATGCCATTGTGATGCCAGCGAGTGGCAACCGTTCAACTATCTCTTTTGGGACGACAATTCACCATTGACGGGACGCCCGGCCCCAAACCGCACGCGGGCAGGCAGGAACAAATTGCAAATTCATCTGTAATGGTTACCGATCGGGAAACAGTGCCGCTGGAAAATTTGCCGATCCGAATCGGGGGCGCTCGCTGGACGAGAGGCCCTGATGGCTACCGGGGCAGGCGCAAAACGAACGCGGTACCATCGGCACCGTTGGTTGTTATCTCCACGGCGCCACCGTGCGATTCGAGTATGAAGTGGGCAACCTGGAGATCGTTGCCGCCGCCATCGGATCGGCCCCGGTTGAGCAACGGGTAACCTTCCCTGATCAGCCCCTGTTTCCTATCCGGCACGTCGTTGCGCATGGTTACGACAACAGTCTGATCCGTGGATGCGGCTTCGACGGTGAGCAAACCGCCTGCGCGCATGGCGTTAAGGCGATGTACGGCAACATTGAACAACGCGAGTTTGATCCAGGCGCGTCGGCCGCGCGCGAGCATCGGGACTTCAGGCAGGTCGAGTTTGAGTTCCACGTTGTTCCGCCGCACCAGCTGCCGCAGGCTCGCGAATATTTCCTTGAGCAAATCGCGAATGTCGAAATCGGTCACCGCAGGCTGTTCCGGACCCTCTGCTCCCGGCAGTAAGCGCAGCGCCCGATCCATGCGCATCAGATCTTCCTTCATCACAGCCACACGCCGACGCCTGCGCCCCTCCGTCGACGATGCGTCGACAGGTTCGGCATCGGCGTCTGTCAGCAGCTCGAGGGATATTTGCATGGAATTCAGGATGCCTTTCAGATCATGCAACAGACCTTCCCGCTGAATTGCCCACCCGCGGCGCTCGCTCGCCAGGAGAAGCTCGCGCTCCAATTGATCCAGAACTGCAGGATCTTTCAGGACTGCGAAGTGGCCAAAGCCTGCACCCTCGTCCAAGGCATGCAACTCGAGGTGCAGGCGCCGCAATCCTGTGGACGAGGGAATTTCCGCCTTGCAAAGATACGGCTTGGAGGGAAACGTCTGTCTTGGGGGCAGATCGAAAAAAGGCGCAATCTCCCGCCATTTCACTTTGATCGCGTCCGCACTTGCGCAATCGAGCAGCATCAAAGCCTTCTGGTTGGCGTACTCGACCACACCCTGCGCATCGAGCAGAAGCGCGGCCATTCCCGAGGATGACTCCAGTGCAAGGAATAAACTGAGCCGCCCTTTGCCGTCCTCTCCTGTTTGCATGTCCCTTCAATCTTTCTTGTTATCGACTCACTTTTCAATTACGCAGCTTCTATTGCGCGATCCCACCCGCACCCGTGCGCTGGTCGTACCTGGCACCCATGGCAATCGAACGCATGCATGGTACACGCCTGAGGAGAACAGCAGCGCGCATGTCAGCCGGCGCGGCGGGCAACCTGTCGGCGATATGATTGCAATGTGATTTGATAAGCGAAAATCAGGAGATCTTCGCATTGACTGCGGCGGCGTTTTCTGGCTCGCGCTGTCTATTGCGCTGCGGCGCCCCCGCTCTCGCCACGGACGACGCGTCGGCGCGCATTTACCAATGCCGAGCAACGCTCGGCAGGCTCGTCAGCCGAGATCGTTCGCCGAATGGAAGCCCATCCAGCTCAGTTCGTCAGCTGTGGTGTCTACCTCGTCGAAGCTATCGATCTCGTCGCCGTACCCAACATCAACCGATGTAGCGCCCGCCTCGGCATAAGGTGCTTCGGCATCCAGCGACAGCAGATCGTCGCTATCCTCATAGCCGCGCTCTGAATCCCAATGCATGCTGCCTTCCGAATTGCGTGTCATGACTAGTTCTCCTTTCGTGTTGCAGACTGACCCACCGGACCCGCATGGGAATCAAGAATAACGGGCACCGACACCGGATCGAAGTCGACCCACTTGCCGTCGCGCCACTCACCTTCCGCTTTTTCGACATGGATGGCACCCTGCGTCTGCAGGGTAGCAATGGCGGACCGCTCCGCGTTTCCACTCTCGATTCTGACCGCTACCACCACCCCGGCAGGCCTTCGAGCCGGCTCTTCATCCGTGCCGCTGCCCTCGAGACCATGCAAGGCGCCGCCCAACGATCCGACGTATGCGCCGATACCCGCACCCACGGCAGCACCCGGCGGCCCTGCCGTGACCGCGCCGATTGCCGCTCCGACCCCCAAACCGATCGCTGCGCCAGTGCCCGCGTGAGAATCGGCGTGAACTGCGCCCGGATCCTCGTTTTCATCCCCGCCTATGGGAAAGGCCGCATGCTGTCCGGGAGGATTGTTGGCAAACGAGCAGACATCCTTCTCGCCAAATTCGGTATGAAGCAACTTCTCGACGGCCCCTTCGGCCTTGTCGATCGTGTCGAACATTCCCGCGATAATCGTCGTCATGGATTTTGATCCTCCTGGCGGCCGACAGCATTCAACCGCTCAGCCGGCGTGCATGAGGCCATCATGCCTTGACCGTCGGCCAGCGCATCTTGTTGCTGCCCGGCCTGGTGATCATTCTTGAGTCCGGCCCCGACTTGTCGAGCGGCGCTTGCCGTGCCGAGGGATCGCTCAACGGCGCGTCGGTCTGCGGGATTCGCAAGTCCGTGTGGGGGCGCACCCTCGCCGGACTGTCGAGATAGTGCTCGATCGCTCGACCGGTATCGTGCGGCCCGGTCAGCAACAACGGCATGACGAAGGTCGCCATCATCACGCCGCAATAAAAGAACAACGCTACGAGAACTTTCGCGAACAGGCTTGTTGATTTCACGCTCTCCCCTTTCCCTGTTTGATGCGCAGCGCCGGATGGCCGGCGGCGCTGCGTTTTTCATTGAGTTGCTTGCAACCCGGACAGGCTCCCTCTACTTCACATGAAGATCGTTCTTGACCGAGGTCACACCTTTAACGCTTCTGGCCACTTCGGCTGCGTGACTTACATCGCCGGGATCACCCACAAAGCCGCTGAGCTGCACCGTGCCCTTGTAGGTTTCGACGTTGATTTCAGAGGCCTTCAGGGACTTGTCCTTGACGAAGGCGGTCTTGACTTTGGAAGTGATCCACGAATCGTCCACATATTCGCCGGTGCTTTCCTTGTGCGCGTTACCCGCGCAACCAAAAATCATCGATACCAGAATCGCGGAGAAAAGCACCTGGAAAAAATGCCTGGCTGTTTGCATGGTCAAGATCTCCGAATTAAAAAAGGTAAAGTAGAGTTGAGAGGCGGACGGCGTCAGATGCGCCCCATTGCCACCAGCAGAACCACCACCAGCACGACGACTCCGAGGACACCGCTGGGTCCATAACCCCAGTCACGGCTGTGCGGCCAGCTCGGGATCGCGCCTATCAGCAACAGGATGACGACGACCAACAAGATTGTTCCAAGTGTCATTTCCATCTCCTCGGGCAAGGCGCTCGCGTAACCCGCGTTCGATTCAAAGAATTCCGAAGACCTTCAACAACACCAGCACGGACAACGGAACGCCAAACATCCACATCATCACCATCCGAGTCATGTCTACCCTTTCGCATGCCGCTGCCTGCAACTGATGAACGCGTGAGTCATTGATTAACCGGCAGACGGGGGCCAATTCAGCAGCTTCCGTGCCACTACAGAAAAAAAGGAAATCCATCATCCATTCAATCGCCTGCATGCCGGCTCCGCCCGGCGCTCGGTGCTGGCGCAACGGCCCGCTGGTAAGGCTTACAAGCGGCCTTTGTAAGGATTACTGAGCCCGTCGCAACGGCCCGTGCGGCGATCGAATCCGCGTTGCGCAACGACGGCTTGCCCCTGTCATGAATACGCTCGAATTCGCGCAGCACTAAGCGCAGTCGGGATGGTCTATCACCGGAAGCAGAAGGCCCCTTGTTCTTTCAACGTACAGCCTGGCCGCCCGCTGGAAGCCGAATGAAACCGGAGATGCGACGCTATTTGTGGGGACCGTTCCTGGTGCTGGTTGTCGCCCTCGCGGCGACCGGCACTTTGGTCTGGCAGTTGTTGCATGTGGCCGATGCCGAGGACGCCAGCCGTTTTCAGAGACACGTAAGCGATACGCAGCGGACAATCGAAGAGCAGCTCGATGCCTACGCCGGCTTGCTTCGTCAGGAAGCCAGACTGTTTGCCGCCGGCCGCGAACCGACCGCGACGCAATTCCACAGTTTTGTCGAGCAGCTCAATCTTCCGAATCCTGAGTCAATCCAGAACCACCGGGCACAGTCACCCGAAGGCCGCTATCCCGGGATCCTAGGAATGGGCTGGATCCGGATTGAGGACGGCGCCTCCCCAGACCGGCAATCCGCGAGCGCCAGCCAGCAATTGCTGCTCGATTTTGATAAGAGCGAACAGCTGCATTTCGTCTACCTCGAACCTCGGGAATGGCGCAGCCAGGCGATTGCCAGCTCCGGGATATTCACCGAAGCAACCAGCCGAGCCGCCATGGCGCAAGCGCGTGATAGCGGCAGCGCGGCGATGTCGGGCAAAGTCACGATCGTCAGTGAGTTCTGGTCCAAAAAACGCAACGGCTTCCATCTTTTCCATCCCATCTATCGCGGGAACGGCGTGCCGAATTCGCGCGAAACGCGCCGGCAAGCGCTGCGCGGCTTCCTGATTGCCTCGGTGCAAGCCGATGAAATGCTGTCGGCGCTGCGTCCAGCCGACGCGAGCCGCGACATCGACATCCAGGTCTACGACACAACGCAGACCACCCCGGGCGCGCTGCTGTACAGTTCCGATCCCTCTCACGCATCCCTGGACGCCGGCTACCGGCCACGCTTATCCACGACTGCCGTCACGGATGGTCCCGGCAGGTCATGGGGATCTGTTTTCTACACCCGTCCGGAATTCGAACTTGCATCCACGCGCGGCATCGCGCCGACTTTCCTGGTGATCGGTGTGCTGGTCAGCCTGCTGCTGGCCGGCATCAATCTGGTACAGGGACGGGCGGGAGCGGCGCTGAATGCCTCGGAGGTGCGCTACCGCAGGCTGTTCGAAGCCTCCCCCGACGGCGTCTTTCTATTCGACGCCGAATCGGGACGCATCAGCAGCGTAAATCCGTCGATGACGGAGCTGCTGGGGCGCACGCGCGAGCAACTGGTCGGCAAAGCCCTTTGGGAAATCGGGCTGTTCGCGGATGAATCCGCCGGACGGGACGCTTTCCGGATTTTGCAAGACAAGAACTATTACCGCTTTCACCATCTGCCCATCCTGACTCCCCACGGCCAACGCCACGACGTGGAATTCACCTGCAACGCCTACATGGCGAACCAGAGCCGGTTCATGCAGTGCAACGTCAGAGATATTACCGACCGCATGAGCGCCGAACACGCGCTGCGCGACAGCGAAGAACGGTATCGCTCCCTTGTCGAAATCTCGCCCCAAGGCGTGTGGATTGTGGATCGCCACGGCACGCCGCTGTTCGTCAACCGATACTGGACCGAATATAGTGGCGTTGATCTCGGGCAAGGCGTGGCCGGCGGATGGATCGAACAGGTACACAAGGACGATCGCGTGAAAATGGCCGAACGCTGGGAGCGCGCTCTGGCCGACGACTCCCTGTACGAATTCGAACTGCGTTTGCGCCGCGCGGCGGATGGCGAATACCGCTGGCACCTGGCGCGTGGCGTGCCCGTGCACGACGCCGATGGCCGCATCGACAAGTGGCTCGGCGTGTTCATCGATATCGATGAAAGAAAACGGGCGGAAGAGAGTCGTTCGCACCTGTTGCAGCGCGAGCATGCTTTGCGCACCCAGGCGGAAGCGACCAACCGCGCCAAGGACGAATTCCTCGCCACACTTTCCCATGAACTGCGCACGCCGCTCAACGCAATACTGGGCTGGACTCAGACTTTGCAACACGGTGACGCGGACCTTGCAACGATGCAGCGTGCACTGGCGCAGATCGATGCGAGCGCCAATGCGCAGGCGAGGCTGGTGAACGACCTGCTAAACATAGCCGATATCGGGTCTGGCCGCCTGCGGCTCGACGTGCACGCGCTGAACCTGATTCCCCTCATCAATTCCACAGTCGAATCGCTGCGCCCGGCGCTCGACGCGCGCGATATCACTTTCGACAGCAAGCTCGCCCCGGATGCCGACTGTCTGTATGGCGACCCCGCCAGGTTGCAGCAGATCATCTGGAATCTGCTGTCGAACGCGGTGAAGTTCACCCGGCACGGCGGTCACATAACATTGGCACTGTCGCGCGTAGGCGCGCAGATAGAAATCTGCGTCGCCGACGACGGCGAAGGCATCAGCAGGGAGTTCCTCCCGCATGTATTCGATCCCTTCCGCCAGGCCGATGCCAGCAGCAAACGCAAGCACGGCGGTCTCGGCCTGGGACTCGCCATGGTGCGCCAGCTTGCCGAATTGCACGGTGGCAGCGTCATGGCCGACAGTACCGGCGAAGGCAACGGAGCCCGTTTTGTGGTCCGCCTTCCGATCCAGCCCCGGCATGATCAATACGATACCGCCGCACCGGCGGGCTCCGGGCATTCAGCCGTCACGGACAATCACGCCGTTGCGCGCCCCATCGCGCCAACGCGCCGGCTGACGGGATTGCGCATTTTGTCGGTGGACGATGATCCCAATACGCGCGAGATGCTGCAGGAGGCGCTGCAGCGCGCCGGAGCAGTCGTGGAGTCCGCTGCTTCCGCCCCGGAGGCCCTCGATAAACTGCAATCGTTCCAGCCGCACGTCCTGCTTTCTGACATTGGACTGCCGGAAGAGGACGGCTACGACTTGCTGCGCAAGGTCCGCGCGCTCGGAGCATCGAGCGGTGGCACAGTCCCGGCAGTGGCACTCACCGGATACGCGCGTGAGCAGGACTATCAGGCGGCGCTCGCCGCCGGGTATCAGGCATTCGTCGCCAAGCCCGTCAACCTCGATGAACTTTCGAGTGCGATATTGCGTGC
>Ga0207648_10000213_pt1 | contig 62371 bp, 57 predicted proteins | sample KBSMisM32_FD_184310 | JGI IMG/M metagenome (GOLD analysis project Ga0207648, IMG submission 184310) | Miscanthus rhizosphere microbial communities from Kellogg Biological Station, Michigan, USA - KBS Miscanthus M3-2 (SPAdes) (version 2) | ecosystem: Host-associated > Plants > Roots >...
CACCACCGCGGCCTCGGTTTCCGCCTTGGCCGATTCGACTTCTCCCTCCTCCTGCACGCGCTTCAAGGCGAGCTCGAGCGAACGCTCGGCAACCGCGCGTTCGCGCTCGGTATGTACATGTTCCTGCGCGAGCACGACACCGGAGCGCGCACGCTCGGCGTCGGCCTGCGCCGTGGCTTCCTCGACGTGCTTGGCCGCAAGGCGGATGGCGCTGTCGGCCTTGTTGAGTTCCGACTGAAGCTGGGACTCGATTTCGAGTTTGCGCAATTCCCGCTGCTTGGCGAGTTCCATCGCCTTGGTATCGCGTTCGCGCGCGATGCGCGCGTTTTCGCTCGCCGCCATGGCGTCTTCCCGCGCTTTGGCCGCGTGGGCATTGCTTGCCGCCTTGGTTTTTTCGATCTCCAGTTGCTGGGAAATTTGCGCCTGTTCCTCCTGCTGCTGCAGCGTCAGGCGGCGCTTGGTGGCTTCGAGCTGCGTTTCCCGCACCGCGATGTCCGCTTCCGCTTCGATCTGCGTGCGGCGCTTCTTGTTGGTGGCGATGATTTCGGCCAGTTGCCGCATGCCGACCGCGTTGAAGGCATTGTTCTCGTCGAGGGACTGGAACGGCGCCTGGTCGAGGCGGGTCAGGGAGACCGAATCCAGCAGCACGCCGTTGTGAGCCAGGTTGTCGCGCAACTGCGCGCCGACGTGGCGGACGAATTCTCCGCGCTTCTCATGCAGCGCATCCATGGTCTCGGCGGCGGCTACCGACTGCAAAGCGTCGATGAACCGGCCTTCCAGCAGATTGCGGATGCCCTCCGGATTCAGTGCGCGGGCGCCGATGGACTGCGCGGCGGTGGCGACACCGTCCGCCGACGGTTGCACGCGCACGTAGAACTCCAGTTCCACGTCGACGCGGATGCGGTCCGTGGTGATCAGCGACTTGTCTCCCGTGCGCTTGACCTCCACGCGATTGGTGCGCATGTTGACTTCCTCGACCTTGTGCAGGAAGGGCAGCGACAGGCAACCGCCGGAGAGAACCACCTTCTGGCCGCCGAAGCCGGTGCGCACCAGCGCAACGTCGCGAGTGGATTTTCGGTAAAAACGGTTCATGAACGCCACCAGTACGGCGATGGCGATGACCGCGATAACGATCGCTAGAAAGACAGCCACAGCGACCTCCCGGGAGTCTGAATTACGGTTCTGGAGGGGACGCCCGTCCAATCCGGGCGAGGCGTTTCAGGCTTTTATTCTCGGCGCCCTATATTTTCCAAGTCAAGGAAAATATTTTCCAAGGCAAGGAAATTGCCCGCACGGCGAGCCGGGCCAACGGACTTAAAGGCGTTCGACGACTTCGAACAAGTGCCCCTCGGCGCGGGCCAGGTACATCGGATAGAGCTTGTGGTCGTTGTCCACGTAGGCTGCGTCCCGGGCGCTGCGGTATTGCAATGGCATCCGCCCGGAAGCGGAAGAACCGCTGCCGTTCTCGTGGGCGCGTTGGATCAGCGCCGCCAGGAAGTGCACGCCCTCGTAGGTGGATTGTCCGAGCGCATTGAGCGTGGGCGCGTGATCGCCGTGCATGGTGTAGTAACGTTCCTTGAACGCGATATTGGCGTCGGACTGAACACCCGAGAAATAACCGGCCGCGGCATACAGGCGATCGGTATTTTCCGCGCCCATGGCGAGCAGGCCGTTCTCTTCGATGGCGCAGGACAGGCGCACCATGCCGCGGACCAGAGGACCGGCCGCGCCGAAGCCGCGGCTGAATTCGATGGCGTCCTGGCCGGCGAGGGACAACAACACCGCGTCGGCCTTCAGGCGCGCAAGCCGCTCCAGCACCGAATCGAAATTGTTCGTGCCGAGCGGAAGATAGAGATCGTCCACGACTTCGCCGCCGACTTCCTTTACGTAGGCGCGCGCAAGCACGTGCGAGGTCCGCGGCCAGATGTAGTCATTGCCGAGCAGGGCCCAGCGTTTGAGCTTGAAGCGCGTGCTCAGTGCATGGATGGCCGGGCGAAGTTGCTGTTGCGGGGTTTCCCCGATCGTGTAAACCGCGGGCGAACGTTCGCCGCCCTCGTAGAGCGGGGTGTAGATGTAGGGGAGCGATCCGCCTATCGGTGCGAGCAGGCGCTGGCGCACCGCACTGGTATGCATGCCAACGATGGCATCGATCTCGCCGTCCGCGAGCACCTGACCGGTCTGCTCGACTAGATCGGCGCGCTCGTCGGCGGCATCGACCAGTCGCAGGCGGACTTCGCTTCCGAGCAGGCCGCCGGCGCGATTGATTTCCGCGGCCGCCAGTTTCGCGCAGGCGATCGTCGAAGGGCCCCAGATCCCGAGCGCGCCGCTGGTCGGGACGAACAAACCGATGGAATAGGCATGGTCGTGGAGACGGTCGAATCGCGCCTCGAAAGCCCGGCCGGTTTCGCCGCGTGGCGATTGCGGCCGGCGCCGGATCGGCAGGACAAGACCCCCGCCAGCGGTGGAAGCAGATTGCACGAAATCCGTCGTCACTGTGAACTGCTCCCAAAGGCCGATGTTTTCCGGCGTTGAAGCCGGCGCAAAGGCGCGGTGAATGCCCTGACCGGGTCTGATCGGAGCCCGGTTGTCATTTTCAGGGGATTCGATCGTATACTACCCCACGCCGAAAGGCTTCTCCACACCGCCGCATTGCGATAAATGGCCACCGAACCGATCACGAACTACCTCGCCTACCTGCTCGCGCAGGCCAACCGGCAGATGAGCGCGCAAATGGAGCGCGCGCTCAATGAAGAAGGTGTGCAAACGGAACACTGGCGGATTCTGGAAGTGCTGAGCGACGAGCAGGGGCGGTCGATGGGAGACCTGGCCGCGGCGGTGCTCATGAATCATCCGGCGCTGACCAAGACGCTGGATCGCATCGTCAGCCGTGGACTGGTACACCGGCGCGCCGATGCAACCGACAGCCGGCGCGTGCTCGTCTACATCAGCGATCGGGGACTCGAACTGGTCGAGCGCCTGAGAGCGCTGGTCGACGGTCATCATGATGCCGTCACTGCGGCCGTCGGGCCGCGCAAGGCCGAGCAACTCAAGAAATTGCTCGGCGAGTTCATCCGCAACACCGAAGAATAGCGGCAGCGTTTCTTTCGCGGAGCTTCGGCACGCGGTCGATCAGGGCGGGCATCAAGAAAGCTGTTTCAATTTCCAGTAGCCAGCCGAGGGCGCCGTTCCATCGCGAATCCATGCTCCGTGATGTTCGTCGGGGACTCGACGCGTTTGTCGCGACGGCGATGGGGACCATGGCTGGTCTCCTCGCGGACAGTGGATTCGGCGTGCGCATGTCGATGGTCAACGCCGTCTACAGGCTGCTGGCGCCCGTGTTCGATGTTTTCAGCGCATTTCCCAACGGCCAGTTGGTCCTCGCCGGCTTCGTGTATCGCATGCCCGTCGTGCTGCTGGTCGGATTGGTGGTGGGCTTGTTTCTGCGCCATATCAAGTACCCGCGTTTGCTGCTCTGTTCGGTTTTCGCCTGGCCGGTCTACATGGCCGGTCGAAAGCTGGCAATCGAGTTGCTACTCCTGCCTGGCGGTGCTGGAGGCGGGGCGGGTCCCACTTTCCTGCAGATCAATTTCATTGCCGAGTTTGTGCTTTACTCGATGCAATATGGTTTGCTCATTGTCGTGATCCGCGCAACGGATTGGGTTCTGGCGCGATCCGCGCGGCGCAAGGCTGCTTCGGCATGAGCAGTGGCAGGCGGGCGATACAGGATCCCCTGATTTGCGATGTTTCGCGGCCGCTGCGGTCGCCCCTAGAGGAGAACAAAAATGGCAAAACTGCATAACAAAGTGGTGGTCCTCACCGGCGCCGGCAGCGGTATCGGCCTGGCCGCGGTCAAGCTCTTCGCACAGGAAGGCGCGAAGCTGATGCTGGCGGGGCGCAACGAGGCGGCGCTGGCCTCGGCCGTCAAGGCCGTGGGGGAGACGAACGCGGCTTACCTCGTTGCCGACGTTTCCAAGCCGGAGGATAACCTGCGGCTTTTCAGGACCGCGGAACAGAAGTTCGGCGGTATCGACGCGTTTGTGGCTAACGCCGGCATTGAAGGCACGACAGCTTCGATTGCCGACTATCCGGTCGACGTGTTCGACGAAGTCATGGCGATCAACGTGCGCGGCGTGTTCCTCGGTCTCAAGTACGCGATTCCGGCGCTGAAGAAACGCTCCGGCGGCAGCATCATCATCACGTCGTCGATCGGCGGCATCAAGGCGCGTGGCCAGGGCAATTCCGCGTATATCGCCAGCAAGCACGCGGAGATCGGCCTGATGCGCGCGGCTTCGGTGGAATGTGCTGCGTCGAATATCCGCGTCAACTGCGTGCTGCCGGGGCCGACCGATACCCGCATGATGCGCAGCATCGAGCAGGGCCGTTCTCCCGGCGCGCCGGAGAAGGCGCGCGAAACGATCGTCGCCGGCTTGCCGTTGAAGCGCTATGGCACCGCGGAAGAAATTGCCAATCTGATGCTGTTCCTGGTGTCGGACGAATCGAGCATCTGCACCGGCGGTGTGTACATGGCCGACGGCGGCCTGTCGGCGATTTAACGACTGTCCTACTTTAGCCTAATTCAAAATCTCGTCACGAAGACACGAAGGACACGAAGAAACACGAAGAAAGGCAAAATCAAAGGATGAAATTGACGTTCGGTGCTAGTAACGCACCGGTAAGCGTGCAGTTCGATCGCGCACCCCGCATCGGCAAACCATTTCGCCAGCATCGAGTTTGTTTTCTTCGTGTCTTCGCGTCTTCGTGGTGAAAACTAAGATCTATTCGAAATATCCGTTTACTTGCGCAGCAGCTTCAGCATCGCTTCCAGCCCAAGCACGTAGGAGTGAACGCCGAAGCCGAACACTGCACCGACCGCAACGCACGTCAGTACCGAATGGATCTCGCGTTTCTCGATATTGGTCATGTGGACCTCCACGTACGGGAACGGCAATGCGCGCACGCAGTCGCGAAGCGCATAGCCCGCGTGGTTGAAGCCGGCAGGGTTCATCACCAGCCCCTGCACTCCTTCGTCGACCGCGCGATAGAGTCGATTGATGGCTTCACCTTCGATGTTGGTGTAGAAAATGTCGAGCTGGTACTTGTTGGTTTTTGCATGCGCGAGCAACATCGCGTCGAGCTCCGCGGCCGTGGTCTTGCCGTAGATCTCCGGTTCGCGGCGCCCGAGGAAGCTCATGTTGGCGCCCTGCACGAGAAGAATTTTTTCCATGGGTTGATAGCGGTGATTGGGTGATTGAGTGATTTAGTGATTGGGTGATTGTGATTGGGTGATTGAGTGAATAGTGTAGGGAACGTCTTCCTGGATCAGGAAATCGGAGATCAGATCTCCGCCTTTCATGCGCGGCATGGCGTATTCCTCCTCGTAAGCCCTATTATTGCAGCCGGGATGCTCTGACAGCATTTGCGATGATGTCGGATCATTTGCTACACGAGTCCGCAAAACCTGGAGAGGGTGATGATTCCGGAATATTGTGACGTCGTGGTCGTGGGTGCGGGCAATGCCGCGATGTGCGCGGCGCTGGCCGCGTGCGAGCAGGGCGCGCAAGTGCTGGTGCTGGAGAGGGCCCCGGAAGACGAATCCGGCGGCAACACGCGTTTCACCGCCGGCGCGATTCGCTTTGCATACGACGGCGTGGAAGATTTGCGCGCGCTGATGCCCGATCTGACCGACGAGGAGGTGGCGCGCACCGATTTCGGCGCGTACACGGAAAACCAGTTCTTCGACGACATGGCGCGTGTCACGGAGAACCGCGCCGATCCGGATTTGACGGAACTGCTGGTCCGTCGCAGCAAGCCGACCCTGATGTGGCTGCGCGGCAAGGGTTTTCGTTTCGCGCCGATCTACGGGCGGCAGGCGTTCAAGGTCGACGGGCGCTTCCGCTTCTGGGGCGGATTGACGGTGGAAGCGTGGGGAGGCGGTCCCGGCCTGGTCGATGCGCACAAGAAGGCGGCACACGCGAACGGCATCCGCATTTTCTATGCAGCACGCGCGATGTCGCTGCTGCACGGCGATGACGGGGTAACTGGATTGACGGTGCGCTACCAGGGAAAGACGCGCACATTGCGCAGCAAGGCAGTGGTGCTGGCGGCCGGCGGGTTTGAATCCAATCCGGAATGGCGCACGCGTTACCTGGGGCCGGGTTGGGATCTGGCCAAGGTGCGCGGCACCCGCTACAACACGGGCGACGGCATTCGCATGGCGCTGGACGCGGGAGCGGCGCCTTGCGGCAACTGGTCCGGTTGTCACGCCGTGGGCTGGGATCGCAACGCACCCGAATTTGGCGATCTCGCCGTCGGTGATGGATTCCAGAAGCATTCGTATCCGTTCGGCATCATGCTCAATGCAAATGGCGATCGCTTCGTGGACGAAGGCGCGGACTTCCGCAATTACACCTATGCGAAATACGGCGCGGTGATCCTGCGCCAGCCGGGCCAGTTCGCGTGGCAGATCTTCGACCAGAAAGTCACTCACTTGCTGCGCGACGAGTATCGCATCCGCCAGGTCACCAAAGTGACGGCAAACACGCTCGAGGAACTTGCGGCGAAACTGGACGACGTGAATTCAGGCCGGGCCCTGGAAACCATCCGTGCGTACAACGCCGCCATCCGCACCGACATCGCATTCGACCCCAACGTCAAGGATGGCCGCCGCACCGAGGGCCTTGCGGTCCCGAAGTCGAACTGGGCCAACGTGCTTGACGCGCCGCCTTTCGAGGCTTACGCGGTATCCTGCGGCATCACGTTTACTTTCGGCGGATTGCGCATCACCACCGATGCGCAGGTCACGGATACCGACGGCATCGCCATGCCCGGACTGTATGCGGCCGGCGAACTGGTCGGCGGATTGTTCTATTTCAATTACCCGGGTGGCACTGGCCTGATGTCGGGTTCCGTGTTCGGACGCATCGCCGGCGAAAGTGCCGGACGGGCGGCGAAAGCCCGGTGACAGCGGGAATTCGACTCATCGTGATCGGCGCGACTACTGCCGCAACCGGCTCCACGGGACGGCGATGGGCTGCATGTCGCGGCGATTTCCAGCCGGAGGTCGCCGTCTCACAACGAGTAGAATGTCGGCTCCATTCTGGGACGGGGGAATCATGGCGAAGAACTGGCAGCACACCACATTTCAGTTCTGCACAGCGTTGCTTTCCGTCGTCTGGCTGTTGTTCGGGGCGCCCGCGCGGGCGGATGAAACGCAAGGCGTCCAGCGACTCTACCTGTTGAACTGCGGCGAGAGCGAGACCAAGGATGTTTCCATGTGGTCGCCCGGTGTCGATGTCGGCAAGCCGCGTGAGTTCAGCGACAGTTGCTATCTGATCCGGCACGCGAAAGGTCTGCTGCTGTGGGAATCCGGCGTATCGGATGCGATCGCGGCGTTGCCGGATGGCATGGTGGTCGGCAACGGCATACTGACGTTGCACGGTCGCAAGACGCTGCGCTCGCAGTTGCAGGAACTGGGCATTGCGCCGACCGATATCACCGTTCTCGGGTTTTCCCATTTCCACGGGGACCATGTAGGCAATGCCAATCTGTTTACCGCGGCGACGCTGTACATCCAGCAGGCCGAATACGACGCGGCCTTCGGTCCCGATCCGGCGAAGTTCAATTTCAATCCCGCGTTCTACAACAAGCTGCGCGACAGCACGATGGTGAAACTCGATGGCGATCGCGACATCTTCGGCGACGGCTCGGTCGTGATCTATTCGACGCCAGGCCACACGCCGGGGCACCAGTCGCTGCTGGTGCGGTTGCCCAAGACCGGACCGGTGCTGTTGTCCGGCGATGCCGTCCACTTCCGCGAGAACTGGGAGAACCGCCGCGTGCCCGCGCGCAACTTCAACAAGGAACAAAGCCTCGCCTCGATGCAGAAGTTGGCCGACATCCTCGAGCGCGAACACGCAACCCTGTGGATCAACCACGACAAGCCGCAGACGGATGGCTTGGCGCACGCGCCGCAATTTATCGAGTAAGTAGCGCGACTTGCTGGATACGCTCTGAATCAACAACTGACTCTGTCGGTGGCGCCGATGGTAGTGACGAATGCCCTCCAATCTATACGGCGTCAGTGAAGAGATAAGCGTAAGTCATGGAGCGCGAGGATTCGGCGCAGAACGACAGTTTGGGGGCGCGAATGCTAGCTAGAGCAGACACCATCGCGACGATTGCAGACGATTGGCTTGCCCAGTTCGAAAGGGCTCTTGCGAAACCCGACGACGTCCTGCTCAAGACCCTGTTTCACCCTGACAGCCATTGGCGCGATGCACTGGCGCTGACTTGGCACTTGAGGACGGTTAACGGCTCTGACGCTATTCTTGAAGAGCTGAAAGCGCATGTCGGCCGGGTGAATCCCACTGGTTTCAGGACCGATCCACGCAGGACTGCGCCCCGCTATGTCACGCGCGCCGGCACTAACGCGATCGAAGCGATCTTCAGATTCGAAACCGCCGAAGGCCGCGGCAGCGGCGTCCTGCGGCTTGTGCCCGATGCCGCCGATGGGCACATGAAAGCGTGGACGTTGCTTACAGCGCTTGACGAGATCAAGGGGTTCGAGGAACAGGTCGGCACATCGAGGCCGAAAGGCGAGTCCTATTCGCGCGACTTTCGCGGCCCCAACTGGCTCGACCTCAGGAAATCTGCCGCCGCGTATGTCGATAGGGATCCGGTCGTGCTGGTCGTTGGCGGAGGCCAGGCCGGGGTTTCTATCGCCGCGCGCCTGAATCAGTTGCACGTCGATGCGCTGATCGTGGACCGCTGGCAGCGCATCGGCGACAACTGGCGCAACCGCTATCACGCGCTGACCCTGCACAACCAGGTGCACGTCAACCACCTGCCGTACATGCCCTTTCCACCGACCTGGCCGACCTACATTCCCAAGGACAAGCTTGCCGGCTGGTTCGAGGGCTATGTGGAAAGCATGGAGCTCAGCTATTGGACGGCCACGGAATTCATCGGCGGCACCTACGACGAAAGCGAGGGGCGATGGAATGTCGTGCTGCGCCGGGCGGACGGGACGACGCGGGAAATGCGACCGCGACACATCGTCATGGCGACGGGCGCAAGCGGAATTCCGAGCCTTCCCGACATCCCGACGTTGGGCAACTTCGGCGGCAAGGTTCTGCACTCCAGCCAATACGGCGACGGCGAGGCTTGGAAGGGCAAGAATGCCCTGGTCATCGGCACCGGCAACAGCGGCCACGACATTGCGCAGGACCTCTACTCGAGTGGGGCAAAGGTCACTCTTGTTCAACGCAATGCGACCATGGTCGTCAATATCGAGCCCAGCGCGCAACTTCCTTACGCGCTGTACGCCGAAGGACCTCCGTTGGAGGACTGCGACCTCATCACGGTCTCCATCCCGCTTCTCCTGGCACGGAAGAGCCACCGGCTCCTGACCGAGCAAGCGAAGAAACTGGACAGGGAACTACTCGATGGCCTGGAGCGCGTGGGGTTCAAGCTTGATTTCGGGGAAGACGGAACCGGCTGGCAGTTCAAATACCTCACCCGTGGCGGCGGCTACTACTTCAATGTCGGCTGTTCCGACTTGATCGTCGAAGGCAAGATAGGACTCGCGCAATTTTCCGATATCGCCGGGTTCGTCGCGGAGGGGGCGCGGATGCGCAACGGCGCTACGCTTGCCGCGGACTTGGTCGTATTGGCGACCGGGTACAAGGGCCAGGAGCACCTGGTTCGCAAGCTGTTCGGCGACGATGTTGCTGCCCGCGTTGGTCCCATCTGGGGATTTGGCGATGGACAGGAGTTACGCAACATGTTTACGCGCACCGCGCAGCCGGGCCTGTGGTTTATCGCCGGGAGTTTCGCGCAGTGCCGCATCTACTCGAAGTATCTCGCGCTGCAGATCAAGGCCTGCGAGGTGGGCCTGCTGCCGCGGCCACGCGCCGTTCGGGATGGCGTGCCCTCCAGTGCCGAACCGTGCCTTGCAGCGGACGCACCGCAAGCGGCGCGCCGCTGACGACGAGCGTTCGGTGTCCCTGGGTCGTGGAGAGTATTTATGTTCCAGTGGTTCGAGTTGCGGGCTTCATTCGCAGGGAGCACACTCTTCCGGAGCAGGTGCGGCCAGACTAGTGGACCCGCGTCGGCTTCACATACTCGAAAAAGAGGAATGTAAATGCGCAAAGTCTTATATGGCATTTTTGCGATCGCCTTGTCGACCGCTGGCTTAGCGGCTGCACAGCAGGCCGGCTTTGTCCGCATTGCATTACAGACGCAGGACGTGTGCACGGCGGGCAAGATCGCGGTACAAGCCCGCGGCGAATTCGACCCGGGTTTCGCGACCGGTCGCCACACGCATCCGGGGGAGGAGCTGACCTATATTTTGGAAGGGCAGATTGAGCTGCGGATCGACGGGCAGCCGCCGCGAGTGGTCAAGGCGGGCGAGACTTTTTTCGTCCCGGCCGGTCTAGTGCACGAAGGCATCAATACTGGCGGCGGCAAGGCCAAGGTCCTAGCCACTTATATCGTCGAAAAGGGACAACCGCTTGCGCCGCCGGCAAAGTGACTTGTCACAATGCGCGCTGAGCGGGGTTTGTGCAGTCGCTACCGCATACTCCGAGGCAACGCCGAAAGACGCCGAACCAGAGAATGCAGCGGACCGTCTAGCGGCGTCGGTTCGCGCCGCTTCCTAGCCAGCCGCTGATCCGCATCAGCGTTAGGCCCCGCGTCCACCTGCACAGCCCACGCCCAGTGTCAAAGACCATTCTCGCCGCACTCATGTACTTCGCGATCGTGCTCGGCACGGGCTTTGTACTTGGCATATTCCGCGTTCCAATACTTGTTCCGCGCATCGGTGAGCGCTGGGCTGAGCTTGCGGAAATGCCCGTCATGGCAGTAGTCATCTTTCTCGCAGCAGGGTTCATCCTGCGCCGCTACCCGGAAGTGTGTAGGCCTGATCGTTCGCTGGTCGCCGGCCTTCTAGCACTCGCCCTCTCCGTTGCGGCCGAGTTGGGGATGGCGGTCGCTCTTCAAGACCAAACACTGACCGAGTTCATCAACAGCCAAGACAAGGTATCGGGGTCGGTATACATCGCCCTGTTGCTCGTGTTCGCCGTCATGCCAAGGCTTCGTCTATCAACACATGTACAAGCAGTAAACAAGGGCGGCGTGGCCTAGCCCTTCGCTGCACCCGACGTGCTACGGCTGGCTTCGCCAGCCGTAGCAGGCGGCTGAGCTCAAACGTTGGCTGGCATCGACAGGTCCACATTCTTACGGAGGTATCGAACATGCCATACCACTTCTCCGTTCGGCGGGGCGCGTCTCTCTCAATCTTCGCCGCGTTGGCCGCACTCGTCGGTATTGCATTGACCAAGGAGATGCTGGACGAGCCCAAAGTGTGGACATACGCTGAGATGCAGTGGACGAAGGATCAAGTGCTTCCTTCAGTTCAAAGCGTTCTACTTTGGGGAAACCCCAAGACCGGAGAGCACGGGATGCTCCGCAGATTCCCGGCCGGATTCGCACCACCGCCTCATAAGCATCCATCAGCTGAGCGGGTGGTCGTGGTCTCCGGGACTATCGAAGTACGTTACAGCGGTGCAAACTTCAAGTCACTCGGCCCCGGTTCATATTCTGAGATCCCGGCAAACCTGGTCCACGCGGTGAAATGTGGTGAAGGCTCTGATTGTCAGTTTCTGCTTACCTCTCCAGGAGCGTTCGCGATCGTCCCAGTAACCGAAGACAACTAGCTCGGGCGCGAAGTCGGCCCGTGAAGCGATATGCCAGCTAACCGTGGCGCAGCGAGAGACAGTTGGGTTGATCGTGCCAAATTCGACAAGCCGAAGTGGCGTGCTGCGGAGAAATCTTGGACATTCGATGTCGAGCGCGTACCCGCGAAGGTTGGCGCGACCGACTTATCGTCATCGACAAGAAAGGGCGTGTCATTGAGTACATTCGGGGCATGTGATCTGTCTAACCATCGGTTGCCGGCGACGCGCAAGAAGCTCTGCGCGCCTGAACCGGGACGTTGGGCGACTCACAAGTAACAGACGTGCGAATCTGGAGCCTACATCCGAAGTATCTCGATGCCCGCGGGTTGGTTGCTTTGTGGCGGGAAGGACTTCTTGCCCAGGCCGTACTAAAAGGAGAAACCAAAGGATACGTCCATCACCCTCAACTTCTTCGGTTTCAGGAGCAATCCTTCCCCGTCCGCTTCATCGCCGAGTACTTGCGGGCCGTTCACGCAGAGGCGGTGAAGCGCGATTATCGTTTTGCCGCCTGGCAGATCAGTCGCTCCCGGGCGCCCAACCACCTCACTGTTACGCGTGGCCAGCTTGAGTTCGAATGGCATCACTTGATGGAGAAACTAAGAACGCGCGATCCGAAGTGGCAAGCTCGGCTAGCGACAGTGAAAGCTCCACGGCCGCACCCCCTGTTTCGGGTCGTGCGTGGCAACGTTGCCAAATGGGAAAAGGGTGCGGTGCCGCCCAACGGGCCGAGCGCAAACCGCCTCGCCACTGAACGGTGACGTTAGCCGGCCATGGCAGCAGTTCCACTTCACGGAGGGTTCTGAACATGCCAGTCATCTATCGAGGATTCCGATCGCAGTCAGAGTGGGCACGAGGCGCTGCGGTGTTTCTGGTACTCGTGCTGGCGCCGGCCCTGGCCGCGGCCACGGACCTCAAAGTGAAGGTGTTGAAGGCATGCCCTTCGTGCATTCTTCCGACTGCGGAGCCGTGCGCCTCGGCGAAATTCCATAAAGACCGCGCCGCAACCTGGACTCCGGCCAAGTCGATTCGAATTCACGCTGTGAACATCCCGGAACAATCCGAGGTCACTCTCTACACCGACATTGAGGTCAGCACCGCACCCGAGATGTATCTGTTGCAGGGTCACATCTTCCGCGCGAAGTACGCCGGGCCTGGCATCCTGCGAAATCCCGCGTGCGACATTTCCTTTGCCGGGTCCAACGTGACGACCACGAGCATCGTGTTTCCGGGAGGCTACTGGATCACCGTCTCGGCAGGAACTCCGATCTACGTGCACATGGATGTCATCAACTGGACGCCCTACGCCATCTCACCGATGACTCAGGACGTTTACATCTACTACTCCGAGGTTCCGCGGTAAGCCCTGCTTGCGGCGCGCCTCTGAGCCGGGACGTTATTGCACACAATGTCATGCAATCGCAGGAGAGTCATATGAGAAAACTGATCGCGTCCACCTTTACGTCACTGGACGGTGTCATGCAGGCACCAGGAGGACCGACCGAGGATCCAACCGGAAATTTCACGTTGGGGGGTTGGTTGTTCGCTTTCGGGGACGCAGGGATGGATCTTTCTGCTGCAGGTTTCGATGGTAAGAATCGAGAGCTTGTACTCGGCCGCAAGACCTACGAAATATTCGAGGCATATTGGCCTTACCAGTCGAAGGATAATCCGATTGCGAGGACGCTCAACGCGGCAAAAAAGCATGTGGCGTCGCGCACCTTGAAGTCATTGCAATGGGACAATTCGTCGGTACTTGGCGGTGACATCGTTTCAGCCATAACCGCGCTCAAGGTTCAGCCCGGACAAGACCTTCAAATCATTGGCAGCGGCAATCTGATTCAGACGCTGCAAGCGGCATCGCTCATTGACGAATACAACGTATGGACGTACCCGGTGGTCCTCGGCCGTGGAAAGCGATTGTTTGAAAATGGCGCAAGGCCAGGTGCACTGCGGCTCGCGGCTTCGAGGGTCTCAACAACCGGCGTTGTAATGAGCACCTATGTTCCCGCTGGAGATATTTCGCTTGGCTCGGTTGGACCGGACGAGCCAAGCGCGAAAGAATTGACCCGGCGCGCCAGGATGGCTGCAGGTGCGACGTGATGCTGTTGACGCAGCTAAAAGGTTTCAAGAGCAAATACGCGATCCCTGGACCGCACCGCAATGTTCGAAGTAAGCGCCTCTGGTGCCCAGTAGCGACAATCGCCGCGATCGGAATGAACATGGGATTGAGGGAGTACGCAACCCTCGCGAGCAAGCAGGCCACGATTTGCGAGACGCTTTTTGGTGCTGCTGTTCCTTGCGCTCCTGTGCTGCGGCGAGTGACCGCCCCAGATCGCTGCGTGTGAATGCGCTCCATTCAAAGGAGGAGGCATGAACGGTTGGAGGCGTTGGCTGCCCGGACTGCAGATTCTCGGTCGGTACGAAGCCGCCTGGCTACCGCACGATCTGATGGCCGGCCTGGTGCTGACCACGATGCTGGTGCCGGTCGGAATCGCGTACGCAGTGGCTTCAGGCGTCCCGGGAATCTACGGTTTGTACGCCACTATCGTCCCGCTGCTCGCCTACGCCCTGTTCGGCCCGAGCCGCATTCTGGTGCTGGGGCCGGATTCCGCGCTCGCCGCGGTGATTCTCGCGGTCGTGCTGCCTCTCTCTGCTGGCGACCCGATGCGTGCCGTGATCTTGGCGAGCATGATGGCGCTTGTGTCGGGGCTGGTGTGCATTCTGATCGGCGTAATGCGCCTGGGATTCGTCACTGAGCTGCTGTCCAAGCCGATCCGCTACGGCTACATGAACGGCATCGCGCTCACGGTGCTGATCAGCCAAGTGCCCAAGTTGCTCGGCTTTTCCATCGACAGCGCTGGACCCCTCCGCGACCTCCTGCGGATCCTCGAGTCGATCCAGGGCGGCCGGGTCAACTGGACGGCGTTCGCGGTTGGCGCCGGCACGTTGGCGGCGATCCTGCTGCTCAAACGCTGGAAGCGAATTCCCGGCCTCCTGATCGCGGTCGCGGGCGCCACGGTCGCGGTCGGCGTGCTCGACCTGGACAAGAGCGCCAGGCTCAATGTGCTCGGTCCCTTGCCGCAAGGCCTGCCGTCGTTCGTGATGCCGTGGATCGATCTCGCCGACCTCGTCCAAGTGGTGATCGGCGGCTGCGCCGCTGCCATGGTTGCGTTCGCCGACACGAGCGTCCTGTCGCGTACATACGCGGCCAAGACACGTTCCCACGTCGATCCAAACCAGGAGATGATCGGTCTGGGCGCGGCGAATCTGGCGGCCGGGGTATTCCAGGGGTTCCCGATCAGCAGCAGTTCCTCGCGCACCCCGGTCGCTGAAGCCGCGGGCGCGAAGACCCAGCTAACCGGCGTGGTTGGCGCCTTGGCCGTTGCCCTGCTGCTGTTGCTGGGACCCAATCTCCTGGAAGACCTGCCCGGCAGTGCGCTGGCAGCCGTCGTAATCGCGGCGGCCATCGGCCTGTTCGAATTCGCCGACCTGCGCCGCATTTTCCGCATCCAGCGCTGGGAGTTCTGGCTGTCTATCGTCTGCTTCGTTGGCGTTGCTGCGTTCGGAGCGATTCCAGGCATCGGCCTGGCGGTCGTCATCGCGGTCATCGAATTTCTGTGGGACGGCTGGCGACCTCACTACGCGGTGCTGGGCCGGGTCGACGGCGTCCGCGGCTACCACGACATCAAACGCTATCCGAGTGCGCGGCTCATACCCGGCCTGGTGCTATTCCGCTGGGATGCGCCGCTCTTCTTCGCCAACGCCGAGTTGTTTCACCAGCGCGTGCGCGAAGCCGTGGCGCAATCGCCGACACCGGTGAAGCGGATCATCCTGGCCGCCGAGCCGGTCACCAGCATCGACGTGACCTCGGCGGACATGCTCGCCGAGCTGGAGCAGGCCCTGCGCGAATCGGGAATCGAGATGCGCTTCGCGGAAATGAAGGACCCGGTCAAGGACAAGCTGAAGCGCTTCGAACTGCTCGAGCGCTTCGGTGCCGCGAGCTTCCATCCCACCGTGGGCGCCGCCGTTGACGCCTACCTCGAAGAGCACGAGGTGGATTGGAAACCCTGAAAACAAATACCGTCCGGCCTCATGTGAGACCGGCAGAGATGGACGCGGGCGGCCTCAAAACCGGTAATCGAAGCCGATGCGCATGAGATGCATGGATACACTGCTGGTGGCGGACATCGTCTGCGCGAAATTCGGTGTGTTGGTCACCGGAACGCCAACAGAGACCGAGCCGAAATCGGCGTAGAGATACTCGGCCTTCATCGACCATTGGCGATCCAGCGCCCATTGCGCGCCGCCGCCGACGACCCAGCCGGTCTTCACCGAGTTGGTGCTGCCGGATCCGCTGCCGCCGGGAAATGTGGGGTCGATGGCATCGTCCGAGTAGGTGCTGGAGAACCGAATACGCGCGAAAGCTGCGCCGCCGGTCGCGTAAAGCAGGACCTGAGGCGTAACGGTCACGCCCAGCCGGGCGCGCAACGTCGACACCCAGTTCAGCGTTGTCTTGTTCGTCACCGAATATTGTGTGCCGAGAAACGGGAAAGGGAAGGCGCCGCTCGCGGTCGCCGTTTCGTCGAAATCGAGCGCGGCAAAATCGGCTTCGCCGCCATACACGATGCGCCCCGACTGCCAGTTGTAACCTGCCTGCACGCCGCCGGTCAGTCCGCGCGAAACCACTTTTCCGCTTCCGCTCGCGGCCACCGCCGTGCCGTTGACAGCCGACGGATCGGGAGCGGCATTGCAGAAGACAGCGTCGGCGGTCGGCGGACAATTCGGCTCGGTGCTGTAGCTCGACCGGCCCGAGGCGGCGCCCGCATGAATTCCTAAAGAGAGGCCCTCAAAACGCGCGCCAGTATCGTCGGCGCGCGCCGCGGCGGCCGGCCAACCGGCGGCCGCAAGGCCAATCCCGAGAAACGCGGCGGTTTTCACGACAAGCACCCAGTCGGTCAGGCCATCGTGCAACAGGCCGTTGCGGTTCGAGATTCTGGCTTTCATGTGCAGATTCCAATGCGCGTAGTAAAGAACGCATTAAGGAGATTCGATGTGGAGACGGGCTCCAAGACACAGAATACGACCCCGATCGCCAGTCGGTATGTCGGTTACCGCACTTAGCGGTCAGCTTCCCCAATTACCACCAGGTTCATGGAGTGGTAGAAAGACTGTGCGGCTGCCGCGATCCAGCATCAACGGGATTATTATTCCAGGGGCAAGTTCAAGGTCATGAACACCGAAATGCCAAAGGAGGCCGCTAGTGGAAGAGCAGAACATCCGGATGGCCATAGATCGGCATTGGGCAGCGTCTGCCGCGGGTGATCAAGTTTCCGAACATCAGATCTACCACGATGACATCGTGTGCGAGTATCCACAATCAGGAGAGGTAATTCGCGGCCGGAGTAACCTGCAGGCGCTTCGTAGTCATCATCCTGGGAGGCCATCGGGCTTCTCGGTCCGGCGGATCACGGGAAAGGATAATCTCTGGACCACGGAGTACGTGATTATTTACGAAGGCAAGCGCGTCTACACCGTGAGCATCATGGAGTTCCGCGATGGAAAAGTGTCGCGTGAAACCCAATACTTTGCCGATCCATTCGACGCCCCTGCGTGGCGCGCACAGTGGGTCGAAACGGTGGCGATCGATCAGATCTAACCAGGCCTGCAGCTCGCGTCTTTCCTTATGCGTTCACATTTGATGATGATGAATGGGCGTCATTGCAATTCAGCCCCGCCGCCGAAGGGCGTAGCTGATCATATTCTCGTCGGTGCTTCAGGAACGGGGCGGGAGCAGAACGATAAAGGGCAAGTAATGGCATACATTTCAAAGACACCGACACCGCCTTACTATGCCGTGGTGTTTACATCCATCAATGCCGATGTTGACCACACTGAACACAACGAAATGTACGCTCGGCTGGTCCAGCGCGCGGCGACGTACGAGGGGTATCTGGGCATCGAGGGTGCCCGCAATAGCGATGGCACAGGGGTGGCGGCCCTCTATTTCAAGGACCTGGCATCCATCGATGCCTGGGCAAAAGATCCGGAGCACCAGATCGCGAAGCGCAAAGGCCGCGAAATCTGGTACTCGCACTTCATGATCCGCATATGCAGGGTGGAGCGTGCCTATGGTAGATCAGACTAACCGTCGCAATATGCGATCCCCCGGCTTGAATCTCCTCCTGGGCTTGTTTGCTGTTCTCGCCGCATCATGCGGTTCGCTACCCCAACGCAATCCGGATGCAATCACGAAGTACATCGACCTGGAAAGACCCACCGTGGTCGCCTTCTTGCGGCCCTCAACCCAGGACTCAGTTAACGAAGATGCTGCGGCATCACAAGAACACGTGCGGTCGGCAATTGAAAGCGTCAAGGCGTGTCTCGGCCAACAGTTTGCCTCCTACCAGATCGTAGTTGCGGACCGCATCGTGATTCGGTCGTCCGCAGGCGAAGAGTCTTTTGAGCTTGGTTACTTCGCGCCGCTGGCTGGTGCGCTGCTCCTTCGACCCGGCGCGAATTCACGCATCCTCTTTGCCGGTGGCGGCCCCGAAGCGCTGAAGCGGATGCTTTTGCCGTCAGCCAGCGAATACTTTGGCAAGAGCTGCGACGACTAGCCCATGCTAAGTACATCGCGATATCCGGGAATACGCCTCGAGGCGCTCGAGGGGTCCACGGAGGACAAGCGCAGGCGCAAGTTCTTGTTGCCATGCTCGGCCCTGGCCATCCGGTCAACAGGACGCGCGCGAGGGGCGTGTCTTGCATTGACCTCGCGGGCGCCGACTACTGGAACCCGCAGAGGATCCCTCCAGCCGCATCGCGGGCATAATTGCGTTCGCGACCAGCGCCAAAAGGAGAACCGAATGACCGTGGTCCAACGTCTCAGTTACCTGCGTGTCGCACTACTCATCGTCGGAATCGCGTGCCTCGCGCTCTATCCGCTCATGCTCTTCTGGCCTTCTGGATGGGCCTGGCACGTTGGTCATTCGGCTTACCCGATGATGATCGTTGGTATCTACGCGACTCTGGGTGTTTTCCTGATCCTGGCTGCACGCAATCCACTCGCCAACCTGAGTCTTATCTGGTTCACCGTATGGTCGAGCATCGTGCATGGCGGAATCATGGCCGTTCAGGCTCTCACCGAAACCGGACAGATGGGGCATCTCATGGGTGATGTGCCCGTGCTTTTCGTCGCAGCAGTTGTTCTGGTCGCCCTCACCCCTCGTGGCAAAGATGCGAATGCTTTGCGTAACGCTGCGGCCTGACTGTATGTTCCAACGCACGAAATGCACAAGGCACTGCTTTTGCGGTCATGGGGTCACCGTACATCTTGCTTTTCGCGATGGCTTTGGTCACAGTCATTGAGGAGCGTGCGCGCCGCGTTGAATAGCGCGCCGAACTGAAGTCAGAGCGAACCCCGCCCAAAATCGGTTTGCCAAAAATAACGGAAATGGGAGGAAAGTCATGAAGAGCATAGGGGTAGGTGTGCTGGTCGCGCTCACATGCATTGCAACTCAAGCCTTGGGCGCGGAAGCGAACGAACTCACGGCGCGCCAGTCGATCCGGATCAACGCGCCGGCGGAGGCAGTGTGGGCACTGGTCGGAGACTTCAACGGATCGCCGCGCTGGCTCCCGCTCGTCGAACGCAGCGAGATCGTGCTTGGCACCAACAACCGGGTCGGCGCGATTCGCCTGATCACGCGTCGAAACGGCACGAAAGTCACGGAGCGGCTGCTGGATCACGATGCACACGGCATGCGAATGGCCTACACCTATGTGGACGGAGCGGTCATGGCGACCGACTACTTTCCGGTGCTGAGCGTTACCGATGCGGGCGACGGTACGAGCGTGGTCGAGTGGAGCTCCCGCTTCAGGCGCCTGGCCTACGCAACGGACCCGCCGCCCTCCGGGCAGGATGACAAGTCGATGACCGACTTTTACAACGGGATCTACAAGGCTGGGCTGGAGAACCTGAAGCGCGTCGTCGAGAGTGGGCAGTGAGCCTGCGAGCACAAGCTGTCCCAGCGTTGCGTTAGCGCGCGTTCGCGGACACAACGAGCGCGTCTACACGGAGCAGTCCCATCAGCCCGGTTTGGCGATAGTTCGAAACGAGACGGCATGGCCAAGATGACCCGCCGCACGCATCTCAAAAGTCTGGTCGGCCTGGGTACGCTGGCGTGCTTGCCGTCCGAATCCCGATCCGCTTCCGACGCGCCCATTCCGCCGCAAGGCATCGGGCGCCGTATTCGCCACTTGTCCCACAGCGATCAGGGCGGTCGCCCCGACGGCGTACAGGTCATGGTCAATCGCCGCCATGTCTATGTCGGCCACATGTTCAGCGACGGCGTGACCATTCTCGATGCAGCCGATCCACGGCGCCTGAAGCCCGTCGCTTTCTTCACCGCGGGCGTCAACACCCGGACGCATCACCTGCAGGTGGCGGACGATTTGCTGCTGCTTGCCAACGGGGCGAACATCGTTGCGATGCAGTCGTACGACAGCATGCGCGGTTATTTCGAGAATACGCTCGCCGACAGCATCACCAAGCGCAAGACGTTCCGTTCCGGGCTGAGCATCCACGACATTTCTCGCCCCACGCAAATGAAAGAGATCGCGTTTCTGGAAATCCCGGGCTTCGGCGTCAACCGGCTATGGTGGCCGGGAGGGCGTTACGCCTATGTTTCCGCGCATTTCGACGGGTACACGGACCATGTTTTGTGCATCGTGGATCTGAAGGACGTCGCCAGGCCGGAGATCGTTTCGCGTTGGTGGTTACCCGGTATGCATCGGGAGGGGGGAGAGACATCGGCGTGGTCCAAGGGCCGTCGCATCGCTTTGCATCACATGATCACCGCCGGCGATCGTGGTTATGCCGCGTGGCGAGATGGCGGGTTCACGATCCACGATATCAGCGATCCGGCCCGCCCCAGACTGATGTCGCACCTGAACTGGTCCCCACCTTTCCCCGGTGGCACGCACACGGCATTGCCGTTGCCCGGGCGCGGCCTTGCCGTGGTGGCGGACGAGGCGAATGCCGAACGCTGCGAAAAAGGAACGTTTCACACTTTCATGGTGGACGTGAGTGTCCCGGAGAACCCCGTGTCCATCGCCAGGTTGCCCACACCGGGAGACCGCGACTATTGTTCGCGGGGAGTGTTCGGTCCACACAACCTGCACGAGAACCGGCCGGGGTCCTTCCGCAGCGAAGAGATCATTTTCGCGACCTATAACAACGCCGGAGTGCGCGTGTTCGATATCAGGGACGCATTCGCACCGGAGGAGATTGCTTGCTGGATTCCACCGGCTCCCGAACGGCTGATCGACCCGCGGCCCAATGTGTCGCTCGCGGCAAAGACCTGTGACGCGTATGTCCTGCCGGACGGGCTGATGTTCGTAAGCGACTGGAATGCGGGCATGCACGTGTTGCAATACGAAGGCTGAACGACGCCGGGATGAACGACATACTTACTGGACATCGACCCCGTTTTCGACGCTGCAGTCCGCCAAACGAAAGGATGCGCCATGCCTGATTTGATTTTGCATCATTACCCCATGTCGCCGTTTGCGGAAAAGATCCGCCTGGTCCTCGGCTACAAGAAACTGGCATGGAAGTCGGTCATCATCCCTCGCATGATGCCGAAGCCCGATGTGCTGGCGTTAACGGGGGGCTATCGGCGCACACCGTTGCTGCAAATCGGCGCGGACATTTATTGCGACACGGCGCTCATCTGCGACGTGCTGGAGCATCACCAGCCCTCGCCCAGCCTCCATCCGCGAGGCAGCAACGGCGCAGTCAGAATCGTTGCGCAGTGGGCGGACTCCATATTGTTCTGGCCCGCGATGGGCTATAGCTTCAGTCCGGCAGGTGCCGCATTCCTGTTCCAGGGCGACTCACCCGAAGTCGCCAAGGCATTCGCCGAGGACCGCACAAAAATGCGCGCCGGTGCGAGCCGCATGCATCCAGGCGATGCGACTTCAGCCTACAAGTCGTATCTGCGCCGGATCGCGAGCATGGTGGATAACCAATCTTTTGTAATGGGCGAGCAACCCAGCCTGGCCGATTTTTCCTGCTACCACCCACTCTGGTTTACCCGGCGCATTCCTGCGCTGGCGAGCATTTTCGATACCACGCCCAGCGTCTCCGAATGGATGGAGCGCATGGCGGCTTTCGGGCAGGGCAGCATGGAGCCTGCCGATGCTCTGGCCGCGATAGCAGTGGCGGCGCAATCCAAGCCGGCCGGTGTAGAGAAAGATGTATTCCAGGACGATCACGGCATCGCCCTCGGAAGCCGCGTGACCATCACCGCTGAAAGCTTTGGACTGGAGCCGACCGAAGGCGAACTGATTGCCGCCACCCGTACGCGTTACACCCTGCGCCGGAGCGACGCGCGCGCCGGGACGGTCCATGTGCACTTTCCGCGCGTGGGCTACCAGCTCAGGGCCGTGAAACCAGCGTGACGATCGCAGGAGCATTTGAAATGAAACCATCAACGCGGAGGCTCAACATGTATGGCCGATTGTCGTGCCTCACCCTTCCCATGGGCATGACTGCAGATGGCCTGCCGGTCGGCGCCGAGATCGATGGGCCCGCGGGCGGCGACCGTCGCCTTCTGTCCATCGGACTGGAGATCGAAAAAATCCTGGGCCCGGTGCCTCGACCGAAGCGCTGACCGAAGCGCAATCCACCTTGCGTTTCATTCAAGCCGATGCAGATTTCGTCCAGCGTCAATGCGAAAACTTTTGACAGCCCGGCGCCAACCATCCGCTGGACGGACTCGGGCAAAGATTGTTCAGCGCTCTGGCGCTCTGAAAGGGGCGCACCGCCGCCCAAACGGGTCACTCTGGCTGACGACACCACCACGGCCGACACTGCCTATCGGCTGGCCTGTGAAGGCACGGCTTTGCTCTGGCGCGGAGATTTTCACAACGCCACGCAGTTGTTGCAGGCAATGGCGCGGCGCGCCGATAAAACGCCCGCACGCAAGAAAAGAGTGTCCGCGAAGGAATCTGCGCCGTCGCCTGCCGATACTTTCCATCACTATCGTCAGGCCAGGTCGCAGCGGGCGCGCATCCTGGGCTCGTTGTTGCTTCCCTTCGACGCAGACTATGGCATTGCGCTGCGCCGTGCCCCCGATGCGCGACAAGCCTGCGCCGAAGCCTGGGGTCCGACGGATCCGGTTGCGGATCCCTCGGTGGCGTCGCTGCGCGAATTGCTGGGGATAATCGGCGCGCACGAGTGGCGCAAGAAGGGGGTTGAGATTCCCGCCCTCGGCGATCCGCCGAACAACCGGATTCATCCCCACTACGGCGTTTTCTCTCCGGTACGGGGAGAATATGTGGGCTTGGTTGCCACGGCTCCTTTGCCTGGGACCGGCCAGGACGGGTTTGTGGCCATCGACGTCGGCACGGGCACTGGCGTGCTTGCTGCCGTGCTGGCGCGGCGCCGCGTCGAACATGTCGTGGCGACCGATCACGACCCGCGCGCACTCACCTGCGCTCGTGAAAATATCGCCCGGCTGGGGCTAGCCGGCCAGGTGCGGGTGGTGAGCGCCGATCTTTTTCCGGAAGGTCGCGCGTCTCTTGTCGTGTGCAACCCGCCTTGGCTGCCGGCGCGGCCCGGCTCTCCGCTCGAGTCCGCCGTGTACGACGAGGACAGCCGCATGCTGGTTGGGTTTCTGAACGGGCTGACGGCGCACCTTGTTCCGAATGGTGAGGGCTGGCTCATTTTGTCCGACTTCGCCGAGCATCTGGGCTTGCGCTCACGCTCCGACTTGCTCGCTGCATTCGAGCGCTACGGCCTGAAGGTCGTGGGTCGGATCGATGCCCGTCCAAAACACCCCAAGGCGTCGGATGCCAGCGATGCGTTGCACCAGGCGCGGGCGGCCGAAGTGACCTCCCTCTGGCGTCTTGCCGCCATTGAATCTTGATGATGCCGAAGGAAAGCGACGAACTTCGGGTAGGATATTTATCGACTTGCCACTGGTCTCTGGTCTCGTCCGGCGGCTGCTTGCCTCACAGGAATTCATTCTCACGGGAGTCTCAATGAAAGTGACAAGGAACCTCGGAATGCTGTTGGTGGGTGTCTGGTTCATCGCGACCGGGCTGATCCCCCTGCTCAATCTCAGTTTCTCGGGACTGGGCACCATCATGGCCGTCCTTGCCATTGCTGCGGGAGTGCTGATCATCGTGGGGAGGTAGTCCCGGCAGCCGTCCAATCGACGGTTGGAGCACTCTTTCGAACCATCTGAATGACCGACTCCATGAATATCGACGCAGTACTCGCGCAGGATTTCCACACGCTGCCGGAACTGCTCCGCGTGCACGCCGCGCAGCGTTCCGTACACATTGCCCTCAGGCAGGAAGAGCGCTCGCTCGACTATCGCGCTCTCGACACACTGGCGGATCGTATCGCCGCATCGTTGCAGCGCGATGGCGTGAAACCAGGGCAGGCGATCGCGGTTTGCGCCGGTATGTCCATCGAATACGCCGCCGTGTTTCTCGGCGCACTGCGCGCCGGCGTTGCGGTGGCGCCCCTCGCCCCGTCTTCGACTCCTGCGAACATTGCCAGCATGGTTGCGGACGCTGCAGCGACGCGATTGTTCGTCGACGCGACCGTTGCCACAGCGCTGGAACCGGTTCGCGATCAAATCGACGCCGAATGGATTGCACTGGATGATTGCGCTGCGGGGACGGCATTCCTGCGCTGGCTGGTCGCCGCCGGAACCTTGCCGGCCGCCGTCGTGGCCGAGCCGGATGCGCCGTTCAATCTGATCTATTCGTCCGGAACGACCGGCACGCCGAAAGGCATCGTGCAATCGAACCTCATGCGCTGGCGGCAATGGCAGCGCGCCGCCGCCTATGACTACAAACCGGAGTCGGTGACCATCGTCGCGACGCCCCTGTATTCGAATACGACGCTGGTGAGTTTTCTGCCGACGCTCGCGATGGGCGGCACCGTCGTGCTGATGCCCAAATTCGATGCGAAGGGTTTTCTGGAACTGGCGCAGAAGCATCACGCCACGACGGCCATGCTCGTCCCGGTGCAATACTCGCGCATCATGTCGCAGCCTGAATTCGGCCGATACGACCTGTCGAATTTCCGCGCCAAGTTCTGCACCAGCGCGCCGTTTGCCGCCGATCTGAAGGCCGATATCCTCAAGCGCTGGCCGGGGCGCCTGATCGAGTACTACGGCATGACGGAAGGGGGTGGCACATGTGTGCTGGAAGCGTCGTCGCATCCGGACAAGCTGCACACGGTGGGCTGTCCCGCGCCCGGACATGACATCAGGCTGATCGACGATGGCGGGCAGGAACTGCCGGCGGGAGCCACCGGCGAAGTCGTGGGATACTCGGAGAGCATGATGACCGGTTACCACAAGCAGCCTGCAAAGACCGCGGAAGCCGAGTGGCATGACGCCACAGGCAAACGCTTCATCCGCACCGGCGACATCGGCCGCTTCGACAAGGATGGTTTCCTGATCCTGATGGACCGCAAGAAAGACATGATCATTTCCGGCGGCTTTAACGTCTATCCAAGCGATCTCGAAGCAGTGCTGCTTCGACATCAGGAAGTGGCGGAGGCCGCCGTCGTCGGTGTGCCATCGGAACGCTGGGGCGAAACTCCGGTCGCATTCGTCGTGCTTCGGCGACAGGATGCGTTGCCGGCGAAAGCGCTGCTCGACTGGACCAACGGCCAGCTTGGCAAGACGCAACGGCTTGCCGCCCTCGAGTTGGTCGAATCGTTGCCGCGCAGCGGCATCGGGAAAGTGCTCAAACGCCAACTGCGCGATGCCTACAAAGACAAGGCGCCCTCGCTCTAATGACAGTCCACGTCAAAGGTCCGGTCGTCGAGCGCCGGACCGCGCGCGAGGGTTATCATGACGACCGCAATCATTCTCGAAATCTGCAAGCAGACTCCTCATAGGTGACGGCATGATCTCGTTCCAAAATCTCAACATCAAAGCCATTATCGGCCTGGCGCTCGGCGCGATTGCCGCATTGATTGTCGGCGCTGCGTCCTGGAATATGGGCGAACCCCGCTGGCTCAACTGCCTTGTGAGTCTGTTCGGCGGATTGCTCGGCTGGTGGTTCGGCATTCTTGCCTCGCCAGGCGAGCAGGGCGAACGGCGTCCATTCTCCGAATTCGGCAAGACCCTCGTCGCGTTTGTCGGCGGCTTCCTGTTTGCGAAAACCGACAGCGTGTTCGATGTGTTCCTGGTCAAGGACGGCGCGCCCGATCAGTTTTTCGTGCAACGCGTGCTGCTGCTGGGCATTGCGTTTTGCCTCGGCGCGCTGTTCACGTTCTTCGGCCGCAAATATGTCGGGTTCAACCGCAGCCAGTCGTGATCGCAAACCGCGACCAGCCTGATCCGGCCGACGGCCGCATTTCGACGGAGCTGCGCGACGGCCTGTTCCTGATCGGAATCGATCGTCCCGCGAAGCTGAACGGATTTACGCCAGTCATGCTGCGCGGCATGGCACAGGCCTACACCCGTTATGAACGCGAGCCCGGGGCGCGCTGCGCCGTGGTGTTTGCCGAAGGCGCCAATTTCACGGCCGGGCTCGATCTGCCGAAAGTTGCGCCCCATCTCGGCGGCAACACCCTGCTGGTCGAAGATGACGAAATCGATCCCTTCGGCTCGCGCGCGCCGTGGCGCAGCAAGCCAGTCGTGTTCGCCGTTCAGGGCATCTGCTTCACCCTCGGCATCGAGATGATGCTGGCGGCGGATCTGGTCGTGGCCGCATCCAATACGCGCTTCGCGCAGATCGAGGTCAAGCGCGGCCTGCTGCCCACCGGCGGCGCCACCATCCGTATGGTGGAGCGCGCCGGCTGGGGCAACGCCATGCGCTATCTGCTGACCGGCGACGAGTTCGATGCACAGACCGCGCAGCGACTCGGTTTCATCCAGGAGATCGTCGAGCCGGGCCGACAGAAAGAGCGCGCAATGGAACTCGCGCAGGTCATCTGCGCGCAGGCGCCACTGGCCGTCAAGGCAACCATCGAGAATGCGCGCACCGCGCTGCGCGAAGGGCCGGCGGCGGCAACGGCGCTATTCGGTCCGGTGCAGACGAGGCTGCTGGCGTCGGAGGATTTCCAGGAAGGCCTGCGCAGTTTCAAGGACAAGCGCGTACCTGAATTCCGCGGCAAATAATCCGCAAGGACGAACAAGGGAGGCATGTTGTCGGGGCTCGTGATGACTGCCGTGTTGTTCGGGGCGTTGCTGCATGCGTCGTGGAACGCGATCGTCAAATCCGGCAGCGATACATTTGTGGATACTCTTCTGGTCGCGAGCGGTGCGGCCGTGGTCGCCGCGGCGACGCTGCCGTTCCTGCCGCTGCCGCCCGCAGAAAGCTGGCCATACCTGGCGGCCTCCGTGATCATCCAGCTCGCCTATTACGGGCTCGTAGCAGCGGCTTATCGGACCGGCGATCTGAGCTATGTCTATCCGATCATGCGTGGCTTCGCGCCGCTGCTCACTGCGCTGCTTGCCGGGTTCTTCGTCGCGGAGCGGCTCACGCGCGGAGGCTGGGCCGGCGTCGCGCTCATCAGCGCCGGCATTTTGCTGCTGGCGGCGAACCAATGGCGGCTCGGCCGCTTGCATGTTCCGCAGACGTTGTTCGCTCTGTGCACCGCGATCTCGATTTGCGTCTACACCCTGATCGATGGATTGGGTGCCCGAATATCGGGCGATTCATTCAGCTACGTGGGTTGGCTCACGGCACTCACCGGGACAACTCTGGCGGTGTTCATATTTGCGCGGCATCGCGCCGCGACGATGAGCCGAATCCGCGCGCGCTGGCGGATATCCCTGTTGGGCGGCCTCTGCACCTGGGCTTCCTATGCCATCGCGCTTTGGGCCATGACGCGCGCACCGGTCGCGCTGGTTGCCGCGTTGCGCGAAACATCGGTGATTTTCGGCACCACACTGGCCGCCGTGGTGCTCAAGGAGAAATTCGGTGGGGCGCGTGTTGCCGCTGCCGGTCTGGTTTGCGCGGGAGCGGTGTGCCTTAAGGTTTTCTAACCCAACTCTAACCGCGGCGGTGAGTGCTTGTCCGGGTCCTGGATTTTGCCGGAGCCGTCTTTGGCGAGGCGAATGCCGGAAAATTGCCAACGCGCCGAGGCGGGAAAGAAGTTGCGATAGGTGATCCTGCTGTGTCCTTCAGGCGTTACGCACGAACTGCCACGCAGCACGTATTGGTTGACCATGAATTTGCCGTTGTATTCGCCGATAGCGCCTTGCGGCCAGCGGTATCCCGGATAGGGCGCGTAGCTGCTGCGCGTCCATTGCCACGCATCGCCAAATATCTGTTGCAGACCGGAGCCCGCGGCTGCGCGCGGATGCAAATGCCCGTCGGAGGTCGCATCCGGTCGAACCGAGTGCCTCTGCGCCGCATGTTCCCACTCCACTTCGCTGGGCAGGCGCGCCCCTACCCAGCGTGCGTAGGCATCCGCTTCGTAGTAAGACACATGCAGCGCGGGCCGTGAGGGATCGAGCCGCCTGCGCCCGCCAAGGGTGAATTCGCTCCAGCCTTTTTCATCGGATTCCCAGTAAACAGGATGCGAGATGCCGTTGGCCTGCAACCAATCCCATGCTTCCGACAGCCACCATTGCGGATCGCGATAACCGCCGTTCAGGATGAATTGCAGGTATTCGCCGTTGGTTACCAGCCGCGAAGCCAGCGAATAGGTCTCGACATATTGCTTGTTACGCGGTGTTTCGTTGTCGAAGCAGAAGCCGTCGGCGCCATGGCCAATTTCGACGATCGCGCTGTCGAACGGCAGCCACGTCATCGCCGCGGCCCTGGACGAAGAGTCGTCCACCTCCTCGCTATAGGCCGGTTGTATCGGATTCAGCGACAGCAGGTGCTTGATGTCGGTCAGGATCAGTTCCTGGTGCTGCTGCTCGTGATGCAGGCCGAGTTCCACCATCGCGCAGAACGAAGCATCGTCGCCGAGGCGATCGAACAGCCTTTGCATGCGCTCGTTGACTCTCTTCCGGTAAAGCAGGACCTCGTGCAACGCGGGGCGGGTCAACATACCGCGCTGCGGGCGCGGATGCTTCTCGCCCACGCCGTTGTAGTAGGAATTGAACAGCACGCGGAACGCGGGCAGAAAGGGCTGGAACGCTTCCTCGTATTTTTCCAGCAGGAAGGTTTCAAAAAACCAGGTCGTATGCGCGAGATGCCACTTGACCGGACTGGCGTCCGGCATGGACTGCACGCAGCAGTCTTCCTCGGACAAGGGTTTGGCCAGATCGAAACTGCGGGCTCGCACCATGCCGAAACGGCTGCGCAAAGCGCCAGCCGCCGGGGTGCTGCCGTCTTCGTGCAGGTCGATGGCCTGGGGCCGGCGCGGATCGTTCACGGGTGCTCCGGAATTACGCGGTGGCGTAGAACAGGGCGAACCAGTTGCGTTGATCGGTCCAAGCCGTCACGTTGCGGAATCCCGCCTCGCGCAACAGGCCGCCAAATTGATCGAGGCCGTACTTGTAGCTGTTTTCGGTGTGGATGCGTTCTGCGGCTTCGAAGCGGCGCGAACCGCCCGGCCAGCGCACTTCCACGGCCAACCGGGTTTCCAGATGCATTTCCGCCCGTGACATGGTCTGATTGAAAAAGCCGCAATGGCGCCAGTCGCGCACATCGAAATCCGAACCCAGTACCGAGTTCACGTTATTGAGTGCATTCAGGTTGAATGCAGCGGTAACGCCGAGCGCGTCGTCATAGGCCGCGTCGAGGATCGCCTTGTCCTTGATCAGATCAACGCCGATCAGGAGGCCGCCCTGACTGTGGCATTGCTGCCGCAGATCGGTCAGGAAGGCGGACGCGTCCAGCGGCGTGAAGTTGCCGATCGAGGAGCCCGGATAGAAAAACAGACGCCCGGCATCAGGCACGGAAGCGGGCAATGACAATCCTTCCGACATATCCAGCCCAAGGCCGGTCATCCCGATGTCGGGATACTGTCGGCGCAGGCGCGCCAGCGCCGTTTCCAGATACTCCGCGGAAATATCCACCGCCACGTATTGGACCGGCTGGAGCTCACTGAACAGGCCTGCCGCCTTCTCGCAATTGCCCGCGCCCAGATCGATGAGAACCCGGCCTGTGCCAATCGTGCGGGCGATGTCGGCCGCGTGGCGCGTGAAAATTGCAGCTTCCGCGCGGGTGGGATAGTACTCGGGCAGATGCGTGATCGCATCGAACAACTGCGAGCCCAGCGAATCGTAGAAATACTTGGAAGCTATGCAGGCGTCGGGCGCCGTCAGACCAGCGAGCAACTCTTCCCGCCCGTTCCAAAGGGAACTAACTGTTTCACGATTGCGCCATCGCAGCGCGTCCGTCGTCCTGCGCGCCTGCTCGTGCCTGGTCTCGCGCACGAGTCCAAGGCGCTCCCGGGCGGGATGGGGAATAGTGGTGGTGGGGTTAACCTTGTTTACCTGCAGCATGTTCGAAGCTCCTGTTCGGATACGTTTTCGAGCCATGGGAGGACCATTATTCTAGTCCAATCCCCCTACGCTCGCCTCCCGGCAAATGACGCGTTCCGACCTCCTGCAGGCGCTTCGCTTTCGCGTTGCGCCGCCCAAGTTCAGCTCCATTTCACTGGCGGGTGATCTGTGGACGGGTGCGCTGTTTCGTCGCGGATAGGCGGGCCCGTCGGCTCAGTAATGGACCCCTGCGTGCTCGTGCGGTTCCTGAATTCCCGGCCGATTTGAGGCATTTATTTAGTTATGTGCCGCCGCCTCGAAAAGTATCGCACTGGCACGGATATTTCTTGGTTGGCGCGCTGCAGATGGGGTCTTTTGCGAAGGGCCCGTCCCCGGTAGCTCCGGCGGACGATAGACTACGCATGGTGGCGTATGGCTCGCGCCACGTCACGTCGAATACCGTGAGGCGTCGAGATATAGCGCAGAGGATTGCAAAGTGGATCGCAGTCAAGCTCTCTCATCCGCCGGCAGGAACCCGGCCGTGGCATTGAGCGCCCTTTATGACCTGTACCGCCACCGCGATGCGGCCACATTTGCGGTCCGAATCATTGCTGTGCTGGCACAGTGTATGGTCTGCGGCACGGTCGCCTATGTCCGAATCGCATCCGCCGCGAGCAGTTTCGATGTGACGGCGTGGCCGCAAGGCGCCTTCGACGATCTCGATCGTCACGAAGCATTCGGGCTGCATGTGCGGGGCCACCCCGTAGTCAGTCATTTCCGCGATGCCCGTGATGCGCGGGCCTGGGCGCAGCAACGGCGGTGAGCGATGAAAGAGCCAGTACGGTTGCAATGATGATGGCACGCATGATCGGGTTTCCTCTGATAGTGAGCATTACCAGCCGGACTTCCGGCGTGGTATGGGCAAGGTACCGGCCAGTACGCGATGGGAGAATACGTGTCCAGGCGTAGCGGCGCTCTACGCATGTAGGCGTAGAAAGGCAGGGACGAGGGGCGCTCCGCATTGCGGGGCGTCCCTCGCCCCTACAACCTTCCCCCGCGCTTGATGTCCGTGTAACGATTCACCAGAGCCATGGGCAGCTGTTCGGGTTCGACGTCCACGCACACTGCTCCGGCACGCTCCAGGCGGCGAAAGGTCAGTTCGCGCTTGTGCAGATAATCGGCGGTGGCGGCATGGGTCAGCGCCCGGTCGAAGGTATCCACTCGGCTCGCGAGGGCGCGCGAGAGAATATTTTCGCGCAACGAGGCAAACAGCACGAGGTGGCGTGATTGCAGCAAGCGCAACGCCGGTGTGAGCATTTCATCATCCTCGTCGCGCAGGTTGGACAGCATGACGACCAGAGCGCGTTTGCGGGTGCGCTTCATCAGATCGACAGCGGCCTTGTGGTAATCGGTCGCCGCGAGCGACGGTTGCAGATCGTACACGCGATTGAGCATCAGATTGATCGTTGAGCGTGCCTTGCGCGGTGCCATCCAGCGGGTTTCGCCCGACATGGTCAGCAGGCCGACCGCGTCGCCCTGGCGAAGGCTGACATACGCGAGCAGCAAGGCCGCGTTCACTGCATGGTCGAAATGGGAAAGCGCGTCGTCGCGGGCGGACATGCGCCGGCCGCAATCCAGCATCAGCAGCACCTGCTGGTCGCGTTCGTCCTGGTATTCGCGCGAAATCAGGCGCGGCATACGCGCGCTAGCTTTCCAGTCGATCTGACGCTGGACGTCGCCCTCCCGGTATTCGCGGAGTTGGTGGAAGTCCAGTCCCTCGCCACGCCGGCGGCGCTGCAGCATGCCGATCTGGGAAAGGCGGTTGTCCGTGGCAAGAATCGCGAAGCGCGTGAGCACCGAGAAATTCGGATAGATGCGCACGATCTGCGCCTGGCCGGTCATGCGCTCGGATTGCCACAGCCGCCAGGGCGAATGAAGCCGCACTTCGATGCGGCCGAACGTCAAATCTCCGCGCTCGACGGGCCGCAGGCGATAGCGAATCTCCGACCAGCCGTGCGCCGGCAGTGTGATGGTCTGCGGTTGGCCTTGCACTTCCGTGGCGACCGGCACGTGGTCGAAGAGGGTCAAACGCAGGGGATAGCCGCTGCTGTTCGCAAGGCGTAGCGCAGCTTCGTGCGTGACGCCGACCGGGAGGGAACCGGGTATCGTGCGTTGCGCATCCGGAGTTGCCAGTCGCGAGGCTCGCAACCCATCGAAAATGCATATCGCCGCGATAAACGCGATAGCACCGAGCCACGCCGGAATCGCGGCTGTCCAGATCGACGCCCCGAGCCCGGCGACGGTCATGACCCCCGCTGTTGCCACCAGCGCGCGTGCGGGAATCAGCATGGAGAAGGCCGTGACTTTCGTGACGACGTGCCCCCAAGGGGATACCGGGCTACACCCATAACTGTCGTGACGGGGAAGAGCCGTGACGGTCGTGACGGCGTGACGATCGTGACAGTCGCAAATGCCGAATTCGCTCGTGACTTACCGGTCACCCTGTCTACTCCTGCCCAATATGATTGGTTGCCACGCTGCAATCTTCTCGGTGGTTTTACGATCGTCACGGCATTTACGTCCTCGGCGCCGGCACTTTCTCCAGCAGACCCTTGAGCAGCGTGTCGCTGGAGTGGCCCTCGATTTCTATTTCCGGGGTCGGCGTCACGCGATGCCTCAATGTCGCGAGCGCCATGCGCTTGACGTCGTCGGGCGTGACAAAATCGCGGCCACTGATGAGTGACGCGGCGCGGGCCGCCCGTATCAGCGCGATACCGCCGCGCGGACCGGCTCCCGACGCCACGCCGTTCCACGTTCGCGTGGCGCGCACGATGCGCACCGCGTAGTCCAACACCTGATCGTCCACGCGCACTGCGGCAGCCACGCGCTGCAGCATCACAACCGCATCGGGCTGAATCAGAGGGGCCACCGAATCGACGTTGAGCTTTTCGCCGATCTGACTGCCGGCGACTTGACGCACCATCGCGATTTCCTCACTCTCCGGCGGATAGTCGATCCGCACCTTGAGCAAAAAGCGGTCGAGTTGCGCTTCGGGCAGGGCGTATGTGCCTTCCTGTTCGATTGGATTCTGTGTAGCAAGCACCATGAACGGGGCGTCGAGCAGATGCGGCGTTCCTTCGATCGTGACTTGCCCCTCCTGCATGACCTCGAGCAGTGCAGCCTGGGTCTTGGCCGGTGCACGGTTGATTTCGTCGGCCAGCAGCAGATTGGTGAATACCGGGCCCCGGCGGGTGGTGAATTGTCCGCTGCGCTGGTCGTAGAGCGTATGGCCGGTAACGTCGGCGGGCATCAGGTCCGGCGTGAATTGAATGCGCGAGAAGCGGCCGCCGAAAGTACGCGCCAGCGCGCGCACCAGCAGAGTCTTGCCCAGGCCCGGCACGCCTTCGATCAGGACGTGGCCGCCGGCAAAAAGTGCCGCGAGCACCTGATCCACGACGTCGGCCTGGCCCACCACGGCCCGGCCGATCTGAGTGCGCATCGCCGTAGCGGCCTCGGAGGCGCGCCTGAGTGTTTCTTCCGACATTGTAGGCATCATCGATTCCCCCTGGAATTTTGCGAGGCCGGTTTTCTGAGGGCGAGCCTCTCGTGTACGGTGTGGTAAAGGCTGACGGTATGCAGGAAATCGGTCATGCTCGTGGGTGCCTTGCGCGCAAACAGGAGGCGCGATTGTTCGGCATCGAGCCCCATGAGTTCAGCCAGGCGCGCCGCCCGTTCAACTTCGGGCGCTGCGAGCAATTCCGGATGGGCGCCGGCGATGCGCCGCAAACACGCGTCCCGCGCGGCGTCGACGAGCAGTTGCGCACCACCATGTGCCCACTGGAAACGGCCGCTTGCGCGCAAATGGTCGAGCAGCCGCCGCCGCGCGCGCTGCGGATCGGGAGCGACCGGTCCCAGGCGCGGCGCAGCACTCCATAGCCAGAGCACAAGAAACAGCACGCCGCCCGCCACAGCGGACCAGGCGTTGGCGCGCAGCCATTCGACCAGCGATAATTTTTTGGGATCGGAAAAAAACAAGACAGCGGGCTTGCCGCCATCGACCTGCACGATGCGCCACAGAAACTCCGCATGATCATGCTTGCCGATCATGCTGTTCGAAAAAGCATCGAGCCCGTTGAGCGCAAGGACATGGCCTTCACCGTATTGCATCAGTACTACGGCGCTCATGCCGTGGCTCCCAAAGCGGGCAAGCGCTGCCTTCGCCTGCAGATCGAGCTCGCGATTCATCAAGACCTTGACCGGCACGAGTTCGGGCGGCAAGGCGATTTCGACCAGTTCATGGCGGACGTTTTCGGGGGAATCGCCTTTCCGGTTTGCGGGGGAGCTAATCGCCTTGCGCCGCACGCCGAGGGCATCCAGAAGTGGATCCGGCTGATAGGCCGGCTCGGCTTCGAGGATCAGGCGCCCGCCTTTGTGGACCCAGATCATCAGGCTGTACCGGACCTTCGGGCCGAGCCACTGGCGGCCCTGCGACAACACCAGTGTCGACGAGGTCGGTAAGTTTTCCAATTCCGGTAGCGAGCGCACCGCTTCCGCGTTCGCCCCCATTCGCTGCAGCATGCGCTCCGCGGCCAGCCACGGGTCGCGCCGGGCCTTGCCCTGGAAACCGATCCACTCGGGTTCCGGGAAACGCTCGAAATTGGAAAAGAACCAGGCCGCTCCCGCGACAAGACAAGCGCCCACGAGTCCGCCGACGAGCAGGCGTCGCGTGTTCATGCAGTCGCACCGGGCGCAAAATGCCCCCGCCATTCATTGCACAACTGTTCAATCCGGTCCGCCTCGGCGACGCGCGCCGCATACGCAGTCGTCTGCCATGCGCCGACCAGCCGCGTGAAATAGTCGGCACTCTGGGGCAATGTCCGGCCCACCGCGCGAACGCAGTCACCTTCCGTGTCGCCGGGACCGAGGCGCAATTGATGGCGATGGATCAGCGCCGACAGTGCGCCGCGATAGAGCAGCGACAAGGCTTCACGCAAACGCCCATCGCGCGCCAGGCCGGCTGCGGTGCCGGCGACGTCATCGGGCAGAGTCTCGGGTGCCATGTCGAATCCGAACAACGTACTGGGTGGACGGTAACCGGGACCTGCCCGCAGACGGGGCTCTGGTACGAGCCGGCTCAGGAAGTAGAGCGCAAGCACCACCAGCACGGCAGCCGCAATCCAAAGGACGTAGGCGGCGATTTCGCCAAACAGGGCGCTCAGATATAGCCAAAACGCCGGCACCTTCCGATCAGCCTCGGTATCTTTACTTGAGGGTCCGATGTAACGCCAGCGGGTAATCTCTCTGGTCTGGGAGAATTCGGGGCTCGCAAGGACGCCGCGGATTTCGGTTTGCGCGGACTTCGGGGCGTCGTCGAGCGCAAGAGCCGGCTGCGCGGCCCACATTGCGCAACCCAGCGCCACGACCAGAACCGACACGACCGCGGCGCTGGCGCCAGACGAGCGCACGCGTTCCTCGAGGCGGCGCAGCGCGAGTTCGATATCCCAGCCTTCCAGGATGGCGCGGCGGTTGAGATAAAGCGCGAAACCCGCCGTCACGTAGAACGGTTCTATCAGGGAGACGGCCGCCACATAAAGCAAGGCTTCCCGCAGGCCCCATTTGGCGAATTGCCCCCAGAACGAATGATCGGCGTCGTCGTCTTCCGGGCCCAGTTCCGCAGCGGATGGTTCAAGCATCCGGATCAATGCCACAAGCCCGAACATGACAACCCATTCGAGATTTGAGCAAACCACCGTCAGCCAGACGCCGACGTTGCGCATCCTGCGGCCGAGCGCGGCCTGGCGCCGGCGCGAGTCGGCACCGCGTTGTCTTTCCAGTTGTGCTACCGGCAGCGCGAAAGACCGTGCAAGATTCAGGCGCGACAGCGTCAGCGCCGTAACGAGTCCTGGTGGAAGCCACTCGCGCACGGCGCGAGCCGTGGCGATCGCGCCTTGCGGTTCGCCGAATACCGCGCGGCTCGCCGTGTGCAGCACCGCCCGGTCGAATACCGGTTTCAGCCACCAGAGCAACAGCACGGCGTGAAAACGGTTGGAGAAAACCAGCAGACTCAATCCGGCAACCGGCAGATACACGCAGAACCAGACAGCCCAAATCGGCCGCCACCACTCGCGCGCCATCTGGAATCCCAGATCCAAGGCTTCCCACCCCACGCGCGGGCGCAGCACGACGGCCAGCTGGTCAGGCCGCACTGCGCCGCCCTGCCAGAACCAGGTAACCGATGACGAACGCCCACATGGCGATGCCAACGGCGTATTTGATTGATGCCGGAAAAATCGTGAGCGGCGACCAGAATCCCTCGATGAAGGCAGCGATGGTGAACATCAGCGCGGCACCATACATGATCCTCACCGCGGGCCTGGCCGCTTCCATCAATGCGGCTTTGCGCGAGCGCAATCCCGGCACGACCACTGAAATGCCCAACTTCAGGCCCGCTGCGCCGGAAAGCATGATTGCCGTCAGTTCCATCGCGCTGTGGCCGGATACGAAAGACCAGAAGGATTGGTTGAAATCAGCACCGCTGAAATGTCCGGCGACAGCGCCTATCTGCGCGCCGTTGAAGAGAAGGTAATAAACGCTGCCTGCTCCGAGAAGCACGCCGGTGGCGAAGGTCTGAAAGCCGATCTTGACGTTGTTCCAGATGTAGAACGCAAACATCATGAGATTGTCGTCGGACTGGCGCATGCCCAGGCGGGGATTGGCCGGATCGTACATTTCGTGAAAGCGGGCGACTCCGGCAGGATCGACGAAGTAATAGATGAAATCGGGAAACGACGGCAGCACCAGCAGCAGCACCAGCAAGGGACCGGCAAAAAGCACGGCGGCTGCCGCAACGAGGCGCCACTCGGCGCGCACCAGGCGCGGAAAGCCGCTCGCCAGAAAATTCACCAGCGGTCGCGCGCTGGAGCCGCGCGCCCCATAGAGCAAGTGATGGCCACGCAGGGCGATCCGGTTCAGACGGTCGACGAGGTCCGGACTGTATTGGCGCTCCCGCGCGAGCGCGAGCAGCTGGCAGATGTGCCGGTATGCACGCGGTATTTCCTGGTCGGCCATCACGCCAGAGGGCGCGACCTTGCGTTTGCCCAGGTGCTGGTCGTTGTGGTCGAGCCATTGCTCGAAGGCTTCCCATTCCTTGGCATGGCGCTGCTCGAAGATGACCTGCTTCACTGCCTGCCCATTAGGTAATTCGCGATGCCCACAAGACGCGACGCGGCCTGTCCGCGGGGCGCACCCGCGGTCAGCGACTGCGCAATCTCGGCCAGCTCCTCGGAGCGTTCGGCCGTGAGTCCAGGCGAACGGGCCGCGAAATCGAGGATGGCGCGCTGCTCGATGATCGAAAGCGCGAAACCCGGCGGTTGGGGCTCGCTGTTCGGAATCGCGAGCGGTACCAGCCTTTGTTCCCGGTAAACCACCAGCGTATTGGCCGCCAGGTCGCCCAGTCGTTTGAAATCCCGATTCAGCACCATCGCGATGAATCCGCCGAGATACATCGCCGGCAGAAAGTCTGCTGCGCGCAGCAAGTTGCGGGTCAGAGCCGCCGCCCAGCGAATCGGTGTGCCATCGTCATTCAGCACCATCAGTCCGATCGCGCGCTTACCGGGAGTGGCTCCCCAGGTGGCCTCGAACCAGGCTGGATAGAGCCACTCGATCAGGAAAGCACTCAGCAGCACGACAGCCATGCCGAATTGGCGCAAGGAGCCGATGGCTAGGGCGATGATTCCCAGAACGGCCGCGCGGATCAGCAGATCGATGGCCCACGCCAGAGCACGCGGTACCGGACCGGCAAGCCGAAGCGTGAGTTCGATCCCCTCGGGGGTGGCGATGCGGCGCGCGGTATCGAGCACGGCGCCGTGCGTTCAGTGCTCGTAAAAGATGTCGCGATAGCCGGTATAGATGCTGGCGAGCAAAACCGGTCCAAGCAGCAGCCAGCCCAGCCCGGCCGGAATGCTGGCGACGATCCCGAGCAGCAAGGCCATGATGCCGTAGAGCAGGAAAGGGATCATGTTTTTCAGGCAGGCGAAGAAGCTGGTCTTGAGTGCCTGGCCAACCGTGAAATCGTTGAGGACGATGAGCGGATAGCTGAACCAGACCGCCATATAGAGCGGAATGCTCAGCGCGAGCATCACCAGTACAGCTAGCAGGATGGTTACGCCCATGGTCGCGATGGCGGCAGGATCGTTGTTTATCCCGCCTGTGAACATGCCAAAGATGGCGGTGCCGAAAATCATCGCGAGGATCGCGAACATCGCGACGTATGCAAGGATCATGAATGCGCCCAATCCCGCCAGCCTTCCCGCATTCCGGCTGAATCCCGCGAACAGGAAGCCCACGGTCATGGGCTCGCCTCTGCGGACGGCTTCGCAGCCCAGCATGACGCCGCCGATCAGGATGGGACTGATGAGATTGAGTGCGAGCGGACCGATGGCGGGAATGAAGCTGAGGACAAATATGATGACAACGAAGATCAGGAGAAGCCCTATCCAGACGCCTTTCTGGCCCTTGACCACTTCCCATGCATCCGTGATCCACTTCCAGCCGTTTCCTCCCGCGACGCTGCGGCCGTTCGCAACGAACGCACTATCGGACAAGATTTGCGGAACATCCGCAACGCGGGATTTTGGCGCGGCATAAGGATCAACGGCCATGACGGCGGAACTCCTTCGTTGGCAATTGCGACTGTCAGGTAGCGTAGTGACAGCGGGGACTACTTGCAAGCGTCATGACGGAAGAAAAGTGAACGGTGCCCCGCGTAGCGGGATTCCGGCTTTGCTCGGATACCGGTTTTCAACCATAACCGGTCTTCGACCATAAACTGTAAACGGTGAACGGTAAGAGCGGGTTCAAAGAGAATTCCGTCTTTCCGGTTGCCGATCACTGATCACCAATCACTATTCACCATTCACTAATAAGTGGCGCGCCCGCCACTTATGTCGAACACCCCTCCGGTCGTAAAGGAACACTCCTCGGAGCACATCCACGCCACCATCGCTGAAAGTTCAGTGGCATTTGCCATTCGGCCCATCGGGGTTTGCTCGATCATCGAGTCGACGAGTTGCTGCGGAAACGCCTTGACCATGTCGGTGCCGACGGCGGTCGGAGCGATGCAATTGACGATTACTCCGTCCTTCGCGAGATCCTTGCCCATCGACTTGGTCAGGCCGATGACCGCGGCTTTGGAAGTCGAATATGGCGAGAAGTAGGGGCTGCCGTTCTTGCCGGCAATCGACGCGAGGTTGACGATGCGGCCGTACTTCTGTAACAGCATGACGGGGATCGACGCGCGGCTGCACAGGTAAACACCGTCGACGTTGACTGCCATGACCTTGCGCCATTCTTCCAGCGGGTACTCCCAACTCCTGCGCAAAGGACCGGCGATACCGGCGTTGTTGACCAGGATGTCCAGGCGGCCGAGTTGCGCAACCACGGCCAATGCCGCGGCCTCCACTTGCGCTTCGTCCACCACGTCAACGACCGCAACATGCACTTTGCCTATTGCGCCGAGCCGTTTCGATTCGGCGTCGAGTCCTTCTCGATCCGTGTCCCACATTGAAACCGCCGCCCCGCCAGCGAGCAGGCGTTCGGTGATCGCCAGTCCGAGGCCGCGTGCCGCGCCGGTAACGACCGCAACCCTGCCTTTGAAGTCGAATTGGTTCATCAGAATTTACCAAACTTGAGATAGGCTTCCTGCGGGTCCATGCCGCCGAGAATCGCGCTGCGCACTTTGTTTTCGGTCAACAGCACTTCTTCCGTCTTGCTGACTACTTGCTCCGCGATCTTGCCTGGAATAATAACCACACCGTCACGATCGGCCAGGAGCCAGTCGCCGGTGCTGATGGTGACATCGCCGATGGTAAGCGGTTGTCCGAATCGATCGGGCACCCAGCGTCCGACGATGTCGGACGGGGTGTTGAAACTGCAGAACACCGGGAAGCCCAGCCTGAGGATGAAGTCGGTGTCGCGGCAGCCGCCGTCCACCACATAACCCAGCACGCCCTTGTGATGCAGTGTCTCGGCGGACAGTTCGCCCATCAACGCGACCATGTGGGTATTGGGCTGGCACACCATCACCTTGCCCGACGGCGCCTTAGACAGCAGTCCGGTCCATTGCACCAGGGTGTCGTGCGCATCGCGGGTCTGATCGATATACCCGCTCACCGTATAGATCTCCCCGGCAAGTTTCTTCGCCGGATCGAGCGGCTTGATGGTATGCGGCAGTACGCATTGCGCGTAGCCCATGCCGCGGAGTACGTCGTGCACTGCCGCGGCGTAGCATTTTTCGAGTCTTTTTGTGAGATCCATCTTCCTCCCCCCTCGCGATTGCGCACCCCTGGTGGGGGACGCGCGAGCATATCCAGCTTCCAGTTGTCAGTGCCCCTGCGTAATTTAAGGCATCCTTATTGCATTCCGTGGCATTTGTGCGAGCGAGCCCCCACGCCTATGCTGACATGGATGTTTGGCGCGGCGCAAAAAGTCCGCTTTTGCCGGAATTCATAAGCAGCGGCGCGGCCGCCGTAGCGTACGCAGGACGTAGACTATGCGCACTGCCACGGGCACAATGCATATTTATGGCCTCCTGTCCGGCTAAATAAGGTTTTCTGCGCGGCCTTGCAAACGCGATTCCTGGTCGCCTTTTGCTCGCATGTGCAATGTAAGGATGGGACGATAGAACTCAAAGTTGATGCCCGCTCAATTCTCCAATTCGGACTCAGGTACCCCAACACCTCAGCTGACCCCGTTCGACAGCATTCTGACGCAATGCCGTGACCTGGTTTGCGAGCGCCTTAGCGCGGCATTGTCGGGCATGCTCGACAAAGTCGACGACGCGCTTTCCGCTCTGATCAATGAAACCAGAGAAGCGAATGCGCAAAAACTCTATTCTCAAACCAGGGACAAAGCGCTCGCGCAGCGCGAAGCCATCGAGAAACAGTTCCGCACGCGCTATCTGCGGGAGTTCCAGCAACGCAGCAATCGCGTCAAAAAGATAGGCGATAGTTTCTCAGACATCGACTTGTCTTCGCTCGAACTGGAGCTGGTGGGCGAAGAGGATCTGGACGAGACGCTCAAGTTCAACGCCCTGGCAGCCAAGCTGCGCCAGTACTGCGACGAGGAACTCATCGCCCTGGACCAGCGAGTTGGTGTGCTGCTCGGTGATGCAAGTCTGCAGGCAGAGGACAACCCCTTCACTCCCCAGGCGATCTGCGATGCCTACAAGGATACCTGCCGCCAGCTCGACTCAAACGTCGAAGTCCGGATGGTTCTCCTGAGGCTGTTCGACGATCACGTGGTCGACGAAATCCGCGCCGTTTACAAGGCCGTGAACGGTTTGCTGGTACAAAATTCGATCCTGCCCAAAATCCGCCTCTCGGCGAGAAAGGAAGGCGGCAAGCCGCCGCCACCGGCCGTCCGTCCGGCTGCCGAGCCGCCGAAGACAATTGCGCAAGCGGAACAACCGGCTGCGGATGGAGAGCCGGATCTTTTTTCAATTCTGAAAAACCTGCGCGCAAATAATCTCGACGCGGCGCCTCAATCAGGTGCTGCGGGCGGCGCGGGGCCAAACGTTTCCACCGGCGCCGGCGCGCCCGCGCCTGGCGGTATGGGGACGCCTGCCGTCGGAGGTGCGGGCGGCGTAACCGGGGCGACCGGGAATCAGCCGGTGCTGCAGGGTACCGAACTCCTGGGTTTGCTCACGCGCATTCAGCTTGGCGATGCGAGCGCCGTACCCGGCAACATCCTGTCCATCGCGAACGCCACAGGCCAGCCGGGCATGGCCAACGTGTTGCGCGAGTTAAAAGGCAGCAGCGTTGGCACTGGCATGAACCAGTTGGACATGATGACGCTCGACATCATGTCGCTGGTGTTCGATCAGTTGTTCGATGATCCCAAGATCCCCGTGGGCGTGAAGGGGCTGATCGGCCGGCTGCAGATTCCGATGCTCAAGGTCGCGATCGCGGACAAGACGTTCTTCTCCAAGAAAACCCATCCGGCGCGTCAGTTGCTGGATACGCTCGGCGAGATCTCCTTGCGCTTGCCGGTCGACTTCAATGCCTCCAGCCCGCTGTTCGGGCGCATGGAGGTTATCTTGCAAGGACTCATCGATGGCTTTGAGAACAACATGGATGTCTTCGATGACGCGCGCGCCCGGCTGGAAACGCTGATCACCGAAGAGGATCAGCGCGTCGGGCAGGAGACCCAGTCCGCAGCGAATCAAATCGAGCAAAAGGAAAGACTCGCTCTCGCCAAAACCGTGGCGCAAGCGGAAATCAGGGCACGCGTGCGGGTTGGCAACGTCCCGGTCCCAGTGCTTGAGTTTCTGATCCAGCAGTGGGTCCAGGTTTTATTGGTGGTTCACGTCGTCGATGGCGAGGACAGCGAGATGTGGAAGAACGCCCTCGACACCATGGACCTGCTGATCTGGAGCGTCGAACCGAAAGCTACGCTCGACGAGCGGCGCGAACTGGCCGCGATAGTGCCGGAAGTACGCCAGCGCCTCGCTGCCGGATTGCGGCTGGTCAGCATTGAAGACGCCGTGCGCTCGGATTTTTTTGCCGAGCTCAGGAAACTTCATGGCGAGATAATCGGCAAGCCGGCAAGGCGATCGGTTGAAACGCGCGACGCAGGTCCCTCCGTGGATACCGCGCCTGCTGCCGCGGCCTCCACATTTGCTGGCGAACCTCTGCCGGTGCCTTCCGCGGAATCGGCACCCTCCGCGCCTCTGGAATTTGCACCCGCACCTGGCGGGGAAAACAGACCTGTCCCTGCCGTGGAACCGGTCTCGGCTGCTGGGCAGCCTGCACGGCTACCGGATCTGGAACTTGTGCCCGCGAACGCCGCGGAAGTGACCTCCGTCCGTGCCCTGGAGCCCGAACCAGTTGCGAAATCCGCGCCGGCATCGGATCTGGAATTTGTATCCATGCCTGCCGCAGCCGCTGCACCCATGCCCGAACAGACTGCGCTTGCTGCGACCCCCGGACCCGTGCCGGATCTGGAATTTGTACCCGCGCCTGCGGCGCAACCTGCATCGGTGCCTGAACTGGTTGCGCCAGCTGAGAAGGCCGGGCCCGTGAAGGATCCCGAGTTTGCGCCTGCGGCTGTATTGCTTCCGGACCTGGAATTTACATTGGCGCCTTCACAGGCCGCTAACGCGCCTGCGGCGGAATCTGCAGCTACGCCCACGCTCGCTGCCCCAACAGCACCCGCGGCGCAATCCAAATCGGCTCACGAAGCGGAATTCGTCTCGATTCCGGAATTGAAATTTGAACGTTCGCCTTCAGGGGATACGGCATCCCTTCCGGAGTTGAAATTCGCATTCGAGGAAGCCGCGAAGCCCACGCCGGTCGTAGAGCCGGTTCCCACGCCGGAAGCCAAAGCCGCTGCCGGGCCAGTCGCTCAAGCCGCACCTGCTGCGAAGCCCGCGCCTGCGCCGCCTGCGCAAGAAAGGCGAGCGTCGGACGCGAAGCCCGCGGGTGTCCCAGAGCCAGCCGATGCCAAGGCTGCCGCGGAGCCCACACACGCGGCTGGTGCGCAACAATCCCTTGCGTCGACAGCAAAGCCCGCCGCCACGCAAGTCGCGCAACCGAGTTCCGCACCTTCCGCAAAGCTGACACGTGGGACGGCTCCGCAACCCACGTCCGCACCATCAGCGAAACCCGTCCCGGCACCTACCGCGCAACACGTCATTACGCCTGCCGCAAAGCCCGGTGCGCAAGTTGCGCATCCAGGTTCCGCGGCTGCCGGGAAGCAGACACCTGCGGCGGTTCCGCAGCCGGCTCCTACGCCAGCAGTGAAACCCGCGCCTCCTCCCCCTGCGCGGCCAGCATCGGCGACACAGGCACCACCGGGATCCGCGCCAGCGACACAACCTGTCATGTCATCGGTCGCGAAACCCGCCATCGCGCCGGCTGCGCAACCCGTTCGTGCGTCATCCCCGGGCCAGGTGGCGAGCGCGGGTGCGCGAGCCGCCGCCGGACCAGCGCAGCCCGTGTCTGCATCCGCAGGCAGCCGTCCTGCACCAGGCGCGGCATCCATGTCCGCCTCCCCTTTGAAAATCCCGCCTACATCCATGAAAGGGAATTCACCTGTTCCGCCGTCATCGCGCGCGCCGAGTTCCTCTAACCAAGCCAATACGTCGAATCTGGAATCGCTCGACTTTACTGCGCCCGTTACCGTTAAAAATCCGTTTGGTGGCGGTAAGGTCCAGGTCGATGACCTGGACTTCACCACGATCAAGCCAGCGGCGGGCACTGTCGGCGCCAAACGAGAGGTAACACTCGTGGAACTCCCGGCCAATCTCGTTGTGGAAACCTGGGTGGGAATTCGGGAGAAAGACGAGACCAATACGCGCAGGTCGGCAAAGTTGTCCTACATCAGTCCGCTGAAAACCCGCTACCTGTTCGTCGACAGGCAAGGAAAAACCACCCTCGATTGTTCGCGGGCGGACCTTGCACGACGATTCGCGCTGGGCGAGGTGGTTATCATGGACAAAGTGCCCGAAGTGCCCCTGTTCGATCGCCTCACCGAGGGCCTGGTCGGCAAGCTGGGCGGAGCCAAGTCGAAGTGAACTGAACTACCCGGCGCATCGATGTTCCGCCTGCACGAGAACGAAGTTGCCGTCGCCGCAGGCGGCGAGGACCAATGGCTTCAAGCTGAGACCATCTTCGATGAATGAATTGCAACGCCTCTGTTCCACCCGCGAACGCACGCAATGAACAGATTGGATGGATGCATCGCCCTCGTCACCGGCGCGGGCCGGGGAATCGGAGCCGCGATTGCGTTGCGTTATGCGCGGGAAGGGGCGACGCTCGTGGTTGCCGACCTGGATGAAGCGAGCGCCCATGCCGTAGCAGCGCAGGTGCGCACACTGGGCAGGGACGCCGCCGCACTTGCAGTGGATGTGCGCGAACCAGCACAGACCGGGACCATGATTGCGCGCGTGGTCGAGCGCTTCGGGCGGCTGGATGTGATGGTGAACAATGCGGGTGTGATTCGCGTGCGTCCCCTGCTGGATACCACACCCGAAGACTGGGACTTCATCCAGTCGGTGAATGCACGCGGGCTATTTTTCGCGCTGCAGGCGGGTGCACGCCAGATGCTCGGGCAGACGCCGCCAAAGGAGGGCCGTCCCTGCGGCAAGATCATAAACATCGCTTCGATAGCCGGGCGGGGAGGGCGTGCCATGCTGGGCGCCTATGCCGCCAGCAAGGCGACGGCTATCAACATTACGCAGACCGCCGCAATGGAGTTTGCACCGAAACTGACGGTAAACAGCATCTGTCCCGGAGCGGTCGATACCGACATGTGGAAGCAGATCGACCGCGAGTGGAGCGAACTCGAACAGCGGCCGCCCGGTTCGGTATGGCAAGACCGCACTCGCAATATCCCCATGGGGCGGCCCGAAACGACGGAAGACGTCACCGGGATGGCCGTGTTTCTGGCCAGTGCCGATGCCGACTACATCACGGGACAGTCGTACAACGTGGATGGCGGATTGGTTACGAATTGACGAGACGACAGACGTGCGGACGTCGAAGTCCATGCTCATATCCAAACCTCCATCACCCGCCATGCCCACCACGCCCAACCAGCAACTGCTCATCGGGCTTGCCATCGCAACTGTCGGCATCCTCATCGTTGCGGTCGCAGCGGGAATCATTCCCGCCCCCGAAAAATCATTTCATGCACCGCATTGGGTAGTCGGGGTGGCGGGGATGCTCTTCGTGTTGGCGGGCGCGATATTTCTGACGCCATTGATTGTCGCAGGCTTCGTTCCACCCGACCGACACACGCCCAGACAAAAGGGCGCGATCAAGTTGGTTCAGCAGATTCTGGGATGTCTGCTCCTTACGAGCTTTGCTGCCGTACCGCTCTGGATTGGATTCGGACCCGGCGAACGCGCATTCAGCTCATCGATCAGTTCTTCGGGTTTGACGAGTTCCGGCCCGGGCAATGCAACGATCGGGCGCCTGGTATTCGGGGCGACGGGAATCTTGATTGGAATATGGGCAGTGTTTACGTGGATTGGATTGCTGCGGGCGGTGATGATTGCATTCAGGCGCTCGGGTGAAGACGGTGCGATGTGATGGGTTCTACATGAGGATAGTGCGAACATGAAAAACAAATCTTCCTGTCCTGCGTTCTTGCTGCTTGCCTTGCTTGTTGCCGGTGTCGTGATACCCGCACAGGCTGCAGACGAGAAGCCTTCAGCGGATTCCGAAGCACTTGGTCGGGAAGCGTTGGCGGTGCTCACTGAATATTTGAGGATCGACACGACCAATCCGCCAGGAAACGAGATTAAGGCCGCGGAATTTTTCAAGGCCATTTTCGACCGGGAGGGAATCGAGGCACGCATCTTGGAGTCTGCGCCCGGCAGGGGAAATGTCTACGCGCGCCTCAAGGGGGACGGATCCAAGAAAGCGGTTGTCCTGCTCAATCACATGGACGTAGTTCCCGCCGATCGTCGTTACTGGACGGCAGATCCTTTCGCCGCCACGTCGAAAGACGGTTATCTATGGGGGCGCGGTGCGCTCGATATGAAAGGCTTGGGTGTGTTGCAGCTAATGGCCATGCTCGCGCTGAAGCGCCAAGGCCTCCCCCTGCAGGCAGACATCATTTTCCTTGGGACCGCCGATGAGGAAGCCGGCGGTCAAATGGGCGCAGGGTTCATGGTCAGGGAACATTTCGATCTGTTCGAGGACGCCGGCGTCGTTTTGAATGAATTCGGCTGGATCCTGACTGGCGACGATGGCAAGGTTCGCTACTACGCAGCCTATCCGGCAGAAAAGGTGCCGTTCTGGCTGAAGCTCACCGCCAAAGGTACTCCGGGCCACGGCTCCACGCCGCGAACGGACTCCGCAGTGGTCAAGCTCATCGAAGCGCTGCACCGCATAGCCGCGTACCAGACGCCCCTCAAGGTCGAGGACATCGTCCAGAAGTTTTACGCCGACACCGCTCATCTCGACCCCTTGCCGGAGCGGCGGGAACGTTTGAAAAATCTGCGCGAATCGCTTCTCGATCCAGTGTTCGCCGCGGACTTCACCAAGGACTTGCGGGCGAACGCCATGGTTCGCAACACCATCTCCATTACCATGCTGGAAGGCTCCAACAAGGTGAATGTGATTCCCCCCGAGGCCTCCGCGCAACTCGACGTGAGGCTGCTGCCAAGCGAGGATCCGGCGCAGTTTCTGCGAGACCTGCGCAAGATCATTGCGGACGAATCCATCCGGATCGATCCGATCCTGTCATTCCCGCCGAGCACCTCTCCAGTCGATAGTGAGTTCTTCAGGGTGCTCGGGCAGGTGGCGAACAGGTTCGATCCTGGTGCGTTAGTGACGGCGCCGATGATATCCGGCTTCACTGACTGTCATTTCTTTCGAGAGAAAGGGATTCCGTGTTATGGCTTCATGCCGTTCAAGCTCACCCCGAAGGAACTCGGCGGTGTTCATGGCAACGATGAGCGAGTCTCCACACAAAATGTGATGTTCGGCACCGGCGTCATGCTCGAGATCGTGCGAAAGATGGCAACGAAGTAATATTCGCGGAGTCGGATGGATCCCGGCGAAGCCGAGCCCGGTAGTGCAATGGGTAACATAAAAGACGCGTAGAAGGTCCGGCTCAATGCGCGATTCCCTGGTGGTCATCCTGCACCGTGGAGGAACCGATGGACACCGACGTCCTGATCGTTGGAGCCGGACCGACCGGCCTGATGTTCGCCAATCAACTTGGCCGGCGCGGGGTACGCGCGCTGATCATAGATCGTCATGAAGGGCCGTCGCTGCAGACTCGCGCACTCGGCGTGCAGGCGCGCACCATGGAAATCTACTCCAGCCTCGGCATCGTTGAGCGGGCGCTCGAGCTCGGCAAGGTTGGCACGGGCGCGAACATTTGGGCTCAAGGCCGGAAGATGGCGCGTGTGCCGCTGGGCGAAGCGGGTAAGGAACTAACCCCGTATCCGTACATCTTCATCCTCGGCCAGGACGACAACGAAAGAATCATGGGGGCCAGGCTTCGCGACTGGGGCATGTCGGTGCAGTGGAATACAGAACTGGTCGGCCTCGATCAGGAATCCGGCCATGTCACTGCATCGCTCAAAGAGCCTGACGGCTCGACCCGCAAGATCACGACGGCATGGGTTGCGGGATGCGACGGTGCGCGCAGCGCCGTGCGCGAATTGAATGGCATCTCCTTCCCTGGTGCGCCCTACGAACACGTGTTTTTCGTCGCGGACACGGAAGTGACTGGGACCATGGTGCCGGATGAAGTGAACGTCTATTTGTGGCGGGAAGGATTTCACCTGTTCTTTCCGATGCGCGGCAAGGATCACTGGCGCGTCGTCGGCATCCTGCCGCGGACCATGCGGGACAGGAGCGACGTGAAATTCGAAGACGTGGTTCCCTCCCTCAGAGGGGAGGCGGGAGCCGGATTGAACTTCGGGGCCTGCACCTGGTTCTCCACCTACCGCATCCATCATCGCTGCGCGTCGTGTTTCCGCGACCGCCGCTGCTTCCTGTTGGGGGATGCGGCGCATATCCATAGCCCGGTCGGCGCGCAAGGCATGAACACCGGCCTGCAGGATGCCTACAACCTGGCATGGAAACTCGCGCTCGTCGTCAAGAGCGGGGCGGATGCGGCACTGCTGGATTCGTACGAGGAAGAACGCATTCCCGTCGCGCGGCGCCTACTGAACACGACCGACCGGGCCTTTCGGCTGGTGGTCTCCGATAGCTGGCTGGCCGGATTTCTGCGCACGCAGATCCTCGCCAGAATCGCGGCGTTCGCGTTGGGTCTCCGGCAAATACAGAAAATTGCGTTTGGCACGGTCTCGCAGACCGGCATTCACTATCGCCAGAGCTTTTTATCCCAATCGCTTGGGAGTCTGCCTGATAGCGCGCCGCACGCGGGAGATCGCTTTCCCTGGCTGCGCCTGAAGTTCTCGGCAAGCGGCCCCGTGGAAGACCTGTTCCGCAAACTCGATGACACGCGCTTCAACCTGATCGTGATCGGCCAGACTTCGCCTGCCGGCCAAACTTTCGGCCTTGGGTCCTTGCTGCACGTGCATGTGCTTCCGAACGACTTCGTCAACGATGCGCAACTCGCGCGCGCACACATTCCGCGGCTTTCGTTCTATCTGCTGCGGCCCGACGGTCACGTGGGGATCTGCGGGGGACGCCTGGATGCTGCGGCAATCGAACGTTATGTTACCGAGCGCCTTCGTTGCGTCGCGGCGTGAACGTGATTCGGCGCCCAATCGCTTCGAGATTCCGCGCCTGTTTCAGGCGATGCCGCTAAAAAGGAAAAAGCGGAGTAAAGTTATTCGGCGTCCCGGTTAAAACTTCGGGCGTGGATCGCGAACAGGTTTGGATAGGGAGCGGCTTCGGGTGCACAAGGATTCGTAATGGCGCCTCGATTGCTGCTAGGTTGACCTATGCTCGCCCACAGTATCGCGTTCATCCAAAAACACTACGGGAAGGAGAAATGCACTATGAAGGCCTTAGTCATCGCGGCCGCGGTCGCCTCGGCGTTCGCATTTTCCGCGAGCGTCGCACAAGCGCAGACCAGCGACAAACCATTCCAGGAAAACTGGGCGCCGACAAAATGGGGCAAGGACGACTCCGCGGGCTCGTCGAACCATACCAAGAATCCCGCGAACATCGCGCGCGCCATCAGCATGATCAAGCAGAACAAATCGGTGACCCTTGGCAAGTACTATCACCACGAGATCCCTGCGGTAGGCGAGCGCGGCTGGAAAATGGTCCTGCCTGGCACTCCCCACGCCGGACCCTTCGGCAAGAACGCCATGATTTATCACGACGAGTACGTTTCGACCGAAATCGGCCAGATAAGCACGCAGTTCGATGGACCCGGCCACATCGGCGTGAACACAACGAAAGGAATGTTCATGTATAACGGCCGCATGTACCCGGCGTCTTATGAGCGGGGCGGCGGCGGGCGGGCAGTGGGCATGGGCCCCAACGGCGTGGAGCATGTCGGAGAAAATGGCTTCATTTGCCGGGGTATCGTGCTCGATGCGGCGGGCTACCGCGGTGTGGAGCGCCTGCCCATCCCGAAAAAGCCAGGCGAAATCGGCATCGTCACGGCAGACGATGTAAAGGCAATGATCAAGCGGCAAGGCATTGCCGAACCGCAGCCGGGCGATTGCGTGTTTCTGCATACCGGTCACGGCAATATCTGGGGAAACAGCGTGTACAAGAAGATGAATTCCGCACAACACGCCAAGGCCCGCGAGGAATTTGGTGCCGGCGAACCTGGATTCGGCATCAGCGCATGCGAGTACATGGCCTCGCGCGATATTGCTCTGATGGGTGGCGACACATCGTCGAACGATGCACAGCCGTCCGGTGAATTCGGCGGCGACTATGCGGTTCATTGCCACACGGAAATGCAGACGCGACGCGGAATCTGGAATCTGGAGAATCTGGATCTGAAACCGCTGGTCGACGCGAAGGTCTACGAGTTCGCGTTCATCTGGGCGCCGCTCAAGATTATCGGCGGCACCGGGTCCCCCGGTAATCCGATCGCGATTTATTGATCGAGCGTTAGTTCAAAAGCCATCTGGAAGGCGGTGACGCAATGTCGCCGCCTTCTTCGTTACGGCGTCGCAGCTTGCGCCTTGCGCAATCCAGCCATCTGATCGAGTACCAGCGCGCCGATCACGATGCCCCCACCGGCCAACGCCGCATCGCCCGGACGCTCGCCGATCAGTATCCAGGTTGAGCCCACGCCGAAAATAATCTCCAGCACCGACAGCAGCGTGACTTCCGCCGCGGAAAGATGGGGCACGGCCAGCATGAACAGCATCAGGCCCAGACCCAGTTGCACCACGCCCATCGTCACCAACAGGCCAAAATCTCCCGAGCTGACGGACAACGGCAACGCGAACGGCAGCGTGATGAACATCGAGAATACGCCGGCAAGGAAAATTGACGGGATCATGTCTGCTTCGGCGCGATACTTCCTCAGGATGACGACACTGGTCGCGAATGCGATCGGAATGCAAAGTGCGATCAGGTTTCCCGTCCAGCCGCCGCCGGTGATTGAATCGAAGAACATGACGACGATCCCGCCTAGGGCGGTGGTCATGGCGATCCAAGTGCGCGGCAAGACCGCTTCATGCAGGAAAATTCTGCCGAACAGTGCGGCGACAAAGGGCGACACGCTGCCGAGCACCAGGGTATTGGCGACGGTGGTGGTGGAAATCGCGAGGATGAAACAGATGAACATCAGCGCGAACAGCAATCCAGTCACGATGCCCGGCCAGCCCATCGCGCGCATGCGCTCAGGGAGGCGCCTGCCATGCTGGAATGAAATCACGCTGAGCAGGAAGAACGTCATGAAGAACGATCGCCAGAAGGTTATCTTCCAACCGTCATGGACTTCCATGTTGCGCACCAGCACGCCTGCGCTGGCCCAACACAGGCAGGCGCCCACGATCAGGGCAATGCCCTTGCGGTGTTGCGCGGGCGTTCGCATCATCTATTGGCGAGAATTTTTACCGCAGAGGCGCAGAGGCGCGGAGAAAGTACGCGCAAAGGAAGCAGCATGGGATCCGATTCTCGGAAATGGTGGTGAAGTCACGGAAGTGTGCCAAGTCAGGCGATGTACGCATTCCCTTCGCTTGGACACCTTAATGTTTGCTTTTCGCTGCGTTCCCTCTGCGCCTTTGCGCCTCTGCGGTGAGAACTAAACCACCGCTTTCGGCTCAGCTACGCCGAGCTTTTCACTCCAGGTTTGCAGGGAAGGGAGAATACTCGGGTAAAGCTCCACGCCTTCCTTCAATTGCTTTTCGCGGCGCCGTAGTCCGGACTCTCCGGGCAGACGCACACGGTCGAATCCGGGACGCGGCGGCGTGTTGCGGCACGCGTTTGCAATCCATTCGGTCTGGCGCGTGAAATCTTCGTTGCCGCCGAAGAGCGCGGGATCGAATACCTGCACGTACACATTCGCCGACCAGCCTTCTACTGGATCGGCGCGCCCGTGGCCGGCCAGACCTTGCGTCAGCGCTTCGACCAGCAGGCCCAGCGCATAGCCCTTGTGCCCATGATCGAGGCCGCCGATCGGCAGCAATCCACCCTTCGGTTCATTGAAGAGCACCGCAGGATCGTCGGAAGGATGGCCGTGGCCGTCGAGCACCCACTGTCCCGGCAACTTGCGTCCCTCCTTGTTCAGGCGACCGGTCAGGCCGTGCGTGGTGATCGACATCGATACATCGATCATCACGGGATCGCCCCTCGTCGGCCATGCTGCGGCAATTGGATTGGGCGTATAGGAACCCGTTCCGCGCCCGCCATGCGGCACCACGCCGCCGCTCTCGGGGCCGGAAGAAATCAGCATCACCATCATGCCTTCATCAGTCACGCGCTTCAGATACGCGGCGAGACAGGCAATATGGTGGCTGCGCCGGATAGTTACAGTACAGGTGCCAAGTTTCTTGGCGCGCTCCAGCGCGAGGCCGATTGCCTGCGCGGTCAGCCAGGTTCCCGGCAATCTCATTCCATCCCAGGTGACTGCTGCGGGAAAGTCCGCGATTACACGCGGCGCGCCGGATTTCGTCATGCCGCCTTTTTCCAGATCGTTCAGGTAAGGCGCCAGCAACTGTAACCCATGCGTCGTGTGCCCGAGCAGGTCACCTTCGACCAGAATCCTGGCGACGACTTTCGATTTGTCGGCTTCAAGTCCTGTCTTGTCGAGCAGCGCGGTAGCGTAGCGGATCAGGTCTTCGGCTCTATATTTTTTTTCAGACATGGGTCAAAACCCAACGCAGAGGCGCAGAGAACGCAAAGGACGCAGAGGAAACCAGAACGAGGGGGTAGGTGTGGAATTTTTCCTTGTCGTTGCCCACATTGCGATTATTTGCGCGGCAGTCGGCACACTCCAGAAACACTCTGAATATTCTTTCTCTGCGAACTTTGCGTCTTCTGCGCCTCTGCGTTGGGTGTAATTGGTAAGTTGTAGGTGTTACATCATTATTATCTGGCGCACGGTGTGGCCGGAGGCGAGGCGGTCGAAACCGGTATTGATGTCTTCAAGCTTGATATGGTCGCTCATCAATTTGTTCACCGGTAGCATGCCGCGGCGATAGAGTTCTATGTAGCGCGGAATGTCCCGTGACGGCACACAGGAACCGACGTAGCTGCCCTTGATGGTGCGTTCCTCGGCGACCATGTTGACATGCTGCAAAGGCCAGCGATGATCGGGATGCGGCAGCCCCGCGGACACCGTGGTGCCGCCACGACGGGTGATGCGGTAGGCAAGTTCCATCGCCTGGACGGAACCGGCCATCTCGAGAGCGAAATGCACGCCGCCCCCGGTCAAATCCTTGACCTTCTGGATCGCATCCGGGTCTTTGGCATTGACCGTATCCGTCGCGCCCAATTCCTTGGCCAGCTTGAGCTTGTCGTCATGCAGGTCGAGGGCGACGATCTGCTGCGCGCCGGCGACGATAGCGCCGAGCAATGAATTCAAGCCGACACCGCCGAGGCCCAGAACGGCGACCTTCGAACCCGGGAATACCTGCGCGGTATTGAACACCGCACCCACTCCCGTCAGCACCGCGCAACCGAACAGCGCAGCCTCGTCGAACGGCAGCGAACTGTCGATCTTGACCACCGAGCCGCGATTAACAACGCAGTACTGTGCGAAAGCCGAAACACCAACATGGTGATACATGTCTTTGCCTTGCTGGTGCAGCCGCATGCCGCCGTGAAGCAATTTGCCCGCGCCATTGGCCTGCTGCCCCGGCTCGCAGCGCCCGGGATGACCCTCGATACAGGGCAGGCACTGGCCGCAACTCGGTGCAAACACCAGCGCGACGTGATCGCCAACCTTGAGATCGCTGATGCCCGCGCCCACTTCCTGAATGACGCCGGAAGCTTCGTGGCCGAGCACCATGGGCATTTGCCGCGGCCGGTCGCCATTGACCGTGGATAGATCCGAATGGCACAGACTCGCAGCCTTGATCTGCACCAGCACTTCGCGTTGTCCCGGCTTGTCGAGCTCGACCTCCTCGATGCTCATCGGCTTGCTGTCCGCGTACGGTTGCGGCAAACCCATCTGCCGGATGACTGCTGCCTTCATTTTCATCACCTACACCTCTTCAGTTTTTACCGCAGAGGCGCGGAGGCGCAGAGGACACGCGGAGAAAAAACGAAATAGTGATACAAGTGTTGGACGACTGCATGGCGGAGACCAGAAAGTGGCAACTGGCCGCATTGCCACCTTGGAAGCACCTTATCCCTTATCGTTTTCTCTGCGTGCTTTTCTCTGCGCCTCCGTGCCTCTGCGGTGAAAGATCTTGATTTGCATTAGTAAGTAGCTCTACCGCCGGAAAGATCGAACACGGCGCCGGTGGTGAAAGAGCAGTCTTCGGTGCAGGCCCAGCAAACGGTCGCGGCGATTTCCTCGACCAGACCGAAACGGCCCATCGGAATCTTGGCGAGCATGTAGTCGATATGGCTTTGCGCCACCTGGTCGAAGATCGGCGTCTTCACCGCGGCCGGCGTGACGCAATTCACGGTGATGTTGTTCTTCGCCAATTCCTTGCCCAGCGATTTGGTCAGACCGATTACTGCCGCCTTCGATGAACTGTAGGCGGAGGCATTGGGGTTGCCCTCCTTGCCGGCGACCGAAGCAATGTTGACAATGCGGCCGTAATTGTTCTTGATCATGTGCGGCACGACTGTGCGGCAAGTGTAGAAGGTGCCGTTCAGATTGATGTCGTGCACGCGGATCCAGTCGTCGACCGGCGTTTCCCAGACCGTCGCATTCTTGCCTGCGATCCCGGCGGAGTTGACCAGCGCGTCGACTTTGCCCAGTGCAGCGAGCGTGGATTTGAGTGCTGCTTCGACTTGCTCGATCTTGCTGATGTCGACTTTCACCGTGTGGGTTTTTACGCCACCGAGGGACTTGGCTGCATCCGACATGGTCTTCTCGTTCATGTCCCAGATGGCCACGTTGGCGCCCGACTGCGCCAGCCGCTTGGCGATGGCCAGTCCGATGCCCGAGGCACCGCCGGTGACAATGGCGCTGCGGCCTTTCATGTCGAGTTGGTTCATTGCACTCCTCCTTATTATTTTGGGCAGGCCGGGCCGCTGAGCAGCCGGACACGGAAGACCGCCATTTTAATTCACCCCGCCCACCCCGGCCAAACCCAATTTTCTACACCCTAGCAATTAAACCCAACACAGAGGGCACAAGAGGACACAGAGAAAAGGCAAGAACAGAGAAACTTGGATTGGAATGTTTTCGGGGTCAACGATGTAGCCCGGCAAAAGTTGGCAGCCAAGTACGCGAACCATTGCACGGCAATTAACACTCATTTCCGTCCTTCCTCTGTGTTCTCTGTGCCCTCTGTGCCTAAAAGGGTACTCCACGCTTCGCGAGGGTATCCGTGTTGGGTGGAGTGCGCTAGGTGGTAGGCCTCAGACAGCGAGGCCGGCGACGTGGCCGGAGGCCCAGGCCCACTGGAAGTTGTAGCCGCCGAGGTGGCCGGTGACATCCACGACCTCGCCGATGAAATAGAGTCCGGGCAGCTTGAGTGCCTCCATCGTCTTCGATGACAGCTCGCGGGTATCGACGCCTCCGAGGGTGACCTCGGCTTTCTTGTAGCCGACGGTCCCGCTTGGCCGGATGCGCCAGTCGTGAAGACGTTCTGCAATCTCACGCAATCGGGGCACTTGAAAACGCTTCACCGGCAGGTTCTCGAAATTGAATTCGACCCAGCGCTGCGCGAAGCGCTGCGGAAGGAATTCGCCTAGGAGGTTGGCAAGGAGTTTTTCCGAAGCCCGCATGCTTTCGAGAATCTCCAGGGCCTTGCGATCTGGCAGCAGATCGACCGAGAGGTCGAGGCCTGGCCTCCAGTAAGAGGAGATCTGCAAGATGGCGGGGCCAGACAGACCGCGATGGGTTACGAGAAGATTCTCCCGAAAGCTCGTGTCGTTGCAGGTGACGACAGCGTCGATCGAAATGCCGGCAAGATCGCCGAATTGCGCCAGAGTGTCAGGAGCGAACGTGAGCCCGACCAGCGCCGGATGCAGCTCGGTGACCGCGAGGCCGAACTGCTCTGCAATCTTGTAACCGAGCGGACTCGCGCCAATCTGCGGAATCGACAGTCCTCCGCTGGCGATGACAAGCGATTCACATTCGAACTCGCCGCGATTGGTGCCAACCACAAAGCGACCACGCTTTTCGATCGCGGACACCTTCGCCGGCATGCACCACTGCACGTTCGCGTCGTCGCATTCCGCCTTCAACATATCGATGATCTGTTGTGCGGACTGGTCGCAGAACAGCTGGCCTAGCTTCTTTTCATGCCAGGTGATGCCGTGTTTTTCCACCAAGGAGATGAAATCGCGCGGCGTATAGCGCGCCAGCGCGGAGCGGCAAAAATCCGGATTGGCCGACAGGAAATTCTCCGGACGTGTGCCGATATTGGTGAAGTTGCAGCGGCCGCCGCCCGAGATCCGGATTTTTTCGCCGAGTCTTTCAGCGTGATCGAGCAGCAGCACGCGGCGTCCACGCCTGCCCGCCTCGATCGCGCACATCATGCCGGCCGCGCCGGCACCGACAATGACGATGTCGGCGCTCACCGCACCAGCCTGCCAATCACCTGAATAGGTAGAAAAGGATCAATAGAGCGAGAATGCCGCCCAGGGCCCATAGCCAGCCGGGAACTGTCGCGCGATGAGCCAGCGCGGACGGGGACTCAAGTTGCGCTGCGGCCGTGTCTGCTGCTGGGGCGACGGTCTTGTTGAAACGGTCGAAGAAGTCATCCGCCATTTTTCTCGCGACCCCATCGATCAGTCTGGAACCGATTTGCGCCAGCTTGCCGCCGACACTGGCCGTGGCCTTGTACGTGAGCAACGTACCATTGCCATCCGGCGCGAGAGTGACCTGCGCCCCGCCTTTGCCGAAGCCTGCGGCCCCGCCCGACCCTTCGAAAGCCAGCGAATAGGAATGCGGCGGGTTCATATCGGCAAGCAGCAGCTTGCCGTTGAATTTTGCCTTCACGGGGCCCACCGCCGCGGTCATCGCCACTTTGTATTCGTTCTCCGACACCCGTTCGATGCTTTCGCAGCCCGCAATGCAGGCCTTGAGGATTGCCGGATCGTTGAGCGCCTCCCAGACGCGCTGTTGCGAAAGCGGAATGCGCTGCTCGCCGCTCATTTCCATGTTGCCGATTCTCCAGAAGCGCCCAAGCCAGTAGTATGCGCCTGACTTTGCAGGGTGCGTCCCGCGATTGAACCGTTGTGCTGCAGTGAGCGCGCCAGATCGGTGAGGCTGTCGATGTTGTGCGCGGGGAGGAAGGCATCCACGTGCGGCAGCATCAGGCGAACACCGGCCGCTCTGGGCTCGAAGTCTTCGAAGCGCAGCAACGGGTTCAGCCAAATCAGCTGGTGACAGGACTTGTGCAGGCGTTCGATCTGCTCGGTCAGGTCCTCTCCGGCATCGCGATCGAGTCCATCGCTAATCAGCATGACTACGGCATTCTGGCCGAGTACCCGGCGAGACCAGCGTTGATTGAATTCCTTCAAGGTGGCGCCAATGCGTGTGCCGCCGGACCAATCTTTCACCGATTCCGAGATCGCGCCCAGAGCGATGTCGACGTCGCGATGGCGCAGTTGCCGCGAGATATTAGTCAGCCGTGTGCCGAAGACGAAGCTGTGCACCCGGTCGCGGTCACTGGTGATCGCGTGCAGAAAGTGCAGGAACATGCGCGAATAGCGGCTCATCGAGCCCGAGACGTCGCACAGCACGACCAGCGGCGGATGGCGGCGGCGATAAGAGCGGCGGCGCAGCGCGATAATGTCCGCGTTGCCGCGCAGGCTGGCGCGCAAGGTCGCGCGCAAGTCCACGCGACGTCCATGCGCATCGGGATGCAGGCGCCGCGTTTGGATCTGCGGGATCGGCAGGCGCAATCCCGCGATCAGCCGTTTTGCCTGCTCCAGTTCTTCCGAGGTCATGGTCTCGAAATCGCGCCGCTGCAGGCGCTCCACGTCCGAAGCGCTCAGCAGGACATCGGGTTCTTTTTCCTCCGAGTCCAGGCGCATCGGCACTTTTTTGGTCAGACCGAGTGCCTCGGCGATCCGGTTCGAAGTCATGGCGGCAGGGTTAGAAGGTGCTGCTGCCGGCAGGCCCTGCAGCGCCTGATCGAGAAGGGCGCGTTCGCGCCAGAATAACCTGAAGGCCTGGTCGAACAACTCGAATTGTTCGCGCCGGGAAAGAAAAACCGATGCCAGGGCCCAGTAGAAATCTTCGCGATTCTCAACCCCTGCCAGTTCCAGCGCCCGCAGCCCGTCCATGACCCGGTCGGGGCCGACGGGCACACCGGCTTTGCGCAACGCGCGCGCGAAGTGAACTACGTTTTCAGCGAGCTTCATAGTTAGCGCAGTTTGGGAAGGGTGAAGCACAAGAACGTGGACGGCACAGGCATGTTAAGGCCATGGCGGGCAGACAAACAAGCCCGGCCGCGCGCGCCGATTGATCGCGTAGCGATTCGCCAGTAGGCCGCAGCCACGACAGGACTGCCGTGGTAGATTGCGCTCTTCGTGACGATGTGACGGGCAAAGGCAGCTGATGAACGACCCCGAAGGCAATCGAAAGCTCCAGGCGATTGTCGTCGCCGATGTCGCCGGATATTCACGTCTCATGCAGGACGACGACGCCGCCACCGTGGCCACACTCGAAACCTGCCGCGGCGTTTTCCGCCAAAAGATCGAAGCGTGTCGCGGCCGAGTCGTCGATATGGCCGGCGACAGTGTGCTCGCGGTATTCGAAGCCGTGACGCAAGCCCTGGCAGCAGCTTCCGAAATCCAGAGCGAGATCGCCAGACACAACGAAGAATTGCCAGAGGCGAGACGAATGCGCTTTCGCATTGGCATCAATATAGGCGAGGTCATCGAACAACCCGACGGCACAGTATATGGCGACGGCGTCAATGTGGCCGCCCGACTGGAGAACATGTGCGAGCCGGGCGGCATCTGCATCTCCGGCACCGTGCACGACCAAGTGAAGAACCGGCTCAAGCTGGTGTTCGAATTCCTGGGCGAACAGCAAGTCAAGAACGTGCGCGAGTTGGTACGAGCATTTCGTATCCGGCCGGGAGCCCCAATGGCAGACACGGTGGGGGAAACCGCAAGCGTCGCTGCACCTGAACTGGCGCTACCGGACAAGCCTTCCATTGCCGTGCTTCCTTTCGACAATATGTCAGGAGACCCGGAACAGGAATTTTTCGCGGACGGCGTCGTCGAGGCGGTCACCGCAACCTTGTCCCAGATCCGTTCCTTTTTCGTGATCGCACGCAATTCGGCGTTTCGCTACAAGGGAAGCGCCGTCGACGTTACGCAGGTCGGCAAGGAACTGGGCGTGCGCTACGTGCTAGAAGGCAGCGTGCAAAAGGCTGGCGGGCGGGTGCGCATTATCGTGCAGTTGATCGACGTGACGAACGGCGCGCATGTCTGGGCGGACCGCGTCGACGGCACTCTCGAAGACGTGTTCGAACTGCAGGACCGCATTGCCGAGCGGGTGGCTGGCGCCATCCAGCCTTCGATCCGGTTGGCCGAAGTCGAGCGCGCACGTCGCAAGCGGCCCCAGGATCTGGGCGCCTACGACTACACCATGCGTGCCATGCCGCATGTCTGGGCTCTGGAAAAAGAGTCGAGTGCCCAGGCGCTGAAGTTGCTCGGTCAGGCGCTGGCGATCGATCCGCAGTATCCGCTTGCGCTGTCGCTCGCGAGCTGGTGTCATGCACAGCGATCGGTTTACAACTGGACCGATGACATCGAGCTGGCGTGCGGCGAGGCGCTCAGGTATGCGGAGAAGGCGGCCGAAATGGGCGGCGAGGATCCGCTGATCCTTGCCGTTCTCGGCGCAGCGCACACTGTCTTGCGCAATCACGGCACTGCGCGCGTGATGCTGGAGCGCGCGGTGGCCATTGATCCGAATGCGGCCTGGGCTTGGAGCCGGCTAGGCTGGGTCGAAAATTACAGCGACCGGCCGGAACGTGCCTTGCCGCATTTCGAGCGCGCACTCAGGTTGAGCCCCCTGGACCCGATGAACTTCAACAACTATGTCGGTATGGGTTCGGCGCACGAAGTAGCCGGCCGCTATGACGACGCCGTTGCGATGTACCGCCGCGCCCTGCAGGAGCGACCGCACGCTTACTGGATCCTGCGCAACGTGGTGTCTTCGCTGGCTGGAGCCGGACGCATGAACGAGGCCGCCGCTGAGTTCAAGCGCCTGATGGCTGCTTATCCAGACCTTACCGTGACCAAATACAGGAACGCAATGGTCTTCTCGCCCGCGGTAATGGACCGCATGTGTGCCAGTCTGCGGAAGGTCGGCCTTCCCGACTGACGACGTCCGCGAATTTTGTTTTCGATGCCCGCCGAGATGAAGGCGCGCTCGCCGGACAAACCGATTTAGGGAGCTGTGATTTCGTCCAGGATGCGGGCGGCTTCGCTGCCGCGGATGGCGGAGATGTCGTCCTGGTATTTGAGCAGGACGCCCAAGGTATCATTGACGACGTCCGCATCGAGGGAGCGGCGGTCGAGTTCCACCAGCGCCCTGGCCCAGTCGATGGTTTCGGCGATGCCGGGCCGCTTGAAGAGATCGGCCGTGCGCAGTTTCTGCACGAACGCAACGATATCGGCAGAAAGCTTTTCGGCGAGCCCGGGCACCTTGCGCCGCACGATCTCCAGTTCAGCAGCGGCGGTCGGATAGTCCACCCAGTGATACAGGCAGCGGCGCTTTACCGCGTCATGTATCTCGCGAGTGCGGTTCGAGGTGATGACGACGATTGGCGGGTGCTGCGCCTTGATGGTGCCGATTTCGGGAATCGTCACCTGAAAATCGGCCAGGACCTCCAGCAGGTAAGCTTCGAACGGTTCATCGGTGCGATCCAGTTCATCGATCAGCAGTACCGGCGCGGCGCCGGCTCCTGCGTCCAGCGCCTGCAACAGCGGGCGGCGGATTAGAAAACGTTCGCTAAAGATGTCCTTCTCGAGTTTTTCCCGTCCCCCCGGTCCTTCGGTTTCCGCGAGCCGGATCTCGATCATCTGCCGCTGGTAATTCCATTCGTACACCGCCGATGCAATGTCGAGGCCCTCATAGCATTGCAGGCGAATGAGCTGGCGATCGAGGACTTGCGCCAATACTTTGGCGATCTCGGTCTTGCCCACTCCCGCCTCGCCCTCCAGGAACAGGGGCCGACCCATGCGCAAGGCAAGAAAGACCGCCGTTGCCAAGGAACGCTGCGCGACGTATTCGCCCCGCGCCAGCAACGCGAGGGTTTCGTCGATCGAATCCGGTACGGCTTGTTTGGTCATTAGTCTAAAGATCAAAATCTCAACGCAGAGGCGCAGAGAACGCAGAGGGACGCGGAGAAAAAAGGGCGAGAGAATATCCGTATGACTATGGGGTGCCGACCATTTCGCCGCCGAATTTTCGATTCTTTTCTCTGCGAACTCTGCGTTCTCTGCGCCTTTGCGTTGGGTGGAGTCTTTAACTCTTGAGAGCTTGTTCGACGGCGCGTTGCGCCATGACGGTGACGAGATGAGCGCGATACTCCGCGCTGGCGTGGATGTCGGTATTCAGATTTCCCGCCTGCACTTTGATTCCTTTCAGCGCATCGGCCGAGAAGGATTTGGCGAGGGCCTTCTCCATATCGGGCAGACGGAATACACACGGACCGGCGCCGGTGACGGCGACGCGCATTCCGCTTCCCGTCTCGGCGACGAACACGCCCACCATGGCGTAGCGCGAGGCCGGGTTCTTGAACTTCATGTAGCCGGCTCGTTTCGGCACCGGAAAGGAAACCGAGGTGATGATCTCGCCGGCTTCGAGGGCAGTTTCATACATCCCCGTGAAAAATTGATCGGCTGCGATCTTGCGTTTGCTGGTGGCAACCGTCGCGCCCAGTCCGAGGATCGCCGCAGGGTAGTCCGCAGCGGGATCGTTGTTCGCGATCGAACCACCGATGGTGCCCATGTTGCGCACCATCGGATCGCCTATGCTGCCGGCCAGCAAGGCAAGTGCGGGAATGGCTTTGGCGACGTCCCTGGATGCATTGACCGCCGCGTGCGTGGTCATCGCCCCGATCGTCAAGTTGCCGCCATCGACCTTGATGCCGCGCAACTCGCCGATGCCACCCAGATCGACGATGTCCGATGGCGCCGACAGGCGCATCTTCATCGCCGC
>Ga0207648_10000214_pt1 | contig 62323 bp, 70 predicted proteins | sample KBSMisM32_FD_184310 | JGI IMG/M metagenome (GOLD analysis project Ga0207648, IMG submission 184310) | Miscanthus rhizosphere microbial communities from Kellogg Biological Station, Michigan, USA - KBS Miscanthus M3-2 (SPAdes) (version 2) | ecosystem: Host-associated > Plants > Roots >...
AGCGGCGTCAGCGCCGCGAAGAACATCGTGTCGACGAGGACGATGGCACTCGTGAGGAGGAGCAGCCTGCGTACAGGCAAGTGAGCTAGCCCCAGCGCGGCTCGCGCCGGTCGAGAAAGGCGCGCAACCCCTCCTGCCCTTCGTCGCCGGCGCGCAGTCGCGCGGCGATTTGCGCCGTCTCGTCGCCGGTGGGCCGCTCCCGGATCAGTCGCTTCGCTTCGCGAACGGCTTCAGGCCCCGCGCTCAGCAGTTCGGTGAGGACCCGATCGACCGCAGCGTCGAGATCCGTGGCGACTTCCTCCACCAGACCGATGCGGAGAGCGGTGTCTGCGTCGAAACGCTCGCCGGTGAGGAAGTAACGCCTCGCATGTGCACCGATCCTCGGCAGGACGAACGGCGAGATCACGGCGGGAATGATCCCGAGCTTCACTTCAGAGAACCCAAAGACCGCATCCGGCGCTGCGATGGCGACATCGGCGCAGGCGGTGAGGCCGGAGCCCCCGCCGAGGGCGTAGCCCTGCACTCGCGCGATGACCGGCGCGGGGCAGCGGTCGATCGTCTCGCACATGCGGTAGAGCCGCAGCGCGTCTTCGATGTTCTCCTCGAGCGAGAGGTCGATCGCCGAGCGCTGCCACTCGATGTCCGCGCCGGCGCAAAAGCTCGGGCCGTCCCCGGCGACGACGACAGCCCGTGCGTCGCCAACGTCGGCAAAGGCCTTCGTAAGGTCGGCGATCAGCTCGGCGTCGAAGGCGTTCCGGCGCTCGGGCCGCGCCAGCGTGATGCGGAGGGTGCCTCCGTCGCGTTCGATCCGTAGGCCTGCCACGGCTGGAGCTTAGGCACCCACTCGGGGGTGCCGCCGAGAGGATGTGTGGGCTTTGCCCGCGCGTCCGTCTCACCCAACCTCTTTCGAATCACTCGCGCACGAAGCAATGGCCGCTTGCGCCTAGAGTTCGTTCGATGCTGCGAGGCGCACTAGCCGCGGCGCTGACCCCGCTTGGCTCTGCGGGGGAATCGCTCGACGAAGAGGCCTTTGGGCCGTACGTCGATTTCCTCGCCGCCGGCGGCGTCGACGGCCTGCTCGCCCTCGGCACGACCGGCGAGGGGTTCCTGCTTCCCATCGAGCAGCGCATGCGCGCGGCTCAGCTGTTCGTCCGGGCGGCGAACGGACGCCTGCTCGTCGCGGTGCACTGCGGTGCGCAGTCGACCTGGGACACCGTCGAGCTTGCCGCGCACGCGGCGGAGCTGGGCGTTGCCGGCGTTGCGGTCATGCCCCCGCCGTACTTCACGCTCGACGAGGCGGAGCTGTTCGCTCATCTTGCGGCTGCGGCGCGTGCATGCGACCCGACTGCTTTCTACGTCTACGAGTTCGCGGCGCGCAGTGGTTATGCGGTTCCGCCGGCCGTCCTGGAGCGGTTGCGTGATGCCGCGCCGAACTTCCGGGGGCTCAAGGTGTCCGATACGCCCTGGGAAAACTTCAGGCCGTATCTGATCGAGGGCCTCGACGTCTTCGTCGGGCCGGAGTCGTTACTGCCGCAGGGTCTCGCAGGTGGCGCGGTCGGCGCAGTGTCGGCGCTCGCCTCCGCGTTTCCCGAGCTCGTCGCCGCGGCGGTGCGCGGTCAAGGTGCCGACCTCGGTCCTGTCCGTGCGGCGCTCGAGCGGTTCCCGTTTCAGGCCGCGGCAAAGTTCGTGGTGGCACGACGTGGAGTCCCGCTGGGTCCGGACGTTCGCCGCCCGTTGCGAACGCTGACCGACGTGGAGCAGAAGGAGCTCGAGCAATGGCTCGAATCGTCGTCGCCGGTAGCGGTTCTGTAGGAGCTTGCATCGCGTACCACCTCGCGCTTCTGGGCGCGACTGACGTCGTGCTCGCGGAGCGAGGACGGATCGCATCGGGGTCGACCGGCAAGGCAATGGGCGGGGTTCGCCAGCAGTTCTCGACCGCGGCGGAAGTGCGTCTCGCGCACGAGTCGATCGCCTTCTTCGAGGAGCTCGGCGCCGAGTGGTTCCAGCAGGTCGGCTATCTCTTCGTTGCGACGACGGCCGAAGGTCGCGACGAGCTCGAGGCACGAAGGGAGCTGCAGGCGAAGCTCGGCGTGCCGGTCACACGTGTGGATCCGAGCTCGGTTCCCGGATTGCGAACGGATGACATTCTCGCCGCGGTGTTCTGCCCCACCGACGGGGTCGCCGATCCGCCCGCGCTGACCAGAGAGGTTGTCCGGCGAGCCGTTGAGCTAGGCGTCGAGCTACGCGAGCACACCGATGCTCGGGGGCTCGAGCACGACGTCCTCGTCATCGCGGCGGGAGCGTACTCCGGCGAGTTCGGTGTCGACCTGCCGATCCGCCCGCTCGCGCGGCAGCTGCTCGAGACCGAGGCGATTGCGAACCTGCCGGACGACTTGCCGATGGTGATCGAGGCCGAGACCGGCTTCCACTTCAGGCGACGCGACGACTGCCTCCGGATCGCGATGACCGATGCCGTGCCGCGCTGGGGCTTCGAGCAGATCGTCGACGAGACGGTCTTCGCCGATCGGCTCGAGCGTCTCGCGCACCGCTATCCGTCGGCCGGCGAGACGCGCATCGCACGCGCGTGGGCCGGCCTCTACGACATGACCCCCGATGCGCACCCGATCATCGGACCGGTAGGCAACGGCCTCTATGCAGCATGCGGATTCTCCGGCCACGGATTCATGCAGTCGCCTGCCGTCGGCCGCGCCGTGGCCGAAGAGCTCCTTCACGGCGAGTCCGCGCTCGATCTGGCGCCGTACCGCCTGACGCGGTTCGCCGAGGGGACGGCGTTCCCGGAAGAGCTCGTCCTATAGCACTTCGTAAGAGTGGGTCACTCGAATGCGAGGCCGAGCCGCGAGAGCTGCTCGTTGACGTAACGCCCCTCGATCGTCGCTTCGACGTCGAACGTCTCGGCGACGTCGGGATCCTTGCCGATCAGCTCACGGGCCCGGGTCGGCAGCTCCTGCTCGGCGGCCTCGGCGGACTCCCAGAGGTACACCGCGCCCCAGCGCTCGGTGACTTCGTCCGAGACCCAGGCCTTGAAGCGCAGGCCTGGAACCTCGGCGAAGGCCTCCGCAGACTCGTCACGCAGGTACCGCCGCAGTTCCAGGATCGTCGTTTTCGAGTCCGCAAGATTCCAGAGGACGAACCGAAGGATCACGCGGGAGGTGGCAGTTTCGCGAGCAGCGCCTTCACGCTCCTCAGAACGTCGGCCTCCTTGTGGCCGAAGTCGTCGAGATACGAGTGCAGTGCTGCGTGCAAGAGCCGCAGCTCTTCGTCGGAAAACTCGATTGAGTGCATGACTCCTCCTAGCCCCATGAAGGGGGTTCGTATTGCGTGTCGATTGGCGCGCCGAAGGTGACGAACTCGAGCCCGTCGCCCCCGGAGGCGGCCATGCGGATCACGGTGGGATCCACACGAACGAAGCGACCTGGTACGAGCTCGACCTCGTCGCCGTCGACACGCATGGTTCCGGACCCCTTCACCACGAAGTAGACCTCTTCCTGGTTCGTATCGCTGTGCTCGTGCTCACGGCCTTCCTGATTCGGAGGGAGGATGAAGTAGTTGAAGCCGAAGGCCTTGCCGTCGACCGCCCGGCGAACTTTCCGAACCATCCCGCCCGGGCCCTCCGCCTCCAGTTCGCCGACATCGGCGACGTCGTATCCCGCCACTACCGCTCCTCCTTGTCTCGGTTGTCCAGTCGTTGCACGAAAGCTTGTCGCATGCGTTCTCCGTCTGCCAGGACTTGCCGGTAGCGAGGGCGGCGCGGCTCGAGCTTCACGATCTTCACGTCTCGCGGCGGCTCGCCGTACGAGTGGTGATAAGCCTCCGACTCGCCGAGCTCCCTCAGCCGCTGCTTCGGCTTCCTGCTGAAGAGCCGCATTACATTCGGAAGACGCCGAAGGTGGTCTCGGGAATGGGACCGTTGAGGGCCGACGACAGTCCGAGCGCGAGCACACGGCGTGTGTCGAGCGGGTCGATGATCCCGTCGTCCCACAGCCGTGCGGTGGAGTAGTACGGGCTGCCTTCACGCTCGTACTTGGCGCGAATCTCGTCCGGGTCGACGTCACCGACCATCGTCAGGACGGTGGCGGCCTGCTCGCCGCCCATCACCGAGATGCGGGCATTCGGCCACATCCACAGCTGTCGCGGCTCGTAGGCGCGCCCGCACATCGCGTAGTTCCCAGCGCCGAACGAACCCCCGACGATCACGGTGAACTTCGGCACCTGGGCGTTCGCGACCGCCATGACCAGCTTCGCCCCGTCGCGCGCGATCCCGCCTGCCTCGTACTCCTGGCCAACCATGAAGCCGGTGATGTTCTGCAGGAAGACGAGCGGGATGCGCCGCTTCGTGGCGAGCTCGATGAAGTGCGCCCCTTTTTGCGAGGACTCCGCGAACAGGACGCCGTTGTTGGCCAGGATGGCGACCGGGCAGCCCTCGATGTGGGCGAAGCCGGTCACGAGCGTCTCGCCGTAGAGCGCCTTGAACTCGTCGAAGCGGGAGCCGTCGACAATCCGCGCGATCAGCTCGCGCGCATCCACCTGCTGACGGAAGTCCTCGGGAATCAGCCCGTAGAGCTCTGCCGGGTCGGCCGCCGGAGGCTCGGCCTCGAGCGGTTCCCACGGCGGGTCCGGCTTACGCCCCTGCAGGTTGCGGACGATCTGCCGTGCCAGGGCGAGGGCGTGCTCGTCGGAGGTCGCGTAATGGTCGGCGACGCCTGAGTGCCGCGTGTGCACGTCCGCACCGCCGAGCTCCTCGGCGGTCACGTCTTGACCGGTTGCCGCTTTCACGAGCGGCGGCCCGCCGATGAAGATCGTCCCGGTGCCGCGGACGATGATCGTCTCGTCCGACATCGCGGGCACGTACGCCCCGCCGGCGGTGCACGATCCCATCACGACGGCGATCTGCGGGATCCCCTTGGCCGACATCTGCGCCTGGTTGAAGAAGATCCGGCCGAAGTGGTCGCGGTCGGGGAAGACCTCGTCCTGCAGCGGCAGAAAGGCACCGCCCGAGTCGACGAGGTAGATGCAGGGAAGGTTGTTCTGCTCCGCGATCTCCTGCGCACGTAGGTGCTTCTTGACGGTGAGCGGGAAGTACGAGCCGCCCTTCACCGTTGCGTCGTTCGCAACGATCACGCACTCGCGGCCCTCGACCACGCCGATGCCGGTCACGATGCCGGCAGCCGGCGCCTGCCCGTCGTAGAGATCCCACGCAGCGAGCGCGTTCAGCTCGAGGAAGGCTGCGCCCGGATCGACGAGGCGGTCGATGCGCTCGCGTGCAGGCAGCTTTCCCCGCGACCGGTGACGCTCCGTTGCCTTGTCGCCACCACCCTTGGCGATCAGGGCTGTCCGCTCGCGCAACTCGCCGACGAGGCCCTCCATCCGGTCTCGCCGCCGCTCGAAGGTCTCGTCTCGTTCGACGGTTGACTGGAGTAGAGCCACGACCAGGAGCCTACAATCGCGCCGATGCCCGACGAAGGCCTTTTGCGGCGATATGCAGATCTCGCCGTGCGCGTGGGAGCCAATGTCGGCGAGGGCCAGGATGTTCTCATCAGGTGCTTTGTCGAGCATGCTCCGCTCGCCCGTGCGCTAGCCGCCGCGGCGTATGAGGCCGGTGCCCGTTACGTCGCCGTCGACTACGGAGACACGTACCTCAAGCGTGAGCTGATCCAGCATGCCGACGACGACACACTCGAGTGGTCGCCGCCGTGGCAACTGGCGCAGCTCGAGCACTTCGCCAAGGTCGGCGGGGCCGAGATCGCGATTACCGGAGATCCGAACCCGGAGCTGCTCTCGGACCTAGACGGCGTGCGCGTCGGCAAGGCCCGTCCGAAGGAGTATTCGCAACGGGCGCTCGAGGTGATCTTCGACGACCGGCGGCTGAACTGGACGATCGTCGCGTTCCCGAACGAAGGTTGGGCGACGAAGGTGTTCGGCGAGCCCGACGTCGATCGACTCTGGGAGAACGTCGCGAAGGCGGTCCGGCTCGACGAGCCCGATCCGGTGCAGGCCTGGCAGGACCACATCGAGCGGCTCGTGGCTCGGGCGGCTTTGCTGACGGAGCGGGGCTTCGACACGCTCCGATTCCGCGGTCCGGGCACCGATCTGACGATCGGGCTGACACCCGCGTTCGACTGGGGTGCCGCACGGCTCGAGACGGCCGACGGCCGCACGCATGTGCCCAACATGCCGACCGAAGAGGTCTTCACCGAGCCTGATGCGCGGCGCACCGAGGGAACCGTGCGGTCGACGCGACCGCTGGGCCTGGCCGGAGGCGTGATGGTCCAGGACCTCGAGTTGCGTTTCCAAGGCGGGCGTGTGGTCGAGGTGAAGGCGTCGAAGGGCGAAGACGTGGTGCGCTCGCAGCTCGAGACCGACGACGGCGCCAAGAGGCTCGGCGAGGTCGCGCTCGTCGACGGCTCGTCGCGGGTCGGTCAGCTGGGCGTGACGTTCTTCGACACCCTCTTCGACGAGAATGCCACCTGCCACATCGCGTACGGCGCCGGCCTGGCCTTTACGCGGAACGCCGATGTCGAGCTCCCTGAAGGCGCCGCGAACACGTCGAGCGTGCACACCGACTTCATGATCGGGGGCCCCGAGGTCGAGGTCGACGGAGTGGAAGCAGGCGGGACCGCGGTCCCGATCATCCGCAGCGACGAATGGGTCCTCGCCTGACCGAAGCGCAAGCATCCGCGTCTCGGCGCATACCTTCCACAGACGGTTTCGCCTTTCCGGAGTAGCATCGAGCGCAGTGGGTGGTGGGTGAAGACCCCCACCCGGGTGGGGACGCGCGCGCACGCGCACGTGTACCTCGTAAGGGGCGGCAAGCCGGATGCCGGAAGGTCCGCCATCTAGGCTTTCGAGCATGATCATCGCCCACCTCGATCTCGACGCCTTCTTCGCCGCGGTCGAGGAGCTCGAAGACCCGAGCCTTCGAACGAAGTCCCTCGTCGTCGGCGGCGATCCACACGGCCGAGGCGTCGTCGCGACAGCGAACTACGAGGCGCGGAAGTTCGGCATCCACTCCGCCATGAGCTGTGCGGAGGCCCTACGCCGGTGCCCCCAGGTGGTGTTCGTCCGCCCGCGCCACGCGGTGTACCGCGAATATTCGGAACACGTCTGGGAAACAGTGCGCGGCGTCGTGCCCACCGTCGAGAAGACGGGGCTCGACGAGGGCTACCTCGATGTCGGCGAGCTGGCCGCGACGTTCCTCCAGGCCCGCAAGGTCGCCGAGGCGGTGCAGACCGCCGTCAGGGCGGCGACGAGCCTCAGCTGTGCAATCGGAGTCTCGACGTCGAAGGTGGTGGCGAAGATCGGCAGCGACCACCGGAAGCCTGGCGGCCTCACCGTCGTTCCCGAGGGCCACGAGGCGAGCTTCCTCGCGCCGTTCGATGTCAGACGGCTCCCGGGTGTCGGGCCGAAGGCCGAGCAGCGCCTCGTCGCTGCCGGCGTCGAGACGATCGGCTCGCTCGCCGCGCTCCCGGAGGGAGAGCTCCGACGCCTCCTGCCGGGGAGTGTCGGGCGCATGTTGCAGGAGCGCGCCCGCGGCATCGATCCACGCGGCCTCGACCAGCAGACGCAGCGCATCTCGATCAGCATCGAAAACACGTTCGAACGCGACCTCACCGACCGCACGCAGTTGCACGCAGAGCTGCGCCGGATGGCCGAGCGACTTTCGCAGCACCTCCGTGACACCGGAAGGACGGGACGCACCGTCTCGACGAAGCTGCGCTACACGGACTTCTCGATCCGCACGCGGTCGACGTCGTTGCGCGTCGGGATCGACGACGGCGAGCAGATCGGGGAGCTCGCGTGCGGACTGCTCGACCGCGCGCTCATCGACCGCCCGGGTGCGCTTCGGCTGGTGGGGGTCGGCGTCTCGGGCCTGGCGAGCCATCGCCAGCTCGCGCTCGTCTGATTCGTTCCCACTTTGCGGGGATGTCGCCGCGCGTGACCCTTTCGGGTGATGCCGTTTTTGCTCGACGCTCTAGACTCGCGCCGGCGTACGACGGTTCGGTGCGGTCTAGCCCTCCAGCCTGCGATGCGCTCGACAGGGCCAACTTCAAAAGGTGGGGGAGAGCCGTTGCGTGGGAACAACGGTCAGGCGCAGCCTGACCCGAAACAAGACCAGCCGGCGCCGCCGGGGCAGTTCGTCTCGGACGAACACGAGGCCGACTGCTCGCGCTTCCTCCGGGAGGTCAAGGAGCTGCTCCGTCACCGCTCCGAAGCGGGGCTCGCTCGCGAGCGTTGAGCCGGGCCCAGGTCTCGGCCGCGAGCAGCGGAACGAGCGCGGCGCTCCCAAGGACGATCGTCGCCACCACGCGGTCCTTCGTCGAGTCGAGGTAGGAGCTGTACTCGAGGCGCGAGATCACGTAGATCCAGCTCAAGCCGAGCCAGGCGAGCCCGGCCCACACGAGCCCGAAGATGGGCAAGGTGCGGCTCCCGGCCACGAACGCCGCCAAGACGAGCACGGCGAACAACGGCACCAAAAAACCCCATTGCTGCGGATCGAGCATCTGGCCGCCCAGTGTGCGGAACGCGATCCGGCCAACGCCCAAGCGTCCGTGCAGATGGCCGTAGTCGAAGCTGTCGCCGAAGCTGTAGTTGATGTCGCGGAGATGGTGGACGTGAACGTAGATCCGCCAGGGGAGCAGGAGCACGACGTCGACGGCAGCCGCAACCGCGAGCGCGCGCCAGCGCCGGTGAGCGACGACCAGCAGCCCGACGAACACCGCGAGAACGAACAGCGAGCCCTCGTTCTTCATCAGCAATGCGCCGGCGAAACAGAACGTCGCAACGGCCAGCGTCCAGCGCTCGTTCGCCAGCAGCCAGCGTCCTGACGCCGCAACTCCGACACAGAAGACGAGCGCAAGCGGGAGATCCGCGTAGGCGGTGAGGAGCTGGTCGAACACCGCAGGCGCTACCGCGATCGCGAAGAGAGAAAGCCAGAGCACCACAGCTGGGACCCGGTCGCGCAGCAACGCGAAGAGTGCGGCAAGCGCCGCAACGAGCAAGAAGAGGAACTGCACGTGAATCAGGCGTGTGTCGAACGCCCCCATCGAGCGAAAGGCGATCGCTTCGAGCGAGGGCAGCAACAACGGATAATCGAGGTTCGCGAAGCGATAGGCCGAGCCTGCGAAGACGGTGGGGTCGGCCCAGCCGAAGGCGTACAGGGCATGGCCTTTGAGCGCCCAGATCGCCCAGGCGTCGTACCGGTTGAGCGGGGCGACCCGGAAAGCGCGCGCATAGTCGGCGATGACGGCAGCGACCGCGACGAGGCCCGCAACGTGGATCCAGCCCGGCCGGGCCCAGCCCGGACGCTCGCTACCGCGCAGGCGCCAGAAGCACGCCGCGAGCGAGACGACGGCCAGTGTCGCGAGGCCGGCCCAGCCGAAGCCGACGTGCACGAGCGCAAGGTGCGCCGAAAGGATGCCGGCGAGCAGGATTCCGCAGAGATAGGCGAGCCCCGAGCGGTAGGCCAGCTCGCGCCACGAGTGTGCGACGCGCAGGAGCGGCAATACACCCAGTCCGGCCAGCAGCATCAAGAGGTTGGCGCCGACGAGCGCCTCGGCTCTCATCGGAATCGGTAGTGGAAGACCTGATTCGCCCGAGTGACCTGGATCGCCGGGAGAAAGTAGAAGGCGGCGTAGGCGCGAACGACAGCCCCGCGCGTGATGAACGGTCCCTTCGCGCCGGGCGGCACGTCGACGGCGTATCGCTCCTTCGGCCCCAATCGCGCACGGAACGCGTCGAACGGTGCGGGGTCGAATCCCAGGCGGTCACCGGCAGCGTGCAGTCGCGCCGCCGCCGTCAGCTTGGAGTCACGGGCGACGGCGTCGTGCACGTGACCGCGCACGTGGTATGCCGACAAGAGTGCCGACGCGGCGAGCGCTGCGAGGAAGATCGCAGCGGCGACGACCGTCAGCCGAACAGGCGGACGCTCAGTAGGACGCGGATCGCCTTGAACCCGTCCCTCCATGTGATCTTCTTCCCTTCTGCGTAGGTTCGGCCGTAGTAGGCGATCGGGAGCTCGTAGACGCGCAGCTTCCGCTTGCAGATCTTCGCGGTGATCTCGGGCTCGATGCCGAAGTCGTCCTGCCGGAGGTCGAGCGAGCGCAACACCTCGATGCGAAACGCCTTGTAGCCGGTCTCCATGTCGGAGAGCGTCGTGTTGAAGAGGATGTTCGTCAGCAGCGACAGGAACTTGTTTCCGACGAGATGCCAGAAGAAGTACGCACGCTGTGGCTTGCCGCCTGAGAGTCGCGAGCCATAGACGACGTCCGCGCTGCCGCGCTCGATCGGCTCGATCAGCGCGGGAACGTCGGACGGGTCGTACTCCAGGTCGGCATCCTGGATGACAGCAATGTCGCCGTCGGCGTGAGGGATGGCAGCGCGCACTGCAGCTCCCTTGCCCCGGTTTTCCTGGCGGACGAGGACGACGTCGTCACGATTGCCCCGCCAAGACTCGACGAGATCTCCCGTCCCATCGGTCGAGCCGTCGTCGACGACGACGATCTGCTTCTCCAGGTCGAGACGGTCGACACGGTCGAGGATCTCGATGATCGTCGCCGCCTCGTTGTAGGAGGGTACGAGGAATGTGACACGCACGGCGGCGCAGCCTACAGCGAGGGCAAGACGGGGAAGCCCCTCTGACCGACCTCCCCGTCTTGCTGCGAAGTAGACGCTGTAGAAGGCCGGGTCTTGCGGCGCGGTCAGGAGCTCGGCGCGCCCCGGATCTTCGAGCAGTCGGTGTCACGCCTGCGGACCTCGGCGATTGCCGCTTTGAATGTGTCATACGACGGCTTCCGAGTCCCGTCGCGCCAGAGGAGTCCCGCTTGCCAGCCGCCGAGACGGTCCTCGTCGAGCAGGCCGAAGTTGAGGAACCCGGAGACGGCCGGCTGGCAGTAGGCGAGCCGGATCGCGTCACGCAACTGCGTCGCCTGGTCGACGACGTCTTTGTCGTTGCGCGGCGCCAACGCTGGAATCGCGTGCAGGTCGTTCTCGCGGCCGTGGTAGTAGCGCACCTTGTCGGGCGGCGCAACGGTCTGGAAACCGTCCTCCACGTACCAGATCGTCACGCCGCGGACGCCCGGCACGGGCTGGGGTGTGTCCTCGAAAGCTGTGCTCAGGACGTTCATCAGGGTCTTGTAATCGCCCTCCGCGATCAGGTCCGAGCCCGCGTGAAGGACCCAGGGCGGCTCCGCGGAGTCCGCTGGGTATGGGTTGTGGCCGAACGTGTCGAAGAGCTGGCGCGTTCGCCCGCTCGCGTGATAGGCGTCCCCCAGGGCGAGCACGAAGCTCCCCGGATCGTGACGGGAAGCCGTCGAGCTGATGACGTTGATCGGCCCCGGGCGGCCGTGCAAGACGTCGTAGCAGCGCGCAAGTAGCGCGGCGTACCCCGCCGCGCCGTCGGCCTCGGGCCAGTAGGCGGCCGAGTTGGCCTCGTTCCAGATCTCGACGTCGTGGATGAGCGGGATGCGCCGAACGACGCCGTCCAGGAACGAGCAGTACTGCTTCCGGAGGGGAGCGGTCGTCGGTGCGTAGCGGGCGGTGTTGTACACCGCGAGCACGACGCGGTCGCTCAGCTGCACCATCCTCGCGATCCGGTGAAGGTAGACCTGCTGGAGCCGCGTCGGCCGCACCTGTCCGGACTTCCAGGGAATCGTCACTCGGACCGCCATGAGGCGGAGGTCGCGATGCACGCCGACGATTCCGTCCTGCCGGTTCATCCACTTGGCGGTGTCGTCGGTGACACCGACGATGAGCTTCAGGTGGGTCGTCTCGGCCGGCTTCGGCGTCCCCGCGGAGACGGCGAAAGCGAGCGAAGCGAGTAGAAGGAGCCGCAGAAGCTTCACCCGCTAACTCAACAGCACCCCCAAACCAACCGCCATGGGCCGAGTGGCCCATCTTTTCTGCTGCCACGGTCCCGACTCGAAAGGACGGCGCAGGATTCCTGAACGACGAGACCCCGCGTGTACTAGGTTTTGCGGCTGGGTTCGAATACTCACATCCCATCCCGTTCGCGAAGGAGAGGGAAATCATGGCGACACTCGAGAACCGTCCCAATACCGCAGTTCTGATCGTCGACGTGCAGAACGGCGTGGTCGGCGAAGCGCACGAGCGCGACGTGGTCGTCGCGAATGTCGGCAGTCTCGTCGAGAAGGCCCGGGAGGCGGACGTGCCCGTGGTCTGGGTCCAGCACAACGAGGAAAACGGCCTCCCGCAAGGGAGCGACGACTGGCAGATCGTCCCCGAGCTAGAGCCTGCCGACACCGAGCCGCGCGTGGACAAGAGCTATCCAGATTCGTTTGAAGCCACGACGCTCGAGACGGTGCTGTCCGAGCTCGGAGTCGGACGACTCCTCGTGGCCGGCGCGCAGACCGACGAGTGCATTCGCTCGACGCTTCACGGCGCGCTTGTGCGGGGGTACGACACGACTCTCGTCAGCGACGCGCACACAACGGAAGACCTGACGCAGTGGGGAGCGCCGCCGCCGGACCAGGTCATCTCCCACACGAACATGTACTGGGGCAACCACAAGGCGCCCGGGCGCACGGCCGGGGCCGTGGAGACGAAGGACGTGGACTTCGGCGCGCGCTAGCGCTCGCGATGCAAGGTGTGCCGCGTATACGCGGCACACCTCTAGAGGTTGTCCAGGTACGCGCAGACTCGTTTGTCCTGGGGCAGGGGCGACAACGCGAGCTTGGCGACCACCAGTCGAACGCCCGGGGTGTCCGGGAGCTCGAGTACTTCGCCGAGGGCCGGGGCGCTGCCGCTGCGCTGCAGGAGCAGATAGCCCTGATAAGTGGGCACAAAGAGGAGGTGCCCGAGATCTGGACGTGGCCGCCGCTGCGCCTCGGGACTGCCCTCGCGTCGCTGCTTCGACCAACTCGCCTGCGTGGCTTCGGCCGGTGGTGGCGCTGCCGTCCACGCGGCCGACCTCTCCGACCCCTCGGAAACTGCCGGCTCGGCCTCCACTCTCTTCGCGGAAGCCGTGCTGTCAACGGCAACCGCTGGAGTGTCTCCAACCGCACGCTCGGGAGGCTCCGAAGGAGATAACGGGGGCACCTCTGGTGGCGTGGCCTCCGAGTCCGGCACGTTGCTTCGACCCATGAGTGCGCGTAACCCCGTCCCGAAGCCGTACTCAGTCTTCAAGAAGCTGCCACGCTGCTCGGCGAGCGCATTCGCGACCGCCGCAGCCGAAACGAAGCCGCGTGCGACCAAGACCTCGCCTAAGCGCTGGCCCGAGCGCTTCTGCTCGGTGAGCGCCTCGACCAGATCGTGCTCGCTGACCAAGCCAGCTTCTACCAGCAGCGCGCCAAGCCGACGCCAACCCAGATCTGCCGCATCCACCTAATCAACCGTCCCGCAGAGACAACGCCTCATTCGCGAGCCTACCCAGGTCCGCTTTCTCCCGTCGTAGGAACTCCCGGCAAGTCCGGCGCGCGACCTGGCAACCGGAACGGACGTGCTGAAAGTGCATGTATACACGCCGGTTTTTCACGCCGGTTTTTCGCCAGTCTGGTGATGCAGGGGCGGAGGGACTCGAACCCCCGGCCTACGGTTTTGGAGACCGCCGCTCTACCAACTGAGCTACGCCCCTAGGCTCGCCGGATTGTAGCCCGGCCTTCTTTCGCCGCCCGACCTGGCTTTGCCGGGTCGGGCTTACGCAGGCTTGGATCGACACCTCCCGTTTGCGAGTCATCATGGCCCGCGAAGCGGGCCGGACTCGCAAACGCTGAGACCGCCGCTCTACCAACTGAGCTACGCCCCTGGGCTCATGGGATTGTAGCCCGGCTGATTTTGCGATCCTTCTCCGCGTGAGGCAGCGGCCGGCTATGGGTGCGCTCTTTTCCCTGCTGGCGGTGGCCTTCGCGGGCGTAGCGTTTGCGGCCGGACGCGGAGCCGGGAGAGAGGCGGGACGCTGGATCGTCGCGTTCGCCGCTGCCGCGCTTGCGATCTGGCTGGCCTCGCTCGCTCTCCGCGCTTTCAGGTAAGCCGAAACACCGCGTATCCTCTGCGGGTGGCCGAGGCCGAAGAAACCAAGTCGCTTTGGCGGCAGTTCAGCACCAACAAAGACGACAAAGCGCTTCGGGACCGCCTGATCCTCACCTACGCGCCGCTCGTCAAGTACGTCGCCGGCCGCCTCGGGTCCGGGCTACCCGCGCACGTCGACGAAGGTGACCTCGTCTCCTACGGGCTGCTCGGCCTGATCGGTGCGATCGAGCGCTACGACCCCGAGCGGGACGTCAAGTTCGAGACGTACGCGATCGCGCGGATCAAAGGATCGATCATCGACGAGCTCCGGGCGATGGACTGGGTTCCACGGTCGGTGCGTGCGCGCGCCCGCGACATCGAGCGCGCGATCGCCGAGCTCGAGCGGAAGATCCATCGGGCTCCGACCGACGAGGAAATCGCTGAGAAGCTCGGCTTCTCGGTGGACGAGCTCAACGAGTCGCTGACCGACATCTCCCGCTCCTCGATCGCGGCGCTCGACGAGCTGTGGACGGTGAACACAGGAGGCGGCGACTCGGTTGCGATGATCGACACGATCGAGGACCTCGACGCCCCCGACCCGCAGGGCTCGTTGTCCCAGACGGAGATGAAAGAGGCGATCGGCGAGGCAATCGCGCGCCTCCCTGAGCGCGAAAAGCTCGTGGTCACCCTCTACTACTACGAGGAGCTGACCCTGCGCGAGATCGGCGAGGTCCTCGGGGTCACGGAGTCCCGGGTCTCGCAGCTCCACACGAAGGCGATCCTCCGCCTGAAGGCGCGTCTGTCCGGCTCCACCACGCGTGCGTCGCTCGAATCCTGACCAGGCGCGCCTGCTCGCCGGCAGAGCGCTCACTTCGGTTCCCCTCGTCTCGCTGAGGGAAGTACGATCGATCTAAGCCGCGTCGTCAGGAGGAGCTAGCGCATGCCAGTCGAGCCGGGCAAGATCCGCAACGTCGCCGTCGTCGGACACCGTGGGACTGGGAAGACGTCTCTCGTCGAGGCGCTCTTGTTCCAGGCGGGGGCAACCAACCGGCTTGGGACGGTCGAGGCGGGCTCCACTGTCAGCGACTGGGATGAGGACGAGCAGCGGCGCCAGATGTCGTTGTCGGCCTCCGTCGAACACGTCGAGTGGCAAGGCCGGAAGATCAACCTGATCGACACGCCCGGCGACGCCGGCTTCCAGGGCGATGCGATCGCCGCCCTGCGCGTCGTCGAAGGGGCGGTGTTCGTCCTGAGCGCCGTCATGGGCGTCGAGGTGCAGACGACCCGGCACTGGCACCGTGCCGAGGAGGGAGGTCTCTCGCGTGTGCTCTTCGTGAACATGCTCGACCGCGAGCGTGCCGACTTCTACCGCGTCCTCGAGGCCATGCGCACACAGCTTTCGGACAAGTGCGTCGCCGTTCACCTCCCGATCGGCAGCGAGCACGAGTTGACCGGGATCGTCGACCTCCTGCACCTGCAGGCGTACATGGATCCGAACGGTGAGCGCGAGTCGAAGCCGACCGCGATCCCGGACGACATGCAGGCCGAGGTGCAGGAGTACCGCGAGAAGCTTCTCGATTCGGTCGTCGAGACGGACGAAGCATTGATGGAGCGCTACCTCGAAGGCCAGGAGCTGTCGACCGAAGAGGTAGCGAAGGCGCTGAAGGAGGCGGTGACGCGGGGGGACGTCTTTCCGGTCGCCTGCGGGGTCGCTTCGAAGAACCTCGGCACGACCGCTGTGCTCGATCTGCTCGTCGAGGGTGTTCCGTCGCCGGCGAAGAAGGGTGCGCCGATCAGTGTCGACGGTGGCGGGACGGCTGCGTTCGTCTTCAAGACGATCGCCGATCCATTCGCCGGGCGCATCAACGTCTTTCGTGTGCTGAACGGCACGCTGAACGGTGACTCGACGATCGTGAACGGCCGCTCGCACGCCAAGGAGCGGCTTGGACAGCTGATGGAGCTGCAGGGCAAGGAGCACGTCCAGGTCTCGGAGTTCGGCGAGGGCGACATCGGTGCCGTTGCCAAGCTGAAGGAGACGCAGACTGGCGACGTGCTATTGGACGCGGAGCGGCAGGTCGAGCTGCCCGACATCGGCTTCCCGGAGCCCGTGATGAGCTTCGCCGTGACGCCGAAGGCGAAGGGCGACGAGGAAAAGATGGCAGCAGGATTGCGCCGGCTCGGTGAGGAGGATCCGACGATCCAGATGCGTCGCGATCCGCAGACGGGCGAGCAGCTGCTCACCGGGCTCTCGCAGATCCACGTCGAAGTTGCCGTCGATCGTCTCAAGAGTCGCTTCAACGTCGAGGTCGAGCTGCACCAGCCGCGGGTTCCCTACCTGGAGACGATCCGCAAGGAAGCGCGCGCGCAAGGCCGTTACAAGAAGCAGACCGGCGGGCGCGGTCAGTTCGGCGACTGCGTGATCGTCCTCGAGCCGCTGGACGGCCATCAGGGCTACGAGTTCGTCGACAAGATCGTCGGTGGCGTGATTCCCCAGAGCTTTCGCCCCGCGGTCGACAAAGGCATTCAGGAGGCGATGGTGCACGGCGAACTTGCCGGGGCACCGGTGCAGGGTCTGCGCGTCGTCCTGGTCGACGGCTCGTACCACACGGTCGACTCCTCGGAGATGGCGTTCAAGATTGCCGGCTCGATGGCGTTCAAGTCAGCGTACGAGAAGGCAGACCCGGTCTTGCTCGAGCCGATCATGGAGCTCGAGGTGACAACACCGGACGAGGCCGTCGGTGCGGTCAACGGCGACCTCAACTCCCGGCGCGGCCGCCTGCAAGGAATGGAGCCGAGCGGGGGGATGACCACGATCAAGGCCGAGGTCCCGATGGCGGAGATCCTCACGTACTCGCAGGCGCTGACGTCGATGACCGGCGGGCGCGGCGACTACCACATGCACTTCCTGCGCTACGAGGAAGTCCCGACGCACATCGCGCAAAAGATCATCGACGAGACGAAGAAGGAGCAGGAAGAGGCGAAGGTCTAGCCGCGCCGGTGGTCTAGGTCGCGACGCTGAAGAGATCGAAGTCGCCGGCGAGAACCGAACGGCGACGCGGTCCGCAGAAATCGGAAGCAAGGTGATCTCGGCCGAGTCGTGTCTCCTGTGGGCAACTCGACTCGGCCGGTGCAATCACCCTGTCCCACCGCTAAACGGTCTGGGGCTGCGGCTGTCCCGGCTGCTCGCCGGCTTGCAGCCGCGTGATCAGGTCGGAGACGTCTGCGAGCTCCTGCTCGAGGTCGCGTTGGTAGCTCTCGAGTCGCTCGAGGACGTTCTCCCTGTCGTACCAGCGACGGCCGAGGCCGCGGTGATGTCGTCTGCGTGCGTAGTGCATGTTCACCTCCCTTCGTAGCGCTCCAAGAAATCGTCGATATGGCTGCGCGAACGGCGAAGGGCGCCGGCCCATTCGTCGAGGAGGCGCCGCCCCTCCTCGGTCAGCTCGTACGTGCGCTTCGCCGGGCCGGGCTCACCCGACTCCCAGCGAGAGGTGACGAGGCCGTCCTCCTCGAGCGCCCGGAGGACCCGGTAGAGGTTGCCCATGTCGACACGCGCCTCGCCGGTCAGGGCCGGCAGCGCTTCGAGGAGCTCGTAACCGTGGGTGGCGCGCTCGCGTAGCAACAGCAGCAGGGCGGGCTCGCTGAACCGCTCGACCCGGGCGCGTACGCCCCAGTGGCCGGGCCGGACCATTCGCCGGCAACGTGCTCCCCGGCCGCCCCGGGGCCTCATCGCCATCCTACATGTAAAACACACATGTGATCGACCTTAGCAACAGTTGTCCGGCGTGGAGCGTGGGCTAGGGTCCACGGCGTGGTGAGACAAGTGGCCCGAAACTCCGTGAAGCGCGTTTGCGCGGTCTGTGAGCGGACGCTCCTGACCGGCGAGCGCGCGATCCGGTTCTCGCCCGACGGCGAGGAGTTCGTCGACGTGTGTCCGCTCTGCCAGGAGGTCGCGCTCGACTACGGCTGGGTCAAGGAAGGCAGCCCGACTTCCCCGACCGTTCCGAGCCAGCGCCGCAAGCGACGGCGCGGCCTCGCGTCGCTCTTCGATCCCAGGCGACAGCCGGCGGACGATCCCGTCGTCTCCGAGCCGATCCTGCGCCGGCTCTCCGCTCCCGAGCAGCAGATGGTGGAGGCGGCCGACATCTTCAACTCGAGTGACTACCGCCGCACGGTCGGCGGCATAGCGAAGAGCCTCGGCGAGCCGCGCGCGAGCATCATCCCGCTCTCGGGCGTGATGGGCGAGCTCGTCGTTACGGTCGCGTGGGACATCTCGTGGTACCAGTACCGCGTCACGCCCGAGGCCGCGCAGCCGGTCCGGCTGGCCGAGCGCGGCCACGAGCTCGGCGATCTCGAGGGCGGCTATCAGCGGTGGAACGCACGGATCGAGCCGGACGGCCGGCTCGTCCCGGAGATCTCGCCCGTCTGAGGGTCTGGCGCCGACCCGCGTCGGTCTTACAATCAGAGCGTGATCTATTGCGTCATCCCGCCGGAGCTTGCCGACGAGCTGTACGACAAGATGGTCGAGTACTACAAGGACAACCCCAACGTCACCGTGATCATCGACCGGCGCAAGGGGCCCGACAGGCGGAACCGCAAGGGCGCCGACGACGCAAAATACGCGGAACAGCGGGAAACCCGCGACAGGCGCCGCGCCAGGATCCCCGGCACCTTCCCCGAGACCGAGGGCTCCTCTGAGTAGACTCGCCCCGTGGCATTGACGGGGACGCAGACCTTCCTGAACTACATCGGGGGCGAGTGGGTGGACGCGGCCTCCGGCGAAACCTTCGAGAGCCTCAACCCCGCGTCGGGCGACATGATCGGCACCTTCCCGCGCTCGACGCCCGAGGACGTCGACCGCGCCGTCGCGGCTGCGAAAGCGGCGTACGAGGACTGGCGGCTTGTGCCCGCGCCAAAGCGAGGTGAGATTCTCTACCGCTTCGCCAATCTCCTCATGGAGGAGAAGGAAGAGCTCACCGACCTGATGGCGCACGAGATGGGGAAGGTCAAGGCGGAGGCGGGCGGCGACGTCCAGGAGGCGATCGACATGAGCCTCTACATGGCCGGAGAAGGCAGGCGTCTGTTCGGCCAGACGACTCCGTCGGAGCTGCGCGACAAGTTCAACATGAGCGTGCGTATGCCGATCGGTGTGATCGGGGTGATCACTCCGTGGAACTTCCCGATCGCGATTCCTTCGTGGAAGATCACGCCGGCCCTGATCTCCGGGAACACGGTCGTCTTCAAGCCGGCGACCGACACGCCGCTCCTGGGCGAGCGGTTCGTCGAGTTGCTCGTCGAGGCAGGCCTGCCGAGCGGCGTAATCAACATCGTGCACGGAGGTGGCGGTGCGGTCGGCGACCGGCTCGTGCGCCATCCCGACGTGCCCGTGATCACGCTCACCGGCTCGCGCGAGACCGGTGTCGAGGTGATGAGGAACGCCGCCGAGAACCTCAAGCACGTCCATCTCGAGCTCGGCGGCAAGAACGCCATCATCGTCCTCGACGACGCAGACCTCGAGCTCGCGGCCGACGGGATCGTCTGGTCCGCGTTCGGTACATCCGGCCAGCGCTGCACGGCCGCGTCGCGCGTCATCGTTGAGGACGGCGTCTATGAGGCGCTGCAGTCTCGGCTCGTCGCTGCAGCGGAGAAGCTCCGGCTCGGGCCCGGTTGGGAAGACGACACGGACGTCGGCCCGGTCATCAACAAGAAGTCGCTCGAGAAGATTCACTCGTACACGGTGATCGGCAAGGACGAGGGAGCGAAGCTCCTGACCGGGGGCGAGGTCGCGACCGGGAACGGATTCGAGAAGGGGAACTTCTACCGTCCAACGATCTTCGGGGACGTCGACCCGCAGATGCGCATTGCGCAGGAGGAGATCTTCGGTCCGACGACTGCGCTGATTCGCGTGCGCGACTTCGACGAGGCGATCCGAGTCTCGAACGGGATCAAGTTCGGCCTCTCGTCGTCGATCTTCACACACGACGTCAACAAGGCCTTCCGCGCGATGCGCGATCTGCAGGCAGGGATCACGTACATCAATGCAGGCACGATCGGCGCCGAGGTGCACCTGCCCTTCGGCGGCACCAAGGACACGGGCAACGGCCATCGCGAGGCCGGGCAGGCCGCGCTCGACGTCTTCACGGAATGGAAATCGATCTACGTCGACTACAGCGGCAAGCTGCAGAAGGCGCAGATCGATACCGAGATCTGAACCGCAAGCTCGTCGTCTTCGTTCCGCGTGAGGCGCTCGACGCTGTCCGCAGCGCACTCTTCGAAGCGGGTGCCGGGCGCATCGGCGAGTACGAGCATTGCTCGTGGTACACGCAGGGGACGGGCACGTTTCTCGGCGGGGAGGGAACGAGTCCGGCGATCGGGGAAGCCGGGCGCGAGCAGCGTGTTGCCGAGCTGCGCCTCGAGACGGTCTTCCCGGAAGAGCGCCAGGCAGACGTGATCGCCGCGCTGCGATCGGCGCATCCGTACGAGGAGCCGGCGTTCGACGTGTACGCGCTGCTGTGAAAGCGAAGCTCTTCACCGACGGCGGCGCGCGCGGCAATCCCGGTCCGGCCGCGTACGGCTATGTGCTCGAGTCAGAGGATGGGCACGTGCTGGCCGCGCACGGCGAGGCGATCGGCCGGGCGACAAACAATGTCGCGGAGTACAGCGGCCTGGTCGCGGGTCTTGCCAAGGCCGCCGACGTGGGCGTCCGCGAGCTCGAGGTGGTCTCGGACTCAGAGCTCCTCGTGAAGCAGATGCGGGGCGAGTACAAGGTCAAGAACGAGGCCTTGCGTGAGCTCTGGGAGGAGGCCTCGGATCTGGAGAAGAAGTTCGGCCGCGTCCGCTATACAGCGGTGCGCCGGGCCCACAACGAACTGGCCGACAGGCTCGTGAACGAGGCTCTGGACGCCCAAACCTGAGGCTATACTGGCCGTCGTTCGCGGATGTAGCTCAGTTGGCTAGAGCGTCTGCTTGCCATGCAGAAGGTCGTGGGTTCGAGTCCCATCATCCGCTCTAACAAAGCCCCGCTAGCCGGGGTTTTTTGTTGCTGTGACCAGGATGGGTAGTTCGTAGAACCCTCCGTAAGCCTGGGATACGTTTGCCCCAGAGCTGGGCGTTGGCTTCGCCTTCTCAGCGATTGTCGGTGCGTCAGTCGGCACGCTGCAGCCACCATAGGGTTATGGCTGACATCGCGATCTGGATCTGCTGGGGGGTCGTCGCCGTGACGTGGATTGCGGGAGCGGTGTACGGGGCCCGCAGGTCGCCGAGGCAGCGTCAACCTTCGGGCAGCGGAGGGCTCTGGCGTCTGGGATCGATTGTCGCCGCCGTCCTCGTCTACCGGCTTGCGTTCCACGACCTGCATCGGCTCACCGATCACTCCTTATGGATAGAGCTCCCGGGTCTCGCGGTTTTGGTGATCTCGACGGGCTTTACGCTCTGGGCCCGCCTAAGCCTCGGACGGATGTGGTCGGCCACCCCAAACATGCTTCGCGCAGACCATCAGCTGCGAACCGACGGGCCGTATGCGATCACCCGTCACCCGATCTACACAGGCCTCTTCGGCATGCTGCTCGGCACCGTGCTCCTAAACGGGCTCGGGGCGTCGCTCGCGCTAATCGTCGTCGGCTCGGCCGTCCTCGCCACCAGGGTCCCCATCGAGGAGCGCTTGATGAACAAGACGTTCCCCGACGAATACGCCCGCTACCGCGAGCGCGTCCCGCGCTTTGTTCCGCGCCTCCACCCGCGGCGCAGGTCGCACGAAGCGAGGTGAACATATCCTCTTCGATGAACGATGCGGCCGCACGAACGCTGCGAGTGCTCGGACGGCAGCAGCACACGCGAGGTAGGGGCGCCGATCGCGGAGTTCGCCCGTAACGCCGTCGAGCGGCGCATCGAGGACAGGACGTCGAGGGCGAAACACACCGGTCGGCTTTCGCCGGGAAGCTCGGGACGTGTACGCCCTCACCGACTATCGGGAGTTCGATCGGAGCATCGCGCTCGCCCGCTTGTGATCCCTTCTGGACGGCGGGAGAATCCAGTCTGTGGGACGCAGGCTGACCCTTCGAAGGCGACGACCGCCAGCGGCGTCATCCCGCAGCCCGGCGCGGCGTTGCGCTTCCTGTTCCGCTCTCTTGAACGTCTCCCAGCGTGCCTCCTCGCCTTGTATGAGAAGCGTGTAGAGCATCTCGCCCTCCTTGTGTCGATCTCATAGGTAGGACGGATCAGGTGGGCTGATTTCGACACGATGCTGCGAGCCGCCTCGGCTCACTGGGGGCGGGTGATTTCGAAGAGCAGTCGAGCAACGGCTGACCGGCGAAGCCAGTGTTCGTGGGCAGGCCGAGTGGGTCGACGCGCACAGGCGCATGCTCGCCGAGCTTGACCGTATTGCTGGACACAGGTTCAGCCGTGCGCATACGCCTTTCAAAGATAGGCCGTGTGGCCTATGGACGAGCTTTCGTGACCCTTCGAGAATCCCTTGGCGCTCACCGCTCGCGTTCTGTGCAAGCTGGCGTCAACGATCGCGATCCACCTGGGTCGGGAAAGTAGTTCTTCATGCGACCTCTAGAGAGAGGCTCCGGTTCCTGCCACGGACTGACCTATCTGCTGGTCGTTGGTGCCCTAATCCTCGCCGCGGTCTCAGCAGGCAGCTCCGATGCCTCGCGTCAAATCGCCGTGCACGACGTTGATCATGAGAGCGCTGGCACCCTCGCGATCGCGGCCGAGATGCAGATCACGTATCCCGCGAGAGCCTGTCCGGGCGGAACCCCGAAGACCGTCGAGTGCTTTGAGCGCACAGGCACCGGCATCGTCCCCGGGCTTGGGAACGTGCAAGAGTCCTATCCCTACTTCGTAGACGACTTGCCTGTGGGATGCGACGAAAACCAAGTGCGGGTGCTCCCCACCACAGCGCATCTGACTGTCCCTGACCGAGGAACTGTCGAAGTCCGTGTGGCAGGTACTGGTTGCCTGACTCGTACGCCACCCCTGCCTTTCCATACAGCCGAGGCGTTCGTGATCACAGGCGGCTCGGGCCGGTTCGCCGGTGCGTCCGGCGGGGGCACGCTCAGTGGCGTCTCCTCCGGGCCCCCGAGCTTAAGCGGCAAAGATACGTGGAGCGGCACGCTCCTGGTTCCCGGGCTCAACTTCGACCTAACACCGCCGACCCTCAGCGGCGCAGCCAACAAAGTCGTTCGCGCACCGAAGGGAAGGAAGCGCCTACGGGTGAACTTCAACGTCACCGCGCTCGACGACCTGGACGGCACCGTCGCTGTGTCATGCACGCCGAAGCCGGGCAGCCTCTTCAAGCTCGGCCGCACAGCGGTCACCTGTTCGGCAAGTGACACGAGCGGAAACACGCAGACGGCAAGGTTCACAATCGTCGTCAAACGCGGTTAGTACGACCAACACAAGGCAGAGCGCACGTGGACGTCTACGGGAGGGAGCGGCTTGTCCCCGACGAGTACCTCGCCGGGTCGATCCGTTCGCCGTTCACGATCGCGTGCGCTCGCTCGCCTCGGCGTTGCGGACGTCTCGGGCGAGCTGACGGTGGTCCTCTTCGGCGACCCGTAGGCGGCCTGGTGAGAAAGGTGAGAGAAAGGTGAGTCGCCCGCCCAACAGCGCACAATGGAGCACACCTCGGCCAGCTGACACGCCTGGAGAAATGCGGCTCCGCGAGTCTGGGTGTATCTACAGGAACGCCCCCGCGGGACTTGCCATGCAGAAGGTCGTGGGTTCGAGTCCGATCATCAGCTCTAGCAAAGGCCCTGGAAATGGGCCTTTTTCTTTGGGCGAGTGCTTGCAATTGTTTCTTGACACCTGTTCCGCGGGGTGGGAAGCTCGTTACAAGCAACGGAGGCGGTCTCGCTGATGCGAACTCCTGACAGGGCGAACGTTGCTGCGGCCTTCGAGACGCACGTGGTCCGTTGAGCCAACGAGAAGGGAGTCGACCATGAGTCTTCGTCTACCTGTTTATCCGGTCTCCGGCGCGGACGCCGATTCGGAGACGCTCGACGGTGTCGTGACCGGGGTCTTCGGCGCGAGCAAGCCGGCGCACGAGCAAGATGCGGCGTGGATCCGCGCGACCAGTGGCTCGATCTCGGCGACGTTCGATCGAGCGAGCGGTGCGGTCTACGCGGCGGACGAGGAGCGCCAATGGACCCTGGCGACGAACGAGCTCGAGCTTCCACCAGCGAAGGACGTCTACGCGCGTGCTGGTGCGCTCCTGAACGATCTGGAGCTCCTACCCCGCTTCGATGACGGCGCACCGTTCGAGCTGATGGAGCTCAACGCTGGGCGGACCCTGCTAGCGACGAGAACAAAGGGCAGTCGTTCGCAGCATACGCTCGACGTTCAGGCGCGGTATGCGATCGGCGTCCGCAATCCCGGCGTCGAGGGTGCGCCCGATCTGCTGCCGATCGTCGGCGGCGGCGGCAAGTTCAATCTCGCACTCGGAGACAAGGGACGTCCCGTCGGCTACTCGGGGCTGTGGCGGAAGACCGGCGAGGCTGAGCTGGTCGAGGCCCTCGACCAGCGGGAGGCGACCGATCGCTTCGACGAGCTGACGTCGGACCTCCACGTCTCCCGTACGCATTCGTTCCTCGCCTACCACGCCGCGCCGGCGGGCTCCAAGCAAGAGATGCTGACTCCGGTGTGGGTGTTTGGCGGGATCCTCGACGTCCGCGGCCGCAAGGTCCCGATGCGGCTCGTCACGATTCCTGCCACGGACTACGGCCCGAAGCTGCCGACCTATAGGCCGCAGCCCCCGCGGAAGAAGCAGGCGGGGCGGCTCAACCTCGAGCGGTCGCGGCGGGCGGATGTGATGGCGCACAGTGCGAACCCGTTCGAGGCGGGCACCTCGTGGATCGGTACCTCCGGTGGCCTCGCGGGTAGCCACGATAACGCGAAAGGCTTCGTCGACGGACTTGCCGCCGACGGTTGGCTTGTCAACTTCAACTGGGGTGACGGGAACGCGTGGGAGTCGGACTGGCGGCGGAACGACGACACCTGGGTGGACGCCGCAGATTTCGTCTTCTATACCGGACACGCGAACAAGGACGGGTGGGTACTGACGTCGCCCGACGACGGGTTCCTGTCGTTCAACGAGGTCGGTAGCGGACCGGCGACACCCGGCGACCTGTGGGGGCAGCAGGACCTCGAGTGGGCCGTGGTTGCCGCGTGCGGTCCGCTTCAGGACGACCTGATCTCCGCGGGCGGCGGCGACGTCCTCGCCCGCTGGGACGGCGCCTTCGACGGGCTCCACAGCCTGCTGGGGTACGGCGCGATCACCTACGACAACACCGACGAGGGGAAGAGAATCGTCCAGTACGCCAAGGGGGGAGCGCCCATCATCGACTCCTGGTTCAGGACGGCACGGGAGATCCAGCCGAGCACAAACGGTGCGAGCCCGCCGGATGGGCCGGACGTCTGGGTCGGAGCGATGTACGTCATCGCAGGATCCGCGAATCCGCGCAACGACCATCTATGGGGTCACGGCTCCGTCGCCGCCGATCCGCACAACCCGAACACGCTCGTCTGCATGTGGACTACCTGCTGAGATCTCGAATCATCCGCTGATCACCGGAGCGGGGCGGCACATGTGGACCGCCCCGCATCGCCCCCTTCTCAGCACGACCGGCAGGAGGTCGAGCCGCAGAGCCGCTTCGCTGCCGTATCACCGCTGGGACCAACGGCTCCGCCCATGCAATGAACGCACGGTTATCTGCGATGACCGCGGCGTGGCTCTCCGGTTACCGCCCTGATGTCTCCTTAGGTATGGGACTGCCGAGTGCAGCCCCGCGAAGAGGAGGACATCATGCAGATCGGAACTCGCAACGTGCGACGAATCGCTATCACCGTGATCGTGCTAGTTGTGGCCAGCCTGACAGCCACTGTGGCGCTCGCGAACAGTCCGCACTTCAAGAAAGGCCGGGAGCCGAACTGCCTGATGGCCGGCTCGGCGATCACCAAGTCGGTCACCTGTGGTGCCGGACTCGCAGTGGCAGTCAGCGTCCCCGACAACAACACGCTGCCTTACGACGAGTTCGGGCTCGGTGCGAATCAGCCGAATCAGCCCCGGGTCGGTAGCGCCGGTCCGCAAAGTGGGCGGGTTGTCGTCGCTCCACTTGCCGTGCCAGCCAGCGTTCCCGTGCCAGCCGGCGTTCCCGGCAACAGCAACGCGCTGCCTTACGACGAGTTCGGGCTCGGTGCGAACGAGCCGAACCAGCCCCGTGTCGGTAGCGCCGGTCCGCAAACTGGACAGCGGTGAAACGCACCTCAGAGAGGGGGGCACCGTCGTGCCCCCTCTCTAGGGATGCTGCGCTGAAACGGATGGGACTTCGTTGATAACGCGAACTGGCGGGATTAAACCGAGGCGCAGTGCCGTCACTCGAAGTTACTATTCACGCGTTCCCCTGGGCGAGCGCGTTGAGTCGCGTGAGCGCGTCGCCTTTGAGAGCGCAGGCGTGCCAGCCCTCGCCGCGATCGGTGCTTTCCCAGAGCTGACCGTCGGCCATGCCCGCGAACAGGCGCCCGTCGGTGGCGAGGAGCGCGTATGGCATCGCCGGAAGGGGCTCCGGGAGCCCACCTCCGAGCGCGCGCCATTCGCCGTCGCGCCAGGCGTAGATGCGCGCTTCCGGGTTCTTTCCGCCGTGTGCGGCGAATGGTCCCGTGCTCGCGGAGACGTACCACGCACTCGGATCGTCAGGCTCGACCGCCACCGCCCACGTGTAGTGCCGGTCGCGACCGGCGTCCGCGGCCCGCCACGTTTCGCCGCCGTCGGCGCTCCAGGCGGCACCGCCACCTCCCGCCTCGTACGCGCGCCGCTCCGCGATGGGGTGCCAGGCGAGCGAATGGACGTCGCGTTGCGCGCCGGGGCGATGGTCCTGCCACGAGGCGCCGCCGTCGGTGGAGCGCATCAGCCCGCCCAGCTCGATCCCAACGAGGAGGAGGTCGGCGTCGTGCGGGCTGGGCGCGATCCAGCGCACGTGCGAGGTCCACGGCCGCGGCGGGAAGCTCCAGGTCGGCTGCGACGGGAGGTCTAGCAGGGCGCTGAGCTCGCGCCACGTCTCACCGCCATCGTCGCTGTGAAAGAGGGCGCTTGGCTCGGTTCCGACGTAGACCGCACCGTTGATACCGCTCACCGCGACCGAGAAGACACCCTGCGCCGGCAGGTCACAGTCGGCCCACTTACGGCCGCCGTCGCTTGTTCTCCGAAGACCGCCCTCACGGAGCCCGGCGTACACGACGTCGCTGTCGCGGGGATCGACCGCAAGGCACTGCGCCCCGCTCCCGTGGAGCGAGAGCTCCACCTCCCACGCGCCGTTGCTCTCGTCGAGGCGCGCTATCCCGTCTCCTGTGGAGGCGTACAACCGAGCCACGCCTTCACTCTACGCGCGCGTCGCCGGTCTACACGGCGCCCGCCTTTCAGACCGGAGGTCTAGACGGATGCCAACCGCAGTCGTATCGTCTGCCCCTCCAGTGGAGGAGCGGCGACACAAGCACCTGGTTCTCATCCTCGCCCGCGAGTTCGCATCCAACCTCGCCACGCCAACGTTGATCGCCGACGATCAGGGGATGCTCGTGTTCTACAACGAGGCGGCCGAGTCTGTCGTCGGCCGCCAATTCGCAGAGGTCGGCGAAATGCCGCTTGAGGAATGGACGGAAAGTTTCGATCCGCGGACCCTGGACTCAGTGCCTGTTTCGCCCGAACGAAGCCCGACGCGCATCGCGCTCGACCAGCGCCGTCCGGCACACGAGGCCCTCCGCATAACCAGCGTCGACGGGGTCGAGCGTGACGTCGCCGTGACAGCGTTCCCACTCTTCGCGCACGCGGACGAGTTCGTCGGGATCGTCGCGATCTTCTGGCGTGAGTAGGCGGCGACGTGCGCGTAACGATCTGGGGTTGCCGCGGCTCGGTGCCAACACCGGGGCCGGAGACCGTCACCTACGGCGGGAACACGTCCTGCGTCGAGGTCTCGCTGGACGACGGCACGATCATTGTGCTCGACGCTGGCACCGGGATCCGACTGCTCGGTTTCCAACTCCTTGACCGTGGTATCCGGAAGATCCACCTCTGCCTCACTCACCTCCACCTCGACCACCTCGAAGGATTGCGCTTCTTCGCGCCGCTCTGGAATGAGCGCGTGGAGCTGGACATCTGGGGACCTCCGTCCCAAGAACTGAGTCTCGGGGAGCGGATCGCGCGCGCCTTCTCGCCGCCACTTTTCCCAGTCGAACTCAGAGACGTTCCAGCCGCAGTGACCTTCCACGATGTTCCACGCGGGCCTTGGACGATCGATCGCGCCTCCCTCATGGCGCAGTTCGTCGTCCATCCCGGTCCGACGGTCGGGTACCGGATCGCGACGGAGAGCTCAAGTTTCGCCTATATCCCCGATCACGAGCCCGCGCTCGCGGGGGCGATCGCCGAAAAGTCGCCCGACTGGATCTCGGGAGCGTCGCTCGCGTCAGGCGTCGACGCGCTGGTTCACGATGCGCAGTATTTCGAGGACGAATACGAGGAGCGGATCGGCTGGGGTCACTCCAGTGTGGCGGACGCGGTCGCCTTCACGCACGCCGTTGGCGCCGGCAGACTGGTGCTCTTCCACCACGAGCCCCGACATACCGACGACTTGCTCGAGCAACTAGAGGATCGAGCGCGTGACCTAACGAACGGAAACGGCGGGCTCTCGGCGATGCTTGCGCACGAGGGAATGGTCATCGAGCTTCCCTGAAATAGCCGCCACCAAGCTGGGCGCGGTTCGTCCTTCCTCGCACCAGAGAGGACTAAGCCGACATGGCCCGCGCGAACTCGACCGCGTCGGAGCCCAGACTGGGGCTGCGGTGGTTAACGATTCAGGCGAGACGATCTTTCGCGGCGAGGTTGTCGCGTCAGGCAGGCATCATCTAGCGTCCTGAGCGGACGATGCGCGCGATGATCTTCAGCGGTCCCGGCCGCCTTCTTCGCGAGACCCAGGTTGCGAGACCCGAGCCCGGACCCGGTCAGGTGCGCCTGGATGTGCAGGCGTGCGCGGTCTGTCGAACCGATCTCCACATCGTCGACGGCGAGCTGCCCGACCCCAAGCTCCCGCTCGTGCTCGGTCATCAGATCGTGAGTCTCGTAAGTGCGGTAGGTGAAGGTGCGTCGCGGTTCTCGGTCGGCGAGCGTGTCGGCGTCCCCTGGCTCGGCTGGACGGACGGCACCTGTCGCTTCTGCTGCTCCGGCCGGGAGAATCTCTGCGACCACGCCCGGTTCACCGGCTACCAGATCGACGGCGGGTTTGCGGAGGAGGCGGTGGCCGACGAGCGGTACTGCCTCCGAATCCCAGAGGATTACTCGGACCTGCAGGTTGCGCCGCTTCTCTGCTCCGGCCTGATCGGCTACCGCGCACTGGTAATGACGGGCGACGCCGAGCGCCTCGGCCTCTACGGGTTCGGTGCTTCCGCCCACATCATCGCCCAGGTGGCGCGCTGGCAGACGCGCCGCGTCTTTGCCTTCACCCGTGCCGGCGACGAGGAGGGTCAGCGCTTCGCGCGCTCGCTCGGGGCGGAGTGGGCTGGGAGCTCAACCGAGAGGCCGCCGGAAGAGCTCGACGCCGCGATTATCTTCGCGCCGGTCGGCGCGCTCATTCCCGCGGCGCTGGCGGCTGTCGCGAAAGGCGGTGTCGTCGTCTGCGCCGGAATCCACATGAGCGAGATCCCCTCGTTCTCGTACGATCTGCTCTGGGGTGAGCGAGTACTCCGTTCGGTCGCAAACCTCACTCGCAAGGACGGCGAGGAGTTCATGGAGCTCGCTCCGAGGGTGCCGGTTCGCACTGAGATCCGGGAGTTTCCGCTGCAGGAGGCGAACGAAGCCCTTCAGCATCTGCGCGCCGGCGAACTACGTGGCGCCGCCGTGCTCAAGATCGGCTGACGGGTGTACCACCCCGGGAGGGCCCGGATTAATCCGCGTGCCAATCGGTTGCGCAGCGATTCGCTTGTTCGAGACAGCGAGGACTAAGGTTTATATCGTCCTGATGCTCTTGGGGACGAACACGAGAGCGGCGTTTAGATTTGGGGTGTGCGAACGGAAAACGTCGGGGTCCGTATGTCGTCGAGCTCGCCACCGTCGGGTTGGAGGAGCTGCACCTCGATCTTGAACTTGCCAATCCGGTTGGGCAGCTTTACCCAGATCTCGCGCCGGCCACCGGTCGTGCAGGTGTTTGGAGTCTCGTACTGCGCGAGCTGCTCCTGCAATGTCTTCTCGGGGACAGGCTCGCCGCCGGGGGTGAGTACCCACCAGTAGATGGGGAGCGCCTTTCCCCTGAAGCCTCGGATCGTGACGCTGAAGTGGATGACCCGCCCGACCGCGTCGAGTTCCTTCTTGCTGGCACTGCCGGGGGATGCGTGGTGCATTGCGAGGTACACGCGGCGGCGGACGCGCTGGTCCACCGTGATGCGGCTGAGTTTTGCGTCAGCGACGCCTGGACAGCGCGACGCGCTCGCGTCGGAGAGATTGGATGACGAGCTTTCGCCCCAGGGCGGATGAAAGATCAACGCGAGGATCACGCTCAGTCCGCCGGCGATTCCGACGGCTGCTTTCCACGATGTGACGACCCAGCCAATTGCTCTCTGCGGCCGTTTCGGTCTCTGGTCTTCCGTCACCGAAGCTGCACCGTGCGCGTCAACGCTCGGGTGCGTCCGCAGATGTCCTTGAGCCGCAGCTCGACCTTTGCCTTGCCGGCCGCCGCTCGGCTCGGGACGGGAACTCGAAGGAGCTTCGCGCCTGCTGTCTGGTTCGGGAAGGTCCGGCTTGTGAGAGTGGCTCCTCCGCGCAGGAGTCGCACGCGTGCGGTTGCGCGGTCGGCGAGAGTGACGCGCAGGCTGACCCGTCGTGGTCTTCGGGTCGCCGAGGCCGCGAAGCTCGAGAGGACTGAAGCGGCGCAACGGTCGAACCCGGCTGTGATCTCGGCGGGAGCCGCGATGGTCACACTGCATTGCCCCGTGCCCGTGCACGCCCCTGTCCACCCACTGAAGCGGGACTTGCTGTTGGGTGCGGCGTGGAGCGTGACGGCGGTGCCGCGTCGGAATGAGTAGGTGCAATCAGAGCCGCAGGCGATGCCGGGAGGGTCGGTCGTGACGGTTCCGATCCCGCGTCCGCTCTTGCTAATTCGCAGCTGATCGCGCGCCGCGCGGAACGCGGCGGAGACCGTTCGTGACACCGTCATGGATACCGCACAAGCTGCTGTGCCGCCGCAGTCTCCGGTCCAGCCGCCGAAGGCGTACCCGGTTCCGGGGTTCGCCGTGAGTCTCACGGTCAGGCCGGGCTTGAACGCAGCCCTGCAGCCCGTGTTGGCGCCACAGTCGATCCCGGGCGGCACGCTCTGGACTGCACCGCCTCCAGACCTGGTGAGGTTAAGTCCGAACGCGGTCGTCAACGCACCGGCGTTCTGGAAGCCCGTCCCGACGCCAGCGTCTTGGTTGAGAATCACGACGCATTGCAGCGCCTTGCCGGTGCACGCGTCGCCGTAATCACTGAACTCGGTATTCGCCGCCGGTACGGTCTGGATCTTGACCCTGACGCCGTTCGGAACGCCCTCGAAGTCGCACTGATCCGTGTCGCACACTTTTTCCTGCTCGAGGCCGGGCCAGGAGACGCGGACGATTCCCTTCCCCTGCGTGACTCCGGGATCACTGTTGGCGATTGTCAGTATCGAGGTGCCACTGGGGATTGAACGCGGTTTGAACACGGCGACAACGTTGCGAAGACTTGTGAGCGCGACGTCGCAGGTCCCAGTTCCGGAGCAGTCCCCGGCCCAGCCGTCGAAGACAAAGTCGGACGCCGCCATCGCCGCCAATGTCACATGACCACCGCCTGAGAACGATGTCCAGCAGGTCGCGCCGCAGTCGATCAGACCCGGTGTTGTGCTCGTGACTCGCCCTTTTCCCGAGAACGAGACGAGCAGCGGAACCGTCGCCGGCTTCGGAGTCGACGAACCGGAGGCGAACTCGGCCTGGACACGGGTGTCCTCGTCGGCCGTAGCCTCGCACTGTTGCGCTCCGCCGACGCACGCTCCGGTCCAGCCGGAGAGGTGAAAGCCGGAGCTCGGAGCAGCGCTGAGCTGGACGGCGCTGCCGAGTGGGAAGCCCGCGCTGCAGGTGCCGACGCCGCAATCGAGACCAGTGGGGTTGCTCTGCACGCGACCGCTCCCGACGACCGTCACGGAGATCGAAGCTTGGGGCTCTGCCGCGGGCGCGGCTGCCGCGAGCGACAACAGCACGGATCCGAGAACCACCAGGACAGCAAGACGATTGCCTGGCTGATTGTTCTGGGTGTTCATGTCTTGACCCCCTCTCGACGACGGGAGCCGCAGATCCTTCGGTTGTACCACTCGTCCTGGGCTCTGTCGAGGCGTCGAATCCGCGTTGTGCTTATCCGGTAGCGACCCGACTCGTTGCCCTACGCCTGACGAGGCGTAAGACTGCGGCCGTGGAGGTCCCGCCGATCTCGTACACGCGAAGTGGCGATGTTGCGATCGCGTATCAGGTGCTTGGCGACGGCCCGATCGATCTCGTCTTTGTGCCGGAGTTCAGCAATCTGATCTGGTACTGGCAGCACCCGCTTCCTGCAGGTTTCTTTCGTGAGTTGGCGTCGTTTTCGCGGCTGATTCTCCTCGATAAACGGGGCGTTGGGCTCTCGGATCGGCCGCGTGACCTCGGTCCGCTCGAGACGCGCATGGACGACATTCGCGCGGTCCTCGACGCCGTCGGCTCGGAGCGTGCGGCGCTATTCGGCCTGATGTCGATGGGCCGTCTGTGCGTTCTGTTTGCTGCGACCTACCCGGAGCGAACGGAGGCGTTAGTCACTTTCGGGACGCTCGCTCGCCCACCAGAACGAGACCGCTCTGCAAATGCGGGACCCCGGCTACTGCTTCCTGATGGCAGGCAGCTGCATGAGGCGCGGATGCGCTGGGGCGAGTGGGATTACCACGCCTCCGAGGTCAAAGAAGGCATGGATCGTGAGTACGTTGATTGGTGGGTCAACTTGTGTCGCGTCGCGGCGAGCCCTGGCGCGGCGGCCCATTACTTGCGAATGGTTCAAGAGACGGATGTCAGTGACATCGTCTCTGCTGTCCACGTGCCGGCTCTGGTCTTCTCTGGCAGCTACGGTGATGTCGCGTGGGACCTCGGGCAGCAGGAGTTCGGGCAGCTGTTGCGCGACGCGCAGATGGTGCGTGTAAGTGAATTTGCGTCTCCGTGGTACGTTCCGGAACTGATTCCCGAACTCAGACGGTTCCTTGCTGACCACGAGCGCGGCGACGTCCCTGACACCGTGCTGACGACACTGCTGTTCACGGATATCGTCCGATCAACCGAGCGCACGGCGGCGGTAGGCGACCGGGCATGGCGCGACCTTCTCGCAGCCCACCAACAAGCTGCGAGACGAGAGATCGCACGGTTCCGAGGCCGGGAACTCGACACCGCCGGCGATGGCTTCTTCGCCTCGTTCGACGGCCCCGCCCGCGCGATCAAATGCGCGGAGAAGATCGTGAGCGCGGCCGCAGAGTCCGGCCTTCAGATCCGCGCAGGCGTCCATACCGGGGAGTGCGAACTTCTGGGCGACAAGGTCGCCGGTATCGCAGTCAGCATGGGAGCGAGAATCGCCGCCCAGGCCGACGACGGGGAGATTCTCGTATCGGCCACAGTCAAAGATCTCGTCGCTGGTTCGGGTATCGAGTTCGAATCGCGCGGCGTTCGAGAGCTGAAAGGACTAGGCGAATGGCCGCTCTACGCGGTGGCTCTACAGCCAACGAGCGATTGATGTCCCCGTCCGAAGCAGTGGGGGTGTGACAGGCGGGCAGGTCGAACAGGAAGAAAAAGAGGAAGGCGAAGGAGAAGATGGATCACGACGAGGTGGATGCGCTGGATTCTTCAGCTGGACCTGTCGGGGCCGAGGCGAGTCGTTCCGGGAAGACGAAGCGGAAGGAGTACGAACGGAAGATGAGGATCCTTCAGGCGAGCTTGTGCCGATGCAGGAGTGGGTCAAGGCGACCGGCGCGAGCGAACCGCTGCCAGCCCCGGACGTCAAGATGTCCAAGCCGCCGAGCCACCACGGGTACATCGAGCCTGACTCGTCGAAACCCAAATCCCGACGCCGTTCTAGGCCGAGGTCTATACCTGGGTGATCAGCCAGGCGAACGTAACCGCTACGACTGCGCCCAGTAACGGAAATCCAACCCGGAAAGCAAGGGTCTCGCGCCGCACGGGATCACGGACGTGCAAGAACTTTGAGCGGGGCCGCTTAGCCACAAAGGCCGTATCGGCAAGTTCTTCCTCAAGCTTTACAAGGGCGCCCGAACTCACATGCCTTCTCGCATGCCTTCGGGCCATACGTACGAAGTCGCCCTTCTTCCACGCCTCATTTGGGTTCATCAATGCTCCCTTCAGAAGAACCGGACGACAGGCTCCTCGTCGCAAATGATTGGGAGCTATGACCGACCTGGGCGCGGAGCTGGAGCAGGAGCAGGAGACTAGGAGTTGGCAGACGCGACTCTTCCCGAGGTGGAACCGCGGCGACCGGCGACTTGTAATCGACGTCAGAGCGCACGACACTTCTTCTATGAGGTTGTTACTCCGGCGCGACCGGCCTCGCCGGTCCTGCAGGTCGCGGCGGGGTCTCCGATGAGCGGGGCCGAGGCAGGCGATCGGTGGTTGTGGCCGGACGAGTTGGATGCTCTCGTGGCCGCGCCGGCGCATCACTTCCTGCTCCTCGAAAACGAGCGAGTGAGAGTTATCGAGACGAAGATCGCCGCCGGTGAGACGACGGCGATCCACACGCATCGGTGGCCGAACGTCCAATACATTCTCAAAAGCACCGAATTCCTCCGTCGCGACGGCGAGGGGAGCCTTCTTTTCGACACTCGCACAGCCGACGGACTCCGGCCCGAACCCTGGACCGCCCGCTGGTCGAAGCCCCTGCCGCCGCATTCGATCGAGAACGTCGGTGAAACGGAGTTGCACGTGATCATGATCGAGCTGAAGGATCATCCGGCAGGCGGCCGCGCCTCTTAAGTCAGACGACTCCGAGGGCCGAAGACCGCTGCCAGGAAACGACGCGCCACCCTCGGGGTCGACGACCACGTTCTCGATCTGCAGGCTCAGCGTATGAACCGGAGGAGCCCCGTTTTGTAGAGCCAACGGCGGACGTGGGCATCACTCGCGCCGGATCCGTCGATTGTCGTCGTCTTGCAGACCTTTCCGTACCGGAGGAAGGCGGCCTCCCACTCAGGCGGCCCTTCCGTACCTGTCACCACGTCTAAAGTCGCATTGCAGACCCTGTATGCCTGACCCTGAACGCTTGCGGGGAGCATCGAACCTCCAAGCCGCAGCGCTTGACTAAGGTCCGGCAAAGATACACGTCTCAACCTCCGAGTGAGGGGAGAGGTGTCGCGGGTCGGCCCCAACAAAGCGCCACACGTTTCTCCCGAGAAGGTTTCCGGGTATCCAGAGCGCGTGAGCGAGTCTGAAGGTGAGAAGGAGCGGACCGATCGGCAACTGATCGAGTTGCTAACGGAACTACGGGTTGTCCTGCCCGGTGCGCAGGTGCTCCTAGCCTTCCTGTTAACCGTTCCGTTCGCGGCTCGCTTCGGCGGGATTAGCCGAGCCCAACGTGTCAGCTTTTTCGCCTCCCTGCTCTTCACCGCCACCGGGACCGTGCTGCTGATGGCGCCCTCCATCTATCATCGGCTCCGCTGGGGGCGCGGCGGCAAGTCGGATGTCATTCGAGTGGGACATTGGTTGTTCCTTGTTGGAACCGCCTGCGTCGCCTTGGGTCTGCTCGCCGGGCTCCTCCTGGTCAGCGACGTCGTATACGGAGTGCTGGCGGCTGGCATTGCGACGACTGCCGTAGCAGCGTGCCTCCTCGTGGCGTGGTACGCGCTGGCGTTGACCCGCGGCCGCTCAACAGCGTCAAAACAGGAGGAATAGCCGACTAAGTGAAACGGGCCGTTTCTTCTCTCCGGGGTCGCGGCGGGTGCGGCTGTCCGAACAACTTTGTAACAGCGAGCGCGTAACCGATCGAGCAGCTTCCTCGTTGTACTACCGCAGCTACCGAAGAAGAGCTACCGAAGAAGGAGGCACACGTGAGCATTCTCTGGATCGTTCTAATCGTCGTTCTAGTGCTTGCGCTGCTCGGCTTCGTCGGGCGCGGTTTCTAAGCAGCGACTATGACTTCAGCAGGCGGCGGCCTTCGGGTCGCCGCCTTGGTCCTTCCGGGTTAGGGTTGCGCGGTGCGGGTCTACTTTGCCGGGCCGCTCTTCACCCCGTACGAGCGGTCCTTCATCGACGAGTGCGCGTCGCGGCTGCGGGCTGAGGGCATCGACGTTTTCGTCCCCCACGAGAATGCGCTCGCGGACGGGGATACGTCAGCTGCGACGATCTTCGTGAAGGACTGGCAGGGACTCTCCGAGGCTGATGCGGTCGTCGCGGTGCTCGATGGGCCGATGGTGGACGACGGCACGGCCTGCGAGATCGGGATCTTCTACGCGCTGATGCAGGCCGACCCGTCGAAGAAGGGGATTCTCGGGCTCCTGACCGACTTGCGCAGCACGCGGCTCGGCCATGAGGGTCATGGGCTCAACCTCTTCGTGCTCGGCTGTGTCGAGGCGGCCGGCAAGGTCTGCGGCTCGCTGGACGAGGTTGTCGCCGCGCTCGTCGAGTGGCGCTAGCTCCCGCCGTCTCGGCGGTCCTTGCCCGAGCGCCGATCCTGCCCTGAGCGGCGGTCGCTTCCCGTTCGTCGCTCGCCTTCGTCAGGCGGGCCTGCGTCGCTCTCCCGGCGTTCGTCCTGCTTGCGTCGGTCGCCGTTGGTGCGGCGGTCGCCGCCTGATCGTCGCTCCTCGGCCACCGGCCTATTGAACGGCCGCAGCCGGTCCGAGTCAAGCCTCGTCGTCTTCGCCGAGTGCCTCGGCGAGCAGGCTGCATGCGTACGCGCGCCAAGCGAGATCGTGATCGCGAAGCCGCGCGAGGGCGTCGGGATCGGCTTCGAGCTGATCGACCGCGGCCGCCAGGGCCTCTCGCCGCTCCGGCGAATCGAGGTCGTTTGCAAGCTCGAGGACCGCCGGGTCCTCGAGCGAGGGCTCGCGGTGGAGATCCCCGCCCGCCGCGAAGACGAGGAGGGCCCGCCTGAGCGCAGCATTCCGTTCTGAGTCGTCGAGCGGCACGTCCTGGCCCGCGACGTACGCGAGGACGATCAGGTCGACGTCGCTAGTCGTCCGGACACTCGCCTTCGCAGCAGCCGAGCTTGAAGCGGCACTTCACGCATTGCCAGGTCCCGTGCCGCCATTCCATCTCCGCCCCGCAGCGCAGGCACAGCTCGACGACCTTCTCGATCACGCCCAGACTTTACGGCGCCGGGCGGAGGTCAGGCGGCGTGCTCGTCCGCGATCGAGAGCACCTCGTCGAGGATCGCGATGCCCTCGTCGATCTCCTCGCGTGTGATCGTCAGCGGCGGGCAGACCATGACCACGTTCCAGTGCGTCATCAGATAGAGCCCCCGGTCGAGGGCCGCCTTGGAGACGCGCGCGACGGGAGCGAAGGCCTCGCCGGTGGCGTTGAACGGGACGAATGGCTCCCGCGTCTCTCGGTTCTTGACGAGCTCGAGCCCCCAGAAGCATCCGAGCCCACGCACGTCGCCGATCGACGGATGCTTGTCCTGGAGTTCGCGCAGCTTCTGCGCGAACACGTGGCCCATCTCGGCCGAGTTTTCGACGATGCCCTCTTCCTTGAAAGCCTCGATCGACGCGACGCCCGAAGCGCACGCCAGCGGGTGACCCGAGTACGTCAGACCCCCGGCGAAGTACTTGTCTCGCACCCAATCCGCGATCGGCTTGCGCACGATCATCGCGCCGAGCGGGACGTAGCCGGAGTTGATTCCCTTGGCGACGGTGAGGATGTCCGGGACGACGTCCCAGTTCTCGACGCCGAACCACTTGCCGGTCCGGCCGAACCCGGCCATCACTTCGTCGGCGATCAACAGGATCCCGTGCCGGTTGCAGACCTCCCGGATCGCCTGGAGATAACCCTCCGGCGGGACGATGATCCCGTTTGTGCCGACGACTGTTTCGAGGATGACGGCAGCGACCGTGTGCGCGCCTTCGTATTGCAGGATCTCCTCGAGGTGCGGTGCTCCCGTGCAGACGGGGCACGGATCGGGGTGTCCCGCAGGACAGCGGTACGTGTAGGGGTCGAGCATGCGCACGACACCCGGAATGCCGGGCTCTGCGGGCCAGCGGCGCGGGTCGCCGGTGAGCGTGATCGCGCCGGCGGTTGCACCGTGGTACGAGCGGTAGCGCGCAATGATCTTGTGCCGTCCGGTGTACCAGCGCGCGAGCTTGATGGCGTTCTCGTTCGCTTCGGCGCCGCCGTTCGTGAAGAAGGACATCTGAAGATCACCCGGGGTGACCTCGGCCAGCAGGCGTGCCAGTGTGGAGCGCGCCTCGGTGGCCATGGGCGGGCCGATCGTGCAGAGCTTCTCGGCCTGCTCCTTGATCGCCGCGACGATCTTCGGATGCTGATGCCCGATGGAGACATTGACGAGTTGTGAAGCGAAGTCCAGGTAGCGCTTGCCGTCGTAATCCCAGAAGTAACGCCCTTCGCCGCCGGCGACCGCGATCGGATCGAGGGCGTCCTGCACCGACCAGGAATGAAGGACGTATTGCTTCGCGTCCGCCTTTACCTGACGGCCGAGCTCGGTGTTCGTCTCGATCGTCGCCACTACGCGGAGCTTAGCCTCACCCGAAGCTGGATGGAATGGTTTGCGGAGGCGAGCCGATCACAACTGCAATCTCCTTCTTGTCCTCGAGCTTGATCTCGCGAGGATCGCCGCTGTAGGGAGCTCCGTCGACGTAGATCGTGATCGCGGCCGCCGGCCTGCAGTACCCGCCGACGCACTTGCGGTTGAGCCGGACGTCCCACTCGGTGAAGAACTCGCCCAGCGAGTTGAACTGATTCTCCTTCGCCTCGGTGTGGAGCACGCCGTCGATGAAATGCGTGTGGAGCGGCGAGATGCACGGCGTCGCACAGGGCGGGGCGATCCCTCCATAGCCGATCGAGCCGTCGCTGGCCTTGAACCGCTTGACGGCTGGGTCGTTGATTTCGATCCCGATTCCTGCGGGGACCGTGACGGGCGCGCCGTTGACGAAGACGTCGAGGTGCGCGTGCACATGCAGGAACACGAACTCGTGTGTCTCGGGGGTCAGTCCCGCGCGGACTGCGAGCTTCATCGGGTCTGCTGGCGCGGGCCACGGCGCCGCACCCTTGGCGGGCGTCGGAGCAGGCGGCGCGGCAGCAGTCGTCGCCGTCTTGGTGCCGCTGCCGCCACCGCAGCCGGCTGCCAGGAGCAGGGCGAGAAACGGGACGCAGCGCCTCATCCGCGGCACCCTATCCGCGGTACGCTGGACGGGTCCCACGAGGAGGAGTGAGATGACCGAGCTAGCGACGCCGCCCGTCGAAAGAGACCAGGAAGTCAAGCGCATCAGCCACTGGATCGGTGGCCGAGTCGTCGAAGGACAGTCGGGGCGGAGCGGGCCGGTCTACAACCCGGCGCTCGGCCGGCAGACCGGTGAGGTCGACTTCGCGACTCGCGAGGAGATCGACCTCGCGGTGCAGACCGCGCGCAAGGCCTTTCCCGCGTGGCGGGCGATGTCGCTTTCGAAGCGCACGGCCCTCTTCTTCACCATCCGCGAGCTCTTCGACCACCACCGTGAGGACATAGCCCGCCTCCTGACCGCCGAGCACGGCAAGGTGCTCTCCGACGCATTGGGAGAGGTTGCGCGCGGGCTCGAGGTGATCGAGTACTGCTGCGGCATTCCCGAGCTCTTGAAGGGCGAGTTCTCGGAACAGGCTTCGACCGGGATCGACGTCTACTCGATCCGGCAGCCGCTGGGTGTTGTCGCCGGCATCACTCCGTTCAACTTCCCAGCGATGGTGCCCATGTGGATGTGGGCCCCGGCGCTGGCGTGTGGCAACACGTTCGTCCTCAAGCCGTCGGAGAAGGATCCGTCGGCGTCGGTGTACACCGCCGAGCTGCTGAAAGAGGCGGGCGTGCCGGACGGCGTCTTCAACGTCGTGCACGGGGACAAGGTCGCGGTCGACTCGGTTCTCGAGCATCCGGAGATCGCAGCGGTCTCGTTCGTCGGCTCGACGCCGATCGCGCGCTACGTGTACGAGACGGGTACGAAGACCGGCAAGCGCGTGCAGGCCCTCGGCGGGGCGAAGAACCACATGATCGTCCTGCCGGATGCGGACATCGAGATGGCCGCAGACGCTGCGGTGAGCGCGGCGTACGGCTCCGCGGGTGAGCGCTGCATGGCAATCTCGCAGGTCGTCGCGGTCGGAGATGCTGCCGACCGCCTCGTCAAGGCGATCGAAGACCGGCTCCCGAAGATCAAGGTCGGCAACGGGCTCGAGGCCGACGTCGAGATGGGGCCGCTCGTGACGCGGGAGCATCGCGACAAGGTCGCGTCGTACATCGAAGGCGCGCGGGAGCAGGGCGCCGAGGTGGTTGCAGACGGCCGAGAGAACACGCCCGAGGGCGACGGTTTCTTCCTCGGAGTGTCGCTGCTCGACAACGTGACGCCCGAGATGGACGCCTACAAGGACGAGATCTTCGGCCCGGTGCTCGGCGTGACGCGTGTCGGAACCTACGACGAGGCGGTCAAGCTCGTGAACGACAATCCTTACGGGAACGGGACTGCGATCTTCACGCGCGACGGCGGCGTTGCCCGGCAGTTCCAGTTCGACGTGCAGGCGGGGATGGTCGGGATCAACGTGCCGATCCCGGTGCCCGTGGCGTATTACTCCTTCGGCGGGTGGAAGAACTCCCTCTTCGGCGATTCGCACGTGTACGGGCCCGAGGGGATCAACTTCTACACGCGAGGCAAGGTCGTGACATCACGTTGGCCGGACCCGGCGACCTCGAAGGTCGACCTGGGCTTCCCGCAGACGCGCTGAAATCCGCTGACCTATCCGAATCCCGGGTTGGACCGCGGCGTGCCGCCGTCGAAGGTACGCCACGATCGGGCAACCGACATGCCCGCCGGAGCCGGTTGTTGAAGAAGAGTCACACTCTCGGCACACCAGTCCTGGCCAGAACGTCCATGCGAACGTCACGCCCGCGCGAGACATGTCGGGGACAGTCCCCGCCGTGTCCGAGTGAGACCTAGGCGCAACGGCCGGGCCGGGGCGATAGCGTAGGCCGGTGGCGGGGCCGCCGTACCGACCGCTCGACGCACAGGTGATTCCCCGGTTCGCAGGGATCCGGACCTACATGCGCGCGCCGCACGTCACCGACCTATCCGGAGTCGATGCTGCGGTGTACGGGATTCCGTTCGACACCGCGACGAGCTATCGCACCGGGGCGCGCTTCGGGCCGGAGGCGATCCGCTCGGCGTCTGCACTCATCCGCCCCTACCACCCGGTTCACGGCGTGAACGTCGCCGAGTCGCTCTCCATCGTCGACTACGGCGACGTGCCCGTCTCGCCGGGCGCGACCGAGCGCACCTATGGCCAGATCGAGGAGGCGCTCGCGCCGATCGTCGACGCAGGTGTCTTTCCCGTGGCACTCGGCGGCGACCACTCGATCACGCTGCCGGAGCTCCGCGCACTGGCGAGGCGCCACGGCCCGCTCGCGCTGGTCCAGCTCGATGCGCACGCCGACACCTGGGAGCAGTACTTCGGCCAGAAGTACTTCCACGGCACGACGTTCAAGCGCGCCGTCGAGGAGAACCTGCTCGATGCGACGGCTTCGGTGCAGGCAGGTATGCGCGGATCCGTCTACGCGGCATCGGACCTCCGGACCGCGCGCGAGCTCGGCTTCACCGTGATCGAGAGCGAGGATCTTCGCTCGCTCGGTCCCGCACGTTACGGCGCGCTCGTCCGGGAGAAGGTGGGGGAGCGTCCCGTCTTCCTGTCATTCGACGTCGACTTCCTCGACCCGGCCTTCGCTCCCGGGACCGGCACGCCGGAGATCGCCGGCTTTTCGACGGCAGAGGCAGTTACCTTCCTGCGCGCGCTTCGCGGGCTCACCCTTGCGGGCTGCGACGTCGTGGAGGTTGCCCCGTCCTACGACGGCCCAGGGCAACCGACGGCGCTCGCCGCAGCCAACGTCGTGTTCGAACTGCTCGCGCTGCGCGTGCTTGCTACGCCGCGGCCGTAGCGGCCGGCCGCAGCTCTTCGCCGAACTTCGCCCGCCGTACGAACTGTCCGATCCCGGGCTCGGCGACGAGCTCGTCTCCGTCGACCAGCACCTGGCCGCGCAGCAGCACGGTCTCCGGAGTACCGGTGACTTCCGTGCCCTCGTACAGGTTGTAGTCCACCTTGGAGTGCTGTGTCTTCGCAGAGATCGTGACTTTCTTCTCCGGATCGAAGACGACGATGTCGGCGTCGGAGCCGACGGCGATCGTCCCTTTCCGCGGATAGAGGCCGAACAGCTTCGCGGGATTCGTTGCCAGGAGCTCGACCATCCGGTTGAGCGAGATCCGTCCCGTTCTCGCACCGAACTCGTGGATCATCTGCAGCCGGTTCTCGAGGCCGGGGCCGCCGTTCGGGATCTTCGAGAAGTCGTCCTTGCCGAGCGTCTTCTGACCGTCCCAGAGGAATGCGCAGTGGTCTGTGGAGATCGCCGACAGCGTGTCGGTGCGAACGGCGTTCCAGAGAACGTCCTGGTTCTCCTTCGCCCGTGGCGGCGGGGTGTACACGTACTTGGCGCCTTCGAAGTTCGGCCGCTCGAGGAAGCTGTAGTCGACGAAGAAGTATTGCGTGCACGTCTCGCCCCACACGTCCCAGCCCTTCTCGCGCGCGAGCTGGATCGGCTCGACGGACTCCTTGCAGGAGACGTGGACGACGTAGAGCGGAGCGCCCGCGACGCGCGCTAGCTGGATCGCGCGGTTCGTGGCCTCGCCCTCCGTCTCCGGCGGCCGCGTCAGCGCGTGCCAGTGCGGCTCGGTGTGCCCTTCGGCCAGCGCCTTCCTCACGAGCACGTCGATCGCGTCGCCGTTCTCTGCGTGCACCATGACGAGCGCTCCGGTTTCCGCTGCGACCTCCATCGTCTTGAAGAGCGTCTCGTCGTCGACCATGAGCGCGCCCTTGTACGCCATGAACAGCTTGTAGGAGGTGATGCCCTGCTCCGGCAGCGACGCGAGCTCCTCGAGCGTCCCGCCCTCGCGGAGGTCGGTGACGGCCATGTGATAGCCCATGTCGATCACCTGCTTGCCGTTCGCCTTGCCGCGCCACTCGTCGATTGCGTCGGCAAACGTGGAGCCCGGCGGCTGGATGATGAAGTCGACGTGGCAAGTCGTACCGCCGAATGCTGCCGCGGTCTGGCCCGACTCGACGTCGTCGATCGTCGTCGTTCCGCCGAACGGCATATCGAGATGCGTGTGAGGGTCGACGCAGCCGGGAAGCACGTACTTCCCGGCTGCATCGATCACTCGCTCGGCCTGGACATCGATCGATTCGCCGATCAGAGAGATCCGCTCGCCTTCGACGTAGATGTCGCCGACGTAGTCGTCCGCCGCGGTGATGATGCGGCCGCCTTTGATCAGTACGGACATCTGCAGATCTCCTCCCTCGGCGCGATTTCTACTTTCCGCCTTCGTTGAGCGTGACCCTCGCCTTCTTCCACTTCTTGCCGTAGACGTCCGCGCCCTGAGCCTTCAGCTGCGCGACGGCGGCCTTGGCGAGGTCGGAGCGATAGGCGCCGGACGGTGCCTTGTTGATTACCTTGAACTGCTTCGCGATTCTCGCCGTCCGGTTGAACGCCTTCGGATCCATGACCCCGATGCCGAGCTTGTTCGGCCAGATCAGCGCGTTGATCTCGTTCATCTGCCACTTCTGATGACCCCCCGGCAATGCCGGCCCGTTCTTCAAGACGATCTTCACGCAGTCGCTCGCGTGATCACGGCAGTAGATCCACCCCTTGAACGACGCAGCAAGGAACTTCCTGGCAATCGCCTGGTTCTTCTTGTCCTTGATCCAGTCGTCACGCACGAAGATCTCGTCCTCGAGCATCGACGTGCCGGCGCCCTTCGCGGAGTTCTCCATGCTGATGACATTGAGATCGGACAGTTTGTAGAGCTTGCCCGTCTTCGGATTCTTCGTCTCGAGGACCTGTGCGAGCTCGTTGTAGGTCATCGCCGCGGCAGCATCGACTTCGCGGCTGAGGAAGAGGTCCATGTTGAACGGCTGGTTGATGATCGTGACGTCGTTCTTGTTCTTCGGGTCGATACCGTTCTTCGTCAGCGCCGCGTAGAGCTCAGGCTCGTTTCCGCAGCACCAGACGCCGACCTTCTTGCCCCGCATCTTCCCGATCGTGGTGATACCGCTGTCCTTCCAGGTGAGCTCCGTCATGCCGCTCCTGGAGAACACCTGGGCGATGCTCATGATCTTCTTGCCGCTGTCGCGGAAGGAGAGCATGCTCGGTGTCCAGTCAATCCCGAACTCCGCCTGCTTTCCGAGGACGACCTGTTCGGGCGTGATCGTCGGGCCGCCTACCTTGAGATTCACGTCGAGCCCGGCCTGCGAGTAATACCCCTTGGCCTTCGCCGCGTAATAGCCGGCGAACTGCGCTTGCGTGACCCACTTGAGCTGCAGGGTCACCTTGGTCGCCTTCGTGCTCGTTGCAAGCTGCGTCCGCGCGGCTGCCCCTCCCGCCACGACCAGGCACGCGAGCACTGCGATTCCTACGACCCACCTGTGCTTCATCCGCTTCCTCCTCCGGTCTGAATTTCCAGCCATTGTCCCTTTATCTCATTCCGTATGGAAGGCCCTGGACGACGGGTGCCAACTGGTCGTCAGCCGCTCCGCGAGGGCTACGACTGCATAGAACACGATCCCGAGCAGGCTGGCCATCACGATTCCCGCCCACGCGTCGGTGAAATTGCCGTACGACGAATCGTTGAGGATCTTCACCCCGAGCGCCTCGGTCGGGCCGCCGAAGTACTCGCCGACGATCGCGCCGATCATCGACAGGACTGTCGCGATCTTCAGGCCCGTGAACATCTGCGGGAGGGCATTAGGGATCCGCACACGGCGAAACAACGAAACCCGGCCGGCAGCGTATGAGCGCATCAGCTCGATCGACGAAGGATGGACTGATGTCAGTCCCCGCAGGGTGTTGATCATCACGGGAAAGAAGCAGAGCACCGCGGCGATCGCCATCTTCGAGAACGGATTCAGCAGCCCGAACCAGTTGTTCATGATCGGCGCGAAGGCGATGATCGGAATCGCATTCGCGGCGACTGCGTAGGGCATGAACGCGCTCGAGAGCGTCCGCCAGGCGGCGAAGAGGAGCGCGACGAGAATGCCGAGGCCGCAGCCGAGCACGTACCCGCCGAGCGCTTCCTTGAAGGTGTAGATCCCCTGGCTCCAGAGCGCGCTCTTCTGGTCCCAGAACGCATGCGCGATCGACGTCGGCTTCGGCAACAGGAACTCCTGAACGTGGAACGCCGCTACCAGGCCCTGCCAGGCGGCGATGCCGAGGACGAAGACGGCCAACGCCGGAATCCAGTCGAGCGCGGTCCGGCCGACGCGTCGACCGACGCTCCTGGGCGCGGGCTGGACGATCGTGCTCACGCCTGGTCCTCCACCAGCGCCGGCTCCTGGGTTTCGCCGAGCGGAGCCCCCGCTGCAGCGAGCTGCTCCCGTACCTGAGTCACGAGCTCGAAGAAGTGCGGCTCCTCCCTCGTCGCGCTCGTCCGCGGTTGCGGCAGATCGACCTCGATCAAGCCTGCCACTCGCCCCGGCCTCGCCGACATGACGACGACTCGCGTCGACAGGAAGACCGCCTCGGGAATCGAGTGGGTTACGAAGACGACGGTCGAGCCCGTCTCCTGCCAGATGCCCAAGAGCTCCGCGTTCAGCCGCTCACGGGTCATCTCGTCGAGCGCGCCGAACGGCTCGTCCATGAGGAGCAGCGACGGCGAGAACGAGAGCGCGCGCGCGATCGAGACGCGTTGCTGCATCCCGCCGGAGAGCTGCCAGGGATGGTGGTTCTCGAAGCCGGACAGCTCGACGAGCTCGAGCATGTCCCTGATCCGTGCGTTCCGCTTCGAGCGGCTCCAGTGCAAGAGCTCGAGCGGGAGCGAGATGTTCTTCGCCACCGTCCGCCAGTCGTAGAGAACAGCGTCCTGGAAAACGATGCCGTACTCATGGTCGCGGCGCGCGCGCTCGGCGGGCTTGCCGTTGACCTCTACGGTGCCGGCCGTCGGTTTGGTCAGGTCGCCGATGATCCGCAGCAGCGTGGACTTGCCGCAACCGGAGGGGCCGATCAGGGAAACGAATTCGCCGGGCTCGACGTCGAGGTCGATGCCCTGCAGCGCCGTCACTCCGGCCTTGAACTGCTTCGAGACGCCCTTGATCGAAACGGCGTTCATGCGAAGTTCTCCGGGGCCCGCTTCAGAACGAGCCGTTCCAGGACCACGATTGCGAGGAAGAAGACGATGCCGAGCAGCGCGCAGACGATGATCGTCGCCCATAGGTTCGCCGGCTGGATCGTGTAGTACTGGTTGAAGTTCACGATCGCGTAGCCGAGACCGCCCTGGAGGGAGGCCGGCGTCTCCCCGATGATCGCCCCGATCACGCTTGCGGTTGCCGAGATCTTGAGCGCGGAGAAGACGTAAGGCAGCGACGTCGGCACACGAAGCCGCCAGAGGATCTTCCAGCGTCCCGCTGCGTAGGAGCGCATCAGTTCGAGTGCCTCCGGATCCGGCGAGAGCAATCCGCGAAGGGTGTTGATCGCGACGGGAAAGAACGTCAGGTAGGCAGCGATCACCGCAACCGACACCCACGGGGTGACACCCTTCGTGCCAAGTCCGACCACGACCATGGGCGCGATCGCAAGAATTGGAACCGTCTGCGACACGACGATGTACGGCAGGACGCCGCGCCTCACCACTTTTGATTGCGAGAGCGCGACGGCGAGGAAGAACCCGATCGCAGCCCCGAGCACGAAGCCGGCGAGCGCCTCCTTGCCCGTGAAGATCGCCCAGTGCCAGAGGTAGTGCCGCAAGGGTGGCCCGTCGGGTTGCAGCGGTTGTCCGAAGGCGTGCCAGATCTTGCTGATGTGCGGCATGTTCGTGTCGTTCACCTCGAACGGCCAGGTCCAGTGCCCGCGGATCCCGAGCCACCGGTAGCCCTCCCAGATGCCCCAGAGCAGCGCAAGGCCGGCAACGAGCAATGCTGCGCGCGCCGCGGCGCGAGGAAGCGCACCGGCGATCCCTCTCTTCGACGGCTCGACCGCGATCGCCGACATCGAGCGATGCTTACCACACTCGCAGCTCGGAAAGTTAAAGTCGCCGCGTGCCCCTCGACCCCCGCCGCACCGTCGCCGAGCTGCGCGAGCTTCAGGAGTTGACCGGCGACGAGAACGGCGCCCAGCGCGTGGCGTGGACCGACACCTGGGAACGGGCACGTGAGTGGCTGCGGGGCAAGGTCGCAGAGACTGGGGCGGAGGAACGGATCGATGCCGCGGGGAACCAGTGGTTCACCCTTCCCGGCGCCTCCGAGCGGGCCGTGCTCATCGGCGGCCACATCGACTCCGTCCCGAACGGCGGCTGGCTCGACGGCGCACTGAACGTCGTAGCCGGCGTCGAGGTGATGCGCCGGCTCGCAGAAGAAGGGAAGCCTGCCGTCACCGTGCGGCTCGTCAACTGGGCCGACGAAGAAGGGGCGCGGTTCGGCCGCTCGCTCTTCGGCTCCTCCGCGGCGGGAGGCTCGATGGCGGACCAGGACGAGTTGCGCGCCCGCAAGGACGCCGCCGGCATCGGGCTGCCCGACGCTCTCGGCGAGCACGGCGTCGACCTCGACCGCGCGCTCGATGCCGCCCGCGAGCTCGAGAGCGCCGCGGCCTACCTCGAGCTACACATCGAGCAAGGACCCGTCCTCGAGGCCATGGATCTCCCGCTCGGCGTTGTGCTGGGCACGTTCGGCGTCGAGCGCCACCAGATCACCTTTCGTGGGCAAGCGGCACACGCCGGCTCGACACCGATGGACCAGCGCCGCGACGCACTCGCTGGTGCAGCGCGGCTCGAGCTCGAGATCCGCGAGATCGCGAAGCGGACGGGAGCTGGCGCGGTTTGCACGATGGGTAGCGTGGTCACGATGCCTGGCATCGTCACCTCGGTGGTCGAGACGGCCGAGTGCCTGCTCGACCAGCGCCATCTCGACGCCGGAAAGCTCGCTGCGATGCTCGACGACGCGAAGCGCGCTTCGGAGCGGTTCGCCGAAGAAGAGGACATCGAGGTGGAGTGGCAGCGGATCTGGAACATCGAGCCGATCCTCTTCGACGCCGCGCTACTCGAGCTCGCGGACGAGGCGATCAAGGAGGTAGCAGGAACGTCGCACCGGTTGCCGAGCGGGCCGTTGCACGATGCGGCCGAGGTCGCGCGGGCGGGCATTCCAACCGTGATGGTCTTCGTGCAGTCGCTCCGGGGCCTCTCGCACACCAAGCTTGAGGACACGAAGGAGGAACATCTCGAGCTAGCCGTGCAGGCGCTCGACCGGCTTGCGGCAAAGACGATCGATCGCGTCGCCGCGGGTTAAAAAATCCGCACGAGCGCGACACCCGCGCCGACGAGCACCATTCCGGCGATGCGACCGGCGCTGATCTGCCTCTGCTCGAAGCCGACCCACCCGAACTGGTCGACTGCGAGAGATGAAAGTGCCTGTCCCGCGACGATCACCGAGATCAGGGCGGCGGCGCCGAGCTTGGGCGCGGCGAAGATCGAGCCGGCAACGTAGAAGGCGCCAAAGGCGCCGCCGAGCCAGACCCACCAGGGGGCGTGGCCCAGGCGGTTCAGGGACGGCCAGGGCTTCAAGACGAGCGCCGCGGCGACGCCCAGGATGATCGCGCCGGTGAGAAACGAGACGAACGCCGCGCGGATCGGACTGTGCAACCAGGCCGCGAGCTGCGCATTGATCCCGAACTGAACCGGCAATGCGATGCCGGCGGCGAACGCAAACAGGACGTAGGGCCATGTCACTGTTCGAGGCGATTTCGCGGCGGTATGCTCGTCCCCTGCCAGCGACCGGGGAGGATCGATGCTCAGCTTCGGCGTAACCGTTCTGCCGGACCCGCCGTACCAGCGGATGATCGAGCTGATGAAGCTCGCCGAGCAGCATGGGTTCGAGTACGCCTGGACCTACGACTCGCACATCCTCTGGGAGGAGTCCTATGCGACGCTCCCACTCGCCGCCGCGCAGACGACCAAGATCAAACTGGGCCACTTCGTCACCAATCCGGGGATCCGGGACCCGACGATCACCGCGAGCTGGTACGCGACGATGCAGGACATCTCCGACGGCCGGATGGTGATGGGGATCGGCCGCGGCGACTCCTCGCGCCGTGTCGTCGGCCTGCAGCCCGTGAAGGTCGCGGAGTTCGAGCGTCGCTGCGCGATGATCAAGGACCTGATGAACGGCCGCGCGGTCGATTGGAACGAGAAGGAGCTCGAGCTGAAGTGGGTGCGGGAGGAACTGCCTGACATCCCGATCTGGGTCGCGGGCTACGGGCCGAAGGCACTGGCCGTTGCCGGCCGTGTCGGCGACGGCGTGATCATCCAACTCGCCGATCCGGTGATCATCCAGTGGATCATGGACACCGCCCGCCGCGCGGCCGAAGAAGCAGGCCGTGATCCGGCCGAGCTCAAGTGCATCGTCGGTGCCCCGAGTCACATCTCGGACGACATCGCCGATGCGCGCGAGCAGTCGCGCTGGTTTCCGGCGATGGTCTCGAATCACGTCATGGACCTCATCGAGCGCTACGGTGACGACTCGGAGATCCCGAAGGATCTGACGGAGTTCGTGAAGGCGCGGAAGTTCTACGACTACAAGGATCACTCGCGCGTCGGCGCTGCTCACGGCGATTTCGTGACCGACGAGATCGTCGACCGCTTCTGCGTCCTCGGCACGGTCGCGGACGCGACGAAGAAGCTGAAGGAGCTCGAGTCGGTGGGCGTCGACCAGTTCAACATCTACCTCATGACCCGCGGGCAGGAGGACACGCTGAAGGCCTACGGCGACGAGATCATCCCGCAGTTCTCGGGGGTCGCAGCCTGACCCTCCGGGTACCCTCGGGTCATGGGCCGGGGGGTCGGATTCATGGCGCTGCTGGGTGTCACGGCAGTCCTCGCGGGCTGCGGCGGTGAAGCGATGCAGTCCAACTCAGTCGACATCAAGACCTACCCCGTCCAGACGGTCGAGGTGCAGGGAAACCAGCCGAGGAACTGCAACGGCCTGTCGAAGGCGAAGCAGGCCGTTGAGCGCAAGCGGCTCGAGCAGGACTTGCAAGAGCTACGCGTCGCCATCAAGACGATCAAGGGTCAGTCGGTGTACGGCAACCCCGTCGTCAACGAGGCGGTCGACCAGTTCGAGCGCGACGTCGCCGAAGAAGCGCTGCCGGTTCACCAGCGGTCGCGGTTCATCGACCTCGCGGCGGCGATCGTTGCACCGCGCTGCTACTGGTGCTTTCAGGTGATGGAGTCCAACCGCCCGATCGCGGCCGGCGCCAAGCTCGCCTGCGATTAGGGTTGGCAGGTGCCTACGCTCCTCGTCTTCGGGGCACGACAGCTCGGCCGCGTCCTGGCCGGCGACTTCGCCGCGGACGGCTGGCGTGTCGCCGGAGTCGCCAGGACCGAGGAGACGATCAGGCTGTTCGTCGAGGACGTTCCGGGTGCGGTGGGCGTCACCGCAGACGCCTCGAAGCCGAATGAGGTCGAGCGAGTCTTCGCCGACGTCGGTGATGTCGACCTGATCGTCAATGCAATCACCACAACACCGCGTTTCGGCGGCCCGATCCACGAGGCGCCACCGGATGGCCTCGAGCCGTATATGACCGAGTTGCTGCCGGCGATCTTCAACATTCTCCGCGTCGGTGGCCGGGTGCTCGCCGAGCGTGGTCGAGGAACGCTCGTGCAGGTGACCGGAGGCTCCGCGCGGCGCGGCAATCCGGGCCGCGGACCGTGGGCGGCCACCGCGTTCGCGACCCGTGCTCTCGTTCAGGCGCAAGCCGGCGAGCTGCGCGACCAGGGCGTCCACGCGGCGCTGCTGATTGTCGACGCGGTGATCGAGAGCGAGAAGACCGCTGGCTGGCTCGAAGACGCAGCTCCGGAGAAATCCGCCTCGATGGAAGAGGTCGCCAAGGCGGTCAAGTACCTGCACGGCCAGAGCCCGCGGGCCTGGACGCACGAGCTGCAACTCACGCCGGCGCTCGAACGCTGGGTTCCTTAACGCCCGGAAGTCCGCTCGGCTTCGCCGAGCATGATGACTTCCGGGCGGTCGCTCTCCGAGAGCGTTTGCCGCCGCGGCAGGCAAAGCCCGCCTCGGCCGCGAAATGTCTTGGTTCCTGGGCCGGGGAGTCCGTCTGCGCTTACCATGGCCTGCGGTGGCGCCGTGGCCGAGTGGTTAGGCAGAGGCCTGCAAAGCCTCGTACACCAGTTCGATTCTGGTCGGCGCCTCTTTCCGCCCAGAAATCCGGCCCCGCCGCGCGGGCCATGGTGATTTCCGGGCGTTCGGTTCTGAGCGCGCTACGCTCAGGCAATGGTCAGACCGCACGCCGACAGGCGGCTGGCCGGTGTCGTGCTTGCGCTTGCGGCCGCAGTGCTCGCACTGGCGGGCGCAGCCTGGACGAGGACGGACGCGACCGACAGGGGGCTACATCTCGTCAAAGGCACGAACGGCAACGACCTGCTGCGCGGCGGCAGCCGTGGCGACACGATCGAAGGCCTGGACGGCAACGACCTGCTCTACGGCCGAGGCGGTGCCGACCGCCTCTACGGCGGCGCGGGAAACGACAGGCTCTTCGGCGGCCCCGGCAACGACAAGCTCGCCGGCGGTCCCGGACACGATCGCTTCAGCTGCGGCCGCGGCCGAGACGTCGTTTATACGACCGCATCCGGCGGAGTCAGCCGCGACTGCGAGATCGTCCACCGCAGACCGGCTGGGCCGGCGCCGGTTCTTCAGACCGGCGACTACCGCGGCGACACTGTCCGTTTCCACCTTGCATCGGACGCGAAGACGCTCTCCGCTTTGCAGGTCGACTTCAGGGGACAATGCGGCGGCGCCAGCACGCAGATCCAGTTCGCCAACTCCGGCGCATGGACCTTGCAGCCAGACCACAGCTTCGCAATCTCTGAAAGCGAAGCAGACGGTGACAGCCTGAAGCTGAACGGCCGCCTCGAGGCCGCCGGCATTGCAAACGGAACGTTCCAGATCCACTCTGGCGGCTGCGACACCGGCAGCATCGGCTGGCGGGCGACGTTGATCGCAGCGGCGTTGGGCTCAAACGGATAGCGCTTGCGGCCGCGAGCTATGCGAGTGGACCGCGCATGCGCAGCTGGGCCGGCTTCGCCTGGTATCCCAAGCGCTCGTTCAGCCTTCGCATCGGCTCGTTTCTGGTCTCGTTGAGTGTGACGATGCCGCTGAAGCCGGCGGCCTTTGCGGCCGCTACCTGTGCGGCCTTCAGGGCCGACGCGACGCCGCGGCGCCGCCAGGTCCGCTTCACCGCTGTCATGACGTTCTCTGCGTCGTTGGATGCGGGGACCGCTCCGAGGATCGCGTAGCCGATCACTTCGTTGTCGTGGAGGGCGAGGAAGGAGAGGTCGAAGCGACGCGAGGGGTGTGCGAGCTCCCAGCCGTAGAAGCTGTCGTAATCGGGCGTCAGGTCGTCGGTCGACGGGAGGTCTGCAATCGCTTCCCGATGGACTTCGAACAGCTCACGCTCCGAGCCGGGACGCTCTGCAAGCGGGACGATCGTCACGCCGGGCGGCGGCTCGACTTCCTGCGGCGCGCATGCCTCGAGGTCGAGCCGCGCGAACTCGAAGCGATCGATCTCCGCGAACCCACGGTTCTGCAGGAATGCGAGCGTCCTCTCGTCGTCAGTCCAGGCGGACGTGTCGCACACCGCTTTCCCGAGCGTGCGGAGATGGCGCGACAGCTCGCGGTAGAGCGCGCAGCCGAGTCCTTTTCTTCGGTGCTCCGGCACGACGCCGAAGGACAGCCAGCCGACATCGAGGCCGCGACGGTCGGCCTCCTCCTGAGCGCTGCCGACGCCGACGACGTCGTTGCCCTCGTGCACGAGGAAGATGCGCACGGTCGGCTCACTGCGGCGGTGCTGCTCGACCCAGCCGGGCATTGTCGCCGTGCGCGGATCGATTGCGTTCCGCAGCTCAACATATGTCGCGACCTCGTCGTCGCGCAGCGGACGGATCTCCGCGCTTGTCATGGGCGCGAGCCGATGACCGTGAACACGCGGCCGCCCTGGTAGGGCCGGTCGCTGAATTCGTCGACGACCTGCTCGAGCTCGAGCCCGCTCTGCACGTAGAGAGCGCAGGCCTGATCGAGCGTGTAGCTCCGGGTCGCCGGCTTCTGCACGTGGCGCTCGGCTGCGACGACGTCACCGCCCACGATCACCTCGTACAGGTCGTCGGTGTCCTCGAGCTGCGTCACCGGGTCATAGTGGGACCGAGCGGTGCGCCGCACGAGTGCGCCGTCGGTCCTCACGACTTCCTTCGTCCAGCTCTCGTCGCCGTCGAGGGTCATGAAGGGCATCACGAGCACGCCTCCGGTCTCGAGGTGCGCTCCGAGCCGGGCGACCGCTCGTTCCGCCGTTGCCAGGTCGATCACGAGCTGGATCGACGACGACGGGACGATGATCGTCCGGTAGCGGCGTGGCAGCTGCAGGTCCTCGACCGCCTGTTCGTACAGCGTAGGCTCCAGTCCGAGCGCGGAGGCCTTCGCCCGGCAGACAGCGAGCATCTCGGGAGAGACGTCGACGCCTTCGATCTCGATCCCTTCGGCCAGGTAATCCAGGAGTAGCCGCCCGGTGCCGCAGCCGACGTCGAGGGCGGGCTCCCCGAAGCGCCGAATCAGCTCGAGATAGAAAGGCCGGTCCTCCCAGCCCGAGGTGTCACCGCGGAGGAGGTCCCAGGCCTCCGCCATCAGGCCGTGATACTCGTAGGCAGGCGGTTTCACGACCGGCCGAGCGTACTCCGCCGGCATTTGAAAGGCTTGCGCCGCCGTCCATGCCCGAGCTCGATTTCGCCCTCATCAAACGACTCCGGGAGGTCCTGGACCACCGGCCCGCCACGGAGACCGAGCTACGAACCCTCAAGGAGCAGGCAGAGGCCTGGGAGCTCACGGTCAACGGCCAGATGGAAGCGAGTGAGCGCCGGCTACGGAGGTTGAACGCAAGCCCTGCCAGCTCGCTGGCGCAGATCGCGTCGGAGCTCCGCCGGGTCGAGAAGCTCCGCCCGCAGCTCGACGAGGTTCGCTCGTTGCTCGCCGATCTCGAAGCTCGCACACGGGAGCTGCGCACCGAATGGTTGCTGTCGCAGGCGACGTCGTCGAAAGTGACTACCCGGCGATCAGTCGATCGCCGACGCTGAGACCCCGGCGTCCTGCCTCGCCGGCGGGAATCTCGAGCACCGCCTTCGCGCCCCTGCTGCCTGCGGCGCGCCACGGCTTGAGATCCGCTGCGATCTTCACGACCCGGAGGTCGCGATCGAGGAACACGGCGTCGATCGGAAAGCGCATGAAGGCCATGTGCACCGACGATGCCGGCTTCAGGAGGATTCCCTCGCCCCTCGGCAGGTCGCGCCGGCCGAGCAGTCCCTTCATGCGCATGAGCGCCGTGTCCGCCTGGACACAGCGCTCACACACAATGCTTCCGTCTTCGCGCCGAAGCACGACTTCCGCCACTAGAACCCGAGATGGATGTGGTTGTAGTGGTCGGCCATCGGGAACGACGGTCCGCCCATGCCGAGCAGCGAGATGATCTGCCGCGGCATGACTTCCGCCGGGAGCAGCAACAGGTCGCGCACGGCGCGCTCGGTCATCCCGCCGGGCTCCTGATGGCCCAGGATCGGAGTGTCGCCGAGGCCTGAGATGTCGACCGCGTGCCCCGAGATGTGCGCCGAGATCACGCCGGGCCGCGCATACAGGCGATGGCCGGTGATGAGAGATGAGACGCTGACCTCGCCGAACGACTCACGGAGATACGCGATCACGGTCAGGACTCGAACGTCGACCCTGTTCCGGACGATGTCGTTCCGGCCGGCCGCGTAGATCGAAACCGACGGGTCCGACAGCAAGCGGCTCGCGATCGACTTCTTGGCCGCCTCGAGGCCGCTCACCAGTCCGTCGAGGCCAACAGCGCGGTCGTACCGCGCGAGGGCAGCAGCCTTGTCGGCGAAGCTCGTGTCGCCCGAGTACGAGACGATGCGTGCCCAGTCTCCCTTGGCGGGACCGTACGACGCCAGTCGTCCGGCGAGCTTCCGAAGCGTCGTGCGGTCGGCCGGCTCGTGGCCGGTCGCGCCGCGCGCGCGGAGGATCCCGAGCATGGTCGCCCAGTCCAGCCCGGCTCCGTTCGCCGCCGCCTTCAGGTTCGTAGCGAACTTCGGCGAAAGCCGGAGTGCGGGCGGAGTGGGATCGGGTAGCTGCGAGTTGAGCCAGATTGTCGCCGCATCGGCCGGGCCCTCGATCTCGGGCTTTGAGGCCGGCTTCAGCTTCGGCAGGAGCAGCGTGCGCAGCTGGGTCTTCTTCCAGGCACGCGCCGCCTTTCCGGCCGGCTTCGGTGCGTTCGTGTCCGGCTGGGCGGCCGGCTGAGCCGGGGCCGCAGCAGGCGCTGCACCCGAGGCATGTTCCGGCGACAGTGCATCGTCCGTCGTCGCAGCATCTGCGGAGTCGGCCGGGGCTGCGGTCGCATCCGCCGGGGCTGCGGTCGCATCGGCAGGTGCCGTTGCGTCCGGGGCCGTGGACTCGTCTGCCGGAGCGGCTGCGGGCGCCGAGGCGTCCGTGGTCTCCGCCGGAGTCGGTTGCGCCTCTGTGGTGGTCGTCGTGTCGGCAGCGAGTTCCTGGCTGTCGTTCGCGACTAGAGGCCTGAGCTGGTCGCCCGCAACTGCAGCGAGTGACGCGCCCGAGAAGAAGATCGTGGTGAAGACGAGCGTCGAGACGAGCCGGCGCTTGCGCGACCTGGGCTCCTTGGTCTCTTCGGAGCCGGGCGGCGCGCCGCCGAACTCCCAACTTTCTCTGCGAATGAACCGACGTGGCATTGCCGTTTGCTCCTTGTGTTTGAGCCCCTGGCCGCCACTAGGGGCGCGGATTGGGCCTTGTCTCCGCAGCCGCTTGCGTGCAGTAGCTATCGAACTCAGAAGCCCCGGCCCTCTCCCTCACACAGGGGAATGTCGGCGTGGATCACCCACTAGAGGGATACGAGCACGGGCCGGAGCGACGATGACTGTGGCGAGATTGACCACCAGGCGAAGCGGCGCGCCGAAAGACAGAGAAAGGACGTTTGACGCGTGTCTTCCAGTGTCGCTGGGTTCCGAGTCGATTTCTCCTCAACTTGTTCTGCTTTTTCCGTTTGCGCGCAGAGCGCGCTCGAGTTGTGGAAAGGGGGTGAATCATCGTGACGTACACGGATCTGGTTACTTACTTCCGCGCCCGGCTTTCGGCCGAGGAAGGTCAGACGATGGCTGAGTACGGCGTCGTCCTGGCAGTGATCGCAGCAATCGTGGTCGCGGCACTCGTTGCGCTCCAGGGTGGCATCACCGGCGCAATCGATCGCGTTACTTCCTTCCTCTAAATCGACAGCGACGTAACAAAGAAAGCAGGCAATCGATCGTGAAGCATCACCGCAGACAACAGATTCGAAAGCTCACCGCTCACCGCGCGTGCGCCCGGATGCTGTCTGGAGACACGGTCGCTACCCCGCTTTCGAGCAGCGCTGCACGAGGAAACACCACGGAGTGGCTGTTCGCCTAGCCACCGAAGCATGAAAGGCGGGGCCTTTGCCCGGCGGCGAGGGCCCCGCACTTCTTTTCACCGGAGATGGAGATGCCGCACATCGACACCACAAAAGATCTGAAGAACGAACAGGGCCAGACCATGGCGGAGCTCGCCCTGGTTCTGCCCGTGCTGCTCGTCCTTTTGCTCGGCATCGCCCAGTTCGGCGTGGTCTTCAACAACTACGTCAGCCTGACCGACGCGGTACGCGCCGGCGCACGCAAAGGTGCGGTCTCGCGCAACCTTGCTGATCCAGCAGGCGCCTGCCGCGCGCAGGTCCTTGCCTCGGCGGGAAGCCTCAACACGACAGAGCTCGGCAGAAACCTCTCTTGCACGTACTCGTCCCTCCAACCCGGAGCGGACGTCACGGTCACCGCGGATTACCCCTACGACATCAAGTTGCTCAACTGGAAAGTGAAGAGCGGCCGTTTCACCTCCACGATGAAGGAGCGTCTGGAATGAGTCGCACGAACGAACGCGGGCAAGCGGTTGTTCTGATGGTGATCTCGCTGGCCGTCCTGACCGGGATGGCCGCGCTGGTGCTCGACGTCGGGATCTGGATGCGCACCGACCGCAGGCTTCAGGCCACGGCGGATGCTGCAGCTCTTGCAGGCGCACAGAAGCTGCCGGCGGATGTCGCCGGCGCCAAGGCGCTCGCCCAGACGTATGCGAACCAGAACGGTGGAGATGTCCTCGGCTCCGACATCGTCGTCACGACGACCTACACGTCGAACGACACGATCAGCGTCAGAGCCGCCAAGAATCAGTCGGGCATCTTCAGCAAGATCCTCGGGATCAACTCGGCCAACATCAAGTCCGACGCAAAGGCGCGCGTGGATTCGCCGCAGCAGGCGCGCTACGTCGCCCCGATGGTCGTCAATTGCGGTCACTCGCTGATCCAGAACTGCAATGGCAACCACACGCCGACCTTCGGCGTCCAGACGACGATGGACTACGACCCCATGGGCGCGCCGGGAGCATTCGGCATGCTCAACCTCGACAACGGAAACGGGACGCCGGGCTCCAGCGAGGAAGGAAACTGGATCCTCCACGGGTACGACAAGTACCTGCCGCTCGGCAAGTACCGCTCCGACCCGGGCGCGAAGTTCAGCTCCCAGAACGTCAGTGGCGCCCTCGACGCGCGCGTCGGCACCGTGCTCCTGTTCCCGGTCTACAAGACCCTGGACGGAACCGGCCAGAACGCGCAGTACGACATCATCGGCTGGATCGGGTTCCACCTGACGAAGGAAACAACGCACGGCAACAACGCAACACTCGAAGGGTATTTCACCGAATACATCGCCCAGGGAATCCTCTCCGCCCGCGGCTCGGGAGCCCCGAACACCTTTGGAGTCAAGTCAGTTCAACTCGTCGGCTGATTCAGCCGATAGCTCGTTAGTCCACAGGCCCCTCTCATGAAAGAGAAAGGACTATGAATTACCGCGTCAAGAACATCGGGATCGCCATCGGCTTGGCCGCACTAGCTGCCATCCTGACGAGCGTCTACGTAGTCAATTACAAGCGCCACGTCCAGCGCGGAGAAGACAAGGTGACGGTGCTCGTCGCCGCACGCGATATCCCGGCTGGAACCTCTGGCGCGGACATCATCGACCAGAAGATGCTGAAGGAGCAGACCGTCCCGCGGAAGGCAATCGTCGCGGGCGCAATCTCCACGCCTGACCAGCTCTCCCAGTACGTCGCAACGCAGGACGTCTACGAGGGCGAGCAGGTCAGCACTAGGCGTTTCGCGCCTCCAAGCGAGCAGGGCATTCGCTCGCTGATCAAGGGCACGCAGCGTGCTTATCAGCTTCCGGGCACCGTCGACCAGCTCCTCGCCGGCACGATCCAGAACGGTGACCACGTGGACGTCGTGGGCACCTGGCAGGTCGACGCCGGGACCGGTGGCAACGGGCCGGTGGTCAGCCGCGTCCTCATCCGTGACGTGCTCGTGCTTCGCGCGCCGGAAGGCACGGCGTCGACCAAGGTCACGTCTCCCGGTCAGGGCGGCGAGACTGTGCAGCTGCGCGTCACCGATGCGCAGGCTCAGAAGCTGCTTTGGATTCAAGAGAACGGCGAAGGCAACGGCGAGGGCTACCACCTGACGCTTCGCCCGCCGAACAGTGCGCTGGACAGTGCGAACACCGTCCAGGACTCACGCACCATGCAGTCCGATGGACCTGGAAGGAGGCCGCGATGAGCTCCGCAACGGAGACAACTCAGCGTGAGCGCGTCCGAATCTATGCGACCGGATCCTGCGAGGGATTCGAGAAGCTGCGCGAGTCGCTCACGAACCACCCCGAGATCGAGATGGTCGGCGCGAGTGTTGGCGTTTCTGACGGCGCCGGCGCGCTGGCGGGCGGCCACCTGGACGCCGTCCTCCACGCGACGAGGGGCGCGAGCCTGCCCGCGGACGAGCTTGCCTCGATCCGCGAGCACACCCGCGCCCCGATTCTCCTCGTCGCGTCGAACGGCTCGGCGGGGTTGCTCGAGGAGGCTCTCGAGTCGGACGTGTCCGACGTCCTGCTGCTCCCGCAGCTCGTCGAGAACGTCGTCTTCGCAATTCGCAAGTCGACGCACTCGACCAGGCGTCATCACGACTCCGGCGGTAGCTCGGGTCGGCACGGCAAGATCGTGACCGTGTTCTCGCCGAAGGGCGGGACGGGCAAGACCGTCATCGCGACGAACCTTGCCGCAGCCTGCGCGAAGTTCGAGGGCCGCAAGACGCTGCTCCTCGATCTCGACCTCCAGTTCGGCGACGCGGCGATCATGCTCGGCGTCGAGCCCGAGAAGACGATCTACGACCTGGTCGTCGCTCCGGGAGAGCTGGACACCGAGAAGCTGGCCGGCTACACGACGAAGCACGCGTGCGGGCTGGAAGTTCTGCCCGCGCCGCTTCGCCCGGAAGACGCGGAGCTCGTGACAGAGGCCAAGCTTGGCCGGCTGCTCGAGGTCGCACGCGAGTCGTTCGACGTCATCGTCGTCGACACGTCTCCGTTCTTCCATGGTCCGATGCTGGCCACGCTCGACCGGACGGACGAGCTCATGCTGCTCTGCTCGCTCGACGTGCCCACCCTGAAGAACCTGCGCCTCGCGCTGCAGACGCTCGATCTGCTGTCGTTCCCGAAGCAGCGCGTCGGCATCGTCCTCAACCGCTCCAACTCCAAGGTCGGCATGAAGCCGAACGAGGTCGAAGGCGCGCTGGGGATGAAGGTCCGCTTCGAGGTGCCGTCGGACCGGGCGGTCCCGCTAGCCGTGAACCGCGGCAATCCCGTCGTCCTCGCCGAGGAAAACGCGGACGTCTCCAAGGCCATCAGGTCGATGGCGAAGGAGTTGTTCCTCGCACCCAAGGAAGAGGGCAAGAAGCGGCGCCTCCTGCCGGCACTGGCGAGGTCGTAAACCATGGGCCTCCACGATCGTCTGAAGACCTCGAACGGGGCCGGTGGTCTTGCGACCGCCGAGCTACTGACGAACGGCTCGACACCGGAACCGTCAGGGCCGACCGTTGTGCAGGACCCGTACGCCGAGCTCAAGACCCGGATCCACCATGCGTGCATCGCCACGCTCGGCGCCGAGCTCTTCAAGCGGGAGGGCACCGGTGACCTGAACGAGCGGGTGACGCGTGCCGTCACGGAGCAGCTCGTCCTCGACCGGACGCCGCTGACCCGCGACGAGCGGCGTCAGATCATCCGTGAGATCACCGACGACATCCTCGGCTACGGCCCGCTCGAGCCCTTCCTCCGGGACGACTCCGTGACAGAAGTGATGGTGAACGCCTTCGACAGGATCTACGTCGAGCGGCTCGGCAAGATCGAGCGCACCAACGCCGCGTTTGCAGACAACTCCCACCTGCTGCGCATCATCGACAAGATCGTCTCGCAGATCGGCAGGCGGGTCGACGAGTCGTCTCCGATGGTCGACGCACGTCTCCCCGACGGCTCCCGCGTCAACGCCATCATCCCGCCACTCGCCCTCAGAGGGCCGACCTTGACGATCAGGAAGTTCTCGCGTGATCCGTACACGATGAACGACCTGATCTCGTTCGGATCGCTCTCACCGAAGGCGGCCCAGTTCCTCGCCGCCTGCGTCAAGGGCAAGCTGAACATCCTCATCTCCGGTGGTACCGGTACCGGTAAGACGACGACCCTGAACGCGATGTCCGCGTTCATTCCGGGTGACGAGCGAATCCTCACGATCGAGGACGCGGCAGAGCTCCAGCTCCAGCAGGAGCATGTGATCACGCTCGAGTCGCGCCCGCCGAACATCGAGGGCCAGGGAGAGATCCGCATCCGCGAGCTCGTCCGCAACGCACTGCGAATGCGCCCTGACCGGATCATCGTCGGTGAGGTCCGCGGCCCGGAGACCCTGGACATGCTCCAGGCGATGAACACGGGCCACGAAGGCTCGCTCACCACGATCCACGCGAACTCGCCGCGTGACGCGCTCTCCCGTCTCGAGACGCTCGTCCTCACGGCCGGCGTGGAGCTGCCGCTGCGGGCCATCCGCGAGCAGGTGTCGAGTGCATTCGATCTCCTCGTGCAGATCACGCGTCTCGTCGACGGCTCGCGCCGGATCTCGCACGTCACCGAGGTCCTGCGCATGGAGTCCGACGTGATCACCCTCCAGGACATCTTCGTCGCCAAGCCGCCGGACGAGCAGACTCAGTCCGCGAGCGCTGGGGCGGTTCGCCTTCTGTCGCCCCTGACGTGCTCGGGCCTGAAGCCGAACTTCCTCGACAAGCTGGCCGCCAACGGTGTCGTCCTCCAGCCGAGCTTCTTCACGACGGACGATTCGAGCGCTCCCACCGTGGGACAGGGTCACCAGGCCTCGAAGTTCAAGGGCGCCTTTCAATGAGGCGGCGCCGAGTAATCCTGGCGGGACTCGCACTCGTCGCTCTCGTTCTGCCGGCCGCAACCGGGGCGGCAGTCACGCTCCGGGGCGTCGACACGAGCGCGTATCCCACGATCCACGCGACGGTCGTCTCCCCGGCCGGTGCAAAGGTCGTGCCTGCGGTTTCGGAAAACGGCTCACCCGTAGCAGGACTACAGCTGCAGAACCTCGGCCTTGCGAAGGCGATTGTGCTCGCAGTGGACCGGTCGCAGTCGATGCGCGGAGCTCCGCTCGCCAATGCAGGTGAGGCGGCCCGCTCGTTCGTCGCTGCGAAGCAGGGCTCGGACGAAGTCTCCGTCGTTGCGTTCGGTTCCCGGGCCGTAGCTCTCTCTCCGTTCTCCACGGCTGTGCAGGACGGCGACGGCGCACTGTCGCGCCTCAAGGTCGACTCGGCTCGCGGCACCGCGCTGTATGACAGTGTCGCGCTCGCCGCCCAGCTCGCAAGCTCGAATCCGCTTCCCGGTCGCGTGATCATCCTGCTAAGCGATGGCGCCGACAACGCGAGCAAGCTCACGTTGACGCAGGCGATCTCGGCGGCACACGCCGCCAACGCAGCGGTCTACACGATCGGCATCGAGGGCGCGGGCTTCACGTCCGCACCGCTCGAGCAGCTGTCCGCCGCAACGGGAGGTCAGTACTACGGTGCCTCCTCGACGGC
>Ga0207648_10000215_pt1 | contig 62218 bp, 47 predicted proteins | sample KBSMisM32_FD_184310 | JGI IMG/M metagenome (GOLD analysis project Ga0207648, IMG submission 184310) | Miscanthus rhizosphere microbial communities from Kellogg Biological Station, Michigan, USA - KBS Miscanthus M3-2 (SPAdes) (version 2) | ecosystem: Host-associated > Plants > Roots >...
GTTGCAAGTGCTTGAAGAAAATAAGATCATTGAGAAATTGCAACACCCGGAGAGCAAAGTAAAAGTGCTGTATAGATTAACCAGGAAGGGAATTGACTTGCTTCCTATACTGATTGAAATAGGTTTATGGGCTGAAAAATATTTTCCTATAGCGGCAGACAGAAAAGCAATGCTGAAAGAGGTGAAAAAAGATAAGACCGGGTTTATTAAAAAAGCTATAAAAGAATTAGAGAATTGAATTAGCAGCAATATCGAAAGAATTAATATGTAAGAGAGAGGGCCTGTGCAGTTACAAAACTGAAGTTCGATTGTTCTGCTGAGCCTGGTAAAGATCTGGTGAGTTTAAATATATTTAGTAGGGCCAGGGCGCATGAAGGCAAATGAATTTTTGTTAGGGATCAAGCGAATAGAAAGGTTTACATTAATTATTTTTTACTCTTCTCTCATATAGGTGACTGGGCTGGAAAGTGCAACGGTAATACTTTGTGCCGTTACTGCGGCAAAAGTAATTGTCAATAAAAAAACCGGCGGTATAATGAAAACAAGAATATTCAGTGGAGCATGAAACGCAAAATTGTTTAACCAACTGGTGCCAGCAAAATAGACCAATGGCAGAGAGACTAATCCGGCAAGTCCAATTAACTTGAAAAAATCGGAAAAGAATAAATTAATAATGTTATAAGCAGTGGCTCCTAAAACCCGTCTTACCGCAACCTCTTTCAGGCGCGTTCGAATAGAAAAACTTAACAGCCCCAATAATCCGATAAATGAAATAAAAATGGTTAAGCCTGTAAACACATTGAAGACTTTCGCAAATTGCCGGTCAGACTTGTATTGTTCATTAAAATAATCATCCAGGAAAAAAAATTCAAACGGACTTGCCGGAAATAAGTTTTTATAAATGCTCTGTATTGATGAAATGTTTTGTTCAAGATTTTTCGTTGCGAGATTAACTGAATAGTATCTCCATTCCGTTCGCGTGGGGAAGATGTATAACATAGGCTCATAAGGATCTTTGAGTGAGCGTTGGTGATAATTTTTCACAACGCCAATAATTCCGCCTTTCAAATCACTTGAACCTACGCTAAAGGTAATAAGTTTGTTTACCGCATCGCCGCCTGTCTTAAATCCTAAATTTTTTGCCGATGATTCGTTTACAATAACCGGAACGATGCCAGGAAATGTAACACCATTTATTGGAAAAAGATCAACACTATCTTGTTGCCTGAAATCCCGGCCTGCGACTAACTTTATCTGATAGCTTTTTAAAAAGTGGTCATCAATTTGCGTAATGGCAACTTCAGTATTCCGGCTCCGGGCTTCTCCAAAAATCCGTGCTTCTTTCTTTGCAGGTACTACTTCTCCCGGAATCTCGGAAGATAGACTCACATCATTGATGGTGGACGTACCGGATAATTTCCCGGGTAGTAAATTTATTTTTGCCTCATCTTCCACATTGTATAAACCGGGCGTTTTTATCACGAGCACCTCGTCTTTGTTATAACCCAATGCCTGCCTTCTCATGTATGTTAACTGGTTAAAAACAATTAACGAACCTGCGATCAATAATATAACTAAAGCAAATTGAAAACCGACAAGTACTTTTCTTACAACAATCCCTTTCAACGACCCATAAAACTTTCCTTTCAAACCATAAATCGGGTTAAACTTTGCTGTTATGAAAGCCGGATAAATTCCAATAAGCAAAGATTCTCCGATTAGAATCAGGAATAAAGCAATCCAAAAAGAAGCCTCACTTAATAAACCGGATGTCCAAAAATTTTCAGTAGCTGATTTTCCAATAAAATCTGCATAAAAGGGAGTCAGAATCCATACTATAACTGCTGCCCAAAAAAGTGCTAAACAATTAACCAATATTGACTCTACCAGAAATTGCCATATAAGTTGAGAACGTGAAGCACCAAGAACCTTTCTCAATCCAACCTCGCGAACTCTTTCGATAGCCTTTGCGGTAGATAAGTTGATGTAATTGATACAAGCAACCAGGAGTACCAGTATACTTATAATGGAAAGAAAAATAATATCCGTTTTATTGCCGTTTACTTCCAGTTCATTCTGATAATGTGAACCAAGATGAATATCCTTTATCGGCTGCAGATGGAAACGGTACCTGAAATTGCTTTGCTTCATTTCAGCACCTAAGTAACGATTTACAAATGCGGGAAATTTAGCTTCTAGCTTCTGCGGATCAGTGCCGGGAGCCAGCATCAAATAGGTATAAAATACCGGCCAACCCCAGTTATCAGCATGATACTTTTCGTCAGGAAAAGAAATCAACATATCGAACTTAAGATGGGAATTTTCAGGAATATCTTTGAACACTCCGGTAACTGTGAGTGGAAAACCTGCATTTAAATACATCGATTCACCCACCGGATTTTTCGTACCAAAGTATTTTTTGGCTTTAGACTCAGATAGCACAATTGACCTCATTTGCTTTAACGCAGTTGAGTCATTGCCATAAATAAATCTGATGGGAAATATTTTGAATACAGCAGCGTCAGCAAGAAAGATTCTTTTTTCATTAAAGGCAACACCGGCAACACCATTGTCAATTCTTGAAATAGCAGAAGTGCCTAACATTACTTTTGTTGGAATTAAACGGGCAAAGGCTACTACTTCCGGAAAATTTGCTTTCATAGCAGGCCCGGCGGCAGGATGGTTCGTTGCCTCGAAATTATCAATACCGTTGCTTTCATAAAATTCAAGAGGTATGCGATAAACATTTTCTGCATTCTTGTTATACTGTTCATAGCTTCTTTCGAAGTGGATATATTGAAAGATAAAAAAACAGGTAGCAAGCCCAATTGCAAGACCCAGGATATTTAAAAAGGAAAATAACTTATTCTTTAAAATTCTTCGCCAGGCGACCGTGTAAAGATTTCTTATCATTTGCCTTGTTGATATTGTATTTAAAAAACTATTTTCTCAATTCAATGGCTATAAAAACTTCATCCTAAAGTTAGCTTTTTGCGAGGTGTAGCACTGGAGAGATTCTGTAACATACGCCACAAACCTTACTTATTGAACGAATCAAGAAGCATTTTCGGGAAAGAAAGAGCGATAAGCAAACACTTTCGTTACTTATCGCTCCAAAACGAGGCATCAGTAGTCCCGACAGGAATCGAACCTGTATCAAAAGTTTAGGAAACTTCTATTCTATCCATTGAACTACGGGACCAAATTAAATAAGAACTACTCTGTATCAAAAGTCTATGAAACTTCTATTCTATCCTCCCGATAGCCATCGGGAGAACTACGGGACCGGTCGGGAAATGTAAAATGAAGAATAAAAAATGTAAAATGTAAAAGTATCCTTTAATTCAACTTTCCCTCTTCTTCCGCAGCCACCTAATTACGCAGGTGGGGAGCAAAAATAACAGTTTCCATGGTAAATCCCACCGTTGTAAAATGGGGATGATATAATCGAAATAATTTTTTTTTCTGCAAAAAAACACGCTGACATAGGGTTGTCACCCGGCTGTTTTCTATTTGTGTTATCAACGCAATTAACAACCGTAAAATAAAATTTATGACAACAACTGACGAATTAACATTGACAGCAGCAACAACCCTGTTTACACCTGAATCTTTACTGAATCACTGGATGGGACACCGCGGACTTACCCGGAGAATGATTGAAGCTTTCCCGGAAGATAAGTTGTTTACCTATTCTGTCGGGGGCATGCGACCCTTTGCGGACCTGATTTATGAATTCCTTGGAATGACCGTGCCGGGTATTACAGGTGTTGCCACCGGGAAATGGAAAAAATGGGCGGACGCAAAAAAAGTGAAGTCAAAAAAAGAGCTGCTGAAACTGTGGGATGATGCTTCCGAAGAACTGAACCGCATCTGGGCAACGATTCCTCCACACCGGTTCCAGGAAGAAGATATAGCCTTTGGCCAGTGGCCCGGTACCGGTATTTCCTTTATCTTTTATTTTATCGACAACGAAATTCATCATCGCGGGCAAGGCTATGTTTACCTGCGCTCATTGGGCATAGAGCCGCCGGCGTTTTGGGACCGTACAGGTATCTGATTTTTATTAAAATTTATGACGGATGTTCAGCGAAGCCAATACTGTTGATCAAATACAGTCAGTCTTCGTTAACTTTCCGTCATAAATTTTTTTATGATGAAAAAGATTATCGTTACCGGCTTCACTCTTTTATTTGTTGCTGCTGCATGGTGCCAGGATACAAAAGCCAAAGCAAGTCTCAATCACATCGCCCAATACGTCGTAAATCTGAAAGTAAGTACAGACTTCTATCACGATATCATTGGTCTTGATACCATTCCGGAGCCTTTTCACGACGGCAAACATACCTGGTTTGAAGTGGGACCTAAAAGTCACCTGCACATCATTTCCGGTGCACAAAAAAAGGAACCGCACGATAAAAATTCCCATCTCTGTTTCACCGTAAATTCCGTGCTCGATTTTATTACCAACCTGAAAAAGAGTAATATACCATTCGAAAGCTGGACCGGTGAAAAAAACAATTATACAACCCGGGTAGATGGGGTTAAACAAATTTATTTCCAGGATCCGGATGGGTATTGGATAGAAATAAACGACGCCAGACGCTAATGAAAACTAATGAACGCTAATAGATCACTACTGAATAACATAGGTTTTAAATGAATAAGAAAGATGCATGTTCCATTCCTCATTCCAGGCTCTTTAACCTTCAAAATCCATTAGCGAAAATTAGCTCAGATTAGCGTTTATTAGCGCCTTATCTTTGCAGCCCTCAACCGGATTTGCATGAAATTCTATAATATTTTAATTAAATACCGACTCTATATCGGCATTGTGCTGATTGTGCTGGGTGGTCTTGCCAATTATTTCACCAGTTTCTGGCCCGCTTTCCCGCTTTATTTTGTGGGTCTTATCCTCGTCGCAGGACATTTCTTTTTTGGTCCGCTCCGGCTTATACAGGAATACCTGGAAAACGGCGATGTGGAAGGTGCGGAAAAAGTATTGGGTTCGATACGTTTTCCCAATCTTTTGTATAAGCCTATCCGGTCGGTATATTATACCTTGAAAGGAAATGTGGCCATGATGAAACAGGACTATGATGGCGCAGAAAAAATGATGAAGAAAGGGCTTGATCTTGGTATGCCGATGAAGGAAGCAGAGGGTGCCAGCTTATTGCAAATGGGTATGCTGTCGATGCAAAAGAACGACCTGAGGCAAGCCGAAAGTTATATCCGCCAGGCTATCCGCAAAGGCCTACCTGATAAAGAAAATGAAGCCGCTGCCTATTTGCAGATGTGCAGCATAATGATGAATAAAAGAGAGTTCCGTGCAGCAAAAGATTTTTTCCGCAAAACAAAGGCGCTAAAGCCAACCACCCCGCAAATCGTTGACCAGATCAAACAGATTGAAAAGTATATCACGAGAATGCCGGGATAAGATTGTTATTCCACCACTACTGTAATTATTCGTTCGTCGAGGGGTTTGCTATCCGTCTCCCATATACGCAATTGTTTCAAATGAAGGGTTGCTTTTCCCTTTCGTAAGGCAACAATGACAAACACTTCATCGGCACTTGTGCCCGGACGTATGCCCTCATTTCCTTTTTGCGCTTTTACTTTTTTGTTCATCGAAACGATACCTTCCCCATCTACAGAAAACACCCATTGATAACCGGCAGTTAAGCGGCCTTTCAAAACGAATGTATACTGCTCCCCTGTTTTTAAACGTATCGTAGATGAACTCATCTTTTTATAAACAGCAATGAAAATAAATAAATTTTCATCCTGTTTAATTTATTCCACTAAACGTATTGTCCAGAAATCATCTGCCATATTGGTATTGCTGATATACGCATACGGCATCCAGAAATAACCTTTTATCCCCCAGCCGCTGCCCCATGAATTTCTTACAAGGATCGCCTGTTTGGAATCATCATAGCCGGCAGCGCAAACCGCATGACCGCCTACCGATTCTTCACTTGATTTGGGCATCGGCATAATACCCGTTTTAGCTACCTGTGCTGTCATAAAACTTTCATACACGGTAAAGCCGAATACGAAAGGAAAGCCTTCGGCGAGGCAACCTTTTATCGTATTGAGCGTATTCGTCAGGCGCCGGTAAGAAACAACCTGGTTTTTTAATGCCTGCGAATAGCAGGCGGGTGGTGGTTTATCGGTAAACTTTGATTCAACATATGGCCACAAACTTTCCTTACAAATTCCATTTTTATTTAACGATTTAATACCATCGCGGATATAGGCACCGCTGTCGGAATTAACGGTATTGATCATTACCCGTTCATTATAATATAAAAATAATCGCGACGGCATAAAACTGCTTTTCTTTTGCTTTTTCTGACCAAACTGAAATGCAGCGCTCAGGGCGTTAGCGGTACAGCTGCCTAATGAACCCTGGTTATAAATTTTGGGGCTTGGAAATTTGGAACGCAAATCAATTTTTACAGGCAGCTTCAGCATAACTTTTAGTGGTGCTGCATATAAAAAGTCTCTTGCGTCGGGAATGTCGGGCAACCAACCCAGTTTCAATTGGTCCGGTTGAAATTTTTTCTTTGCCATAGGAAAACGTTATTTGTTAAAAATTGAATACTATTCACATCATCGAAAAATAATCATAACCGTAACAGGCTTCGGGGATTAAGGTAACTCAGCATATTTCTGAAAATACAACTGCACAACGGGTGAAGAGCAACTGAAATTGAGCTGTAAAATACGATGAAAGCCCGCGTGTGTCAATACCACTTAGTGGTGATTTTTTTGTAAAGAATATGTGTTTATCCTCAGCGGCTGCTATAACTTTTAATTATTTTAAAATCATCCGCCTCATTTTTCCAGGAGTGATCGTTTGTAAATTTGCAGGATTGGTAAAGAAGTTCGACTGATTCGTGAATTATCTTTTGAAATAACTATAACGATCCAAATGTCATTTTATAAAGAACGACTGGAAAAGAAATTTCTTGAGGAATATAATAAACTCAATGAGCAGCAGCGCAAGGCAGTAGATACGATCGAGGGGCCCGTGATGGTGATTGCAGGACCCGGCACGGGTAAAACACAGATACTCGCCAGCCGTATTGGTAAAATATTATTGGATACAGATACTGCGCCTCAAAATATTTTATGTCTCACGTATACAGATGCGGGCGTGGTAGCCATGCGCAAGCGTTTATTGCAGTTTATCGGGCCTGATGCATATAAAGTAAATATCTACACCTTTCATGCTTTTTGCAATGACGTGATACAGGAAAATCTTTCATTGTTTGAAAGAAATACGCTTGATCCTGTTTCCGATCTGGAACGCATTGAATTGTTCAAACAGTTAATTGATTCATTTCCTAAAAATCATCCGCTGAAGCGCTATCGCGGCGATGTATATTTTGAAATCAATAACCTGCAATCGCTGTTCAGCATCATGAAACGGGAAGGATGGGTGCCGGCTTTTATCAATAAAAAAATAGATGATTATGTAGAAAGTCTTCCAACCCGTGATGAATTTATTTATAAACGCAAGTTCAAAGATTTCAAAGCCGGTGATCTGAAGAAAGACAAGATAGAAGAAGAAAAAGAAAAGATGGAAAGATTGCGCGCAGCCGTAGGCGAGTTTTCCCGCTTCCAGGACCTGATGCGCCGACGTAACCGTTACGATTTCGATGACATGATCAACTGGGTGATAAAGGCTTTTGAAGAAAATAAAAACCTGCTCGCTTCCTACCAGGAACGTTACTTGTACACATTGGTGGATGAATACCAGGATACAAGCGGTACGCAAAACAGGATCGTTGAACTATTGATCAATTACTGGGATACACCGAATGTTTTTGTTGTTGGCGATGATGATCAAAGCATCTATCGGTTCCAGGGTGCGAATGTGGAGAATATGCTGACGTTTGCAAACAGTTATAAAAAAGATCTGTTCACCGTTGTGCTCACCAGTAACTATCGCTCTATCCAATCCATTCTTGATATTTCAAAAACACTCATCAACCGAAACGAAGAACGGCTGGTAAAACAAATTGACGGCCTGAGCAAAGAACTGGTGGCCGCCAATAAAAAAATAAATCACCTGTTGCATGCACCGGTGATCACTGAATATGAAAGCCAGCAACAGGAAATGATCGGCATCACCCTGCAGGTGCAAAAATTGCTGGAAGAAGGAACGGCTCCCGGGCGAATCGGGATTATTTACAGGGAGAATAAATACGGTGAAGAGCTTACCCGTTATTTTAAACTGCGGAATATACCGGTATACAGCAAACGAAACCTGAATATACTGGAACAACCGCTGGCTCAAAAACTAACCTTATTTCTTCGTTACCTCGCGGCTGAGTATGATATTCCTTATGGCGGTGATGAAATGCTTTTTGAAATTTTGCATTTTGATTGGTTTGGTATACCGGCCATCGAAATTGCAAAGCTGAGTATTGAAGTGAATGAGCGAAGGTTCAATGACAGCAAAACATCCATCCGCCAGTTAATGGTTGACAAAGCCAATATGCCGGCAAGGGATTTGTTTACACCCGGATTCCCTGAAAAGCTAAAGAAGGCAAGCGCCGTTATCGAAAAAATTATAGCTGAAGTACCTAACGTTACCCTGCAGGTGCTTTTTGAGAATATTATCCGCGAAACAGGTGCTCTTAACCGCGTGATGCAAAGCACGGAAAAGATCTGGGAGATGCAGGTATTAACCGGCTTATTTGATTTTATAAAAGAAGAAACACATCGCCGGCCATTAATGAGCCTGAAAGATCTTGTATCCGTTATTGACCTGATGGAAACGGAGGACATTGCCTTGCCATTGATACAAACAAGCGGCAGTGATAAAGGCGTCAATCTCTTAACGGTGCACGGATCCAAAGGGCTCGAATTTGAACATGTGTTTTTTGCGGGCTGCAACGCTTCTGCATGGGAAAAGAAAAGAAAGCCCGGCGGTGGTTATAGTTTACCCGATACAATGTTTACGTCGCAGGGTAAACATACGGATGACGAAGAATTGAGAAGACTTTTTTATGTGGCATTGACAAGAGCGGAGCAATATTTGACTGTTTCGTACAGCAAATTCAAAACAGACGGAAAAGAACTGGAGCCATCTATGTTTATTGCGGAAATAATCGATCAGCATCCGGATATAAACATAACACCAGCTGTTGTACACGCAGAAGAAGTATTTGAATTTTCTGCTTTACAATTCAAAGAAACTGCACCGGAAATAGAAAAGATCGAAGAAGAATTTATCAGTGGCTTGCTGGACAAATTTGTAATGAATGTAACTGCATTGAACAATTATTTAAAATGCCCGCTCGAATTCTATTTTAAAAACCTGGTCCGCATCCCTTCTCCAAAAAATGAAGCGACTGAGTTCGGCTCTTCTGTGCATTATGCCCTGGAAAAATTATTTCGCAAAATGCAGGATAGCGGCAGCGAAAAATTTCCGCCAAAAGATGAATTCATCTCAGACTTTGAATGGTACATGCGCCGTCACCGTGAAAGTTTTACACAGGAACAGTTTGACCGGAGACTGGAATACGGTCATGAAGTATTGTCCAACTACTATGATAAATACATAAACACGTTTAATAAAATTGTTGCGATTGAACGGAATATCCGCAATGTAGTAGTGAACGGTGTGCCGCTGAAAGGAAAACTGGACAAACTTGAATTCAATGGCAAACTGGTGAACGTGGTTGATTATAAAACCGGTGACCCGGATAAAGCAAGAGAAAAATTGAAAGGATTTGCCGAAGGTGAATCAATCGGGGGAGATTACTGGCGGCAGGCTGTATTTTATAAACTGCTTGTTGACGAATCAAAACAAAACGACTGGCGCGTGATCAGTTCTGAATTCGATTTTATAGAACCGGATAAAAAGAAAAATTACCGCAAAGAAAAAATTGTTATTACACCACAGGATCTTGATGAAGTTAAAAGACAGCTGACAGAAACCTGGAAAAAAATCCAGGAGCATGATTTTTATACCGGCTGCGGTAAAGAAGATTGTCACTGGTGCAATTTTGTAAAAACAAATAAACTGGCAGTGGCCTTGCATGAGATTGAAGAGGAGGAAGAACTATGATTAACATGATTTTTAGGTATTGCGGGGAAAATCTGGGAAATCAATAACACTAAACAGGCTAAGTTTGCAGCCACAGAAATAATGCAATGAAACGAGTCATCCTGATTTCCTTAACAATCCTCATTACCCTGAAAATTTTAGTACTTACTACCGGCTGCGCCAATATTATCCCCCCTGCCGGTGGTCCGAGAGACTCACTGCCCCCCGTAATGCTCAGTGCAAAACCCGCCGATTCAACAAAAAACTTTAAAGACAAAAAAGTCGTTTTTACGTTTGATGAATATGTAGAGATACAGGATGTACAGAAAAATCTTTTGATATCCCCGATACCTAAAGTAACGCCAAACGTTGATCGAAAATTAAACACGATCACCGTAGCCATAAGAGACACGCTGCAACCCAATACGACATACACCTATGACTTTGGCAATTCGGTAAAAGATCTGAATGAAGGGAATATATTTAAAAACTTCCGGTATATGTTTAGTACCGGCGATTACTTTGATTCGTTGAAGTTGCGCGGAAGAGTAATTCTTGCCCTCGATGGAGGTGTTGATACCACGCTTACAGTGATACTGCATAAAAATAAATCTGACTCTGCAATAGCCAAAGAAAAACCCAAATACGTTGCTAAGGTTGATAAGCAGGGTAACTTTTACTTTTACAATTTACCAAAAGACACCTTTGCTATTTATGCAATGAAAGATGAAAGCGGCAGTTATCGTTTCAGTGGCCGCGATCAATTATTTGCATTTGCAGACAGCACGATCATCGCCGGAGATAGTGCTTTCATCAGGCTATACGCCTTTCCTGATAATGAAGGTGCTTCGACCGCAGTAGTTGCCAAACGACAACAGGCATCCAAAGACAAAAACCTTGTACTTAAAAATAATCTCGATAATAATCAACAAAGCCTGCTCAACGATTTTATATTATCTGCTGACGTTCCATTTAAAACATTTGATACAACTAAAATCGTTTTCGCAAGTGATTCTTCATTCACGCCATTAAGCGGTTATTATTTTATACACGACAGTACCAATAAGCAGATCACATTAAAATATCCCTGGAAAGAAAATACGCAGTATCATCTTATATTGGACAAAGATTTTGCGGCTGATACATTAGATCAGAAGTTGTTGAAGACCGATACAATTTCTTTTACTACAAAAAAAGCAGCAGACTATGGCAGCCTGCGTATAAGATTTACCCATCTTGATATGAGCCAGAACCCGGTAATATTGTTTGTACAGAATAACAATGTTGTTGATTCGGCGATATTAACATCACCGGAGTTTTACCGACCCCTGTTCAATGCCGGCGAGTACAGCCTGCGTATTCTTCACGATGAAAATAAAAATGGTAAATGGGATCCGGGTGAGTTTTTTGGCAAGCATAAACAACCGGAGCTTGTAAAGCCGATGGCACAAAAAGTGGTTGTGAAAGCAAACTGGGAAAATGATATGGAGCGGGATGTAAACGCTCTGCCGATACCGGATCGCAACGCGCAACAGAAACAAACTGGTCCGCCCGGGCCGGCCGGTGTGCCGAGGAGGAATTAACCAGTTGGCTCGCTATAACTTTTCAGGATGGCAATGTACATGACGGGAAACTGTGGCTGTTTTGCTGAATAATGGACGGAACGTACAAGTGTGCGACGCAACAAAAGCCTGATCGTGGTACCTAAGCCTGGTTAATAATTCAAAAACTACAAACTCAAAACTCCGAACTGGTCTATCTTTGCAACATGCAATTTTCTTCATCCCTTCTCGAAAATGCGGTCAATGAATTTGCGAAGTTACCGGGCATAGGCAAAAAAACTGCGCTGCGCCTGGTACTGCATTTGTTGAAACAGGATGAAGGCGGCGTAAAGCAGTTTAGCGAGGTGATTGCAAAGATGCGCAGCGAAATAAAATTCTGCCAGCGCTGCTATAACGTTGCCGATGGTGATATCTGCAGCATTTGTGCCAACAGCATGCGCAAGCAGGAAATGATTTGTGTGGTAGAAAACATCCGCGATGTGATCGCCATCGAAAGCACGCAGCAATATAACGGTATCTATCATGTGCTTGGCGGTATTATATCCCCGCTTGATGGTGTGGGACCAGACCAGTTAACGATAGAGCCACTTATCCATCGTGTACAAAAAGAGAAAACAGAAGAGATCATCTTTGCACTCAACCCGAATATACAGGGCGATACCACCATTTATTATATTCAAAAAAAGCTGAACGCCGGCAGTAGTGGCCAGCCGGTATCTGTTCGTGTGACAACTATCGCGAGAGGCATTTCCTTTGGCGGTGAACTGGAATATGCTGATGAAATGACACTGGCACGGAGCTTACAAAACAGGCTGCCGGTAGAAAGCTACGTATCCAACCGATAATTTGCACATTCAATTCAATGCATTAACTTTGCTGCCTGATTACAGGCGGATTTGTTTATTGTTCGGCCTCAATTGAACTAATAAACGTCAATAAAACCTCTCTCCGGTTTTCCAGCGTTTATAGTTTGATAGTAATTAAGAAGCAGGCAATAGAATTTCTATTCAGCTTCAGTTTGCATCCGACGGCCGGCGGATCATCGTTCTGTAATCCTGTTCAACAAAAAGGAGGATACAATGTCAAACATTCGTGACTTACTGGAAAAACGTATTCTGATCATTGATGGTGCCATGGGTACCATGATCCAGCGTTACAAATTGCAGGAAGAAGATTATCGCGGCGAGCGTTTTAAAAACTGGCACAAAGATGTAAAAGGAAACAATGACCTGCTGTGCCTTACCCAACCGCACATTATTACTGAAATACACAAGCAATATCTTGATGCCGGCGCTGATATTATTGAAACTAACACATTCAGCAGTACGGCCATTGCCATGGCTGATTATGAAATGCAATCACTGGCTTATGAATTGAATGTGGCGGCAGCAGCGTGTGCAAAGGAAGCTATCAAACAATCAGGCAAAAAGGCATTCGTAGCGGGAGCTATTGGTCCGTTGAACAAAACGCTATCGCTTTCACCGGATGTAAATAACCCCGGCTATCGTGCAGTGACATTTGATGAAGTAGTTGCGGCATACTATGAGCAGGTAAAAGGTCTCGTGGATGGAGGTGCAGATCTCCTCTTAATTGAAACCATCTTTGATACATTGAATGCAAAGGCTGCAATTTTTGCAATAAAAAAATATTTCAGGGATACAAAACAGGAATCGCTGCCCGTCATGATCAGTGGTACTATAACTGATGCAAGCGGGCGAACGCTTTCGGGGCAAACGCTGGAAGCATTTTATACCTCCGTTGCACATGCGAAACCATTAAGCGTGGGGTTGAATTGTGCGTTGGGTGCCAAAGAAATGCGACAGTATATCGAGGAGCTTTCGCACATAGCCTCCTGTTATGTGTCGGCCTATCCGAATGCCGGCCTGCCGAATGCAATGGGTGAATATGATGAGAAGCCGGAAGAAACCGCGCATTTCCTGGAAGACTGGGCCAAAGAAGGCTTTGTCAATATTGTCGGCGGATGCTGTGGCACTACGCCGGACCATATCCGTCACATTGCCGGGCATGTAAAAAATATTAAACCAAGATCCTTACCGGTTATTGAAAAAGAATTGGCAAATAGCTAAAGAAAAATGTATTTTGTGGCGATCTTTTTATGGAAAAAATCCTGTTAATAGCAGCCATCGCCATTCTTATCGTCAATAACTTCTCGGTTATTAAGAATGTATTGTACAAAAAGAGATCATAGATGGAGGATACTGTTGTAATAAAACCTTACTTAAGACTTTCCGGATTAGAACCACTTGTTATACGCCCCGAGACAAACTTTGTCAATGTCGGCGAACGTACGAATGTTACCGGTTCCAAAAAATTTGCACGCCTTATTAAAGAGAACAAATATGAAGAAGCCCTGAGCGTGGCCAGGCAGCAGGTGGAAAATGGTGCGCAGATACTGGATGTAAACATGGATGATGCGTTGCTCGACGGCGTGCAGGCAATGACTACTTTCCTGAACTTATTGCAAAGTGAACCGGATATTGCGAAGATCCCTATCATGGCGGATAGCTCTAAGTTTGAGATCATCGAAGCCGGGTTGAAATGTGTACAGGGAAAATGTATTGTGAATTCTATCTCCATGAAGGAAGGAGAAGAAAAATTTATTCAGCAGGCCATCATCTGTCAAAGCTATGGGGCTTCGGTTATCGTAATGGCATTTGACGAAAAAGGGCAGGCTGATACCAAGCAGCGTAAAGTAGAGATCTGCCATCGTGCCTATAAAATATTGACGGAGAAAGTTGGTTTTGATCCCCAGGATATCATTTTTGATCCGAACATTTTTGCTGTTGCCACCGGTTTGGAGGAACATAACAATTACGGTGTTGATTTTATAGAAGCCACAAAAGAAATCAAACAATTAATGCCGCTGACCAAAGTGAGTGGCGGCGTCAGCAATCTTTCCTTCTCGTTTCGTGGTAATGAGCCCGTAAGGGAAGCAATGCATTCTGTGTTCCTGTATCATGCTATCAAAGCCGGCATGGACATGGGCATCGTGAATGCGGGCCAGCTGGTTGTGTATGATGAAATAGAACCCGCGTTGAGAGAACTATGTGAAGACGTAATTCTCAACCGCAATAATTCAAACAATGAAGCAACAGAAAAACTAATTGCCTTTGCAGAAACGGTGAAGGCTAAAGGAAAAGAAGAGAAAAAAGATGATGCATGGAGAAGTACAACAGTGGAAGAAAGATTGAAGCATGCATTAATAAATGGTATAACCGACTACATCGATACAGATACAGAAGAAGCAAGGCTGAAATATCCCAAGCCTTTGGAAGTAATTGAAGGACCACTCATGGATGGCATGGGTGTAGTGGGTGATCTGTTTGGTGCCGGTAAAATGTTTTTGCCACAGGTGGTGAAGTCGGCAAGGGTAATGAAAAAATCGGTGGCCTGGCTTACGCCTTTTATTGAAGAAGAAAAGAAGAACAATCCACTTGCAACCAATGGTAATGCGCCTAAAATTTTATTGGCTACTGTAAAAGGCGATGTGCATGATATCGGTAAAAATATAGTTGGTGTGGTACTCGCCTGTAATGGCTACGATATTATTGACCTTGGCGTGATGGTGCCCACTGATAAAATTTTGGATACGGCAGAAAAAGAAAACGTTGATATCGTCGGGTTGAGCGGGTTAATTACACCTTCATTAGATGAAATGGTGCATGTGGCACATGAAATGAAACGCCGCGGCATGAAACAACCGCTGCTGATCGGCGGCGCTACTACATCAAGAATGCATACGGCAGTAAAGATCGCACCGCAGTATAATAACGGCGTTGTACATGTGCTGGATGCGAGCCGCAGTGTGACAGTAGCAGGTTCATTATTGAGTAATGATCAAAAAGAAGGTTTCCTGGGTAAGGTAGTTGTTGAATATAAAAAGCTGGCAGAGGATTTTGCAAATAAAAAACCTGTAAAGCAATATCTTTCATTCAGGGATGCACAGGCTAACAAAGTAAAAATTCAATGGGACAATTATATACCGCCGGTTCCGGCTTTCACCGGTACAAAGATTTTCAACGAATACGATCTTAATGATTTAAGAAAATATATTGACTGGAAGCCCTTCTTTATTTCATGGGAACTTCATGGAAATTTTCCCGACATACTCACTGACAAAAAAGTGGGAATAGAGGCGACCAAACTTTATAATGATGCCAATGCACTTCTTGATCAAATAATCAATGAGAAATGGCTGACCGCCCAGGGAGTGATCGGGTTTTGGAAAGCAAATACAATTGCACCGGATACAATTGAGGTGAATAGTGAAAACGGAATAGTGAATCTGGAATCGTTAAGACAGCAGATTAAAAAAGCGCCTGATCAGCCCAATCTCGCCTTATCCGATTTCATAGCCCCAAAAGAAACCGCCAAGCAGGATCATATCGGCTCATTTTCTGTAACGATAAAAGGCATTGAGCCGCATATCAAAAAGTTTGCAGATGCCCTGGACGATTACAATAAAATAATGCTGCAGGCACTGGCGGATCGCCTGGCCGAAGCATTTGCAGAATGCCTGCATGAAAGAACAAGAAAAGAATTCTGGGGTTATGCAGGGAATGAACATTTGACAAACGAAGAATTAATTAAAGAGGAATATTCGGGTATACGCCCCGCCCCGGGCTACCCTGCCTGTCCTGACCACACAGAGAAGTATAAGCTTTTTCAACTGCTTGGTGGCGAAGAAGCTACCGGCATCCATCTCACCGAATCATTGGCGATGTACCCGGCCGCGTCTGTGTGTGGCTGGTACTTTAGTCACCCGCAAAGCCAGTACTTTGGCGTAGGTAAAATACAGAGGGATCAACTGGAAGACTATGCGCAAAGAAAGCACATGGGCATTGAGGAAATGGAAAAGTGGTTGCGGCCAATATTAGAATAGAATATCTTTGCTCCGCGAAAAAAGAAAATTGAACCAGATATGAGCATCAGGAAATGTGCCCCATTGCCCGGAAGCATTTTGTTATTATTTTTTCTTCCTCTCATTACTACTGCGCAAATTAAAAAGAAGCGGAAAGGTGAATTTTATCTCTCCTGGGGTTATAATACGGAATGGTATACACGAAGCACAGTTAAAATCTATCAACCGGAACTGGGTAATAGCTTTCGTTTTATAAATGTAAAGGGACATGATCATCCTGGCTGGAACGAAGGGCTGTTCTCCAAAGCACTAAGCATCCCTCAATATAATTATCGTATTGGTTACTTTTTTAATGATAAACATGACCTGGGTGTTGAAATCAATTTCGATCATACCAAGTTTATTTTCGCCGATAACCAGCTGGTACATGTAGAAGGAACAATGCACAAAGACGGTATTGACCGGTATGTGCTTTTTAAACAAAATGATGCTGCCAACGCGGACAGCAGTTCTTATTATTTCCTGAACAATGGCGCCAATTTTCTTTTATTCAATATTGTGAAGCGCTGGCACTGGTATACCAATAAAAAAGAGAATATTAAGATCGACGTATTGGGAAAAGCGGGTATAGGACCCGTGATACCACATGTACAAAACAAATTTTTTGATCAACCGGAAAATCATCCGCATTTCCAGGTAGGCGGATGGAACACCGGCGTTGAAGGAGCCGTGCGCTCAACATTTTTTAAATACGCTTACCTTGAGTTTGCCGGCAAGCTTGATTATGCAAGATATTCCGGTTTAAAAATCTACAAAGGAACGGCAAAGCAGGCCTTTGGAACGGCCGAATTGATCCTGAACCTGGGATTTACCTTCTAATAAAAAATTTGATCGCTATTACCAGGCTTTAAGGAAAAAGGAAGTAAGTGAAGCGCTGAAACGGAACTCTTTTTTTCCCGGACATCATGAATTTTATTCCAACCACATTCGATATTCGAAAAGAAGAAATGGCATGCTATATAAAGACACCGTATACGAAGCATCCAACTTCGTTACTATTTCTTTAATAAGTATTTTTTCATTCTTTATCCCGTCCTTCACTTATAAAACCTTAAGTTTTTTCAATTCATCTTTCAACTGCATCGGCGAATGAAAATGAATTGAATTGATACCCAGTTCGCGGGCGGCATTTACATTCCGCAAACTATCGTCAATAAACAATGCCTGTTGCGGTGTTACATTATAACGGTCCAGCAATCGCTGATAAAATTCATGAAAAGGTTTTCTTGTTTTTTCTTCGCCGCTTACTACCCGCCCGTCAAACCAATGCAGGAAATCATATCGTACCAAAGCAATATGAAATAAATCGGCTTGCCAGTTAGTCAATGCATACGTTTTATATTTTCCTGCATCTTTTAATTCGCGAAAAATTTTTACTGTTTCATCCACCGGTCCACGCAGCATCTCCGTCCACCGGCCATAGAAGTCACGAATCGGCCGTTCCCATTCGGGAAATTGCTTTACGAGCATTTGCGTTGCCTCTACAATTGACCGGCCCGCATCCTGTTCTTCATTCCAGTCGTTCGTACAAATGTTACTAAAAAAGTAATCTCTTTTTTCCAGCGAATCAAAATAGGTATCCGTATAAACGTATTTCGGACTCCAGTCAAGTAATACGCCGCCTAAATCAAAAATGATTGTGTTAATCGTATTTGCTGCCATAATGTGATTAGAATGCCCGGTAGATTCCAAACATTACCGGGATGCGACGCAACGGAAGTAAAATAGAATTACAGCAATTGGCCACAAAAAATAAAATGCGAATTTAAGTAATCAGTACTATCTTTTTTCAAATAACCACCAAAACCGTTTGCGTGGTTTTATCTTGTAATTGGTAGTGATATACGTGGAAATATGTTCCATTGCTTCGTCAATACTTTCGGTTACCAATACCAGTGAAAGATCTTCCCGTTGAATGGTGCCCTGTATAACGAGATATTCCATATACTCCATTAACTCTTTATGATATTGTTTTCCATAAAGTACGATCGGGAAATTTGTAATCACTTTTGTTTGAACCAACGTCAATGTTTCAAAAAACTCATCGAGCGTGCCGAAACCACCGGGCATAATAATAAACGCATACGAATATTTAACCAGCATTGTTTTCCGAACAAAGAAATGTTCGAACGTGATTGATTTGTGCAGGTACGGGTTTGCTTTCTGCTCAAACGGTAATTGAATATTGCATCCCACCGATTCACCACCATTTTCAAATGCACCGCGATTCGCCGCTTCCATAATGCCGGGTCCACCGCCTGTCATCGTTGTAAAACCGATGTCAGCAATTCTTTTTCCAAATTCCCGCGCAGCATCATAATAAGGATGGTCTTCTTTGAATCGTGCAGAACCAAAAACAGTGATGCATGGACTTACAAAGTGTAATGTGCGGAATCCATTGATGAATTGTTTGAATACACGCCACGCGAAGGAAAGTTCATAGCCGCGGCTTTTAGGCCCATCAAGGTAAACATGTTGCTTTGCCGGTATAATTCTTTTTTGTGTTGATACAGCACCTGCTTCCATCGTTATATGTAAATTGCCGCTCAATTTACCTAATAATAACATGCGCATCATCAGCTATAATGTGAATGGAATACGGGCAGCTATAAAAAAGGGTTTTGTAGATTGGTTACACACGGATCCGGCAGATGTCATTTGTGTGCAGGAAACAAAAGCAGAGAAGGAAAATATTGATCACGAAGCGTTCGCCAAACTTGGTTATACAGATTATTGGTTCAGTGCACAGAAAAAAGGATATAGTGGTGTTGCGGTATTTACTAAAATAAAACCCGATAATGTACAGTATGGGACAGGGCATAAAGTGAGCGATGATGAAGGACGCGTATTACAACTCGATTTTGGAGATACACGGTTGATCAATGCTTACTTTCCATCGGGCACATCAGGCGATGTACGACAAACATTTAAATATGAATGGCTGGATGAATTTTTTGTTTACCAGGATGAATTAAGAAAAAAATATCCGAAGCTTATACTATGTGGCGATTATAATATTGCGCATAAAGAAATTGATATACACGATCCCAAGGGAAATAAAAATTCATCCGGCTTTTTACCGGATGAAAGAAATTGGATGGATAAATTCCTTTACAATGGCTGGATAGATACATTCCGTGAATTTCACCCTGAGCCTCACCGGTATAGCTGGTGGAGCCAGCGCTTTCCCACTGTACGATTACAAAACAAAGGCTGGCGCATTGACTATATAAATGTTACACAACCGCTGAAAAAGAATATTACTGATGCAGAAATTTACCCGGATGTTAAACATTCTGATCATTGCCCGGTATATCTCGATTTAAAGCTATAATTTTTAAGCAGGTTTAAAACATGATTGTTTACAACACTACTATGAAGATTGATAAAGACATTCATGATACATGGATGCAATGGATGAAAGATGAACATATTCCGGGAACAATGTCTTCAGGTTTATTCACCGGTTATAAATTGTTTCGTTTGCTCGATCAGGATGAAACTGATGGCATTACTTATGTACTGCAGTATTTTTTGGAGCGTTACGATGACTATAAAAATTATCTAAATAAATTTCACCACCCCTTGCAGCAAAAAGCATTTTCAAAATGGGGCAATCGTTTCATTTCGTTTCATACGGTGATGACCGATGTGCACTAACTGTGGAAAAGAAATAATTTCATATCGGGGCTTAAAAAATTAATGTACATTCCTCTGAAACCCTTGCCCGGTAAGCTTTTCGGGCCGAATCCGTGAAACACGCTACAGTAAAGGGTTTCAACGGATCACAGTTTTTTACTTCGTAAAAGGCACACGATTCATATTGCATACAATCCTTGCCCCGAGCGGTTTTTGAAGGATTTTTTTTCTGTGGAAAAGAATAAAAAATTTTGTTGCAAAGCAAAAGCGTATAAATTTGCCCTCTCGCTAAAATAATTTTTAAAAATAACAGATTATGAACAAAGCAGAATTGATTAACAAAATTGCTGATGATGCAGGGATCACGAAGACACAGGCAAATTCTTCTCTTGATTCTTTCATTGAAGCAGTTACCAAAACATTAAAAGGCGGTGGCAAAGTAACACTTGTTGGTTTTGGTACATTTACTGTATCAAAAAGACAAGCACGTAACGGCCGCAATCCACAAACCGGTGAAGTAATCAAAATAAAAGCCAGGAAAGTTGCCCGTTTTAAGGCCGGCAAAGAGTTATCCGCTAAGCTCTAACGCACCAAAAAATTTATTGAAAAAGCTCCTTTACTTTCTTTTCTGTATCGGAGCTTTTTTAATCCATAACTTTAATAGTTCTTTTAAGGCAACAGATTTATAATAAACAATCAATAAAATATTTTTATGGGAAGAGGAGATAAAAAAACAAAAAAAGGAAAAATATTCAAGGGATCTTTCGGAAAAAGTCGCCCGGCGAAGGTGAAAAAAGAAACCGGAAAAAAGAAGGGCTGATAACTTAATCGTCGGCAAGTTGATTGGTTAGAAAGTTGACATGGAAACGTCTTGTCAACTTTTTAACTTGTTAACCTGTCAAACTTCACTCACGGTGCAAGCCGTTCAATTTTCCAATCCCCGCTTTCTTCTAAAGTATACTGAATGCGGTCATGCAGCCTGCCCGGCCGTCCCTGCCAGAATTCTATAATTACAGGCTTAACCAGGTATCCGCCCCAATGTGCCGGCCGTTGAAGATCATGTTTATCATTTTCACTGAACAGCTTATCATAATTTAGTTGCAGCCATTCGCGGCTCTCAATTACCTGGCTTTGCGGTGAAACCCATGCTCCCACCTGGCTTTCAAAAGGCCTTGATTTAAAATAAGCATCACTGGCACCATTACTCGCTTTTTGTACAACACCGGTAATTCTTACCTGCCGTTCCAGTTCTTTCCAGAAAAATACAAGGCAGGCTTTCGGGTTTTCTTCCAGCTGCGTGCCCTTGAAACTTTTATAATTGGTAAAGAACATAAAACCGCTGTCAGTAAACCCTTTCAGTAAAACAATGCGGGCAGACGGAAACCCGTCTGAAGAGGCCGTGGCAAGCGTCATGGCATTTGCTTCATCTATTTTCGCATTCAGTGCCTCATTCCACCATGTTTCAAATTGCTTTATGGGATCGGCCGCAACATCACCTTCCAATAGTGACTTTGATGAATAATCTTTACGTATTTCAGCAATGGTCGTAGTCATAATTTTAAAATACAAAAATAGTACAGTCTCATCTTAAATTAAGAAAGCCCCATTGCCGGGGCTTTTTATTATTTATCTGCTTCTTTTTTGTTTTTATTTATAATCGGTATGCTTTCGCAACAGGGTATCTCTCTCTTCGGACACCACGTTCAACATACTTTCCAACTCGCCGATTTTTCTTAACTGGCTTTCGAGTTTTTTATTGGCATCGGCTACTACATGCAGATCATTATTCAGCTCTTCAAGATAAGCAACCCGTTTCTGCAACTGCTGCCGCTGAAAGTTTGCTTCACGCAGTTTATCACTTGTTTCATCCAGCTGAAGCGAAATCTGCTGATGTTCCGATGTAATACTCTGCAATTTGACTTTTTGGTCTTCAAAATCGCGGATCAATTTATAATGCGTTTCTTTCAGATCTTCATATTCCACATTCAGCATTTTTGATTGATTCAACTGCGATTCCAGCTTTTGTATTTTTCCCTGCAATACATTGAATTCATTATAGGTATTGTCAAGAAGAGAGGTCATTTCTTTGGTCAACTGCTCTTTCTGCCGGATGTTATTGATCTCTTTTTCCTTATCCCCCAATACTATCCTGAGTTTATTAAGCTGGTTATTCAGTTCTTCTTTTTCTTCAAGGATCTGCCGCTGCTGTTCTTCTTTTTCTTTTATCACTTCTATCTGGTCGAGCAAGCGTTCAATTTTTTCATTGTGCTCCATCAGGCTGCTCTGGGCAACGCGCAACTGGTCTATATAAGCTGTTGCAGGCTTTTCTGATACAGCAACAGCAGGTGCCTGGGCCGTCATTTTTCTCGCGTTACGCAATTCTTCTTCCAGCTTCCTGTTTTGCTTTACCATTTCCTCCGCTTCAATTCTATATATGCGTGCATCTTCTTCGGCGTCGGTAAGTTTATGTTTTAACTCTTCATATTTTTTATCCCGCTCATCGTAACCACTGAACTCTTCCTCCAATTTCCTGTTTTGTCTTACCATTTCCGCAGCTTCCGATCTGTATTCTTTTGCATTCTCTTCTGCCTCTGCAAGCCTGTCTTTTAAAGCAGTAAGCTGTTTATCTCTTTCATCAAGATCATTAAAATATTTAGATTTCCATTCTTCAATATTGCGGTTCAGGGTATCCGCTTCAGGCGATGTAAGTTGGAGACTGCGGCGACTGCTTATAAAGAAATGAATTGTAATACCTACCAATACTGCGCATAAAAACAGGATCACAAGTTCTACAATTGATAACGTCATAACGGGTTAGATAAGAATAAAACCAGGAAAAAGATAGTTGGCCTATTCAGGCATTACACAAATCTAAAGGTAAAATACGGGTTTAGCTCAACACCCGGAGGGACAAATTATTAACAACAAGTCAATAGTAAAGTTCCGAAAGCGAATGGTTCATCAACCTGTAACCAGTGTCCCTACCCGTTCTCCGGTCACAACACGGCGGAGATTGCCGGGCCGGTTCATATCAAATACAACAATAGGTAAATGATTTTCCATACAAAGAGTAAACGCGGTCATATCCATTACACGCAGATTATTCGTAAGGCATTCCTGGAAGGTGATCGATTGAAATTTCGTTGCCTTGGGATCCTTCTCCGGGTCGGCTGAATAAATACCGTCGACTCTTGTTCCTTTGAGAATAACATCGCACTTTATCTCTATAGCACGCAGCACACCCGCTGTGTCTGTTGTAAAATAAGGGTTACCTGTGCCGGCACCAAAAATTACGACCCTGCCCTTCTCCACATGACGCATCGCACGGCGACGGATATACGGTTCGGCTATCTGTTCCATTTTTATTGCACTCTGCAATCTTGTATACACACCAATCTTTTCCAATCCGGCCTGCAGCGCCATTCCGTTGATCACCGTTGCAAGCATCCCCATATAATCACCATGTGCTCTTTCAATACCCGTCTCTGCCTCATTCATACCGCGATAAATATTTCCGCCGCCAATCACTATCGCCACCTGCACGCCGAGATCGGTAATTGACTTTACATCCTGTGCATATTGTGAAATAACACCAGGATCGAGTCCAAAACTTTTATCACCCATTAATGATTCGCCGGAAAGTTTAAGCAGAACACGTTTGAATTTAGGAAGCATGGAGCGTTTGCTGATTTATGTTTTCATCCCGATTACAACCGGGATCGGATTTTTTCAATGCGCTGCGAAGATAGGGGAAATTGGATCGGGACGCTGCAGCAGCCTGAACCATTTATAATGATCCTGCCGCAACCTATGCTCATTGAACGATAAGTAAGACAATGAAAATTTATGTACACGGCTAACTGTTCCTATTAAACTGTCGTTGCGTCATCGCGCATTTTACAGGATACATTCTGTTCTTTATCCGGCAAGAACTGCTGCACCACTAATTGTCTGCCATCTCATAAATTCCAAATGCCAAACGCATTCGCCACGAATACTTATTTTAGCAAAAAAAACAAAAATGTCCAACAGCAACGTGTTCGTTCATCATGTATATTTCTGGCTCGCCAATGAAGGAAGCAAAGAAGATAAAAAAGCCTTATTGGCCGGATTGCAAAAATTATCCAAAGTAAAAACGATTAAGTTCTTTCATATCGGTGAACCTGCCACGACCGATCGCGACGTTATTGATACAAGCTATGACGTATCATGGCTATTATTCTTCGACAATAAACAAGACCAGGATAGCTACCAGGTTGACCCTGATCATTTGCAATTTGTAGCAGAATGCAAACATTTATGGAAGGAAGTGGTGGTGTATGATTCCGTTGCAGCCGTGTGATCTCGTTTTCATGTAGTTTGAGCGGTCTCCATTTGACCATATGAAAAAAGGGGCCTTACATAAGCCCCTTTGAAAATTTATAAAGAATAAAATTATTATCCTAAAGCAACTCTCTTAAACTCTGTCACTTTCAAATCTGCGCTTACGCTTTTCAGGTAGTCAGCAACAGATTTGCCGGCATCTTTCACGAATGCCTGCGCCAATAAAGTCTGTTCTTTAAAGAATGCACCCATTTTACCGTCGGCGATCTTTGCGATCATATCATCCGTTTTGCCGGCCATTTTGGGATCCTGTTTCATCTGCTCCACCACAATAGCTTTTTCGCGTGCAATAACTTCTGCCGGCACACTTGCTGGATCAACAGCCACAGGGTTCAGGGCAGCAATCTGCATCGCTATATCTTTTCCGGCCTCGGCAGATTCTTTATTTAAACCAACCAATACACCAATGCGATACGCGCCATGTATATAAGAAGCCACATAAGGAGCATCTACTCTTTCAAACTTGGTTATACCAATCTTTTCACCGATAGAAGCAAGTTTGTCATTCACCAGGTCAGCTACGGTTGCACCATTGATCTTTACATTGTTCAGATCGTCCAGGCTTTTTACATTGTTGCTGATAGCTGCATCGGCAATACTTTGACCGAATGCAACGAAGTCAGCATTTTTCGAAACGAAATCCGTTTCGCAACTTACACAGATCACAATACCTGTTTTGTTATCAGCCGTTGTTTTAGCAATTACAACACCTTCTTTCGCTTCACGATCGCTTCTTTTAGCCGCTACTTTCTGACCCTGCTTGCGAAGCCAATCGATCGCAGCTTCAAAATCCCCGTTTGTTTCTGTCAATGCTTTGCGGCAATCCATCATGCCGGCGCCGGTCATCTGGCGCAGCTTATTTATATCCTGTGCACTTATGGTTACTGTGCTCATATATCAATATTTGAAAAATTAGATAATTCGAAAATTAAGAACCTCTTCCACAATGCTGAATAGTGTACACTTGCCGAAGGGTGCGACGCAACGAAAGCTGATAGCAGCAGTGTTGCCGGGTACATAATTATGATTCAGGTCGCCTGATCGCCCGACTCATAATTACCTTCTGCCACCGCCAGGTCCGCTACCGCCTCTGTGTCCCCCGCCACTTGGTGTACGGCGTCTCTGACCGCCACCACCGCCTGCACCTGTATTACCGCCACGACCGCTGCCACCGCGACCACCACCACCACGTCCGCGACCTACTTCCGATTGAGCTTCGGCTTCTAATCTTGCAGCGCGCTTTTCATTTTCATCACTACCGGCTGTATCATCCACCTCTTCATCTTTTGCAGCCTGGCGCTCTGCCAGACCTTCTGCGATAGCTGCAGTAATATAGTTGGTAATAATTGCTATTGATTTGGTAGCATCATCATTGCCAGGAATTGCAAAGTCCACTTTATTAGGATCGCAATTGGTGTCTACTACACCAAACGTCGTAATGCCAAGACGTTTTGCTTCAGCCAAAGCGATATGCTCATGACCGATATCCACAATAAATAATGCTGCAGGTACACGACCCAATTGTGCAATACCACCCAGCACCTTCTCCATTTTTTCTTTATCGCGGCTGAGCGTAAGACGTTCTTTCTTTGTAATGCTGTCGAATGTGCCATCGCCGAGCATCTTTTCAATGCTCTGCATTTTCTTTACGCTTTTACGAACCGTATTGAAGTTCGTCAGCATACCACCCAGCCAACGTTCGGTTACGAATGGCATGTTTACCTTTTTCGCACATTCATTCACGATATCTTTTGCCTGTTTCTTCGTGCCGACAAAAAGAATTTTCTTTCCGCTTCTCGCAATCTGCTTCAATACAGCGGCAGTCTCCTGCAGGCACTCCGTCGTTTTATTCAGATCGATGATGTGAATGCCTTTCTTTTCAGCAAAGATGTAAGGCAACATCTTTGGATTCCACTTCTTACGCAGGTGGCCAAAGTGTACACCAGCTTCTAAAAGTTGTTGCTGAAGTGAAGTATTTTGTTCCATTATTGACTATTATAGTTTTTTGATAGATGTTATTGCTATAGGCTGTAAGCTACAGGCAATAAGCAACCAGCTTATAGCCTATAGCATAAAGTTTAACGCTTGCTGAACTGGTAGCTTCTTCTTGCTTTCTTATGACCAAATTTCTTACGCTCTACTGAACGCGGATCACGTTTTAATAAACCAGCTGCCTTTAGTGCGGGGCGAAACTCAGGATTCAGTTCAACCAACACACGGGCAATACCGAGCATAGCTGCTTCCGCCTGGCCCTTGCTGCCACCGCCGGTCGCGTTTATTTTTACATCATACTTGCCAATCACTTCGGCAGTTTTTAAAGGACGCTCCACCTGGTTTTGCAGGTATACAAGCGGGAAATATGTTTTATAGTCTTTGTCGTTTACTATGATCTTACCGTCTCCTTTTGAAAGGAACACTCTTGTCACAGCTTCTTTACGACGACCAACTCCGTTTTTTTGCTTTTCCATTTGTTTATTGCTTTTGGCTGTAAGCTGCAGGCTGTAAGCTTATTGCCTACGGCCTATGGCCTATTGCTTTTTAGAATTTTAAATCTTTCGGTTGTTGTGCACCGTGAGGATGTTCAGTGCCGACATACACAAATAATTTCTTTACCATCTTTCTGCCAAGCCGATTTTTCGGCAACATTCCTTTTACAGCTCTCTCGATGATTACTTCGGGTCTGCGTTTTAAAAGGCTTTTTGCAGATTCTTCTTTACGTCCGCCGGGATAACCGCTGAACGTATCATACACTTTTTGTTCCAGCTTGTTGCCGGTAAAAACGATTTTGTCACAATTTGTAACGATTACATAATCGCCACAGTCAACGTGAGGAGTATAGTATGCTTTGTTTTTACCGCGGAGCACCGCTGCAATTTTAGCACACATACGTCCTACGGTTTGATTGGTACCGTCTACAACATACCAGTTACGTTGCACGGTAGCCGCATTCGCATGCTTTGTTGTAAAATGTAAATTACTCATTCGAAAAGCTTTGAGCTATTGCTACGGTTATCGAGCCAATAGCGGGTTCATTAATTAAACAGTTGAACCATCCTTCAACTGCTCCCGATTACTGTTTTTGGGGTCGCAAAGATAGCTGTAAATAAATCTCATTTCCAAAAATTGAGGAGAATAATTTTTATCACGCCTTTATAATTAACTGATTTTCAATAAAATTTTTATCACTTATTTTTTATCGCTGATTAGAATTCGCTCTGGGAAAGGGTTTGCTAGCATTAATATTGACTTTTCTACCTGTGGAGGCAGCCGCTTTCTATTCAGCTTTTCACACTTATATTTATCGTAATAATTTTTTATGGCAACACATGTTCTCGGCCGCTCCACGTTTGGTGACCCGGCAAACTCAGGCAACTTAATGACAATTGAAGAAGCCCACGATTTGTTAAACGATTGGGTGCCCAACGAACGGCTCCGGTTGCATATGAAGCAGGTAGCCGCTGTCATGAAAGCCTGGGCAATTGAAAGGGAAAATGCAGACGAGAGAACCGCATTGAAATGGGAGCTTGCCGGTTTGCTGCACGATGCTGACTGGGAAAAGTATCCTGACGATCACTGCCGTATTATCATCGGGGAATTGGAGCGAAGAAACATTGATCCGGAAGTTATTCATTGCATTGCATCACACGGCCCGTCGTATTTTGGCGTAGAACCAAACAATACGATGGATAAAATGATCTACGCGTTTGATGAATTGTCTGGTTTTATACATGCAGCGGCGTTGATAAGACCAACCCGGTACGAAGGCATGGACGTGAAAAGCATCACTAAAAAATTAAAAACGCCTTCTTTCGCCGCTCAGGTCAACCGCAATGATATTACCGATGCACTTTCACGAATAAATGTTCCGCTGGAAGAGTTGATTGAATTTATTATTGTGCATCAGCGTAATGTTGCGTGATTTCGAGATTCATTGGTGATAACAGAATTTATTTCTTTGCAAAACGATTATTGGTATGAAAAAAATACTCTGTATTGGTGAAGCGCTCATCGACATGATTTGCACCGATAAAGGCAAACCTTTATCAGAGGGACAGAATTTTTTAAAAAAACCCGGCGGTGCGCCCACTAATGTAGCAGCTGCTGTGGCAGCATTGGGTGGCTCGGTAGAATTGGCGGCCAAGGTCGGTGTCGATCCGTTCGGTAAACATCTTATAGATGTCATGCAATCGTTTGGTGTATCCACAAAATGGATGCTGCAGGATGAAAATTTCTTTACAACTTTCGCTTTCGTATCCCTGATGGAGAATGGTGAAAGGGATTTTTATTTTAATCGCGGTGCAGATGGTCAATTAACAAGGCAGGAAGTAGAAACAATAAATCTTGATGAATTTTCTATCGTGCATTTTGGTTCAGCCACCGGTTTTTTGCCAGGGCCACTGCAGATAGCTTACCAGGCGCTGTTGCAAAAAGCATTGACAAATAATGTTTTCATCAGTTTTGATCCCAATTATCGTCATTTACTTTTTAAAAACAATACGCAGACTTTTATTGACCAGTCATGGAACTTCCTTGAATATTGTCATTTCTTCAAAGTAAGCGATGAAGAAGCCATGCTGATAACAGGCTCCGTGACCTTAAACGATGCAGTTGATATTTTGCTGAAAAAAACGAAAGCTGTTTTTGCAATTACATTGGGAAAAGACGGAACGATGCTGGGTATCAATAATTCTACGTTTATTATTCCCAGTATAAAAATAAAACCGGTAGACACAACCGGTGCCGGCGATGCATTTGTTGGAGCCGTTTTGTATCAATTGAGTGAATTTGGTTTTGAAAAAGCAAAGTCGCTAGGTGCAGACTACTGGAAAGAAATCATCTTAAATGCCAATAAAGCAGGTGCCCGTACCTGTGAGTATCTTGGGGCAATGGAGGCGTTTAAACATTTGAGTAGTGAGATATTTAAATAAATTCCGGTTTAATATTTAGTGAGCTGAACAATTGGTCAAAAAAACATCCTGAAATCCGGCAAGAATAAATGTCTTCATAACCCTCATATTTTCTAAATTGCAGGTCCGGTTAGCTTTGTATTTTTATCTGATTCCTGTATGAAAAAAAGGATTTTCGTTTATGTAGCTGCAGCCCTGCTATTGTTTGGATTGTTGTTTGTCTATGTTTTCATTCCCGGTATAATAGAATTAAAAGCGGAAGAGGAAATTCGAGTTACCGAATCAGGCCTTCACCGAATGTTGGTTAATGAAAAAAGCATAGAAAAGTGGTGGCCGGGAGTAACCAGCAACAATGAATTTTCGCTAAATGGCAATACGTATACTTTTCACGATAATACTATTGCCCTCCTGCCTGTTCTTATCAGCGATTTGAAAACAAATACCGAAACTCAGCTGGTTTTTATTCCATTACCCCAGGGCACATTAAGAGTAGCATGGGTGGGCAAAATGGCAACTTCATACAATCCCATCAAACGCGTTCAGCTATGGGTAAAAGCAAGCGCACTGCAACGGGACCTGAGTACAATTCTCGAGCGAATGAAACCATATTATGAAAAGCAGGAAAATATATATGGTATCAGGATTAAACCGGAATTAGTAAAAGATACAGTCTTAATCTCAACCGCGGCTATATACAAGGGCGCCTATCCGGACAATCACTTTATTTATCAACTGATCTCAAGATTGAAAGAATACGCTGCATTAAACAAGATTCAATCATCCGGATTCCCGATGCTGAATATTGATAGCATTGACAGCATAAGTTATAATGTGCGGGTGGCGATTCCAATAGACCGGGTAATTCCAGCCCGGGGCGACATATTGCTAAAACGCATGCCGGGCCGTGGAAATATTCTTGTTGCCGAAGTGAAAGGTGGTGAGCAAACAGCACGTAAAGCATTTGACCAGGTTATACAATATGCCAAAGACCATCAACGATCATTTCCTGGCATACCTTTTTACTCTCTCGTTACCGACCGTAGTAAAGTGGTTGATACTGCCCAGTGGATCACCAGAATTTACTGTCCAGTGATGTGAGCAGGTATATTTACCGCATTTTCTTTTCTTTAAACATCAACACCTGTACACTATCATTATTCCGTGCAGCAACATAAGCCTGCCGGTGCTGTATATTTATCTGCCGGATGTGCCGGGTTTCCCCTTTAAGAACAACTCCGTTCAGCGGTTCCCCTTCAAAAGTTCCTTTTCCTTTATTAATGAGTATTGAACCATAGTCAGCATCGTTGCGGCCGCTATGCATACTGTTTGGATAATAATTTCCAACAAGCAATACATCGGGGAGACTGTCATCGTTTGCATTTACAAGCACGGCATCGCGATACGTACTTAATTGCGCTTCCCAGGGAAGCGCCTCCGTTTTAAAGTTTAGATTCCCGTCGTTGATAAGAATAGCATTTGCAAAATAGTCTGCGGTTAATATTGTGGCACTCTTAATTCGTTCAGGCGAAAAAATATCATTAAATGAAGCCTTGGCAAAATCGCCTGCATAGATATATTTCTTTTTAAGTTCAGGAATTTGTTTTTGCAGCTCATCTTTCCCCGCCAGCGTAACTTCCTTATGTTGCAAATAATACGTTACCACCTGTTCCTTCTTGCCGTTGTCATCAAAGTCATTATAATAAAGGCGAACCGGCTCAGCTGCAGAAGCTCTCAGAAAACTATTGAGACCCAGGTTGCCGGCAATTATATCAATGTCACCGTCATTATCTGCATCCACAGGTAAAATAAAGTTCCACCAGCCGCTCTTTTCAGTTAATGTGCGTTTCATAAATTTCCCGTTGCTATTTATGAATGCATAGATTCCACCCCATTCGCAGCAAACCAGCAAATCGTTTTGGCCATCTTTATTTATGTCGTACCAAACGGCGTTTGTGACCATTCCTATCTTCGACAATTGCGGAGCATATGTTTGTGCAACATCATTAAAATGGCCTTTACCATCATTCAGTAAAAGATAACTTAAAGGTATTTCACCGTAATTCCATGGAACATTCCTTCCTCCTATAAAAACATCCGGAAACCCATCATGGTTAAAGTCGCTTACAGCAACACATCCGGCGTTCAGAAAAATATTGCTGAAAGCATTTTCATTGATGCTGAAATTTCCTTTCCCGTCGCCCATGTAGGCCCGCGGCGACAAATGCCGATCCGTTCCATAGTATTCATTACCTCCCGAAGCGACAATAAGATCAGTATTTCCGTCATTATTAATGTCGGCCCAGGTGGCATCAACATCTTCATACATACTATCCTGGCTGATATCTTTCGACTGTTTGAATTTTCCATCCGTTTGCTGCAAAAAAAGTCCGCTGTGAAATGTTTTTGAAGATCCAATAAACACGTCCTCCAATCCATCTTTATTTATATCAGCAACTGCCAATGCCGGACCTTCGCGTGAAACCATGTGTGGTATCAGGGGCTCCCTGTCAAACTCATTGAATACATTTTCCCGGTGAACATAATTTAATTGTACATCCTTTGAAATTTCAGCGATGGGGTTTGCCTCTCTTTTTTTGAAAGAGGTAATTATTGCAAAGTTGAATTGAGGAAGCCCGGCCTTGTATTTAAATGACAGATGATTTTTCGTTGTATCAATTTTTATTCTCTCGAAAGAATTGTCAGGCCATACCAGGAAAGAAGAGTCAACTGTTATATTATCCAGGCCAATGTGAACAGGAATTTCCATCGACGACATAAAACCTTTCACAGGATATTTTTCATACGTCTCGATATTTTTACCGGAAAATAAAATCACTTTTGATCCGATAGCATTAATGTTTTGGGTATTGCCTTTTAACTGGATATCAACATAATTTTTAGCCATCTTCCTGTTCATCATGTTTTCGTATAAGAGTACCGGGTCGTTGATATTGTTAACGACAAGGTCAAGGTCACCATCATTATCCAGGTCGGCATATACAGCGCCGTTCGAAAAAGTAGGAAGAGAGCCTTTTATAGCGTCCTTCATATCAATAAAACGCAGACTGTCCGCATTGATAAAAACTTTATTGGGAATCTTTATCTCAGGAAATTTTTTCATAAGGACAAGGTCTTTATCTCCCATATCCTTATTCTGTATTTTTTGCTGAATTTCGGTGTTATAAACAAAATTGATGTAGTCTATATCGTTCAGACGTTTTGGAATTCCGTTGGATATAAACAAATCTTTCCGGCCATCGTTATTGAAATCCGCCAGCAATGGTCCCCAACTCCAATCTGTAGCCGAAATTCCAGAATAGATCCCTGTTTCACTAAACATACCGTTGCGCCGGTTGTACTGGAGGTTGTTACGGGAATATTGATAATTATAACCGGAAGAAATCTTACTGAAAAAAACATCGTAGTCATCGTCCCCCAGTGATCGTTTTAAAATATAAGGATCCTCTGCCTGCATGTCAGTGGAAATAATTTCAGGATACCCGTCATTGTTCAGGTCGGCAATGTCGATACCCATTGTGAATTTACTGGTATGCATTAACCGGGAGTTATTCTCTTCACTGAATGTTCCGTCCTTTTGATTAATATACAAATAGTCATTTTCATGAAAATCATTCCCGACGTAGAGATCGGGCCATCCGTCAAGGTTCAGGTCACTAACGGCAACGCCCAAGCCATATCCAATCTCCGTACTGTAAATATGGCTTTGACGCGTAACTTCTGTAAATACATTGTTATCATTTCTAAAAAGCCTGTCTCCCGATAAAGTACTATAAGTTCCGGTAAAATGATTTCTGTCCATGAATGAACTGTTCTGATGAACCGAATGATTCAGCAAAAACATGTCGAGATCACCATCCCGGTCGTAGTCGAAGAATAAAGCCTGTGTGCTGAATCCCGAGAAATCGAGTCCATACTCCCGCGCTTCATCACGATAAGTTGGAACACCATCTTTAATTCCCTGGCAAATCAGCAGTTGATTTTTGCTATGTAAGATTTCAAATTTTCCCACTTTGCAAACATAGATATCGAGAAGACCGTCATTATTGATATCGACGACCGATACGCCTGTTGACCATCCATGATCCTGCGGAACCAGGGCCTTTGCAGTAACATCGGAGAAATGAAGGTTACCATCATTCAGGTATAATTTGTTTTCACCCTGGTTGGAAGCAAAGAAAAGATCTATTCGTCCATCGTTATTAAAATCACCGGCTCCAATTCCTGCACCATTATAGAAATAAGCATAGTTAAACATGTTGAACTGCTCCGTGGGAGTAATCGTGTTGCTGAAATGTAAATTTGTTACTTCATCTTTAACAACCTGGAAAAGAACAGGTCCGTTTGCTTTTTCTTCATGTCTGCAGGACAGAAAGCAAAAAACAAAGCCGGCAAATAACCAATAAATAACAGATCGTAATGTCTTACGCATATAAACTATACCCGCTTCTTATTTTTTTCCGGGCTTCTTTTCCCTTTCAAATAAAACAGGATAACTATTATTTTGTAAATACAACAGGTTTATTTCACCTTTTCTTTTAATCATAACAATATTGCGCACCTGTCCATGCAATTCTATTCCGGATATTTTCTTATCCGCTACGGTAAATTCTCCTTTACCGTTATTCATCATCAATTCTCCTTCATTTGCATCGAGTCGTCCTAACTGAGGTTGAAAGCCAAATTCATTTCCTCCCGTTGCAAAATCAATAAAACCGTCGTTGTTGAGATCAACAGGCAGCAATGCTTTGAGAGATGAAAATTGGATATCCATCGGTAAAGTTTGAATCCTGAATATTCCGTTGCCAACATTGATGGCAGCAACGGATGATGAGTAATTTACCTGCTTAACCAATGATTGATCCGTTTTCTCTTTACCAAAAATATCTTCTATTGATTTCGTGGCGTATTGGGAGTAATGAAGGTTTTGCTTTTTTATTACCGGCACCTGGCTTTCCACTTCTCCTTTCATAAAAACAGGTTTGTCCTGGTTATTGATTGTCTGCGTAAGGATTTTGTCAATCTGTCCATTACCATCAAAATCATTAATGAATAATTTGACCGGTTTTTCGCGGGTTGGCTTGAGATAAAAATTTTCCCCGATGTTGCCTAATATCAAATCTGTTTTACCATCGCCGTTGATATCGGCAGCTGCTACAGTTTGCCACCAACCTATCATATCGTTCAGGTTTGTTTTTAATTCTGAAAAACGGCCATTATTATATTTGAACACACGGGGACTCATCCACTCTCCGACGATTACCAGTTCTTTGACTTTATCATTATCTATATCTGTCCATACTGCACCTGTTACCATGCCCGCATCGGTAATGCCTTTGCATTTATCCGCGGACAAATCAGAAAAGTTTCCGGAGCCATCGTTTACATATATATGACTTAATGGTGTAATGCCGTACATTCCTGTAACACTCCTCGCACCAATAAAAAGATCAAGGTCGCCATCATTATCGAAATCATTCGCCACCGCTACACTGATATTGTCCTTGTTTGCCGGAAAGGCCCGTGTAGATATCTGAAAATTTCCATGGCCATCGTTAATATACAGGCGATGCTGCAACTCACGACTGCCGGGCAATGCTGCATTTCCCCCTGAACAGATCAGCAAATCGTTATCTCCATCCTTATCGCAGTCAAAGAACAATGCAGCCCCGTCTACAAACCCATTATATTGTTTGAATGCAGGTACATCTTTCTCTGTAAAGTTGCCTGTTGCATCCTGCACGTATAATTGTCCGGGTTTCGACACAGTGCCTCCTATATAAATATCTTCAATCCCATCCCCATTTACATCTGCTGCGGCAGCGGGCGGACCTTCGTGTGAAAGCATCTGCGGTATTCCTCTTTCCGTATAAAAATCGGTAAAGTCATCATCGAAATGCTTTGAAAAACCGGTAGGTTTTTCAGTAAACATTGTTTCGGGGTTATATAATTCCTGCTGATCAATGGGTTTCCCGTTATTTTTTTCCGTAAATAATAAATACTTGTTGATTTCCGGGCCGATCACCGTTAATCCTGTACGATCAGGCCAGGTAATTTTCATTGAATCAACTGATTTCGCCTGTCCAATACCGATAGATTGACGATAATCAACCGAAGATTGAAAGCCCCTGCTCGGCATTATCTCCCTGGTGAGTATTTGATTACCTGCATAAACAGCTATACGTGCACCCACAGCAAATGTATTGTTAACCGTACCTTTCAAAGAGATGCCGATAAAATTATTCTTCGTTTGTTCCCGGCTGTTATTCCGGAAAAGAAATGCCGGCTCATTTACATTATTTATAACCAGGTCCAGGTCTCCGTCATTATCAAAATCCGCGTAAGCGGCACCGTTTGAGAAAGAGTTTTCTGCAAATCCCCAATTGGCACCTTCATCAGAAAATTTAAAGTTTCCCAAATTATGAAACATTTTATTGGGTACAGCAATAGAAGGTATCCTGCCAATAAGATCGTCCATATCTTTTCTGCCTGTCCGAAGCATCTTCTCCTTTACCTCGTTGGCGTCGAATACCAGGAAGTCCTGGTTGGTTAAATCGCGATAAATTCCATTGCAGACATAAAGATCATTCAACCCGTCATTATCTGCATCAAACATCAGGGCACCCCAGCTCCATTCTGAAGCGTTAACGCCGCTATAATTCGCTATGTCTTTAAAATGCCCGGTGCCGTCGTTCAATTGCAGCGTGTTTTGCAAAAACTGATTAAAAAAACCATTACGTTCCCGGAGACGGTAATGATCGATGTCATCAAAGCTCAAAGTGGTCTTCAGCCGGTAATCATCTGCCGGTAACATATCAGTCGTAAATATTTCCGGGTACCCGTCATTGTTTATGTCGCCAAGATCTGCTCCCATAGACGCATAACTGTTATGCTGCATTCGCTGTTCCAGTTCATCTTTAAAGGTGCCATTTTTTTGATTGATATATAAATAATCCCGTTCAAAAAAATCATTGGATACGAATACATCGGGATAATTATCTCCGTTTACATCACCAACGGTTACCCCGAGACCAAAGCTCATCAATGTACCGTGAATTCCTGCCTGCTTACTAACTTCTGTAAAGTGACCATTGTCATTTCTATACAGATGATCACCTCCTCCTTTCAAATAATCTTCTACTTTCCACTGGCTGGCGGGAAGATCCCTTTGGTCCGGGTATCCTAAACTATTTACCGGTACAGGGCTATTATCAATAATAAAGCAATCCAGGTCGCCATCCAGGTCATAATCAAAGAAGCTGGCGTGCGTGGTATAACCTGAATCAGCCAGTCCATATTTTGCTGCGCTTTCTGTAAATGTTAAGTCATGGTTATTTATGTAGAGTTGATTGCTGCGAAGCGCCGCATTGTGCATATTGCCTGCATTGCAAACAAAAATATCCAACCAGCCATCACCGTTAACATCAGCCATTACTACACCTGTGCTGAATTGTAGTTTATCTTTAAACCCGGCTCTTTCGGAAATGTCTTCGAATTGCCAATTTCCTTTATTCAAAAAAAGCTTGTTACTGCCCTGGTTAGCCGTGAAGAAAATATCTGCCAGCCCATCATTATTTATGTCTCCTGCCCCTACACCACCGCCATTGTAGAAATTCCGGTAATTAAGAATGTTTATCGAATCATTATCCTGAACCTTGTTCATGAAATTTATTCCTGAATTTTTTATCAGCTGAAACAACGGGTGAGTCTTTTTCTCATGGCAGGAAGAAAGAAAACATAGCCAGGAAAATATTAATGGCAATAAGTATCGTTTCTTTATGTATATAGTTACACCTGTCCGGGTCATTGAATGCTATTGTTTATTCTGGTTTTCTGCAGTGCTTAAATGCGCATGGTCACACGGTAGCAAGACGCACATGCATCGAACCGGGACTATCAATCATACTTTTGTTCCTTTTCACGATAAACACAATTTATAAATCAATAATTCATTTTTTATTTTTCTCAAACAAAAGAGGACGTTCGTCGTTTTGAAGAAAAAGAAAATAGCGTTTCTTCTGATCATCTATGATAGCAATATCTCGTACTTCGCCTCTCAACTGTAAACCGGTTATTGAAGCTTCCTGCCAGGCAAATCCACCTTTACCATCGTTGATCAATACATCGCCGAAGCTGGCATCCAGTCTTTCAAATTGCGGCAGAAATCCAAACTGGTTGCCACCCATAACAAGATCAATTGCACCGTCGTCATTTAAGTCAACGGATTGTATGGCATTGATGCAGGATAACTGGCACATCGCCGGTAGCTCCTGTATGTTGAAACTACCATCGCCATTATTAATTGCGATACAAGATGCGGGATAGTTAACTTGTTTTATTGTGCATTTAGCCAGTTCTTCCTTTGAAAACAGGTCCTGGATCGATTTCCCGGAATATTCTTCATTTTTCAGGTTGCCCTTTTTAATCAACGGTAATTGTTCTTCCATTTCACGCTTTAACAATACAGGCATATCTTTTCCATTGATCGTTGACGTTATTATTTTTTCGATGCTTCCATTCCCGTCAAAATCATTTACCCACAGTTTCAACGGTTTATTCAGCGCAGGCTGGAGGTAAAAGTTCTGACCCATATTGCCGAAGATTAAGTCTGTTTTCCCATCCCTGTTGACATCTGCCGCAACTACCGTTTGCCACCAACCGAAATACTGGTTAAGGTTACTCTTGATTTCTTCAAAACGGCCAGCTTTATAAGAAAAAATGTGTGGACACATCCATTCGCCTGCAATAATCAACTCCTTTTGAGCGTCGCCTGTTACATCTGCCCACACAGCGCCGCATACCATCCCAATGTTGGTTGCTGCCGGAATTTTCTCCTTTGTTACATCCTTGAAATTCCCTTTACCGTCATTCATAAATAAAAAACTTGGCGGATCTAACCCATATATTTCCGGGAAACTCCGGCCTCCTATAAAAAGATCTTCATAACCATCTCCATTAAAATCATCAGCAATCGCCACCGACACATTCATACCCGTATTCGGAAATGAAGCAGACGAAAGTGTAAAATTGCCCTTCCCATCATTTTTAAACAATCTCAATTGAAGTTCGCGACTGTTAAATACAGCGCTATTGCCACCCGGGCACACAAGCAGATCAAGGTCTTTGTCATTGTCGCAGTCAAACAGCAATACAGCAACATCCTCAAAATCGGTAAATGACCGGAACGCAGGTTGATCTTTCTTTTCAAACACCCCTTCAGATTTTTGCAAATAGAGTTGACCCGGATGCCCCGGTGTTCCACCGATAAAAATATCCGGAAGCCCATCGCCATCAACATCACCTGTGGCAGCTTTTGGACCTTCCCTCGATAACATCCTGATTATATTTCGTTCAGTATAAAAATCGATAAAATCATTTTCGATATGCTTGTCGAATACAGCATTAACCGGCCTAAATATCGTTTCTGTTTTTGGTTGTGATAAAGTCAAAACAGGGCCCCCGGTCGCTTCCCGAATGGTATGCACTTCGTTTATCGCAGGCTTTTCAATTTTTGCAGTCGTTCTATCCGGCCATGTTATTATCACTGAGTCAATGCCCTTTATCGCGCCGAGGCCAATAATGTTTTTATAGTCCACAGAAGATTGAAAACCGCGACTGGGCACAAGTTCCCGGGTAAGCGTTTCATTTGCAGCAAACAATTGTATTTTGCTGCCCACAGCAAATGGGTTTGGTCCAGATGTCGTCAGTGTGAATCCTATATAATTATTCCCGCTTATTTCTCTTGAATTATTCTTATAAATAAAGCAGGGTTGATTTTCGTTATTGACAACCAGGTCCAGGTCGCCATCGTTATCCAAATCCCCATATGCCGCACCGTTAGAAAAGCCGGGTTGAGATAAACCCCAGTCATCGCCGGCATCTGTGAATTTTAAATTATGATCATTGTGGTATGCTTTATTGGGCAAAGGGGTGCGGGGAATTCTTTTTAATAGCTCATCGATTTCTTTTTTTTTGCCTTCCAGCACCATGCGTTGATAGGTCTCATCAGCAAAGAAATTCATAAAATCGAGATTTGTAACATCACGATTCACCCCATTGCAGACATAGATATCATTCCAGCCATCATTATCCATATCAAATAACAGGGCACCCCAACTCCAATCGGTTGCTGCTACGCCGCTATATCGCGCAATATCTTTGAACAGGCCGTTTTTATTATTTAGTTGCAGGGTATTTATTGGATACTGATAATAAAAACCAGCTTTAATTTTTGCGTTAAACAAGTCTACATTATCGAAAGCGCCCATGGTTTTGAGGCGATGATCATCCAATGGAAACATATCGGTCGTAAATAAATCAGGGTATCCGTCATTGTTGATATCAGCGATATCTGTGCCCATCGATGAGAAGCTTACATGCTGCAGCCGGTCTTCGAGCTCATCTTTGAATGTGCCATTTTTCTGGTTGATATACATATAATCCCGCTCATACGAATCATTTGAAATATAAACATCGGGATAACCATCATTATTTAAATCACCAACGGATACGCCCAGGCCAAAACTGATGAGTGAGCCATGGATACCTGCCTCGCGTGTTACTTCCACATATTTCCCGTTATCATTACGATACAAATGATCGCCGCCACCTTTCAAAAAATCAGCAACGGGCCATTCTTTCTCCGATAAGTCCCGCCGGTTGGAAAATTGTAATTGATTGACGGGGATAGGACTATTATTGATCATAAAACAATCAAGATCTCCGTCCATATCATAATCGAAAAAGGAGACCTGGGTGGTATAGGCTGAAATATCCAATCCATATTTTGCGGCAGATTCAGTAAATGTGGAATTGTGATTATTAATGTAAAGTTTGTTTTTCCTGTTACCGGTTTCCATATGACCGGACGTACAAACGTAAATATCCAGCCAACCGTCGCCATTAACATCAGCGAATGTTACCCCGGTGTTCCATTTATCATCGTGAATAATGCCCGCTTTTTCTGAAATGTCTTCAAATTTAAAATTCCCTTTGTTTAGATATAATTTATTGGCTCCCGCATTTGATGTAAAAAATATATCAGCCAGGCCATCATTGTTAATATCGCCGATAGCTACGCCCCCGCCATTGTAAAAGTTTCGAAAGAGAAAACTATTTTCTTTTTTGCCGTCAACAACCTGGTTATTAAAGTCAATACCGGTGTCAGGAACCAATTCAAATAACTCTTTTTTCCGGCCAATTTTATTACAGGATATTAAGAGACACAACAGAACAGCGCTAATCCAGGATTGATAATACTTCATTTGTGTAAATTTCCTGTATCCTTAAAAAAAGAAAGATCATTGAAACAATGACCTTTCTCAAATTTATCATAAAGAAAATTGTCTGCTATACTTAATATCCCTCGTTTTGTTTAAGATTGGGATTTGCCGACAATGCCTGGTTCGGAATCGGGAACAGGAGCGTTTTAGCATCAGCATCAGCTGGCTTATATTGCCACGGTTTTAAATACATTCCAAAACGGATCAAATCTGTTCTGCGAATGTTTTCCCACCATAATTCGCGACCTCTTTCGGCTAATAACGTTCCGGGGTCTGATACATTTGATGTATTCACCAGTACAATGCTGGCCATCGGTTGAGCTTTTCTGGCCGTTCTCAGACCATTTACAAGTAAAAGGGCGCCGGCATTATCGGGCGCTGCTTTTCTCATCATGGCTTCAGCCACCATCAACACTACATCAGAATAGCGCATTAATTGTAACCAGTTGCCACCCGCAAACTGACCCGTGAATGATGTGGTTCCGCTTGAAAAATCAGGAACATATTTTACACCGCGTATACCTTTTACTTCAAGGTCTGCGCCTATTTCTTTCAGATCATCTGAAATCGTTGGGTTAAATATCAATGGGTTTCCTTTACGATCTTTCTGTGCCGCACCGTTTTGATCATACATCTGACCGATCAGGAATCCCGGGCGGATTCCACTTTTATCTGTAGAACCAATATAATAACGACCACCCAACCGGCCATCAACAATCGTGTCCGCGTTATTTATGGAACCAATGGTATTGTATTTGGAAACACCAGTTACCGGGGTTACTGCGCCAAAACTGTTATAGAAATCGGCAACAGTTGAATACCCGTTCCAACCTGCATTTGGAGCAGCCGCGTTATAGGAATTATAATGCAGCGTCATCATCCATTGAATCGAAATACCACCATAAGGATTGGTTGTTGGTCCTGTTCCTACCGTATAGGGGAAAGCGAAAATTGACTCGGTTGAAGCTTTGTTATTCGCATTGAAATTGTCAAAATAGTTGGCCGTATAACTATACCTGCCGCTGTTAATTATAGCGTTCCCCAGGGTTATCACCTGGTTCATATCTGCATCATCAAAGGTAGGAGTGGCTCTGTTGGCGAAAGCTCCCTTATTCAATAGCACTTTCATGAGGAGCGTGTTACCGGCATCCTGTGTAGCATTCGCGGGGCCACCGGTCGCCGGAAGGTCAGGTATTGCTGCGGTCAATTCGCTTATGATGAAGTCTGCGGCTTCTGCACCTGTTTTCACGTCCGGAGCATTTAGCAAGTTTTCTCCCGGATTACGAATGGGGTATTGACCAAACATGTCCAGCAAATAATATAAACTGAATGCCCTGAGAAATCTTGCCTGTGCTGCCTGGGCCGCTGTTGGACTGAAACCAAGCACATTTGTAGCATCAAAATTCAGTTTATTCAGATTATTAAACACATTGAGGATATGAGAGCGGTCCGCATTCCAGGTATGCTGGTGCATCGTGCGCCAGTCACCGTTATCATCCCAGTCGCCTGCCCTTGTAGGTACTACTGCAGCATCGGAGGAATTTTCCTGCAGATCCTGGATCTGGTCCTGTGCGGTAAACGGAGCAGCCAGATCATTATATGCAGCCTGCAGCAATAACTGCACACCGTTTGCACCCAGGGCCGCAGCTGTTTGTTGATTTGTCAGTGTACTATTCAGTTTTTCATCCAGCTTTGTACAACTCGCAAGGATGATCCCGATAGAGAGTACTGAAAATTTTATAATACTATACTTTCTCATAATATCTTAATTTATATAGTTTTTTATAAGGAGAAGTTAATACCAAAAACGATAGTCCTGGCCGTAGGATATGGAACGTATTCCATAGACCTTGATGGATAACCGCCCTGGCTTTTATCTATATTGACTTCGGGATCAAATCCTGTAAATTTCGTAATTACAAACAAGTTATTTCCTGTAACGAAGACACTGCCTCCCTTTATATAACTGCCTAATTTTCCTACCCTGTAGCGTATTGTGGCATTCCTCAACTTGAAGAAATTTCCGCTTTCTAAAAATCTATCGGATGCAGCTGCTGAACTGGATGATTTTTCTCCTGAATTATTAGCGTCAACATCGGTGTTTAAACCTTTCCCAATATTAGATATGTTTGTAACACCGGCAGCAGTGTTGTTAAATATCAGGTAACCGCTGGCACCGCCTCCGTTAAGAACCAGATCGAAATCGCGATAGCGTACAGTTGCGCTTACGCCATAAAAATTATGAGCGTTGGGATCTCCTGAAAAGACAGGATCATCGGTAGTAGTCTGATTGCCATTTGCATCAAAACCTGTAAAATGTTTCAAATAATATACAGACAATGGCTGATTGTTGGCAATTGCCTGGGCTGTAACGCCACTCAGACCAGCACCGCTAACCTCGCCTGTAAGAATCAGCGACTGGTTGAAGTCTGTAAGTTTATTAGTATTGTGTGCGAAGTTCACGCTCAGGTCCAACCCGAAATCTTTTTTGTTAAGCACAGTTGCTCCAAGGGAAATTTCAAACCCTTTGTTGATCAGGTGCGCCGGCAGGTTTTGCCAGGTATTTGTAGCCGGTGCAGGTTGAATGGCCAATGACTGATAAAGAAGATTCGTTGTATTCTTTTTGTACCAGTCAAATGCACCATATATTCTTCCTTTCAGCAATTCAAAATCCAATCCAATATTTGCAGACCGTGTTTCTTCCCATTTAACATTCGGGTTAGATACATTGACCTGGCCAGCTGTATTGTACGATGTAAAAGAAAATTGTTCCTGTGAGGCACCTGCAGGAAATTCCTGGTTACCTGTTATACCCCATGATCCGCGGATGGCGAGGTTAGAAAAAATGAAGTTGTTTTTCAGGAAACTTTCATTGCTTAACACCCATTTGCCGGCAAACGATGGAAACACACCATACTTATTGTTCGAGCCGAATTTGCTGGAACCATCGCGTCTGACCGTAGCTGTTATGATGTACCGGTTTGAATAGTTAAGAATGGCCCTGCCAAACAATGATTGCAATTCAGTTGTGGGATCTTTGCTGGATGTGACCACCGTTGAACTCGCATCCTGCATCATGTCGGTATATTCAACCCCAATCATATTTTTTTGTGACAGGTTGGTATTAAATCCCGAACCCTGTATGAAATTGCCAGAGAAGTCAGTTTTCCAATATTCATATCCGGCCAATGCTGTTAAATGCAATTTGGGGACGAGATCCACATCGTAATTCAACGTGTGCGTAAACGTTTGAGAGTTCAATAGTGAATTGCTGGTTATGCCGACACCGGTGCCGGTAATACCTGTATATCCATACAGCCAACCAGGGTAATTCGTATTTCGTGAACCCGAACTATGATTGATCGCATATAAAAATTTATACTCAAGGCCTTTAATAATTTTCACGCTTGCAGAGATATTTCCCAACAACGTTGTTGTTAGTGCCTTGTCTTTAATTGCGGATATGAACGCAAGAGGATTGCCCGAACCGCTGGATGGAAACAGGTAATAGCCGCCGGCGTTTGTGAAAGGCTGTGTAGGATTCCATTGTAATGCTGCGCTCATTAGATTACCCTGCGAACCTGCCGAGTTGGAAATAGCACCAAAGTCGTGAGCTATATTACCTGCAATCAAGCCAAAATCAAGAGTTATCCTTTTATTGACCAGGTAAGTGGTTCCGGAAAAAGTACCGATATATTTATCAAGTCCGGTTCCTTTTACAAAACCCTGGCTGCTGTTTGCCAAAAAAGATGCTCTGAAACGACCATTCTCATTACCACCGCTCAATGCCAGGGAATAATTTTGGGAAATCTTATTGGACGTTATTTCCTTTAATGCATCAACCGATTTACCGCCATCATTGGCCACTGAATTATTGGCGCCGTTTTCGTCGATCATACCAATATTGGGCGGGCCTGCAAGTTTTGACGAAGCGGCAACATATTCTCCGGGACTTAAAACATCAAACTTTTTCATGTAGCCTGCAAAAACTCCCCACGATACATTGGCGTCAATTTTTACGGGTCCTGATGTTCCTTTCTTCGTCGTAATCATTACAACACCGTTGGCGCCGCGTGAACCAAATATCGCTGCGGAAGAAGCATCTTTGAGCACTTCAATCCGGTCAATGTCAGCAGGATTAATATAAAGTAATGGGTTGGATGTTGGTGTTGCACCAAAACCAGGTATGGAAGCACCGGGCTCTGCGCTTCTGCCATCGAGGGGAACGCCGTCAATAACATACAATGGATTATTATTGGCACGGATAGATGTATTACCGCGGACCTGTACAGATGTTCCTGCACCAGGCTCACCGCTGTTGGTTGTAACCAATACACCCGCTATTTTACTCTGCAACAATTGATCAGGCGCATTGATCGCTCCCTGGTTAAAGTTCTTGGATGCAATAGTAGAAACAGCACCGGTGAGATCTTTCTTTCGTGCGGTACCATAGCCAATAACGACAACCTCATTCAAATTTGAATTCGTTGCCACCAGCGGAACATCAACGGTACTTTTTCCCTGGATATCGACATCCAGGTTTGTATAGCCGACTGATGTTACCGTCAGGGTTTGTGCATTTTCCGGAACCGAAATAGAAAAGGTCCCGTCGCCTTTTGTTGTTGTTCCTTTGGTTGACCCCTTTACAACAACAGAAGCACCAACTACTGCGCTTGAGTCTTTTGAGTCAGTAACTTTACCGGTTATAGTTTTGTTTTGTGCCCATAACAGCTGTGAAGTCAGCAGCAGGGAAGGAAGAACAAGCTTCCTCAGCAGGTTTTTGCATGACATAAGCAATCTTTGTTTTTTGAGGTGAGCCCTTCTTACACGAAATCAGAGATAATTAATGTGTAAAAAGAACACAATTATAGAGAAAATTTAGTCGTTAAAAAAAAAATATTTTTAAAAACTATCATTCAATCTGTTATTTATCAGTCATTTACCGACTGATTCCCGTTTTAATAATGTTCTGAATTATAAAGAAATACAAGCAGCGGAATAAATTATATGACATACAATATTTATTTTAAGCTGCTCACATCTTTAAATAAAGAACTTCTTTACCTGGACCCCTCGTAACGTTATACCCCCCACTTCTCACTAAAGGCATACTGCCACCTGCTACCCTTGTTACGCCTCAACATAAAAATCATTAACGATAATACTATAACCGGCAACAGTGAAAAATAAAACGCCGATTTGCCACCGTATGATTGAAAAATATAACCTGTAACTACTGAACCGGTAATACCACCGATTGATGAAAAAATCACGATTAGCCCGGCCATCAACGCATGCTTTTCTTTTGGTAAAGAAGAGAGCATCACCGAATTTATTACCGGGTAAATAGGAGCCATAAAAAATCCTATCATTGGAAAAACATATGCAACAGCAGGAATAATTGACCCATCATCCGTCTGACCGGTGAACGGCAGCGTGGCCGCAACCAGCAAGACTATCGCAATCAAACAAATTATCAGCGCCTTAAACCAACTTATTTTCCTGATAACAAACCCGGTCACAAATCTTCCCGCAGCAATTGAAAGTGCCAGCAGGCCGGTCATCATCACACTAACGTCTGACGACAGTTGCAGTTGCTTATTATTAAATGTAGGCAGCCAGCACATAATGCTTTGCTCGATCAACGTATAGAGGAAAATGCTGGACATAAATGACATAATCAATGGCACCGTGGCAATCTTCAGCATGGAACGAAACTCATTTTTGAAAGCGGATGTTGACTCCTGCCTGACCATCGATTCATCCAGAGGAGAAAATAACAAAATGAAAAAGGCTGCTGCTGAAAAAACGCCGAGAATATAATATACATCAAACCAACTGTCGGAAGCCTGGTCCGCATCGTTAATATACCGGCTGAAAATTAAATAACCGCACAATATTCCCACCATGAAGAATGATTCAATAAAATTCATGATGCAGATATGTTCTTTTTCATTTCTTGCGATAAGACCTACTGTACCAAAAATGGAAATTTTCAGCAAGGCGAAACTACAGCCTGCCAATGCAAACAGGATCTTAATCGCTAAAAACGTTTTCATCAACGGAACAGCAAAACAAGCTACCGTCATAATCACTATAGCAACAAGCATTGAATTTTTATAACCGATACGGGTAATAAAAGAGGCTATAAAAAAAGAAACAACGCCAAGACCTGCATCTTTCAATACCTCAAGAACGGCTGCCGAAGAAGCTAAAACACCGAAATAAAGCTGCGCCTGCAAAATGACCGTCCCCACACTATTCAAAAGAATAGCAAAAAGAAAGAAGTTGACAAAAATGGATAATGTGATTTTTGAGTTAGTCATGGCATCAACGCCCTGTCCAGTCCGTATTGCAAATTTTGTTTCCAAACCGGGTGCAGTCGTTTAGATTTTATTTACGAAACGAATTTCTCTTTTCCGACAATAATAAACTTCATCTGCATTAACATTTTATTTATCTGTATTACGATTTAGTTCTAAATTCATACCTGAAATTATTAATACAATGAAAGCTGAGTACGAGATTATCCATCCGGATGCCGGCAGCTCGTTCCGGATATTAAATGACAGGGTAAGGGCGGAACAATATAAATGGGAGTATCATTATCACCCGGAATACGAGATAGTTTGTGTATTGGAAGGAAGCGGCACCAGGCACGTAGGTACTCATATCAGCAATTACAAAGAGGGGGACCTTGTATTTATGGGCCCTAACCTGCCGCATGCAGGATTTGGCCTCAACTCACACGGCATTCATGAAGAAATCGTAATACAGATAAAGGAAGACGTTTTTCTCCAATCCATCACCACACGGCCCGAAATGATTGCGATTAACGGGTTGCTGGAACGGAGTAAACACGGCATCTGCTTTTTAAATGCAACAAAAGAAGCTGTTACAAAAAAACTGACCAAGTTTATCACACTGCCGCCGTTTGAAAAATATCTCGAATTCTTATCCATCCTGCAAATCATGGCTACATCTGCAGAATTTAACCTCCTCAATAATAATCCGGCCATTTCATCGTCGTTGGTTAAAAAAAATATACGCGTACAGAATATTTTCAATTATGTAGAGCAACACTATTCAGAAGAAATTGATATCCGCAAAGTCGCTTCTATTGCAAATTTATCGTTGCCATCGTTTTGCAATTACTTTAAAAAGATGATGAATAGTACGTTTACAGATTTCGTCAATCAATATCGTATACGCAAAGCCTGTTTACTATTGAAACAGGAGAAAACGATTTCAGAAGCATGTTTTGAAACCGGTTTTAATAACGTGCCTTATTTCAATAAAGTGTTTAAAACGGTGATGAACAAAACGCCTTCCGAATATAAAAAAGAAGAATTGGAAGGACTGTTTGCCGATTGATCATTTAACACCTTTCTCTGCATTCCACGAACCCTGTTGCTTGCGTATATAAATGATCTGACCCGTGTGATAGGCGTTGTGCGTTCCGATATGTGCTATCGCATTATACCAGCCGCTTAATTTCTTTTCATCGGCAGCTTCAATCGCTTTTTCCCACGCTGTTAAAACGCTGTCAACTTTTTTCACTGCAGCCGCCCAGGTTATTTTGTCGAGATTGGAAAATGTTTCATCATTATTTCCGCTGAAAGGCGGTTCCGGTAAACCCTTGAACTTTGCAAGCTGTTGCATGTTCCAGAAGGTTAAATGATTTGCCAGCTGTGCAATAGAATGATTGCCGCTGCTGTCTTTCCACATCGCTTGTTCGGGGGTCAGATCTTCTAACGCGATATTCACCGGCACAAACCAATCTTTCACATTGTGCGTTGTTTTTAATTGTTCCAGCAAAATACTTTTCAATGTGGGTGCAGGCTTGTTTTGTGCATGGCACACTGTGCAGGTGAAAAACAGCACAGGCAGGATGATACGTTTCATATAAAAGTTTTAGTCAGAAAAATTATCAGTTACTCATTACCGGCAGTTCTATATAAGTGGCATTTGTCGCATTACAATAAATACTATGCTGCGCTTTTATAAAATCGGTTTCTTTGGCTTCGAAAATATTCGGTACATACTTTTGCGGGTTGCGATCTATTACCGGGAACCAGGTACTTTGTACCTGCACCATAATATGATGGCCCTTTTTAAATACATGATTTATTTCATGAAGATCGATTACAAATTCTTCGGGCTTATTGGGCACCAAAGGTGAAGGATTGCTGAAGCTCTTTCGAAAACGGCCGCGAAATACTTCCATAGCAACAGGCAATTGGTATTGGCTCATTAAATAATTTTTGGGATCAAAATCAGGATACACGTCAATCAGCTTTACAATCCAGTCTGCATCAGTACCGGTAGTACTTGCAAAAAGATGAGCGATTATTTTTCCTGTCACCGTAAGATCTTCCGTCAATGAATCCATAACAAAGCTTACAACATCCGGTCTTGTATATACGAAACGCTGATCTTCCACATGCCAGGGACGCCAACGGCTGCCATTACCATACGTGGCTTCGATCGGCTGAATACGATACGGAACCGGCCTGGCAGGATCACTTGTATAAGTAACTTCACCGTTAGGAGAAACAGGCTTCTTAAACGACGCCGTTTTATCAGCACCAACATACAGTTTTTTTATTGTTGCTTCCTGTGGTGGCCATTTACTGTACGTTTTCCATTGATTACTGCCAGTTTGAAAACAATATGCTTCTTCAAATTTTCCATCGCCGATTCCCTTTAGCCAGTAATCAAACCATTTCTTTTGCAATGCCTGGAACCATACTGCTGTTGCACTTTCAAAGGAAATTTTGCCAAGACTATCTGCTTTTGCCCTTGCCCATTGACCGTGGTTCCATGGGCCCAATACAATATGATTACGATTGAAACTATCTTTCTTTTCAAGATGATTATACATTAATTGCGGGCCATTTATATCTTCCTGGTCATAATATCCTCCAACATGCAATTCGGGTATCTGCGGATATTTTACATAAGTCAATGGCGAATTCTGCTTCCAGAATTCATCATAGTTGGGATGTTTTACAAAATTGTTCCAGGTTGGTATTTTGTTATGAAAATACTTTTCATTTACATTTTTCAATGAGCCGAGCTTAAGATACCAGTCATATAAATCAAATTGCGGAAACGGGAATTCACTGTCTGTTGTTTTATCAAATTCCACTTCATACGAATATTCCATGCCATAGCTCAACCGGAAAGCGCCGTTATGATGAAAATCATCTCCCAAAAACAAATCACCCATACAAGCCTGCTCCGATGATGCTTTCAAAGCAGGATGCGGATCAACCGAACCAACTAATGTTAACCATCCGGGATAAGAAATACCCAGTAAGCCCACGTTGCCGGTATTGTTCGCAACATTTTTTACCAGCCAATCAATTGCGTCATAGGTGTCTGTACTTTCATCAACTGCTCCTTTTTGCACAGCATGAATAAGCGGCTGATGGATCTGCATCGTTCCTTCGCTTTTATACTTGCCACGTATATCCTGCACAACAAAAATGTATCCTTCCTTTGCCATATTGCCGAAATAAGGGATCACCGAAAAGTCCATCGTACCACCTTCTTCCACCGGCAAATCGGCACCATAAGGTGTTCGCTGCATCAGGACAGGAAGTGGTTTTGTTGCGCCGACAGGTGTCATAATTACGGTAAATAATTTCACACCATCCCGCATCGGGATCATTGCAGTTGTTTTTTTATACAATGTAAAACTGTCCTGTTGAGAATTGGCGATAGTAAAACACAACAGTAAAAAGACGAAACAGGCTGAATTTTTTTTCATGTGCATGATTATTCTTAAGCGGAAACGATAAAGTTAATGAGTTTGCCAGCACGGCCGGCTTGCAAATATGTTCAAACGGTCTTATTTTTCTGCGTGTGCACAATAAATGCATCCTTTTTTCATTAGTAAACTATATCCCTGGATGAACGTTAAACTGTATTTTTTTATGAACCGTCACAAACGCACTTTACTTGTATTCACTTTGATGGCGGCATTTGTGACCGGTTATACACAAACAGCTACATCAAAACCACCCAGGAAAAATGCAACAGCACTTGTAAAAGCGCACCGGGGTACTGTTGTAACGGACCTGCACGATAAAGTCAGCAAAAAAGCACAAGTGCGTTACACTTCTTTTCCCCGTATCGGCTCAGAAGTAATAGCAGTACCGGCAGGTGCCATTGCGGTCAATGACAGCACGACAAATTATTATTACAAAGCCGGCATTTACTATATACAGAATAAAGGCGGTTATATGGTAACGTTGCCCGGACCTGGTTTGCGATTAAAAGGATTGCCTATTGGTTACCGCATCATACCGGTGGGCGAAAAAAATTATTATTATTATTTCGGTACATTTTACCGCCAGGTAGAAAATTCTGATAATTACGAAGTAGTAACGCCTCCCGAAACCGCTGTCGTTGATGGTTTGCCTGACGGCTATTCCATAAGAAAAATTGACAACACAGAGTATTATTATCTCAATGGCACTTACTATGCAGAAATAGATGCTCCAAATCTGGAAGGTAAGACCGGTTATGAAGTTGTAGTGATCATTGAAGCGTACTAACGGTTACCCACAGCCTGGTTCTCAAACCTGACCACGTATTCAGAAATATATTCACTGCTGTCCCCATGCATATCTTTGTAAAACAATCTGGCCTCCCCTCCTAATTTCAGGCAGGTATTCTTGTTTGCCACGTCTGCTGATGAATTCAGCGGCTGGAGCGATGGATACCATATGATGTGACCCGGTTTATCAACCACCAGGCGCGGTGTTGACCATTGTTGCGAACGGTCTTTATCGCCAAGATTTTTATTTGTATTAAAGGAAATGTAAATGCTGCTTCCCTTCCATGACGCCGCTTCCGATTTTGCCATAAGCATGACCCAACAATTTAAATATGTATTCCAGCTAACTGACGGTCCCCAATAAAATTTAGACAGCGGTGAAGAAGCTGGCCCTCCTCCATCGGATTTTGCAATTTGAAGAGACTTGATAGGCTCACCTACATTGTTCCATGATGCATCGAAACCTTTGCCGTTCCATCGTTTTGCTTTGCCGGTTGGATTATCGAGATCAGCAAGACGTATTCTTGCCACGCTTATGCATTGACCCGACCATTCTGTATCTGCATTATAAGCGCCCGCCTGGTAAACACCGGGATAACCGTACTCGCCATAAAAAAGATACAACCAGTCGCCACTCACAACTGCCGACGGATCACCAACACCGCCGGCAAAAGTAACGGAGGTGTTATGCGGCTTCAGTATCATCCGCGCCTGCTTGTCTTCAATAAAAAGACCTTTATTTACCCAGCTCCGGCCGCCGTCGGTCGATTTCATGATGCCTATCCGGCACACAGCTGCGGGTGTTTGAGCGCCGGTCAAACCTTGCGGCCAATCTTTATTTATATAACCTTCACCGCTTATTGAATCATAAGGTAATGTTTCGGGGTAGTTTTCATTATGATAAACAGCAAATAACGTTTTACCTGTAACATCTTTTTTATCCTGGTAAATAGTTTCAAACCATACTGCTCCATGCAAACCTGCTGTGCCGGGTTTTGCATTGGCCGGCATGACCGGTTCTTTAAATTCGCTCCTGTTTCGTTTGAAAGCTTCATCAGCATTGCTGCCATCAGCATACTTTAGATCGTGCGCATATCCCCACAACGGATCTTCGCCGTATTTACCCGGAAATATTCTGAATGTGTCGCCTACCCAGGCCTCGGCCATATTGCAATCAACAAATGAATTAAACCGGAATTTCTCCGAACGAACCAGCGAAAATTTCTTTTCCGTTTTTTTTGTAACCGGGTCTCTGCTATTAACCGAAAAAGAAAACAGGATCAACAGGCAACAACCGTTCATAAAAATCAAAGCATATTTATTGTACCCGTTCATATTACGTTTTAGAAACAAGTTATGCCCTTATTTTATGGTTGACAAAGCTTCTTTTAATGCTGTGAAATTTACCTGTGTGCCCGCGTTGGCGGTTTCCTCAGCATACGCAATTGATCCATTTTTATCAACAACTACAACGCCACGCCTGGCAACACCTCTTATCCCGCAAATAAAATTGCAGTGATACATGTCGTATTCATGAATTGTGATCTTATTAAAGTCCGAAAGCAGTTCGAAATTGATCTTATTTTTTTCTTTGAATTCTTTGAGTGAAAAAGGCATATCCACTGAAATACCCAATACCACTGCACCAAGCTCATTGTAGTAACCCGACTCGTCGCGGTTGCTGCACATCTGTGCTGTACATGTGCCGGTAAAAGCTGCAGGAAAAAAATTGATAACAACTATTTTCCCGGTATAGTCACTTAACGAAACCTGTTTTCTTTCTGTATTGAATAAAGTAAAGGGAGGAGCCTTTGTACCAACAGCTATTGCCATAGTTATTTGCTTTTATTAAAAAATACTGTTTCTAACAAGAAACAAAAATAAAGGTTGCCTTTTGTAAAGGCTGAACGCAATAGTTTAAAAAATTACCATACATTGATCTTTCATCCTTACCTACTTAAATAATTTTTATCTTTAAAAATTTCAATCTGTCACTATTAATCATGTTTTATGAAAAGAATTTTTGCAGGATCTGTATTCATGTGGATGTTAAGTTATTTGTTTGCATGCAATACGCCGGCCAGCCCGGTTGAAACAAGGGAATTTATAAATAAATCGAATATTGATTCTTCGATAAAACCCGGCGACAATTTCTTTTTGTTTGTAAATGGCAAATGGCTAAAAAGCGCCGTGATTCCTCCATCGGAAAGCAGTGTCGGGGCCGGCCTGGAATTATTTGACCGCACAAAAGCAAACCTGCATCATATCCTGGATAGTTTGTCTAAAGAAAAATTTAGTGCTGGCAGTATAGAACAAAAAACCGGTGATTTTTATGCATCGGGTATGGACAGTGCTTCAATTGAAAAATCAGGATATGATCCCGTAAAACCTTACCTGCAAAAAATAGCCGCCATAAAAAATGCAGGTGACGTTTTGCAATTTGTAGAGGGACAGCAGACGAACAATAACAACCTGTTGTTTTCGATGAGCGTGGGCGCAGATGAAAAGAACAGTGCTTATAATATCGCCATATTTACGCAGGGAGGGCTCGGACTGCCGGATAGAGATTACTATTTTAAGCAAGATGCACAAACAGGAGCAGTTGTAAAAGCATATCAAACTTATGTTCAAAAGATCTTCCAGCTTACAGGAGATGACTCTGTAACGGCGCAAAAAAAGGCGATGACAGTGTACAATTTAGAAAAACAAATGGCTGCCAGCCATAAAACTAATGTGGAGTTGCGCGATCCGCAAAGCAACTATCACAAAAAGGCTGTCGCTGAACTGGACAAACAAATGCCGGTATTTGCATGGAAGACGACACTTGGAGCGATGGGCATCAAGACCGATACGATAAACATATCACAGCCTGCATTTTATGAAAAACTCGATGATTTGCTCAAAACTGCCCCGATAGAATCATGGAAATCTTACCTGCAGTTTCATACCGTTGATGAATATGCGAACTCGTTAAGCAGTCCCTTTGTCAATGCAAAGTTTGATTATAATGGCAAAGCGATAAATGATCAGAAGGAGATGAAACCGCGTTGGGACAGAATGATAAGGGCTACTGACGGTTTGCTTGGCGATGCGCTGGGGCAGGTGTATGTGAAAAAATATTTTACAGAAGACGCAAAAAAAAGAATACTTGAACTGGTGAACAATTTGCAAAAAGCATTTGAGGCAAGGATCAACAAACTGGATTGGATGAGCGACTCTACGAAGACAAAAGCAAAGGAAAAATTATACACGTTTATCAAAAAGATAGGTTACCCCGATAAATGGAGAGACTACAGCAAAGTAAGTATCGACAGAAATAAATATTTTGAAAACATTGTTGCCTGTGATAAAAATGAATACCAATACCAGCTGAGTAAAGTGGGCAAACCGGTAGATAAAACAGAATGGGGATTGACGGCGCCGACAATCAATGCATATTACAATCCTACTTTTAATGAAATTGTTTTTCCGGCAGGTATTCTCCAGTTTCCCTTCTTTGATCCGGAAGCCGACGATGCCATCAACTATGGCGGTATCGGTATGGTAATCGGGCATGAAATCACACACGGCTTTGATGACCAGGGCTCGCAATACGATAAAGACGGAAATCTCAAAAACTGGTGGACAAAGGAAGACAGTGCCCGGTTTCAAGCCAGGACGAAGCAGGTCGTTAAACTGTACAATGGGTTTACTGTTCTTGATACTGTACATGTTAATGGAGAATTAACTACCGGCGAGAACATTGCAGATATCGGCGGTCTCAATATAGCCTATGATGCGTTTAAATTAACGAAGGAAGGACAGGATACCACAAAGATTGATGGGTTTACACCGGATCAGCGTTTCTTTTTATCGCTTGGGCAAATAACTCGTGAAAAGTACCAGGATAAATTTGCGTTATACCTGATCAATGTTGATCCTCATTCGCCGAATATGTATCGGGTGAACGGTCCCGTTATGAATTGCGATGCCTTTTATAAAGCCTTTGCTATACAGCCCGGCGATAAAATGTATGTTGCTGACAGTGCCAGGATAAAAATCTGGTAACTGAATGGACACACCTGTCAATTTAACTTCCTGGCCAGCACAATTGCATTTTTGAAATGTTTCTTCCTGCCTTGCAGGTTAAATATTTCCGTGTACATAATATACGTGCCTACGGGAAGTTTTGCATTTTTATCATTGAGACCATCCCATGTCCAGTAGCCGCTTAACGCCATCGTGCCATTGTTGACCAATACGCGTACCGGTCTTCCCGCTGCATCGAAAATGGTTATCGTGGCAAGATAACCGGGCTCGCTTACTTTATATTGTATAGTAGCAATGTCATCATGACCATCATTGTCCGGCGAAAATATTTTTGGACTTATCTCAATTGTTGCATCTGCAGTTTGCGTTTGCCTGAACTGTGAATTGACATAGGTTGGAGTGCCATACCCTGCAGTTGACGCTGCAGAGTGCCAGTTTGCGGCTTCCGTTGACGAACGATCCGGATCAATCCGTTCCAAAGAAATGCCTTCCTCATTTTCTATTAATTTAAAATGCCAGTCTTTATTGTATTTCACTTCGTCTATTACATCGCCCTGCACGTTTGTTATTATCACATCTCCTTTATCATCTGGTAAAGAAGGTAACGATGAAACTGCCAACACATTTTTTGGGTTCTTAACAAGATAGTTCAATGAAAGATTATCTGCATTTTCAGTGATCACAAAATACTCATCTTGAAAAATGTAGTTTGGTGCAGCACTGAAAAGTTTTGCGGAGCTGATAACGCCATCACTGTTCCGGTTAGCAATATAGATCCGGGAAGCGTCGAATACTTTGCCGCTTTTATTATATACTTCCACATAATCATACGCACCGGACCTTGGGTTAAAAAGAATTTCATTGATCACCAGGTCACCGGCGACTGGCTCAGCCGGCAGAGCAATTCTTACCGTGTTATCTGCACCGATTCCAATTCCCCGGCAATCCGTAAGGTTGTTCACACGGATAGTATAACCCGTATTTTCCGAAAGAGGAGAAATTAGTTTCAGCTCAACTTTATTAAACAGTGGTGAAACGGGAAGCGCCGTTACAACCGAATTGCCGCCATCAATGCTGTAACCGGCAACAGAAGACGCACTTAAACTATCGATGGGTTCATCAAAAACAAGATGTAACGTTTGGTTATCTATCACAAAAGCATTTTGCAGTTTCGGTGCACCGATATCCGCATTCATTGCATCAACAGAATTTTTCTTACCGGGTGATCCTCCTTTTGGATCTATACTTGCATTCCAGTTGTTAGTACCGGAACATGGACTTTTCGGATCTATCATTTCAAGTGTCCATCCACCGTCCCGCTTTATTTCATTTGCATACCATGATGAAGAATATTCAACAGCATGAATGATCATTCCGGAAGATGATTTCAGAAATATGGTTTCCCCATCATTATCCAATGAAGGAAAGCTTGTGACGGAAATAGTTCTGCCAAACGCGGATAGCGCCGCTGCTGCGCTTCCTGTACATATCGTTACAAAACTATCGGGCTGTAAAATAAAATTCGGCATTGCACCGCTTTGTCCTGATCCATCACCAATGCGCCAACCCTGCAGGTTGATCGGAACGCCGGAAACATTTTTCAATTCAATCCATTCGTTATTCGGCAGGCCGATTTGCGGAGCCGGATCGGCCATGATTTCATCAATAACAACATCATAACGATTTTGTGCAGCAAGATTAATTGATAGTAAAATAAATACTAATGAGTTGAGTAGCTTCATGTTAACAAGATATAGTATGAACTTCAACAAAGTGCTTGCTATAAATTATTGCGGCCATTATTTTGTTTATGTTCATATAGCCATTATTTTTGCGCAGCATATATGACAAATAAGAAGCATACAACACGTAAGATGAAACATTCCTGATGGAAGGTTTGCAGTGTTTAGTATGTAACAATATAAAAGCTTAGCAGGCCTTCCAAAACGGAAGGCTTTTTAATTGTATGACGGTCTCCGTCTGACAATTAAAAATTTAAAACAATAAACTTTAAAAAAAATGAAAGTCGCAGTTGTCGGCGCAACAGGATTGGTTGGCACCAAAATGTTACAGGTATTGGCAGAAAGAAATTTCCCGGTTACTGAATTAATACCGGTGGCATCTGAAAGATCAGTTGGAAAGGAAGTAGAATATAAGGGAAGGAAGTTCAAGGTGGTTGGAATGAAAGATGCAATTGCTGCCAAACCCGCTGTGGCTATATTTTCTGCAGGTGGCGGCACTTCATTGGAATGGGCGCCGAAGTTTGCAGAAGCAGGCATCACCGTTATAGATAATTCTTCTGCATGGAGAATGGATCCATCAAAACCCTTAATAGTCCCGGAGATAAATGCAGATGTATTAACAAAGGATGACAAGATCATTGCTAATCCCAATTGCTCTACGATTCAAATGGTCGTGGCATTGAACCCGCTGCATAAAAAATATAACATCAAAAGAATTGTTGTCAGCACTTATCAAAGTGTAACAGGTACGGGCGTAAAAGCTGTATCGCAATTGATGAATGAAAGAAACGGGGTAGTTGGTGAAAGAGCCTATAAATACCCGATAGACCTCAACGTTATACCACAGATCGATGTGTTTCTTGAAAATGGTTATACCAAAGAAGAAATGAAAATGGTCAATGAGACCAAAAAAATTATGCGGGACAATTCGATACGTGTTACCTCTACTACAGTCCGTATTCCCGTTGTAGGCGGACATAGTGAAGCGGTCAATGTTGAGTTCAGCAAAGATTTTGATTTAATAGAAGTAAAAAATATTCTGCAGCAATCACCCGGTGTGGTTGTCGTTGATGATATCGCCAACCAGCGTTACCCGATGCCGATGGACGCTCATGAAAAGGATGATGTGTTTGTCGGTCGTTTACGCCGCGACGAAAGTCACCCGAACACATTAAACATGTGGATTGTGAGCGATAACCTGCGCAAAGGCGCCGCAACAAATGCTGTGCAGATTGCAGAATATCTTTTGCAAAAGGGATTGTTGTAATTAATACCTGTTGATATGGACATTGAGTCCTTACGAACATATTGCCTGAAGAAAAAGGGCGTAGAAGAAGATTTTCCGTTTGGGGAAACCACCTTGGTATTTAAAGTAAAAGGGAAAATGTTTCTTCTCACCTCGTTAAATGAAGATGTTCTTTCGTTCAATGCAAAATGCGATCCTGAAAAGGCAATTGAGCTGCGCGAACGATATGACGCCGTTCAGCCGGGTTACCATATGAACAAGAAGCACTGGAACACCGTAACGGTTGATGGCAGGCTGTCGCAAAAGTTAGTTTTGGAAATGATTGATGATTCTTATGATTTAGTCGTTCAATCGTTGCCTAAAAAGGAGAAGGATGAACTAAAGAAGAAACAAAAATAGTTCCCTCAAAGGCACAACGATTAATACGAACATACTTCGAGATCTTCGTGTCTTCGTGGAAAATTGCTCTTTGGCTAAAAATTAAATGGAATAGAACACGGATAACGCTGATATAACGGGTAAGCACATATATCCGTATTAAATCAGTCCTATCCGTGTCATCCACGTTTTATTCTTTCCATCAATAACGCCAGCTGGTCAAATCAGCTCCCTGTGGCGCCCTGCTCTTCACTTCTTCCGCCCATTTTGTAATAAACATTTGATGGTAACGCAGGCGGCTGATATAATTCGGCTGTGTATGATCTCCGTTCCAGCAATGTTCAGCCCGATCGCCGTAATCGACTTCGCAACTGCAGGCGGGGTTCTTTAATTTTTTCAACACTTCTTCTGCACTGTATACGGCGTCATTGAGGTAATAATTATCCATATCGCCAACATACAAATGGATTTTTCCTTTCAGCTTATCACCGATCTTTGCCCAATCGCGTTGAATAATATACGTAAGATCAAAGTGTTCCTTCCAGTAATTGGCAACATCTTTATCAATTTCACCTGTGTACTTGTCCCATATTCTCGCAGGATAGCCATCTTTACCTACGGGAGAAAAAACAGCCTCCCATATATCCCATTGTTCACCGCTTCTTGTTTTGTCACCCATTGCCAGTTCCATGTGGTTTAAATCTTTAAGCGTGGTGCTTACATGACCAAGATAATCACGCATACCGGGCCGCGGTGTTTTCTTGAACGGGCTTTTCAGAAAATAGGCATTCTCGTCTTTATAAATATTGACTACCGTATAGTTGGTAAAATCTATCGGGTCGGGACATGCAGCATAGCAACCATTGTATTCATCGGGATAAAAGGTTTGGGCTGCCAGCACTTCCCAACCACCCGTAGAGCCGCCGTACATAAATCTCGCCCATCCCTTACCGATACCGCGGAAACGTTTTTCAATTTCCGGTATTAATTCGTAGGTAATTGCATCACCATAGGGACCGATATTAGCAGAGTTCACTGCATAAGAATCATCATAAAATTGATTCGCATGCTGAATCTCAATGGCAATTACTCTTGGAAAATTCGGACCGGTCCATAGTTTGTAAAAATTATAATTTTCTTGCTGAACTATTTTGTTGTACCCAGTAATATGAAATCGGTCGCTTGTGTCGGGCTTCAGGTTTTCATCAGCCGGTTCTGTTCTCCAGTCGCCAAAGTCGGAAGGAAAATGTCCATGAAAAATTGCGAGCGGATATTTTACAGCAGGATGTGTATCCCAACCTTCCGGTAACAATATATGTGCACCAAGATAAACAGGCCGTCCCCAAAATTCAGTCAATAACTTACTCTGAATTTTTATGTGCTTGATATATTTATTGTCTTCTGGTTCCTTTATGGGCGGAATAACTTTTGTCAATACAATCGGGTTAATATTTTTTGTACGCGGATTGAAATTTATTTTAACCGGTACTGAATACAAATTACCCGGTGCAATATTCCAATGTTGTCCCTCACCGCGTTCCATCGGTAATTTTAAAACATGCCCGTCTTTCCGGTGAAATGTTTCATATACGTGAAGTAAAGCTTGTACATAATATTCACCTGCCGGCACATCTTTTAAACTTTCGATTGGATAACCGAAAGCTGTTGCTGTAACCGTCTTTGCTGTACCGGGTTTCCAGTCATCAACATTTACACCAAACATCAGTTGCGTGTTCGGTCCTCCGTTAACCTGGAATCGAGGTTCTGCTTTATCGTTATTGGAAAGCAATAAAAATAACCTTCCATCCAGCGGTTTTTTTCCCAGTGAGTCGGGTAAGGTAATTGAAAATACCTGCGAATGACAGATAGCTGCCGGTAAAATAAAAAGCAGCAGAAAGATTTTTCTCATGTGTGATGTGTTTAGTCTATTGAATGATTGATAAACGCAAGCATCGGTTGCAACGCTTCGAAAGCGGTTGTGATCTTCTTTACAATTTCTTTTGAATTCAAATCCGCATCAGGAACTTTTGCTATCGCCACAAAACTTTTCAATTTGAGGTATTCCGCTGCGGGATTATCTGCTTCATACCCTTTGGGTACACGGCTCAATGTATATTCTGCATCCCGTGACACATCATTATAAACTGATTTGAACTTTTTCGAACCAATGATCTTCTTAAACTCTGCGAGATTGTAATCTATTTCCTGCCGCACCTTATTCAATTCATTTGGCATCGGCATCCATAGCCCGCCACCAACAAAGCTCTGTCCCGGTTCGCAATGAAAATAATAACCACCGTACAGCGATTTTTTTCCGCCGCGGTTTATATATGCACCCATATTTGTTTTGTAGGGCGTTTTATCTTTTGAGAATCGTATATCGCGGTTGATACGGAATAAACAATCTTTTGCTTTCAGGTGACTGATTGTTTTATCTGTTTTCCCATGCCTGTCAATCACCGCCTGGATCATTTGCTCAAAATCTTTCTTTGCTGCTTCGTATTCTTTACGATGTGCATCAAACCAGGGTTTATTATTATTCTTTTTTAAATCTTTCAGGAATTTCAATGTTGAAGGCTGGATCACGATAAAAATTTTTACGATCAAAGAATGCCGATAAATTTAAAGCTATTCTTTCTCCCGGAAAATTTTTCTTCCGGTGAAAGAATAGCTATAATGCGAGTGACATGGTCTGACCAGGACCGCAGGTAACTTTCTATTTCTTTATTGTAATTCTTTTATCCAGCCTGACACGAACGGTTTTGCTACGTCGTTTACTTCTTTTCCCGCGCGATATACCTTTTTCCAATCTGCAGGTTTGTATTCGTATGCTGCGTTGACAAATTTCTTTTTGCCATTCACGTCTTTCAATGTGGCAGAAAAATCTACCGTACCAACAATATCGAGATACTGCTGCAATCTTCTTTTAACAAAAACATTCGCATTTGCCGGGTATTCTCCTTCCCATTTCTTCACCTGTTCATTATAATATTTCCAATCATTTTCAACAGACATTTTTTCACCCTGCGCCATCATTTCAATCATTTCACTATTGGGATCTCTACAATCCTTCAAGGTGTTTTTCTGTGTTTCCAATAATGGTTCCATTACTTTCTTTACTTCCGGTGTGAACGAAGGCATATTCTTTTCAACGTCTTTAATGGATTTTTCCAGCTCCGCTATTTTTTCTTTGCGGATCTCCTCTTTAGTCTTAGCCGTTTTTCTCGAAGGTTCCATTGGTTTTGTTCCCTGGCGGCTTTTTTCGTATTCCTTTTTGAATTCATCGGAATTAATGTACTGTTTGGTGTAAGTAAGAAGATCTTTTGCAACAGCAGCTTTTTCACCAGCAACTATATTTTTCGCTGTTTTGGCACCGTAAGAATATAAATAGCCTTGTAAAAAACTTTGTTTAATTGATTCGATTCCTTTTTCCTGCGATAATCCTAATTGGTTCCAG